>Ga0214469_1000412_pt1 | contig 14803 bp, 15 predicted proteins | sample RVTome_10_FD_187340 | JGI IMG/M metagenome (GOLD analysis project Ga0214469, IMG submission 187340) | Soil microbial communities from uranium-contaminated site in the Upper Colorado River Basin, Wyoming, United States - RVT153D57 HiSeq ... | reverse complement strand
GCGTCGCCGGCGACCTGCAAGGCAAGGTGCTCCCCCGCGACCGTCCGCTGTGGGACCTGCGTTTCGTCACCGGCCTGTCGGGTGATCGTGTAGGGCTGGTCCAGCGGATACATCACGCCTTGGTCGACGGCGTGTCGGGCGTCGAGCTCGCCACCCTGCTGCTCGACCTCGATCCCGATGCACCGCCGCCACCACCCCCGCCGCCCTGGTCACCCGCACGACCGCCCGATCCCCTGACGTTGTTCGCCGCCGGCCTGCGCGACCGATTGACCGATCCGGTGCGGGCCGCGCGCGCCGTCGCCGGCCTCGCGTTCCACCCCACGCGCGCGGTGCGGGCGGCCGGCATGGTCGCTCAGGGCGCCCGCGCCATGGTCGACGAGGGACTGCTGGCACCCCGCAGCTCGCTCAACGCACCCCTCGCCGGCGCCCGCCGCCTCGCCTGGGTGCGCGCCCGGCTCGACGAGGTCCGCGGCGCTGGTCGCGGGGTCGAGGCGTCGGTCAACGACGTCGTGCTCACGGCGGTGGCCGGCGGCCTGCGCTGGCTGTTCCTCGAGCGTGGCGAGCGGTTGCCCCCCGACCTCACGCTGAAGGCGCTGGTGCCGGTGTCGCTGCACGGCGCCGACGAGCACGGCACGCTCGGCAACCGCGTCAGCTCGATGTACGCGCCGCTCCCCGTCGGCATCGGAGACCCGCAGGGCCGGCTCGCCGCCGTGGCCCGCTCGATGCGGAAGCTCAAGTCCCGGCCCGAGGCCGACTCCATGGGGCTCGTCCTCGACGCGGCCAACGCGTTGCCCGCCGGCGCCGCCCGGTTGATCGCCCGGGCCGTCGAGCACCAGAGGCTCGTGAACCTCGTGGTGACCAACGTGCCGGGGCCACCCGTGCCGCTCTACGCCGGCGGGGCCCGCATGCTGGAGGCTTTCCCGGTGGTACCTCTCGACGCCAACATGACGGTCGGAGTCGCAGTGCTGTCGTACGACGGTGCGCTCACCATCACCCTGACCGCCGACGACCTGGCGTGCCCGGATGTCGACGTGTTCGCGGCCGGGATCGAGCGATCGCTGGCACAACTCGGAGTGGCCGCTGCGGAACCCCGGCAGTCGACGCCCGGACCGATGTCACTTGCCGCCCCCACGCCGGCCTGACCCGCGCTCGGCGTCGACACCCGAGCACCGCAACCTTGGCGGGCGGCTGTGACCTTCGGCCCGGCCGGCATCGACCGTCGCCCCTGCCCGGGGTCGCCCCGCGCACCCGATGATCGGCGCATGACGAGACCGCTCGATGTGCTGGTGATAGAGAGCCATCCTGGAGTTGCGGCGTCGGCCGTGCAAGCGCTGGAAGCGGCCGGGCACCACGTCCACCGCTGCTACGACGACGACAGCCTCGGTTTCCCCTGCCGGGCCGTGATCGATCCCGCCCAGTGCCCGCTGCTGCGCCACACCGACGTCGCCTTGCTCGTACGGGGCCGGGTTGCCCCCCGACCGACGGAGCTCGAGCAGGGTGCGAGCTGCGTGCTCCGGGCCGGTGTGCCCTTGGTCGAGCAGGGCCCCGACGCCCTCGACCGCTTCGAGCCCTGGCTGGCCGCTCGCGTCGACGAGAGCGTCGTGGCCACATGCGAGGCCGCCAGCGACGCGGCGCTCGGAGAGCTGCGACGGGAGATCCTCCGACTGGCCGCTGCGATCCTCTTTAATGCCGGGATCCCGGCCAGCAGAGCGCGGTGCCGCGTCGAACCGGGGGCGACGCGGTTGCGCGTGATGTTCGACCTGCCTGCAGCCGTCACCCCTGGTGTGAAGCAGGCGCTGGCGGTGCGGGTGCTCGACGCGGTTCGGGGCGCCGGACGCACGTTCGGGCCCGTCGAAGTGACCGTTCACCCCACGACCTGAAGCGGTCATTCCCGCCTGGCGAGCGGCGCCAGGGTCCCCGTTCGGCGGACGTGGGTCAACCGCGTCAGCCGAGCCAGACCTCGGGGGTGTCGATCTCCATCCGCTCGAGCATGACGAACACGGTGTCGGGCGTGACCGCCTTGACCAGCGCGGCGAGCGCGTCGCGCATGGAGACCACGCCGACGGCGTGGGCGCGGCGCGTCACGACCAGATGGCGCACGCCTTCGCGCAGCATCAACGTCGCCACGTCCATGACGGTGGCATCGAGCGGCACGGTCAAGGGATCGGCCGAGGCGATGGCGCCGACCTTGGTCTCCTGCGGCCGGGCGTCGGCCAAGGCCTGCGTGAGGTCGCGCTCGGTCACGATGGAGACCAGCTCGCCGGGCTCGCCGACGACGAGCGCCGAGATGTTGTGCGCCCGCATGATGCGGGCGGCCTGATCCAACGGTGCGTCGGCGGCGACGGCGACTGCGGGCCGCAGCCGGAGATCGTCGACCCGGGGCACCACGTGGTGCGCGGTTGTCTTCGTCATGACCTCATCGCGCCATCGAGCCCGGCACGCGGCTAGGGCCGATGGTCCTCAAAGCCCCCGCCGGTCGGCACCCAGCCCACGGAGGCATCGGCCGTTGGCTCCATTCAACCGCCGGAGCGTCCGACGAGCGCAAGGACCTTGGTGAGCGCCTCCGCGGGCCCGGAGCCGGTGTCGACGATCGTCGCTGTGGGCCAGGGATCCTCGGCGAGTCCCAGCTTGGCGGCAATTTCGGGGGTGGCGTCGGAGGGATCTGCGCCGGCCGCCACCCGTCGGCGGATCCGCCGCGCCGCCAGATCGGGAGGAGTGCTGCAGCGCAACTCCAGCAGCTCGGCATCGGTGCGCGCCGCGACCTCGCGCGCCTCGGCCCGCAAGCGCTCCGAGGTCCAGGAGGCGTCGAGCACCACGACCTCGCCCAACGCGAGCGCCACCTCGGTGCGTCGCAGCATCTCGCGGTAGGTGACAGCCGTTGCCGCCGGGCGGTAGAGCCCCTCGCCGAACTCGGCCGGTGCGGGCTGGTCGGGGCGTAGCCCCGCCAACTCTTTGCGCACCTCGTCGCTGCGCAGCACCGTCGCACCCAGCGCGTCGGCGAGGCCCGCGGCCAGAGTCGACTTGCCGGTTCCGGGCAGCCCGCCGATCAGGACCAGCCGGATGACCCCGGCCTCGAGGTGGTGGCGAGCGATCCCCAGCAGGTGGCGAGCCTCCGGGATGGCGGCGTTGTCGCCCTGGCCGGCCCGAATGGCCCCTACCTTGGCCCGCACCTGGGCGCGGTAGGCGACGTGGTGGTGGGCCAGCGACGCCGGCCAGGTGTCGTCGGCGTGTTCGCGATAGGCATGCAGGAAGCGTTCGGCGAGGTCGGGGCGGCCGAGACGTTCGAGATCCATGGCCAGGAAGGCGACGTCGGCGAGGGCGTCACCGAGGCGCAGGCGGTCGTCGAACTCGATGCAGTCGAGCACCCTCGGCCCGTCGTCGAGCATGAAGATGTCCTCGGCGAGCAGGTCGCCGTGGCCGTCGAGCGCCCGGCCCTCGCTGATCCGCCGAGCGAACAGCGGGCACCGCCCGGACAGGTAGCGCTTGGCCAGTGCATCCACCTCGAGGACCTCGTCGAGGTCGACCACGCCATTCCCGTGGGCCAGCAGGCCCGCGGTGTTGTCGGCCCACCGCGCCGCCAGAGCGTCGCGGCTTGCGGCGTCGGCCGCCTCGGGAGTGCGCTCGGCCCGGGCGTGGAACGCGGCGATCAGGTGGGCGAGGTGCCAAAGGTCGTCGTCGACGTCGGCGCCCTCGCTCACGAGGGTCGCCAGGCGGCGCTCGGCCGGCATGCGGCGCATGACCACCAGATGGTCGCAAACGTCACCATCGGGGCCGATCACGTCGGCGACCCCGAGGTACACGTCGGGAGCGAGGCGCCGGTTCAGCTCGACCTCGCGACCGCAGACGTCGGCCCGCACGGCCCGATCGCGGAAGTCCAGGAAGCCGAGGTCGACCGGCTTCTTCAACTTGTAGGCACGATCGCCCACGAAGAAGACCACGGCCGAGTGGGTCTCGGCCACGGCCGCGGGCGCCACGGTGGCGCTCACGACGGGCCCCGCTCCCTGATCCGCCGACCGGTCACCCGATCGGGCACCAGGCGCATCCAGTGCGCCTTGTCGCCCCCGGCCCACGGATCGACGACCAGTCGCCGGACGCGGTCGAAGGTGGCCGCGTCGTAGAGCGTGACCTCCTCGAGGCGGCCGGTGGCCACGACGCTCCAGCCCGTCCGTCGCTCACGGTCGAAGCGGTCGACCTCGAAGCTGGCCCGGGCGCGGGGCCCGTGATCGAGCTTGGTGCCGGGATCGGTGCGGAACACCACCGAGTCGCCGTCGAGGGCGTAGTTGACCGGCAGGATGACGGGCGTGTTGCCCGCGATCACGGCGAGGCGACCGATCTCGTCGTCCGCCAGGAGGCGCAGGCACTCGTCGCGTTCGATGACCTCGAGTTGGGGGTGCGGCCCGGTCGTCATCTTCGTCCTTCGTTTCTCGGCGGGACGGCTGCCGCGCCGGTCGCGGTCCGTCCCTACGATCCGATCATCGGCACCTCCGCACGAGCACGGCAGGGCCGAAGGTCCCGAGTCGCCTCCACCAGCGTTGGTTCGACCCGAGCCGAAGGGTCCTTTGGCACTGCGAGCGGGACGTTCGCCCCTGCCCCCATCGCCGCCCCGGCGCCCAGGATCAGGCTGAGACCACCGCCCGGGAGGAGATGGCATGGGCGTGATCGATGGACGAACCTGGCTGGAGCACCTCAGCCCGACCGAGTGCTGGTCGCTCCTCGCCGCGACGCCCGTGGGCCGCATCGGGGTCCTCAACGACAGCGCCCCCGAGATCTACCCCGTGAACCACGTCGTGGATCGCGACACGATCGTCTTTCGCACCGATCCCGGCAGCAAGCTGCGCGGCCTGCTCCGGAGCCCCGCGGTCTGCTACCAGGTCGACGGCATCGACCCCGCCGACGCCACCGGCTGGAGCGTGCTGGTCAAGGGACGCGCGATCGAGTTGCACGACCCCGACGACCTGCGCCGGGTCTCGGGCCTGCCGCTGCACTACTGGACCCTCGGCGATAAGGCCCACTGGATCCGCATCGTTGCCGACCAGATCACCGGCCGGCGCATCTGGAGCCGCACAACACCGGGCGACGCCCCCACGACCGGGAGCCAGACCGAACCCCCAGGCGCAGATGCCGAAGCGCAATGAGGAGGTGCACCATGCCCATGCCCCTGCCCCGGATGAACAGTGATCCAACGGCGGTCGATCGTTTGCCGAGCGCTCAGCCCGTCACCCCTACGACGACCATCGCCAAGGCATGTGGGCACCTGCGGGCCACGGGCGAGGCCGCCACAGTCGTGTTCGAGGGCGGCCACCCGGTCGGGGTCGTGACCGCGGCGGCACTGGCCGCCGCCCTGGCAGAGCACTGCCCGGAGACGCCTATCGCCACGGTCATGGATTACGTGGCCGTGCGCGTCGACCCCGAGGGTGACAGCTACGAGACCATCAGGGCCTTCCGGCGCACAGCCTGGGACTGGCTCGAGCACCACCGCGTGCGAGGGTGTCCGTGATGTCTGTCGCACCCCCCCACCGGCGGCCGACACCCGGGCCCCGAGATGACCGGTCCGCCCCTATGTGGGCGCTGCCCGACGACGAGGTCGGCCCGGCCGACGTCGTCCTCCGCGTCTGCGACACCGACGTCCAACCCGGCGACTCCTACTGCGCGCACTGCCCGGTGTGCGACAACCACCAACGAATGCAGTCCGCCGTCACCGCAAAGGGCGAACGCTACGACCGCTGCCTCGGCTGCGGCCGCTTGTGGCACATCGACCGCGAGCTCGGCGTGGTCGTCGGTGCACGCCCGAAGATCACGGCTGACGATCACTCAACCTGAGGAGGTGAGGGCCGTGCACGTTAGCTGGATGTGGCTTTGGGGCGGCCTGATGATGGTCGCCTGGCTCGTGCTCATCGTGTCGGTCGCGTGGCTGATCTCGGTTCGGCCGGGAGCGCACTCGCGCATGCCGACCGATCGGGCTCGGGAGGCCCTCGCCGAGCGCTATGCCCGCGGCGAGATCGACGCCGAGGAGTATCGCGACCGGCTGGGTGCCTCGCGCGGGGCGGGATGATCCGGATGTTGGGCGCCGCCGTCGACATTTTCAGGCTTCGCCAGTACTTCAACGTGATCACCCGCACCCGAGAGATCGTGGAGGGCGTGCGTGACGATGGCAGTCTCGTCGTGGCAGCCGGACGAGCGCTCGCCCGTCAGCCCTTCGAGCCGGGACGGTCGCGGCCGAGCGTCAACCCGTTCCCGCCCCTGGCATCGCGCCCGTCGCGGGGGCTGCAGGATCGCCGGATCGGCGTCGTGGCTACCGGGGGCAGCGGCGCGCTGGCGTCGATCGTCGGTGTTGCCCGAGCGTTCGAGGAGACCGGCATCCGGCCCGCGGTCATCTCGCTCTGCTCGGGGTCGGCGCTGTTCGGCTTCCCGGTCGCGGCCGGTCTGTCCGCGGCAGAGGTAGCGGCGTTCTCGCTCGCGTTGCGGCCGGAGGACTACATCGACGTGGCATGGACAAGGTTGGGGGGCCTCGTGCCCCGCGCTGGCCGCGGCTTCGGCGGCGTCATCGAGGGCGACCGCATCGAGGCGACCTACCGCCGGTTGCTTGGCGACCGACGGCTGGGCGACCTGCAGATCCCGGCCTACGCTCCGATCTGGAGCGTCGAGCACAACCGCGTCGACTACCTCGGGCCGGCTACGCACCCCGACGTCCCCGTAGCCCGGGCGGTGCACATGGCCATAGCGCTCCCGCTGTTCCTCCAGCCGGTGCCGTTCGACGACGAGCATTGGTGTGACGGCGGGATCGTCGACATCTTCCCGGTCCACCCGGTCGTCGACATCGAACAGCCCTGCGACGGTGTCGTCGCGGTGAACGGCTTCTACCCGCCGGGATTCGCCGGCGAGGACGCCAGCGGTTGGGAACGACGCCGCTGGAGCATCCTCTACGCCGCCAGCCAGGTCCGTACGTGCCAACAGATACAGCTCGCCCGGGAGAACCTGAAGCGTCTCGAGGCCGTCACCGAGGTGGCGATGGTCGAGCCGGTGCCGTACGACAAGGTCCGCGGCGCCGGCTTCTACCTGCAGTTCCTCGACAACCGCGAGTGGGCCGAGTTCATGCGGCAAGGCCGGGTCGCAGGGCGCGCTGCCCTGGCACGGCTCGACCGGGCCCAGCGACGAGGCTCCCGGACCGCGGCGAGGAGGCGACATGCCTGAGCCGATCGACGTGTTCATGCGCGACTCCGATGCGTTTTCCTGGTACATGGAGCGGGACCCGGCGCTGCGCTCGACGATCGTCGCCATCGCGTGGCTCGATCGCAGCCCGATGTGGGAGGTGCTTGTCGACCGCATCGAGCGGGCCTCCCGTGCCATCCCCATCTTCCGCATGCGGCTCGTCGAGCCACCGGCGCGCCTGTCGACCCCGCGGTGGACGGTCGACGACGGCTTCGACCTGACCTGGCACCTACGGCGCGTCGACGCACCCACGCCCCACACACCCGCAGCCGTCCTCGACATCGCCCGGGTGGCGGCTACGACGGCGTTCGACCCGGCCCACCCACTGTGGGAGTTCACGCTCGTCGAACACCTCGAGGACGACCGCGCCGCGCTGGTCATGAAGCTGCATCACTGCCTGACCGACGGGATCGGCGGGATGGAGCTGGCGCTGCGCCTGTTCGACACCGACATCGTCACGTCGCGGTGCACCGCCGCCGAATCGCTGCCAACGGCGCCCTCGGGTGAGTGCGTGCACGGGTTGAGGCTCGTTCGCGACTGCCTCGGCCATGACTGGTCGCGCGTCCTGCACGCAGTGGGCGACGAGTTCCGCACCGGACCGTCGGCGGCGATGCGCGCCGCACGCCATCCGCTCCGCACCGCGGCCGACGTCGCCGGGATCGTCCGATCGATCGCCCGTACTGTCGCGCCGGTGCTCGACACGCAGTCACCGGTGATGACCGGCCGTAGCCTGCGCCGGCGCCTCGACGTTGTCACCGTTGCGCTCGCCGAGCTCAAGAGCGGCGCGGCAGCCGCTGGCGGGTCGCTCAACGACGGGTTCCTCGCGGCGATGACAGGAGGCCTGAGCCGCTATCACCGGCTGCACTCGGTGAGCGCCGACGAGCTGCGCATGACCCTCCCCATCAGCATCCGCAAGGCGACCGATCCTGCGGCCGGCAACCACATCACCCTGCAGCGCTTCGCCGTGCCGCTCACCCCCGCCGATCCGGTCGCGAGGATCGGCGCGATCGGGCGGCGCTGCCGGGCGGCACGCGATGAGCGATCCCTGCCGCACACCAATGCCATCGCCGGCGCCCTCAACCTCCTGCCGCCCGGTGTCGTCGGGGGGATGCTCAAGCACGTGGACTTCCTGGCCAGCAACGTGCCCGGGTTCGCCTTCCCCGTCTACCTGGCGGGCGCGCACGTCGACGGTTTCGTGTCGTTCGGCCCCACGATCGGAGCCTCGTTGAACGCGACGCTCCTGTCGTACGACGGGTCGTGCACGGTCGGGGTCACGATCGACGAGGCCGCGGTTCCCGACGCCGACGTGCTGATGACGTGCCTCGCCGAGGGTTTCGACGAGGTGCTCGCCATCGCGGGGCATGGCCCGGCGGCGCGCCTCCCGCTGCAGGAGGCATCGTTCCCCGGCGAGCCGCGCTCCCCCGAGCCGCGATCGTCTGACCGGCGGGCTCAGCCGCCCGCCGGCGCGTACTCGTCGACCGTGTGCTCCCAGTAGGGGCGCCGTAGCTCACGCTTGAGCGGCTTGAGCGCGCCCGACAACGGGATCGGCTCGCTGCGGAACTCGATCGACTTGGGCACCTTGTAGCCGGCGATGGTCTTGCGGGCGTGCTGCTGCAGCTCCTCGCACGTGGCCTCACAATCCGGGTGGAGGACGACGATCGCGTGCACCTGCTCGCCCCACGTCGGGTGCGGGATGCCGATCACGGCCACCTGTTCGACTGCCGGGTGCGTGGAGATGGCGTTCTCGACCTCGATGGAGTACACGTTCTCGCCGCCGGTCACGATCATGTCCTTGACCCGGTCGACCAGGTACAGGTAGCCGTCGGCGTCGAGGTGGCCCTCGTCACCCGTGTGGTACCAGCCATCGCGGAACGCCTCGGCGGTCTCGTCGGGACGCTTCCAGTAGGCCCGCATGAAGTTGCCGGCCCGGGCGCACACTTCGCCGTCGTGGTCCACCCCGACGATTTCGCCGGCACCGTTGCGGATGGTCAGGTTCACACCGACAACTGGCCGTCCCGCAGAGCGCAGCCGCGGGCCCCCGGCGCGATGGTCCTCATCGGTGAGGAACGTCAGCACCGACGAGCACTCGGTCATCCCGTAGCCCTGCCACACGCCGATGCCGGGCAGTAGCGACAGTACGCGGTCGAGCAACCCGGCCGGCATCGGCGAAGCACCGTAGACGAGGTCGGTCAGCGATGCGAGGCGCTCGGGCCGGAACTCCGGATGGTCGAACACCATGGCGATCATCGTCGGCACCATCACCGTCCAGTTCACCTGGTACCGCTCGATGAGGTCCATCACCTGGCTCGGCTCGAACAGCGGGACGAACACCGACTGGCCGCCGGTGATGGGTACGCCGAGGATGGCGCCCATCGAGGCGGCGTGGAACATCGGGGTCTGGTGCAGGTAGATGCGGCTGTCCCCGAAGCCGACCGTCATGCCGATGTGGTACAGGTTCAGCATCTCGGCGCGCTGGTCGAGGAGCACGCCCTTGGGCACGCCCGTGGTACCGCCCGTGTACATGAGCACGACCGGGTCGTCCTCGCCCGGTTCATCGGGCACCACGGGGCGCCCGGATGCCAGCAAGTCCTCGTAACTCACGTCGTGTGGCGCGTCGCCATCACCCATGAGCACCACCCGACGCAATGGCAGCTGGTCTCGGACCTCGGCGATGTTGCGGGCGAAGTGGTCGGCGAACACCGCGTCGACGAACGCCACCTCGGTGCCGGAGTCGGCGAGGATGAACTGCAGCTCCTTCCCCGCCAGCCGAAGGTTCAGGGGGTTGACGGTCCCGGCGCCCAGGAACGCGGCGTGGTACAGCTCGAGGAACTGGTGGCTGTTGGCCGACATCACCGCGAAGCGGTCGCCGCGGCGCACGCCGAGCTCGGTCCGCATCGCATCCGCCAGGCGAAGCACGCGGTCGCCGTGCTCGGCGAAGGTGGCGTGGTAGCCGCCGTCGTGGATGCCCAGTTTCGTGTCCCAGCGTTCCATGGCCGGCAAGAAGCCCCGGTGGAAAACGAGTTCCTTCATAGCTGCACCTCCCTGCACCTCCCCTTACTGCAGCATCTGCGCGTCGGGCGCGGCCCACGAGAGGCGAAGGTCCCATGTATGGCGACGCCCGCCGCCGCACATACGGGACCAATGTCCCGGACAGGGGTGACCTCGGCCCCTCGCAGGCAACGCCCCCCGAGCCAACGATGAGACGGAGCGAGGTCGGTCCTCGCGGAAGAGGAGGAACGAAGGTTGGCCATTCCCCGTGTGGTGGTGCTCGGCGGCGGCTTTGCCGGGCTGGAGACGGCGTTCATGCTGCGCATGGCCCTCGGACCGGCGGTCGACATCACTGTCGTGTCCGACCAGTCGAGCTTCCTGTTCAAGCCGAACACGATCTACATCCCGTTCGGCGCCGACGAGGAGTCAATGCTCATCCGGCTGCACAGGCCGCTACACCGGCGGCAGATCAACTTCCAGCATGAGCAGGTGGTGGGCCTGGATCCCGACCGTCGCCGTATCGAGCTCGGCGACGGCACCACGCTCGCCTATGACTTCGCCGTCGTGGGGACCGGCGCCGGCATGCGCGCCGAGGAAGTACCCGGCCTGGCGGAGCATGCGTCGAACATCTGGACGCCCGCCCAGATGAGCCACCTCGGCGGACGGTTGGAGGAGCTGCGCGAGCGGGCCCACCGCGGCGAGGAGCTCGACGTGCTCTTCCTGGTGCCGCCCGGCAACAAGTGCGCCGGACCCCTCTACGAGATCGCCTTCATGCTCGAAACCTGGTTGCGCCGCCATGGTGTGCGAGATCGGGTGCACATCACCTGGTCGACGACCGAGCCGTCGTTCATCCACGCGTTCGGACCCCGCCTGCACGACGTCGTGACCGCCGAGTTCGCCGCGCGGGGGATCACGGGGCACACCGGCGAGGTTGTCACCGAGGTGCAGAGCGGCGAGGTCCGCTACGCCGACGGCACGACCCGGCGGTTCGACGAGCTGGTCTCCTTCCCGCCTTACGCCGCCGCCGTCCACTACGACGGGCTGCCCACGGACGACCGCGGCTTCCTGGCGTGCGAACCCGACACCCGCCAGGTCACCGGCCGGCCCGAGGTCTACGCCCCCGGCGACGCCGGCGACTTTCCCGTCAAGCAGGCGTTCCTCGCCTTCCTGCAAGCCGACGCCGCTGCCGATCACCTGGCATCCCGCATCGGCCGTCGCCCGTTCGTCCACCCCTTCGACCCCGTGAGCATGTGCGTGATGGAGATGTTCGACAAGGCCACCTTCGCGCAGGTCCCCCTCCGCCTCACCGGCGACGCCACGGATCCCGTGGCGGTCCGTCCCGAGGCCAACGGCGCCTACCGGGTCGGCGTGTCGCCACTGTGGCGGCTCGGCAAGAAGACGCTGGCCCTCTACCTTCCGCTGCGGTTCCGCCGGGGCAAGCCCTTCCACGCCGGCACCGCCTGGCAGGCCATGGACCTCGGCCTCAAGGGCATGGCGAGGGTTCTGGCGGACTGACGCGTGGGAAGGCTGGGATCACTGGCGCCCAGTGCGTGCAACTGGGACCATGCCACGGAACCGGTGACGTTTCGGCCTATCCTCGCACGGCTCGACGGCGCGTAGGCATACTTGGCCGGCGGAAGGAGCCGCGTCGCGACGAAGGTCCCGGCCGAACCTGTCCGTGTGGCCCTGCCCACCTGAAGGAGACCCTCCAATGCAACACATCGTCGTCGGCGTCGATGGGTCGGCTGCCTCCCGCCGAGCGCTCCACTGGGCCGTCGACTACGCCCGCACGTCCGGAGCGGACCTCCACGTGATCCACGCCTGGACCGTGCCCGACCTCGGTGCAGACCCGCTGGCAGGGATGATCGCAGATCCTGCGGACCTCGAGGCGCAGGCCCGCCGTGAGCTCGACCTCGTCCTGGCCGGTGTGGACGAGAGTGGGCTCGCCGGACGGATCGAACCCGCGCTCGTGCGCGACGACCCCGCGAAGGCGCTCCTCGATGCCGCCAAGGGCGCGGACCTGCTGGTGGTCGGCTCGCGCGGGCTCGGGGGAGCCGGCGACGCTGCGCTGGGTTCCATCAGCCACCGCGTGATTCGCGAGGCATCGTGCCCGGTCGTGGTGGTCCCGCCCGACAGCACGTAGCGGGCGCGGCCCCGAGCCCCGGTCACCGAGCCCCACGAGCGCGAGATAGCTACTGGCCTCCGCTGTCGTCCTTGGTGTAGTCGGTCAGCCGCTTCAGCACAGTGATCCCCACGTTCGCACCGTGCTGGGGCAGCTCGCTCGCGAAGATGCGCGCCATCTCCGGGCGTTCGAAGTAGGTCGCGGCATCCGCCAAGGACTCGAAGGAGAACTCGACGACGCGCTGGGGCGAGGCCGAGAACACGTTGTCGTAGGACGCGAGCTGTTTCAGCTCGTCGGGCTTCTGCAGGGTGTCCGCGATGGACCGAACCCAGTCGACGTACTCCCGCTTCTTCCCGAGCGGGTAGTCGATCGAGTAGACGTACTTGATCATTCTCAGAGCGCTCCTCTCCCGTGCCGCCCGGCCCCGGATTCACCGGCCGACACCGAGCGCTTTGCGGATCTACTGCGTGATGTCGAGCTCAGGACCACGAAACCAACGTCGCCGATCTCGACGGGTTCGCCGCCGACGTCGAAGCGGCAGATCGGCTGCCCTAACTTCTCACGTGAGCGGACCCCCTGCCCTGACCTCGGGCGTGGCATGGTCCGCGTACTCGGCGAAGTTGGCTGCGAACAGTTTGGCCAGCTCCTCAGCCTTGGCGTCGTAGGCGCTCGGGTCGCTCCAGGTGCCACGGGGTTGCAGCACGTCGTCGGGGACATTCGGGCAGTGCTGTGGCACGTCGAACCCAAAGACCGGGTCCGGGGTGAACGACACGTCCGCCAGGCTGCCCGACGTCGCCGCCCGCACCAACGCGCGTGAGTAAGCGATCCTGATCCGCTCACCGGCGGGGTAAGCCCCGCCTGTCCAACCGGTGTTCACGAGCCAGCAGTCAACGTCGTGCTCTGCGATCAGCTTGCCGAAGAGGTCGGCGTACACCGTTGGATGCAGGGCCATGAAGGGAGCACCGAAGAGTGCGGAAAACGTGGCCGTGGGCTCCGTGATCCCCCGCTCGGTCCCGGCGACCTTGGCCGTGTAACCGGAGATGAAGTGGTACATGGCCTGCGCCGGAGTGAGCCTCGCGATCGGTGGCAAGACCCCGAAGGCGTCAGCGGTCAGCATGATCACGTTCTTGGGCTGCCCGGCCATGCCGCTCCGCACGATGTTCGGCAGATGCGTGATCGGATACGCAGCGCGGGTGTTCTCCGTCAGGCTGTCGTCGTCGAGGTCGAGACGCCGAGTCGTCTGGTCCATCGACACGTTCTCGAGGATCGTGCCGAATCGCCGCGTCGTCTCATGGATCTCCGGCTCGGCCTGCGCCGACAGCCGGATGACCTTTGCGTAACAGCCGCCCTCGAAGTTGAAAACGCCACGGTGGCTCCAACCATGCTCGTCGTCGCCGATCAGGGCTCGACCAGCCTCGGCCGACAGCGTCGTCTTGCCCGTTCCGGACAACCCGAAGAAGATCGCGACGTCGCCGTCCGGCCCCTGATTGGCCGAGGAATGCATACCGAGCACGCCCCGCTGCGGCAGCAGGTAGTTCATCACCGTGAAGACCGACTTCTTGATCTCGCCCGCATAGCTGGTGCCACCGATGACGACGAGCCGCTGGGCGAAGTTCAGGAGGATGAACGCCTCGCTGCGGGTGTGGTCCACCTCAGGGATGGCGTGAAACTGGGGGCAGTGGATGACAACGAAGTCGGGCTCGAACTGAGCCAAGACCTCCGGGTCGAACTCGCGCAGGAACATGTCACGGGCGAACATGCTGTGCCAGGCGGTCTCGGTGATGACCCGGAGCTTCAGGCGGTACTCGGGGTCGGCTCCCGCGTAGCAATCCTGGACGAAGATGTCACGACCCTGGAGGTAGGCCTGCAGCCGGATCTTCAACAGCTCGAAGTGCTCGGGGTCGAACGGCTTGTTGTGCTGGCCCCACCAGACCTTGTCCTCGCTCGAGGCCTCGCGGACGATGAACTTGTCGTTGGCCGAGCGCCCCGTGTACTGGCCGGTCCGCACGACGAGGGGACCCAGATGGCCGACCGCCCCTTCACGGCGGCGGATCGCCTCCTCGTACAACGCCGGCGTCGACAGGTTGTGGAAGACAGAACCAACGTTCGTGATCCCGAGGCGGGACAAGTCGACCATGAGCCGCTCCTATCGCTCTCGTGCCGTGGCGCCTCAGTGCACACCGCCGATGCCGAAGCGGCAAGTATCACTCGAAAGTGACGGCACGGTCGACGAGGCCGGCCGCCCGTCTATCGCTCAGGCCGAGCGTGTTGCCGACCGTGCCCGCCGGTGGGAGCTGGCGCCGGAGGCTCGCTTCGATGTGGCGGCCCGCTTTGGGGCAGGTGCGTGCTTGCGGGCCGGCTCCCCGAGGAGCGTGTCGACCATGGAGTTGGCGAATTCGCGCTGGTTCTTCACGACCCTCTCGGTGAAGTCGAATGCGCCGTCGACAACCCTGCGAATGCTTTCCCCGTCACCCGGGACGAGCT
>Ga0214469_1000411_pt1 | contig 14826 bp, 14 predicted proteins | sample RVTome_10_FD_187340 | JGI IMG/M metagenome (GOLD analysis project Ga0214469, IMG submission 187340) | Soil microbial communities from uranium-contaminated site in the Upper Colorado River Basin, Wyoming, United States - RVT153D57 HiSeq ... | reverse complement strand
CGGCCGCCAGTGCCCACAGCAGCCGGAACGTGACAAGGTCTAGCCCACCGGTCATGGAGCCGGCGAGCAATACCACCGCTGCTCCGATGGTGAACCCAGCTGCGACTTGTAGGACCGCCGGCCAACGCCGTGGAGCCAGCGGTGGGTTCATCCGCCGTCGTCGGCGTCTGCGCATCACAAAGAGGATCGAGGCTAAGACCAGAAGAGCCGCCACGACATCGATCACAACCCAGGCGATGGTGGAGGAGCGGCTGACTTCGGGCGACCCTCCCATGAGGGCCTCCAAACCTGCGGTCTGTGGCCCCGTGACCATGACGCCGTTGCGAGCCATCAGGACTACGACCGCAGCGTCGCGATCTGGAAGAAGTGCCACATTGGCGTAATACCCGAAGGACCGCCCATCGTGGCTGACCAGCGGCTGTTCATCGATGTTCCCGGTCCGCCAGCCCATCGCATAGTGGTCGAGATTCTCACCGCCCTGGCTCGGCGCGGCTGGCGTGTGCATGAGCGCCATGTTCTCGACGGAGATCAGTCGCCCGCCTTCGAAGCTCCCATCGCCCATCTGGAAGCGGGCATACTCGGCCAGGTCGCCCGCGGTCGAGATCAGATGGCCATCGGGCACGGCACCCGGAAACTCATACTGGCGAAGGGCGACTGGAAACCCGAAGATGGCGATCGTGCCCTGGGCCAATCCATCGGCGCGCGCGAGAGCGAACTCGGAGTAGGTGTGGTCCATGCCGAGCGGGGCGAATATCGCCTTCTCCACGTACTCGCCGTAGTCCAGCCCGGACACCTCTTGAACGATCAGACCGAGAGTCGCAAAGTTGAGGTTGCTGTAGTTGAACTCTGCTCCCGGCTCACTGACCAACCCGTAGTCCTCGATCGAGCGGACCCGCTCCTCGAGGGAGATCTCCGGCGTGAACGCATCGCGGCTGCCGTCGATAGTTGAGAGCCCTGAGGTTTGATTGAGGAGATGCCGGACGGTGATCGGCGCGGTGGGATCGGCCGTCGTGAACCAGTCGAGGTGATCGGTGACCGGCGAGTCGAGGTCGATCAGCCCTCGATCGACGAGTTGGAGGATGGCCAACGCAGTGACTGACTTGCTGATCGATCCAATCACAAAAGGAGTATCTGCTGAAGCGGACCCATGGCCGGCTGTCACCTGCTCGTCGCCGCTGACTACCGCGTAGGCCGCCTGGCCCACGCGCATCTCTTCGAACTGACGCTCGATCGCGGTGGCCGCTCGTTCGAGGTCGCCCATACCGGGATTCGATGTCTCGGTGGCACGGAGCGACATAGCGGGCAAGACCGCCAGGCTGAGTGCGCAGGCCAGCAATATCGGCACGAGGCCCGCCCGCGGCCGGCGCCGGTTGGAAAGAAGGTCGTGTCCTCGATTTCTCATGCCGAGCTCCTGACGTCGCAAGGTCTGGTGACTTCGCTCACCGCCACCTTCGCGAAGCGCACGCAGAGCCGAAACCGGGGAGGCCGGTATCCCGCCGGGCGGGTTTCTTGTGTCTTCGCCATCGATCACCGGCCCTGGGCCAGGCGAGGCATACAAGAAACCCGACCCATGCGGCACCGGCGTACCGGGTTTCGCTGGCGAGGCTTTTCCGAGATCTTGGGAGAAGTTTCGAACCGAGAGGAGTTGTCGTGAAAACGAAGGTGGTCCAGGATCAGGCCAGTGCCCTGGGCTCGAGCCGGACCGTCCCGGAGCCGGTCATTTCTGCGGTTGGCTTGTCCAAGACGTTCGGGCAGGTCGAGGCACTCACGGAGATCGACTTCACCGTGCCCCGGAACTCGATTGTCGGGTTCCTCGGCCCTAACGGTGCCGGCAAGACCACGGCCATAAAGCTGTTGTTGGGTCTCAGCCGCCCGACCGGCGGCAAGGCGACACTCTTCGGTCTGGACAGCGAACGGGATAGTCTCGCCATCCGTGCCCGTGTCGGTTACCTGGCTCAGGACCCCCGCTTCTACACCCACCTGACCGCCCGGGAAACACTGAGGTTCACCGCCCGGTTCTTCTACCAGGGCCCGAAGAGGGCGATCGACCACAGGGTCGAAGAGACCCTCGCGCTGGTCGGATTGGAGGACAAGGCCGACCGACCCACAAAAGGGTTCTCAGGTGGTGAGCGCCAACGACTCGGGATTGCCCAAGCTCAGATCAACTATCCCGACCTGCTCATCCTCGACGAGCCGGCGGCCGCCCTCGACCCGGTTGGACGCCGCGACGTTCTCGACGTCATGGAGCGGCTCCGAGCCCACACCACCATTTTCTACTCCACCCACATCCTCGACGACGTGCAGCGTGTCAGTGACTACGTCACCATCCTCGACCATGGTCGGTTGGTCACCAGCGCCCCGACCGAAACGCTCCTCGATGGCGATGCCGCCACCTACGAGATCACGTTCAAAGGCAACGCGCCGGCTGTGCTCGCCGCCGTTCGGGCACACCCCTGGGTGAGCGAAACGAGCACCCACTCGGTGAACGGCGCCACGACAGTCACGGTGAGCGTGAGTGACGAGCGGGCCGCCGAAGCCGACCTACTTCGCTCGGTCATGGCTCTCGATGAGGTCGTGGTGACCGCATTCGGGCGTAGGCAGTACAACCTGGAGGAAGTGTTCCTCCAACTAGTGAAGGGACATGGAGAATGACCACGACCACGACCGCGCATTCCGAAAGCCCACCGCTGATCCCGGTTCGGGCGACGGGATGGCGCGGAGGTTTCCGCAACCTGGTGCGCAAGGAGATGGGCCAGTGGTGGACCACCCGGATGTGGTGGGTACAGACTCTGCTTTGGGTGCTGTTGCTGAATGGCATCACCACAGCGGTGATGCTCGACACCGGGGGAATGACTGGTAACGAGGTGCTACAGGAGACGGTGCAGACCTTCCTCTTGGTGGCCGCGACCGCAGTCGGGATTGGAGTGGTGCTCACCATCCAGGGCGCGGTGGTAGGTGAAAAGGAGTTGGGTACCGCGGCATGGGTGATGTCCAAGCCCGCCTCCCGCGCTTCCTTCGTCCTGGCCAAGCTGATCGCACACTCGGTGGGGTTCCTCGTCACTGCGGTCATTGTCCCTTCGATCGTGTTCCTGGTGGAGGCCCGCTATCTCGTGTCGGCACCTATCGACTACGGATCATTTGGCATCGGTGTCGCCGTGGTGGGGCTTTCGGTTGTCTTCTATGTCATCCTGACCATCGCCCTGGGGACCATGTTCAAGGGTCGAGGCCCGATCGCGGGGATTGCGGTGGGCTTCATCCTCGCCGGTCAGTTCTTCAAGGGCATGCTGCCTCTGCCACTGGTCATGGCGACGCCGTGGCTCCTCGGTGATGTGGCCACCTCTTTCGCCATTGGCACCCAGCCCGATTTCAACCGGTCGACCCCCATCATCGCCACTGTCATCGGCTCCGTTGTCCTGGCCGGCTTGGCCTTGTGGCGGTTCGAGCGTGAAGAGTTCTGACATGTCCAAGAGTTAATGACCTAGAACCAGGTGCAATACTGACCGCTTCAGTTCCGGGGATTGGGGCCGACCTAGATCGCGAGCCGCCAATGGGCGCCATCGTGTCGTCCAATGCCTATGTGGGTCCAACCGAGGGCCCGAGTTGGCCGATGTTGCTCTTTGTGGCGACAGCGGCCGCTGTGGTTACCGTCCTCCTAGTCGTCCTCGCCCTAACCGGCCAGGATGTAGCTGGTCCGACACTGAGCGCGGTGCTCGTGTGTTGGCTGTTCATCCCGTACGTAGCAGCCGGCCTGATCGCGTGGAAGCGACGCCCGGACAGCAGTTTCGGTCGGCTGATGGTGATCACGGGGTTCCTCACCGCCATCAGCTTTCTCGTGTGGTCGTCGAACCCGGCGCTCTTCTCCATCGGGAATGCAATCCAGTTCCTGCCACCCGCCCTCTACCTTCATCTCTTTCTTGCCTTTCCCAGCGGGGAGCTCCGATCGAGGGGTGACCGCTGGCTGGTGGGTGCCGCCTACGGGGCGATAGGCCTGACTCTCCTGCGGATGATCTTCGGCGAAGGAGACAGCCGGAACCTGGTGGCTTGGTTCGATGAGCCTGAGGTGGTGGCTGTCCTTCGCACGTTGCAGCGGGTGACGGCGAGTGGTCTGCTCGTCCTCGGTGCCATCCGGCTCTTCCTTCGTCGTCGCCACGTCGGCAAACCCCTACGTCCGGCGATCGCGTATCTGGAGGACACCTTCCCGTTGGTCTTGCTGATGCTGGCCTGGCTCTACCTGGTCCAGGTGTTGGGATGGGAGGAGTGGCTCCCGATCACGAGATGGGCGACGTTCGCCGTGATCGGTGTGACTGCCGTCGTGTTCCTGATTGCCCTCCTCCAGGCGCGGCTCAGCCGGGCACACGTTGGCGAACTGCTTGTGGGGTTGGGGGTCAACCCTGGGCCGGCCGAACTCCAGGAGGCGGTGGCTCGTGCTTTGAGAGATCAGTCGGCGACTCTGGCCTACTGGCTGCCCGAATTCGACTCCTATGCCGACGTCGACGGGCACCAGCTGGAATTGGAGGATGAGTCAGGGCGGGCCACGACTCCGATCTCCAGGGACGGTGTACCTGTCGCGGTCTTGCTCCACGACGCTGCGCTGCTCGATGAGCCACGCCTTCTCGCCTCAGTGGCCGTTGCCACCGGCATGACCATCCAGAATGCCCAGCTCCAGGTGGAGCTGAAGGCTCGTCTCCAGGAGCTCCGTGGCTCTCGGGTTCGGATCCTGGAGGCCGAGCAAGCGGAGCGACGTCGTTTGGAGCGGGATCTCCACGATGGCGCCCAGCAGAGGTTGATCGCATTGTCCATGAAACTTGGGGAGTTGGAGGACCGGCTGGACGGGCAGACTGAGCTCCGGGACCGCATCGAGGAGGCGAGACAGGAGCTCACCGCCAGCCTCGCCGATCTACGCGATCTGGCCCACGGCATACACCCTGCCGCGGTGAGCGATCACGGTTTGGCCGTCGCTCTCGAATCTTTGGCGACCCGGGCCCCGATCCCGGTTCAAGTCATCGGAGCTCCGATAGAGCGTCTCCCCGAACATGTGGAGCTGGCTGCGTTCTTCATCGTCTCGGAGGCGTTGACCAATGTGGCGAGGCACGCCAGGGCCTCGTCGGTGCTGGTCGAACTGGAGAAGACCACGGAGTTCTTGATCGTCGAGGTGCACGACGACGGAGTCGGAGGCGCCGCAGCCGATGCCGGCACCGGTCTGCGCGGGTTGGCCGACCGAGTGGAGGCTCTTGGGGGCCGCCTGCGGGTGTGGAGTCCGGCGGGAGATGGGACCCGAATCCGAGCGGAGATGCCGTGCGGGTGATGATCGCCGAGGACAACGTCCTCCTCCGCGAGGGGCTGGTCCGTCTTCTGACTGAGAACGAGATCGAGGTAGCGGGCACGAGCGGCAATGCCGACAAGCTCCTGGTACTGATCGCAGACCACCCGCCGGATGTGGCCATCGTGGATATCCGGCTTCCTCCCACTCACAGCGACGAAGGGATGAGGGCGGCCCTGCAAATTCGGGCCGAGTACCCCCGGGTCGGTGTCCTCGTCCTCTCCCAGTATGTGGAGGTGGGCCTGGCCATGCAGCTGCTCGGCGATTCGGCCGCCGGCGCCGGCTACCTGCTCAAGGACCGGGTCAGCAACGTGAAGGACTTCATCGATGCCGTCCATCGGATCGACGATGGTGGCTCGGCCATCGATCCCACCATGGTCTCTGCCCTGATCGCAAAACAGAGAAAACGCGATCCACTGGACCGACTTACTCCCCGGGAGCGCGAGGTGCTCGCCCTGATGGCGGAGGGCCGGTCCAACCAGGGCATCGCCGATCACTTCATCATCACGCTGCGTACGGTGGAGAAGTATGTGTCGGGCATCTTCAGCAAGCTCGGCCTCCCCAGCGACGGCACCGACTCCAAGCGGGTACTTGCGGTCCTGATGTACCTGCGGGGCTGACAAGCATCGCCTCGGGCTGGGGTCACACCCCTCCCCACATGCCAGAAAACCGCCCCCCGCGAACACCGGCAACCCCGGTGGCCCTCATACGCGAGTTCCGAGATGATCTCGGTCATGCAGTCTCCGTCGCTCCAGGACAGAAAAGGGATGAGCACATGACTGATACAGGGCTGGTGGCGATGGCCGAGAATCCGATACGGAGGTTTGTCAACCACCATCCCATGGCCACTTTCGTCGTGCTGAGCTACGCCCTCTCCTGGATGACCATTCCCTTCTTGGGCGATCCGATCGGCACGGGTCCGTTCCTCGCGGCCGTCATCGTGCTGTCGATGACCCAGGGCTGGCCTGGGGTACAGTCGCTGTGGCGACAGATGATCCAGTGGCGGGTCAATTGGCGCTGGTACGCCTTTGCCATCCTCTTGCCGACCACCACCGCGGTTTCGTCGGCGTTCATTGCCATCGCACTCGGTGCCGACACTCCCTCGCCAGATCAGGTGGCTACTTGGGCCGAGATCCCGATCAACTTCGCCCTTTACCTGGTAATCCCACTGTGGGGCCCGTGGGAGGAGCCAGGTTTCCGTGGCTTCGCCCTCACGCGACTCAGCCGCACACATCCGGCTGTTATAGCTGCCCTGGTCGTAGGAGCGATCCAGGTGTTCTGGCACACACCACTGTTCTTCACCGGAGACATCCCGGCCAGCGACGTCCTCTGGATCATGGCTGCCAGCATCCCGCTCGCCTTCCTGGTGATTCGCAGCGGTGGAAGCGTGCTCCTGGCCATGGTGATGCACGCCACCAACAACGTCGTGTCGGGGGAATACGTGACATCGCTGTTCTCCGGCAATGACATCGTGCTGCAGGGATGGGTGCGAGCCAGCATGTGGGTCGTCATCGCCATCATCGTGGTCCTTGTCGCCGGCCGGAGTTTCACCAACAAGCCGCAGGTCCCGCAGTCGCCGGTGGAGCCGGTTCTGGGGTCAGCATGAGAACCACCTCAACCCAAGACGAGAGCCTGGCGCAAACGAGCGGACCACGCCCGGGGCGGCAGTCTGATTTGGTGCACTCGCTGTGGCGTCATGGACCAGGAAGTCCCCGTACCCGAATTGACCCTTGGAGGATTTGATGAGCTCGAGAAAAACGGTTCTAGGTGTTTTTGGTTCGCTGTTCGCCCTGTTCGCAGTAGGTCTCCTGATTGCTGGAGGCGTGGTCATCTGGGCCACCGGGACACACCGAACCTCGGAGGGCTTCATCAGCAGGGCGACCACCGGTGTCTCTACTGATACCTACGCCTTGACGTCGACCCAACTGGATCTGGGAGCCATTCGCAACGATTGGTTGCCGGCGAACTGGTTGGCGACCGTCCAGGTGACGGCCTCGTCCCGCGGCGACGGACCAGTGTTTGTCGGAATCGGTCCTGCCCAAGACGTGGCGGACTATCTGGAAGGAGTTTCCCACGACGAGATCACTCGTATCTCCGACGATGACGTCACCTATCTGCGCCACGAAGGTGACGACGTGCCGGCATTGCCTTCTGACCAGGAGCTCTGGGTCACATCCAGCGAAGGCTCCGGCTCCCAGAGCCTGGTGTGGGACATCGAGCCAGGGCAGTGGACAGTGCTGGTCATGAACGCGGACGCAAGCCCGGATGTCGAGGTCGACGTCTCGGCCGGGGCGAGGACGCCCTGGTTGACGGTCGCGATCGCCATCCTTCTCGTCGGCGGCCTCCTCTGCGCTGCAGTGGGCTCGGTCATGCTGGTCTTCGCTTTCAAGCGCCCGACGACCGGTCATGTGGATGGGACAGTCCCGGCAGCCGCGCAGATGGTCTCGGTTCCAGCAGGATCCGAGGATGACACAGACTGACAACAGGGTCGAGACCGTAAGTGCCCACTCGCGGTGGGTGTTCAGGGTCGAGGACTTAGTGAAGGTCTTCGGGGCGCATCCCGCGAATGACGGCATTGACCTGCTCGAGGTGCTGAGCCCTCGGCGCTGATCACCTCGTCCTCAGCTATGAAACGCTGGCGGCCTTCGCAGGCGGAACGTTTCGATGATCGGCTATCTCCAATGTCCGCATCAGTGCGGTGACATACAACGCGGTGACATACAACCTGGTGCACAATTGGCCCATCGGTGCAGCGGCTCTTGGGGCTGGGCTGGTGGCTCGACCTCGGCGTTCTGCTCCTCGGCGGAGCCGTGCTGCTGGCACATGTCGGCATGGACCGAACGCTCGGATATGGCCTGAAAACTGCCGAGCGCTTTCAGGACACTCATCTCGGCCGGATCGGCCGGGAGCAGGATCCAAGATCAGGCTTCGTCCCTAAAAGCTGCTCGATTGGCTCCTATTTGATCTGGGTGAGATCCACGGTGTCGGCCCAGGTGAGCTGCTTCACCAGTCTCGACGAGGCATCGTCAATGGAGCCGTTGTCCACGTGGTCGGAGGCCGTCGATGCTGAAGTCGCCAGTCCGGTCTTGATGTCTCGGGCGAAGTCGGAGACTTTCAGCTTGGCGAGTACGAGCACGGCAACCGTCCCTCCCTTCTCCATCATGGAATGTCGACCTCGCCGATGCGGAGAGCGACGGCACGATCTGCCACGTAACGCGGCAGGTAGCTCATCGCCTCGTCTTGGTCGACCGTCTCCAGGTCCCACCAGATCTGATGGTCTCCCCAGCGACACGTCGAGGTCGTCGTGTGCCCCCGCAAGGGGCTGTCGAATCCCTTCCAGGCGGCGTAGACGACAGCACACTCCTCCGGTTCGTGTCGGTGGGCGATCCTGAATGAGGCCATGTTCCGTTTCTACTCGGAACCGGCCCGAGGCACATCGGGGTAGAACCCTGATTTCTTGGCATCGAGCCCAATCGCTGCGTATCAGGGTCCCGATGTCGGGGTGTTCTCCGCGGCGACTTCCCGAGCACGGGCAATGGTCCTAGCCACCTCTACACGGGATGAGACGCCGAGCTTGTTGAAGATATTGCGCAGGTGGGTCTCGACGGTCTTGATGCTGAGAAACAGCTCCGCGGCGATCTCACGGTTGGTGCGGCGGTCGAGAACGAGGTCCGCAACCTCGAGTTCTCGCCCGGTCAAGGCCGCCAGTCCGGTGCTATCGGGCGGACCGGGATGGGTGCGACGATGGACTGTGCGGCCGAGCTGGCGAAGTTGACCATCCACCTGATCCCGGTACCGAACGGCACCCAACGCCTCGTACTCGTCGGCCGCACGCTCCAACTCCACTATCGCCTCGTCGGTTTGGCCGGCAGCGGTCAGTGCGCGACCTGCGAGAGCACGCGACGTCGCCGTATGGAACGGGGCGCCTATCTCCTCCGAGTGTCGGATCGCGGAAAAGGCGAGCGGAATGGCCTTCTCGGGTTCTCCTCTCGCAAGAGTGACCAGGGCCCCAGCCCTATCGGCCATCAGCCTGGGTAGGCCAAGCCCCTGCTCGTCGGCCAGCTCGCGTGTCCGCGCCGCAGCCGCCTCGGCTCGTTCCTGCCGATCGAGCGCAAGGCTGCATCGGGTCAACAGCTCGAGGAAGTGGGCCCGCCAGCCGCCCGCCAGAAGTGGGATCTCCTCACCTCCGACGCTATCGAGTAGCAGCCCCAGCGCAGCACCCGGGTCGCCTGACTCGAGTAGGGCTTGTGAGTGGATCGCGCCGGCGAAGGCGGTGATCACGCCGTTGTCGATCGGCCTCGCCAACCGGACGCTCTCCGCGCCCACGTCCAACGCGGTCTCGAGATCACCTGCCATCACCGCCGAAAGGGCACGGTTGAACAGGTTCAAAGACATACCCTGGGCGTTGCCAACGAGGCGGGCAGCCTCAATGGCATCGTCGAGCACCTCCGCCGATCTGGGCATGTCACCCGCCATCGCCAGCGATGTGCCCAGGATGGGAGTCAAGATCGGCAGAAGCTGAGTCTGCCCGGTCCTCCGGGCCAGCATGAGAGCTCGTTCCCCATGGACACACCCTTGGGCATGAAGGTCAAGATAGAGCTCGGCCGTGGCAAGGTCGCTGAGCGCACGAAGCTGGGATGTGAGCTCCTCGTCCGAAGCAGAGTCGACCAGGCTGGCGGCAAGATCGTGTGTTTCCATCGCCAGGGCGACGTCACCGGCGAAGGCAGCCCCCATCGCGTGCGCCGCCAATGCCGCTGCCCGGACAACTTCGTCATCCAACGAATCGGCGGCCTCGACAGCGCGACGGGCCCATTCGACCATTCCGTGATGGTCGGCCAAGTACAGGCTCGCCGACGAGAGGGCGACCAAGAGCGAGACCCCTGAAAGTGAGCGAGGATCGGCCAGCTCTTCATAGGCGCGCTCCAGTCGCGCTCGCGACTCACCATGACGACCGAGTAGCTGTTCGAGCTCGGCACACCCGACAATCAGCCTCACCTCGAGATCACCATCGTCAACCGACGTCAAGGCGATGCACTCCTCCAGCGTGGCTCGGGCGGCTGCGAAGAGACCGACGGCAGCCTGTGAAGCCGCAAGCGAGGCCAGCAAATCGACTCGCGCGGTCGTTGGAGCGTCTGCGGGGAGCAGTCGCAGGGCTGCCGTGAACCATCGCATCGCGGTGGTCGGCGCCTGCTTGGCGGTCTCCTCTCCCGCTCTTCGGAGGATGTCGATCGCGGCGGCGTCACCGTACTGCCCAGCCTGCTCCACGTGGTTCGCCACCACTGCGGCCGTGGCCCCCCTCTTGGCGAGAGCCTCACCGGCTCGGCGGTGACATGAGAGCAGGACACCTGGAGAGCACGACCCGTACACCGCGCTCCGGACTATGGGATGGCGGAATTGAAACCTGCGAGGAACGTCAGTCGGCCGCACCAGGTCTTTCGCCACCAGCTCATCGAGCTCCTCCAATACCTCCTCCTCGGTGCGGTCCGAGGCTGCGGCGGCGATTTCGATGTCGAACGGGTCGCCCACCACGGCTGCCGCCTCGGCCAGGGCGCGGGCTGCCGGGGACAGCTCCATGAGCTCGGCGGCTATGGCTCTCGCGACCTCGGACGGAACGCCGAGAGCCTCGAATGATCTAGACCCGGCGCCGCCGGTCCCGGATCTGGCGAGTTGGAGGGCATAGAACGGGTTGCCTCCGCTCAGATGATGCAACTCCTCGGCATCCTCGCCCACCATCAGCTCGACGGCTTCGAGGGAAAGGGGCCCGAGCTCCACGTTGTGGACGGCATCCGACCTCTGGATGCCGGCGATGGTGCGCATCACATTGGGGTCACCCCGTACCGGCCTCAGAGCGGTTGCCACCATGACCTCCGCCTGAGGTGGGTGCCGCAACAGGTATGCGATCAGTTCGAACGATGCCCCATCTGCCCAATGCAGATCGTCGAGAACCAGCACGATCGGTCGCCGCGCCGCGAGCCGTTCGAGCAGTTCCCGAACCGCGTAATGAACACGAAAGCGCTCCGTCGCCGAAGCGGGATAGTCAACCGCCCCGCCGAGTGCACGCAGCGATGGGAACACCGCGGCGAGAGCGCCCATGCGATCCATCTCCAGACGACCCAATGCCTGGCGGTCGAGAGAGTCGAGATAAGCATCGAGAGCATCGATGAACAGCCCGAACGGGAGCTCGTGGTCGAACTCCGACGCCCTTCCAGTAAGGGTCAGACAGCCGTGCTCGTTGGCAAGACGAGCCAACTCCCCGAGAAGTGTCGTCTTGCCGATCCCCGCCTCGCCCCCAATGATGACGAAACCCGCCTCACCATCGAGGGCGCTGGTCAGTACTCCTTCAAGGAGCTCGACTTCATGCTCTCGCCCGAGGAGCACTGCGCGCCTCAACCATGCCCTGTCCGTCGTCAGCACCGAGCGTACACCTCGAGGCACATACCCTGCCCCTCTGCGACACCAGATACCAGAAACCCGACCCATGCGGCATCGGTGTACCGGGTCTCGGCAGTGGGCCGGACCTGACATTGTTGCCAGAGGTCATGGCGGGGAGAACAGACCTCATATGCGACGGAGTCGCCGTTTAGGAGATCGTCTGTCGTCGCATTGGCGACGAGACGGCCGTGATCGAGGATCGCCATTTCGCGGCCTGTGAGGGTGTGTACTTGGAAATTGCAGCGGGTTCGCTCACCCAATACGGACACGCCCATCCGGAGGCCGCCGACACCATCAACTCCGCGATGTCGATGGTCGGTGCACCGTTCGCAGCGTGGTCCTGCCGTTCGGAATGGTTGCTTTCGCTCTCGTCGCGTTCGGGGGGCCGCCATGGCCTTGAGGGGCAGGAGTGTCGCTTTACTCAGCAACTGCGCTCGCCATCGGAGGCGTAGTTTTGGACAGTGAGTCATCCAATGAGCGGAGCGCCGGCCATGCCTCATGGCGGAGGGCCTGTCGGATCAGGGGATTGCCGCCGAGTTCGTGATCACGTTGCGGGACGGTCGAGAAATACGTTCGAGCATCCTCACCAAGCTCGACCTTCCCACCGCCGGCAGCGACTCAAGGCGGGCCGTTGCAGTGCTCCTTTATCTGCGGGGCTGACCCCTCAGACCACGCGCCCCGCTCAAAGTCCCGGCGACCCGCATCAGCGAGCTGCAGCGCGCTGTTCGTGGGCGGGCGTAGCCCTCTGTGAGGACGGCGACTCCAAACGAGAGCTGGTCGTCTTGTTGTGTCTACGCGGCTGACCGCCCCTAACAGACATCTACTCGGTTGGTTCGGCGCTCCGTTCGAACTACCAGAAACCCGACCCTCATGACACCAGCGGACCGGGTCGACTCTGAGGCGACTCTCCGAGAGGATCAACAGCAAAGGCCGTAATGGCGTAGATCCGAGGGATGAGCCCATGAGTGGTTTGGCACAAGACGTGAGGCAAAAGGGTCCGGTGCCTCTGTTATCCGGATTGGCCAGACGCTGGTCGATCACCACCTTCTATCTATTGACACTGGCAATCACTTGGCCAATGGGCCTGCTTCCCCCCGGGGTGTCGATAGCGGCCATTGCCGTTTCCGCACTGATCGACGGGCGCCGCGAGGTCGGCGCCTTGCTGCGAAGGGTCGCCGTGTGGCGGGTTGGTTTCCGGTGGTACCTGATCGCCCTCCTCGGGCCAGTCGCCTTGCTCGCCGCGGCCGCCTCGGTCAATGTATGGGCCGGCGCGCAGATCGCCCCTGAGGGCCCTCTGGTCGACTGGCTGGAGCTGGGAAGACTGTTCGGGTTCCAGGTGGTGGGCGTCATCGCTGGAGCCTGGGAAGAGCTCGGCTGGCGTGGTTTTGCCCTCCCTCGCCTGCTCAAGAGAACCTCACCGCTCACCGCCAGCCTCGGCCTCGGTGTCCTATGGGCGGTCTGGCACCTCCCACTATTCATGTCCGGTGAACTCCCATGGGCTGACGCCGCGTCCCTCGTGGTGTTGTCCATCCTGTTCACCGCAGTGTTCGTTCGAACCAAGCAGAGCGTGCTGATCGCCTTCCTCATGCACGCGGCACTCAATGCCGCCGGCGGCATTGCGATCCTCCTCTTTGAGGGCGGCGATCGGGTCCAGATGTACTGGTCAATGACGGCGGTCACGGCAGTCGTGGCCTTGGCAGTCATCTCTATGCAGGCGCGCTGGTGGTTGACCACACCCCCTGTCACACACGAGTCAATGACGGTCGACACCGTCAAGACAAAGGGAATCGGAATATGAGACAAGACAAGACATTGACGGGGCTGTTGGCCGCTCTCGTCTTGACGGCGGTGGGCTGTGGGTCGACAGGATCAGGCGACATCATTTCGGAGACAAGGGAGGTCGGGTCGTTCGACCGGATCGATGTTTCCAGTGGTATAGCCGTCGAGATCACCGTGGACCCGGCTGCGTCCGCAGGTGTTACCAGCGTCTACGACGACAACCTCCAAGACAGGATCATCACCGAGGTGAACGGCGACACCCTGGTCATCGAGGTCCGAGGGAACGTCATCTCTCCTGGATCGGGTCGCGTGGTGGAAGTCGCGATGCCCGTCCTCACTGGGCTGTTTGCAGATGGAGGCGCCACCATCCACGGTGTCGGAACAGCAGACCAGCTCGAACTCCGAGCATTAGGTGGGGCTGCCGTCGATCTTGAGGACATGGTCGTCCAGACGATGGTCATCGAGCTTGAGGGCGGTTCGACGGCGACGGTCAACCCGTTGCTCGAGGTCACCGGCCGGGTCACGGGCGGCGCCACCTTGACAGTGACCAACAGTTCAGCATCCCGCGATCTAGACCTGAGCGGCGGAGGGAAGGTCAGCGGATGATGCACAGCAGTGCATTTCTCGACCGGAATCGAAGAGAGGAATCCCCGGTGACCTCCAACTCGACAACACGGGCGCTCGAAGGCACATCTACCCCAATCGCGGCAGTTGGTCTGGCAGCGGTCTGCATCGGCGCTCCGGCCATGCTCGTGTTCATGAGCGGCCTTCGTCGTCGAGATGTTGTCTCGCCACGCGGCCGTCGCGGCAAGGCCCGTGTCGGCGGAGCTTGCCCGATGAGCGCGCGCCATCCGACTCAAGACAGGAGATCGCCATGACCCGCCGCAGTCTCGCCAGCGTCGGCGCGGCGGCAGTGCTGTTCCTCGGCCTGGTGCTGATCGCCATGCATGCCATCCAGCCGGCCCTCAATCCCGCAACGCACTACGTCAGCGAGTATGCCCACGGCCAGTTCGGCTGGCTGGTGATGGTCGCCTACGTCGCGGCCGGCGTCGGAGTGCTGGGCATTGCGTGGTCAGCTGGCACCACGCTGTCCGGGACTCGTTCGGTGGCGCTGGCGATCTGCCTCGCGCTGGTGGGCGTCGGGCTCATCGCCTTGGGCGTGACCCGGATCGATCTTCCGGCGGCCGATGGGTCCGTGACCTCGACGGCATCGGGCATGGCGCACGAGCTGGCCGGCTATGTCGGGCTGCTTGGCCTGATCCCAGGGGTATTCCTCGTGGCCGCGACCTTCCGCC
>Ga0214469_1000409_pt1 | contig 14840 bp, 15 predicted proteins | sample RVTome_10_FD_187340 | JGI IMG/M metagenome (GOLD analysis project Ga0214469, IMG submission 187340) | Soil microbial communities from uranium-contaminated site in the Upper Colorado River Basin, Wyoming, United States - RVT153D57 HiSeq ... | reverse complement strand
GTGAACCCACTCCACTTCGAGGCCGATCTCGTTGAAGAACGGGGACGCCACGCCTGATGGGTGTATCGCGGAGCACACGTCGTGCTTGAAGCCCGGGAGCGTCAGTTCTGCGGTCCTCGTTCCACCACCGATCTCCGTAGCGGCCTCGACGAGCAGGGTCTTCCGGCCAGATCGCGCCAACTCGACCGCGGCAGCCAGCCCATTGGGTCCCGCACCCACCACGGCGGCGTCATAACGAGACATGGCGACGATTGTGGCCGATCACCGTTACGAAACGGTCATATCCACTTCGTAACGCTCGGCATCCCCGTACAAATCTGGACACATACCCTCACCCAACTGGCCGGTCACTTCGGTAGTTCCGCTCCCGTTGCGATGGAGGCAGTGCTGATCGACGAGAAGCGACCGTGGGACCAGGTCGGCAACATCTGGAAGAACTCCGTCGTCCGCACCCTCCTGCGACGCGATCGCCATTGACGACCCACGAATACAACGACGCACAAAGAGGAGGGCCCCCGAAAATCGGGGGCCCTCCTCCGTGCTAGGCAGTTGGTGTTATAGGAGCACTGCCTTGCGCCGGATTTGGAAGAACACAAACCCGACGACAGCCAGGGTCAGCCCGGTCACGAAGGCGAAAGCCGCCAGTGCGTAGGAAATGATCCCGAGGCTGAGGGCCGTGGTCAGCGTCGTGGCGTTGAACCAGGATGCCCGTGCCTCATTGGGGACCATCAGGGCCTCACCGTTCTCGTCGAGCACGGCCTCACCGTTCTCGTCGACGGCCGGGACTTCCCGGTCCATCTGCGAGTAGTAGAGACCTTCGGTGTTGTCGAGCTGGTGGTGGGTGATGATGTCGGCCTGGGCCCACATCGTGAAGGGCCCCCTGACCGGGGTCTCCGGGATTGCAGCGTCATCCGGCGTGACGACGTCTTGGGCGACGGCCTGGTCCCATGTGTACCAGGCGCCGAAGATGCCACCTGCCATTGCGCCGATCCCGACGGTCATCGCCAGGATTCCGGCCAGCAGGAGAACGAAACTCTTCTTGTGTGCGATTTCGGCTTCGTAGCCTCGATCTGGTTTGACTATGGCAGTCATTTCATTCCTCCTTAGAACAGGAACTGCCTATGGGATTAGCATCGCCCTTTGTGAACTGGTTCACGAGTGCCGAAGGTCCCCGTATCCGGGCCGGAAGTCCCCCTGCCCGAGGGACCTCGACCGGGCATCCAGTCGGCGTCTAGTCGTGCGTGCACCAGGTCTCGGAATCCACGACCTGTTGCTATAGCAACGCAGTCAGGTGCCGGTGAAGTCGGGGTCGCGCTTTTCCAGGAATGCGTTCATTGCCTCCACGAGGTCGTTGGAGACGAGAAACGACGAGTTCCACTGCGCCATGTAATCGAGGGCCTGATCCATCGTGCGGCCGTCGTTGGCCTGGAGGATTCGCTTGATCCCCTGGGTCACCAGCGGCGAGTTGGCCGCGATCTCGGTGGCGAGGTCTTGGGCGCCTGTCATCAAGGAGTCGTGGTCGTCGTAGACCCGGCTGACCAGACCGCGATCCAGGGCCCAGCTGGCCGGGTAGTCCGCTCCGGTCATGGCCATCTCAGCGGTCACCCCGTTGCCCACGATGCCAGGGAGTCTCTGCAACGCCCCGATGTCTGCGACCAGGCCCATCCTGGTCTCCCTGATCGAGATGGTGGCGTCGGAGGCGGCGAGGCGGATATCGCACGCCGAGATCAGGTTGGCGCCGGCTCCGAGGCAGTAGCCGTGGATAGCTGCGATCACGGGCTTGGCCGTCTCGGCGAGGCAGCTGACAGTGGTCTGCAGCCGTTTGATCTCGGTGTAGAGCTGTCGGTTCCCTGCGGCCGGTGACGGTCCAGAAGGTTGTAGCGATGACAGCAGGTTCAGGTCGATGCCCACTGTGAAAGCCTTGCCCCGGCCCGCCAGCACGATCACCCGCACCGTTGCATCGCCATCGAGCTCGGCGACTGCCTCTGGGATGTCCCGCCACATGTCTCCGGATAGGGCGTTCAGCTTGTCCGGTCTGTTGAGCCAGAGGGTGGCGACGTGGCCGTCTCGCTCGATCTCGAGATGCTCGAATTCCATAGCCGCAGGGTATCGACGAGTCGGCTTCTCCATCCCTCCTCGGTCGGGAGCGCCATCCGGGTATTGACATGTGACCATATGGTCACCTATTGTCACCCTCCATGGCAAGTGACCACGACCCTGGTGGGGATGCTCTGCATCTCGTTTTCCGGGCCCTGGCAGATCCAACGAGGCGATTCCTCCTCGACCTCCTCTTCGAGAGCGACGGCCGCACTCTCACAGAACTGGAGTCGGAGCTGGAGATGACCCGCTTCGGGGTGATGAAGCACCTGAAGGTGCTCGAAGAAGCCGATCTCGTGGTCACCCGTCGCTCGGGTCGGGAGAAGTTGCACTTTCTCAACCCGCTGCCGATTCGGATGGTCCACGACCGCTGGATCGACAAGTACACCGAGAGACGGGTGACCGCTCTCATCGACCTCAAGAACCAACTGGAGCAGACATCATGACCAGCACACCCTCGACGACTCAGGTCTACCGGATCTACATCAAGGCCACGGCCGAGCAGATCTGGCAGGCCATCACCGACCCCGAGTGGACCAACAGGTACGGATACACCGGGTACGCCCACTACGACCTCCGCCCCGGCGGCGAGTACAAGGTCGTTCCCAACGATGAGTTCAAGGCTCAGGCCGAGGCGTTCTCCGGCCAGCCTCTGGAGGTGGTCACGGATGGTGAGGTCCTCGAGGCGGACCCACCGCGCAGGCTGGTCCAGACATGGCGGATGCTGATGGATCCGGGGCTCGCTGCCGAAGGGTTCACCAAGATCACGTATGAGATCGAGGAAACCAGCATCGGTGGGTGCGCACTCACCCTGATCCACGAGCTCGAAGGGGCGCCACAGCTCGCCCTCATGGTCGCCGGAACCGAGATCGACCCCGCATCCGGTGGCGGCGGATGGCCCTGGGTCCTCTCAGACCTCAAGTCCCTCCTCGAGACCGGCACCACACTCGCCGGCTAATAGCGAACACTCCGGAACCTGTGCACCCGGTCCCGCTGAGGGGGATCGGGTGCACACGCACGTGCCGAAATCTCATTTCTCCGAGCTGAATCTCATTCAGCCGCGGACCGCCAAGCCTCACGGACCCCGACACGGCCTCCGTAACGGAGCAGGCCACCGGCGTAGATCCGCCCTGCGACGAAGGTGAGCACGACGATCGTCACAACGCAGATGACCAGAGCCGCCAGGTACTGCCAGACCGGGATGGCTTCGAGAGCCGTGCGTACCGGCACGACGAACGGAGCGGTCAGTGGAATGAACGTGGAGATCACGGCCACCGGGCCGTCCGGGTCGTTCAGTGCGGTGATCGACACGAAGAACCCGACGACGGCGGCCATCGACATCGGCATGGCGATCGTGTTGGCGTCCTCCGTGCGGCTCACCAGCGACCCGGCCGCTCCGAAGAGCACTGCGAATATGAGGAACCCGATCACGAACCAGAGCAGCAAGTTGAGCACCGACGCCGTCTCGATCGGGGGGAGGTCGAAGGCGCCGGTCACCCTGAGTGCCACAACGGCCACGACGATGGTGCCCAGGAGTTGGACGATGGCGAGAGTGCCGATCCCCAGGATCTTCCCGCCGAGTATCTGCCACGGCCTGATGCTGGAGAGAAGGACCTCGACCACTCGATTCGACTTCTCTTCGGTGACACCGGTGAGGATCCATGTCCCGTAGAGCAGGACGGCCAGATACAGGAGGAGCAGGCCGAAGTAGGCGACGGCCGTCTTGCTCTCGCCGTCCTCGGCTACGCCTCCGCTGAGGGCGGTCACCTCCAACGGGTCCGATGTGAGGATCTCGATGATGTCGGCGGCCTGCTGGCCCTCCTCGGCGATGACCGCCTGGATCTGGACGGTGCCCGCCGATCTCTGCAGCCCGTTGATGAATGAGGAGCCCCCGAACCCGCCGACGCTCTCGACGATCACTTCCTCACCGTCGACCAGGACCGCATCGACCTCACCCTCCTCGAGGGCGACTATCGCGCTCTCACGGTCGTCGAACTCGACGGTCTCGATGGCGATGGAAGGCGGATCACCCGGCTCGTCGTTGGCGTTGCCCAGGTCGACCGCCGTGGACACGATCTCGGCGTTGCCCTCCCCGACCGACCCGACGGTGCTCTCAGAGGTTCCACCACCAAACAGGTCGGGCAGGACGATGAGGGCGAGGACGATGAGGATGGTCAAGGCGGTGGTGAGGAGATAGGCCTTCGAGCGCGCTCTCTCGGTTATCTCACGCAACGCCACCTGCCACAAGGCTCCGAATCCTCTCATCGGACCGCCTGCCTGAAGAGATCCGACAGCGACGGAGTCGTGTAGGCGAAGTGGCGCAGCTTGCCGGCATCCTGGGCACGTGCGATGAACCCGCGCACGTCGGTTTCGGCGTCGATGATGGCGGTGAGCCGACTCCCGTTGGTCATGGTGCTGTGGACTCCGTCGAGCGAGTCGAGCAAGACGGTGGGGTCACCTTCTACTTCGAGCTCGAGATGACGGATCGGTGCCGCATCCTTGAGCTCCTCCACTTTGCCGCTGACGACGATCTGGCCGGCATTGATGATGGCCACGTCCTCACAGAGATCCTCCACCAGGTCGAGTTGGTGTGAGCTGAACATGACCGCTTTCCCGGCTGCCGCCTGCTCTCGGAGCACATCAGACATCGTCTCGACCGCTATCGGATCGAGCCCGCTGAAAGGCTCGTCGAGCACCAGGAGGTCGGGGTCGTGAACCAGAGCCGCGGCGAGCTGCACCCTTTGCTGGTTGCCGTGGGAGAGGGATTCGACAGGATCGCCGATTCGCTCGCCGAGCCCGAAGCGGTCCAGCCACATCTCGGCGGCTTCGCGCGCTTCCGACTTGGACATGCCGTGGAGACGACCGAGGTACGCCAGCTGGTCGCCGGCTCTCATCTTCGGATAGAGGCCCCGCTGCTCGGGCATGTACCCGAAGCGGAGCAGGTCGTCGGGGTCGACCGGCTCCCCGTCCCAGGTCACCGTCCCGGAGTCTGGATTGATGAGGCGGAAGACGATCCGCATCGCAGTCGTTTTCCCGGCGCCGTTGGGCCCGAGGAACCCGAGCATGTGCCCGCGAGCCAACTCGAAACTGCAGCCGTCGAGGGCGTGGATGTCCCCAAACGACTTGTGGAGGTCCTGGACTGACAGCACGGGCGGGCCAGCCTAGGCGAATCCCCCCCGATCCCGAACCTAAGGTACTACGACCCGGATATGGCACCAGACCGCTGAAGTTGACCGCTCAGTCGAGCAGGGCGGGGCGGAACAGACGGTCATGAGTGTGCAGTGCGAACCGGTCGGTCATCCCGGCCACGTAGTCGATGGCCCTGGTCATGGGATCGGCATCGGCGACCGTGTAGGAGTCGGGTACCTCATCGGGGTGCTCGGAGTAGTAGCCGACGAGGTCCTGGATGACCATGATCGCCTTCTGCTTCTGGATCTCGGATTCCGGGCGCAGATAGACCCGCTCGAACATGAAGTCCCGCAGGCTCTCCATGACCTCGAGGTGCTCTTCCTCCATCCGCACCTCTCCGGAGGCATGGGAGGCTTCGATGACTGCGTTGATCATCGAGCCGATCCACTCACGGGAGGTGGCGCCAAACGTGGTCAGTGCCTTGACCGGGAGCTCGTGGTACTCGAGGACCCCCGCCCGCAACGCATCGGAGACGTCGTGGGTTAGATAGGCGATGCGGTCGGCGAAGCGGCACAGCCATCCCTCCGGGGTCTCCGGGGGAGGTTCGACCTTCCAAGTGTGCCCCCGAACCCCGTCGAGCACCTCGTGAGTGAGGTTCTGTGGCTCGAGAAGTTCGAGGGTCCGCACCCCATGAGCCGAATGGAGCCACTCCCCCTCCACCAGGGGGGTGAGGGCGTCCTCGCCGGTGTGGCCGAAGGGGGAGTGGCCGACGTCGTGGGCGAGACAGATCGCTTCGGTCAGGTCCTCGTTCAGGCCGAGGGCGCGCGCCATCGCACGACCCACCTGGTTGACGTGGATGGTGTGGGTCATCCGCGTGACGAAGTGGTCTCCGTCGGGGTTGAGGAAGACCTGGGTCTTGTGCTTCAGCCTCCGGAAGGCCTTGGTGTGGACTATCCGATCGCGGTCCCGCTCGAAGATGGTCCTGAACTCGTCGTCTTCCTCCGTCTCGCGGCGACCCAGCGACTCTGTCGACTTGGTGGCTGCCGGGGCGAGAAGCTCGTGCTCGAGGATCTCTCGCTCTTCCCGGGTGCGACGCAGCATCTCGTTCATGGCAACTTCAGCGGTTTGGTCCCATATATGGTCTCCAGAACCTTAGGTTCGGGTCTTGGTCGGGTCTCCGCGGGGGTCAGAGGTAGCGCTCGCGGAGGCGGCTGGAGACGTAGTCCATCGCTGCCACCACGATGGCGATGGCCAGGATCTGTGCTGCCGCCCCCCGGTAGTTGAGGAGGTTGATGTTCTGCTGGAGGATGAGGCCGATCCCGCCGCCGCCGACGAAGCCGATGATCGTCGACATGCGGACGTTGATGTCCCAGCGGTACATGGTGAAGGCGATGAACGGCGCCACGATCTGGGGTACCACGGCGTAGACCACCGTCTGCAACCGGGTTGCTCCCGTGGCCCGCACTGCCTCCAGCGGGCCGGAGCTGATGCTCTCGACCTGCTCGGAGTAGAGCTTGGCGTTGGCGGCGATGGTGTGGAGCGCCAGAGCGAGCGTCCCGGCGAAGGGACCGAGCCCGACCCAGATCACGAACACCAACGCCAAGATCAGCGCCTCGATCGACCTCAGGGTGTTGAACAGCGTCCGGAATATGTAGTAGATGCCGAGCCCCGAGCCCAGCTGTCCCCGCCTCGCTCCCCAGATGCCCACCGCCAGCCCGATCACTGCCCCGATCAAGGCCGGCATGACCACGGTCGCGGTCCGGTCGAAGATCTCATAGAGCCAGGCGAGCACCTGGCCGATACCGACTGCAATCACGGCCCCGGCCAGACCGCATGCGATGACCGAAAGGATGACATTGACCTGTGCATTCACTCGCTTCGCCACCGAATAGGAGAACTTGCTGGCGAGAATGGCGAGAGCGAGGGCACCGACGACTCCGGTCAGGACCCCGAAGGCGAGGGCCATGATCTCACCGAGACGCTCTACGAATGTGCCGAGGAAGGAGAGTGGGCCGAGGACGTCGGCAGCCGCATTGCCGCCGATCACCATGAATCGGACCGTCGTCATGGCAGCGAGCACGAACCCGAGGATGGCTCCCATCCCGGCGACCATCTTTACGACGGTGCCCCGTTCCACTTCGGGGAGGGGGACGGCGAGCCGCAGAGCACGGAATGCCAGCCAGACCAGTGCTATGGCCACGGCCCCCAGCAGCAGGGCCGATCCCGGCAACAGGTCGACGAGGTACCCACCGGCCATGGCCGCGTACCAACCGGCCGCGGCGCCGATGGGTAGCGCCACTATCGCCAGACCGACGTTGAGGGCCGGGACGCGCACATCGCTCATCAGGTTCTTGGCGGCGAAGAAGGAGAGGGGCATGGCGACCAAAGTGCCCACAGTGGTGGCAATCAGCGCAAGGAATATGGTTTCGATGATTCCTTTCCAGGTCGCCTCGGCATTCTGCGACCAGCGAGGTGAGCGCAGCATGATCTCCTCGCCGGTATCGGGGTCGATCTCGCCCGAAGGGACCGAGGCGGGGTTGAAGATGCTCCCCACCCTCTCCCGGCTCGTGACGCGGATGAGCTGAACTGCTTCGTCGGGGCGATTTGGAAGCTGGGCTTGGGCGGTGAACGTCCCGTCGGCGGTTGCCCTGGTCTGTGCCACCCGAAGCTCGACTCCGTTGGGGGGGACGAAAGAGATGTTGATGGCCTCGTTGGAGCCAAAGCCCTCGCCGGTCACGGTCACCACGGCCCGGGGGTCGGCACAACTGGGGTCGACCGAAATCGTCGCACCACCTCCGGCAGTGCTTGGCACGAACCCCCCGCCGGGACATGGCATGGCGAACTCGACGTCGACATTGGTGGCGGTGGTCTCGTAGACGAGCAGGTCCGGAGAGCCGAGCGCTCGGATCACGTTGGATATGCGCTCCTGCCGAATCGGGTCACCAATGCGGTCCAGATTGACGTCCACCACCTGGAAGCCATAGGCGTAGACGACGAAGCCGGCGACGACAGCGAAGAGGATCCACAAGGTGCGCCGCAGGGAGCGGCGCTTCTCTGGCCTTGCCTCCTCCTCAGGGGGAGTCTCCACTGGGGTGGTCTTGAGGTCAGCCAACCCGCTCGGCCTCCCGGCCGTAGATCTCCTTGAACATCTCGTCGTCGATCGCCGAAGGCAGGCCCTCGAAGACCTTGCGACCCTCGTTGAGGGCGATGACCCGCTGCCCGTATCGGTGGACCAGGTCGAGGAAGTGGAGACTGCACAAGACGGTGACGCCGTCGTCGCGGTTGATCACCTCCAGGTACTGCATGATCGAGTGGGCGAGAACGGGATCCAGACTGGCCACGGGCTCGTCCGCCAGGATCATCTCCGGGTTCTGCATCAACGCCCGTGCGATCCCAACGCGCTGCTGTTGACCACCGCTCAATTCCTCGGAGCGATTGTCGGCCTTCTCGGCGAGCCCGACACGCTGCAATGACGCCAGCGCCTGCGCCCGGTCCCGTTTCGAGAAGCGGTTGACCACGGAGAGGGCCGGGCTGGTGTAGCCGAGACGCCCGGCGAGGACGTTCGTGACCACCTTGGATCGGTGCACCAGGTTGAAATGCTGGAACACCATTCCGATGCGTCGTCGGATGTTCCTCAGATCCTCGTGATTGGCGGCGGTGATGTCCTCGCCCTTCCAGAGGATGCGACCTTCCGTCGGGTCGATCAGCCGGTTGATGCAACGAAGGAGAGTCGACTTTCCCGAGCCCGACAACCCGATCACCGCGAGGAACTGGCCTTCGGGAACCTCGAACGAGACGTCGCGCAATGCGACCGTCCCGTCGTCGTAGACCTTGGTCAGGTTCTCAACTTGGAGCATCTGGATCGGGGATGGAGCCCAAGTCCGGGCTCCATCCCCCTCATCTTGTCCGTATCTCTACAGGTCGTCCAGGGTTATGCCCTGGGAGTCGACCACGACGCGGACGATGTCGTACTCGGCGTCAGTGGCGGGCTCGATGCCCGACCAGGCGTAGAAGTCCTGGTTTCCGATCGACTCCTCCCACTCCGGCGTCTCGGCGAAGGCGAGGAGAGCATCCTCGATCTGCGTCCGAAGGTCGGCGGGGAAGTCCGGCCCGAACGACAGGGTGTCGTTGGGGATCTCCTGTGTGATGTCCAGGATGCGGACGGCCTGCACGATGTCCGGTGCGTCTTCGATGGCGCTTGCCCGTGCGTCGAGCACGCGATAGTCACCACACCACAACTCGCCCTCGTCGGTCGGAGCGCAGCTATCGACGAGCTCGTCGGGCACGTCCGGCGGATCGCCGATGGCCCACTCCCCGCCCTCGATGAGCGGTGGGCTGAAGAAGGTGGTGGCGAAGTCGGCCTCACCGCTGTAGACCTGGAGGGCTGCTTGTGGGTGACCACCCGCCTGCCGCTCCTCACCGGGAGTGACCTCGGCATCGTCGAGGCTCACGGACGGGAACAGGAATCCCGATGTCGATCCTGGATCCGGATATGCCCAGCTGAGCCCCTCCAGATCCTCCAGCGACTCGATGTCGCTGTCACGAGGGACCAGGAACTGCGCCCAGTAGACACCCCATCCGAAGCGCACGGCCTTGAACGCCACGTCCACCTGGCAAAGCTGTGATGCCAGCACGTATCCGAACGCGGGGATGAACCCGATCGTGTCGCTGGGGTTGGCACACATCTCTTCGATGGTGGCGGCGTAGGACGTCGGCACGCTGACCTCGAACTCGAGACCTGTGGCCTCCGTGAGCGCCTGGTCCATAATCTCGCCACCGGCGACGATCACCTGCGCATCCACCGAAGGGACGAACAGCACCTGCACCGGCCGCTCTGCCGACCCGAGCTCGGCTTCCATCGCCTCGGTCGTGGTCGTCTCCTCGGGTGCCCCTGCGGTGGTCGTGGTCTCCTCTGCGGGGGCCCCGGTGGTCGTGGTGGCGTCGCCGCCGCCATCGTCTCCACCACAGGCGGCCACAACGAGGGCCAGTACCGTGAGCAGGGCCCAAAGGGCTCTTCTCTTCATCTTTTCCTCCTGATATTCGTGATCGCTCCATCCCGGGATCGTCATCGGCAAAGACTCCGCTCCCGGGGATGATCATGCGATCCGGAGGCGAGGCTAGTTAGCGAGTCTCAGCAAAAGCCAGGCCGTCGACGACCTCGCGAAATTCGACGAAGTCCACTACATCGATCGTCCCGGGCACCGGGTCGTTCCAAGGCCTGACGTATCGGCAGACCGTCGACTCTGGGCGATGCTGCACAAGACCGGGCAGGATGTGGGGGCCATCGTCGAGGTATACGTCGCAGGGAACACGCCACTTGTCCTCCAGGATGTGCATCTCCGCTGCCGGGATCCCGTGGTTTTCGATCCACTCGTGGGTGTCGTCGACGGCGAATTCCGGCTTGGTGGTGACGATGATGATCTCGTGGCCCTTCTCGTCGAGATCCACCAACGCCTCGACGGCTCCAGGGAACGGTTCGAGATGGAAGAAGACGGACCTTCCGTCGAGGTCGGACGACCATTTCCAGAACTCACCGATGTTGGCGAAGTGGGTGAGGTCGACCAGGTCGTTCCAACGCTTCGAGTCTTCGAAGGCGAGGCTGGACCCGAACTCGCGGTTGTAGAAGGTCATCCAGCCATGGGTGAAGTTGGCCACCACTCCGTCGAGGTCGATCCCTAACCGCATCGTCCGAGATTAAGCGGTTCGACCCGGAAGGCATTCAAGTGAAAAGGTGATTATTCAAATCGCTTGAACATTCAGTGGATTTGAATTAAAACGGCCCCATGAGCAAGCCTGAAGACGTGCTGGAAATCGAGGACATCGCCGTCTTCGAAATCCTCAACAACCGCTTTCGTCAGAGGATTCTCCGCGAGTTGGTCTCCCCGAGGCCGGTCAAGGAGCTAGCCGAGGCTCTCCACGTCCCGGTGACCCGTCTCTACTACCACGTGAATCAGCTTCTCGGCGCCGGGCTCATCCGCGTCGTGGAGGAGCGCAAGGTGGGTGCAATCCTCGAGAAGGTGTTCCAGACGACGGCCAGGTCGTTTCGGCCCGGTGCCCGTCTCCTGCAGTCGAATCGGCCCCCGGCCGAGATGGCGCGCATCGGTGCGGCCGTCGTCCTCGACCCGGCTCGTCTCGACGCCGAGGCCTTCCTCGTCAGGCACTTCGAGGCGGGAGCACCCGTAGACGATCCCGGGACTTTCGGCCGCGCTCAGGGGAGGTTGTCGGGCGCGAAGGCCGAAGAGCTGACCCGGAGGCTTCATGAGCTGCTCGACGAGTTCGACGACGAGGTGGAGGCTGGTGGAGATGAAGTCGAGTTCTCCCTGTCGGTGATCTTCGTGCCACTGGCAGGTGCAGAATGAGCGAGCTGCGAGATCTCCTCAGGATTCGTGACTACCGGTACTTCTGGACAGCCCAAGTGCTGTCGGATTTCGGAGACAACCTCACCTTTCTGACACTCCTGATCCTCATCCAGCGTCTCACTGGATCCACAGTTGCCATTGCCGGTCTCATGATCTCCATCGCGCTGCCCACGCTGGTCTTCGGGACGCTCGCCGGGGTCTACGTCGACAGGATCGATCGAAAGAAGGCGATGATGGCGTCCGACCTCCTCCGGGGCCTCGTCGTCCTCTGTTTCCTGTTCGTTCGCAGCGCCGATCTGGTGCCGCTGATCTACCTGATCGCTTTCGTCCAAGCCGGCATCGGGACGGTGGACAACCCGGCTCGCAGCGCCTTCCTCCCGGCCTTGGTCGGCAGCGAGAAGCTGCTGGCTGCCAACTCGGTCTCACAGACCTCCCGTATCGTCTTCAACCTCCTCGGCACGGCGGCCGCCGGAATATTCGCCGTCACCTTCGACACCCTCGGGCCCGCCTTCGTGGTCGATTCGGCAACCTTCTTCGCCTCCTTTCTCCTCATCGGCCGCGTCAGAACCTCGGGTGTGACTGAGAAGACCGGCGACTCGCGGGTATGGGCTGACATGAAGGAAGGCTTCGCCGTGATGACTTCGAGTCGTCCGCTGCGTGCGGTCCTGGCGTCCCTGTCGGTGACGATGCTCGGGCTGGGGGCCGTGAACGTCCTCTTCGTGCCGTTCCTCATCGACGACCTGGCCGTCTCCGAGGCGTTCCTGGGTGCCATAGAGGCGAGTCAGGTTGCCGGCCTGGTCGTCTCGGGAACGTTGGTGGCCGTGCTTGCCTCGCGGCTCCGCCCGTCCAACCTGGTGAGCCTGGGGCTCGTCGGGGTGGGCGTGTTCATCGCCGCCATCTCCGGAGCGGTGACCGTGTGGCACGTCATGGTTCTCCTGTTCTTCGTCGGGCTCTCGGTGGGGCCCGTCCAGGCCGGGGCGAACACACTCAGCCAGACCCTCGTCGACGACTCGATGCGGGGACGGGTGGGTGGCGCCATCAACACTCTGCTGTCGGCGGCCAACATCACGTCGATGGGTCTGGCCGGTGTCGCCGCCGCGGCGATAGGGGCGAGAAACGTGTTTCTCCTCTCCGGTGCCCTGGTCGTGATGTCGGGCTTGCTCGCCTACTGGCTCTTCCGTGATCTGCGCTCGCCACAGTCGAGCGCAGCGACCGGAGCCTCGGTCACCGATCCTGGGTGAAGTCTCAATCCTCGTCTTCGAGGTCGAGCGCCTTGGACTTCTTGTAGAAGTCGAGCCGGTCGACGGGCATGACCACCGACGAGAGGATGTTGGAGAGGTGCTTGCTCAGTCTCTTGATGTAGCGGTAGAAGAGAGCCCGGGGAGCGGCGAACCGGCTGGGCATCTCCGATTGCACGAAATGGAACACGTGGGTGTCGTAGTGGGCTGCGTCCTCGTCGATCGTCGAGATCAGCTCGTGGACTTTGGCGGCGTCCTCAGTCGTGAAGGCGTCGAGCGTCCATTCGATCAACTGGGCCACGTGCCGACGGTGCTGCATCAGCTCTTCTGTGTCGTCGCCGACCGAGAGGTTCGCCCCCATCTCGGTGAGCTCCCAGATGTCCTTGCACTTGTCACCGATGCGTTCGATGTCCTTGGCCACCGACATGTAGGTCAGCATGAGGCCCTGGTCAACCTCGGCGCCGCGCACGGTTCCATGCACGAGTAGTTCCCTCCGCACCGCACGCTCGGTCCGGTTTATCTCCTGGTCGAGGGAGAAGAGCTCCTCGCCGGCGCTGACCGGGTCCCGCTCCCCAAAGATGGCCTCGGTGGCCAGGCGGTAGGCGTCCTGGCATTGCGCCAGCATGGCGGCGAGTTGCTGCTCGACGTTTTCGAGCTGATCCGAGTCGCGAAATATCGAGAACATGAGCTCCTCCTCAGGCGATCAAGAGTACGGCCACTGGTACGACGATGAACAAACCGACGACGTACGCGCCCACCAGCGACTTCCGCCTGACTGCGGCGGAGGCGGTGAGAGCCGCCAGTCGCAAGGGGACCCGCCGCAGGGGCGGCCACGGGTAGAAGATGGCGATCCCGAGCAGGTTGAAGACGAGGTGGGCGAAGGCGACGACGAGGGCGTCGGGCGAGTCGGCCGCCACCGAGGCGAGCAGGGCGGTGACCGTCGTGCCCACGTTTGCCCCAAGGGTCACCGGGAAGGCATTGCGCAGCGACAGCACTCCCGCTGCCACCAGCGGGACGAGGATCGACGTGGTGATGCTCGAGCTCTGCACCGCCACGGTCATCAAGACCCCCGCCATCAGCGCACCGATCCCGGCGCCCTTGCCGAGGATGCCATTGATGGCGTTCTCGATGCGACCGGACATCACCGCTTTCATGTTGCGGGTGATCATCCAGAGCGACAGGAAGATGAGTACGAAGCCGAGCCCGAGGAGGACCGCTCCGGTGGCTGTCCCCCAACCCCACGAGAGGAGTGCGTCCTCCACCCATCCCACCGGTGCTGCCACGGCGCCCTTGATCGGACTCCCGCCCGCATCGACTTCGGGGAGAAGCTCGCCGAAGATGTCGGCTAGGAAGATCGCGATCCTCGAGACCAGGCCGAAAGCAACTTCGAGAGGGAGGAGCACCGCCACGGTGAGCACGTTGAAGTAGTCGTGCATCGTGGCTGCGGCGAGGGCCCGCTCGAAGTAGAGGTTCTGACGGACATGACCCAGCGAGGCCAGGGTGTTGGTGACGGTCGTCCCGATGTTGGCCCCCATCACCATGGGGATGGCGTACTCGTAGGGGAGGACACCGGCACCCACGAGACCGACGATGGTGGCCGTGCTCACCGACGACGACTGCACGAGGACCGTGGCCAGGATGCCGGCGGCGAGACCCGCTATCGGATTGGCGACCGAGCCGAAGATCTGGTCGATAGCGTCGCTGCCGAAGGAACTGATCCCAGTTTCCAACGCCTTGACGCCAACGAGGAACAGGTAGAGGAAGAAGATGGCGAGTCCGAGGCGGGTGGCGGTCTCGGCCCACGACATGAACCTCCCCCGCGCGCGCACCTCTTCGCTTTGAACGCGATCTCCCATGGGCGGACGGCAGGGTACGGGATCGAGCCCGGTTACGTCACCTTGGTCGGGTCTGGCATGTCGAACCGCTCGCCGTCTTTGGACACTTCGGGTGAGCGCTTGAGGGTGGTGTTGATGAACATCGCCCGGAGATCCCCGAAGTCGTGCTCAGATGGTGTTGA
>Ga0214469_1000407_pt1 | contig 14846 bp, 14 predicted proteins | sample RVTome_10_FD_187340 | JGI IMG/M metagenome (GOLD analysis project Ga0214469, IMG submission 187340) | Soil microbial communities from uranium-contaminated site in the Upper Colorado River Basin, Wyoming, United States - RVT153D57 HiSeq ... | reverse complement strand
CGGCGGTTTCGGCGGCGGTTTCGGCGGGGGCGGGCGAGGCACCTCCATGGGAGGTCGGGGTCGTATCAGAGGCGGCGGGCGGCGCAGGGGCTGACACGCTCCTAGACTCGCCGCCGTCTACCTACAAGGAGTTGGTCACCAATGCTTCGCCGCTGGATCGCCTACATCAAGTCGTGGTTCAAGAGCACGTCCGAGCAGATGATGGACCCAGAGATCGAGATCCAGTCCTCCATCGACGAGGCCAGGAGGCGCGACCAGGATTTGCGGAACCAGGCAGCAAAGGTCATCGCTCACAAGACTCAGCTCAACTCTCAGATCGAGAGGGCGGCCGACAATGTCGGCGAGGCAAAGGAGATGGCGAAGCAGGCCCTCGTGAAGGCCGACGAGGCCAAGACGGCAGGTGATCAGGCTGGGGTCACCAAGTGGACCCAGGCGGCACAGAGCCTCGCCATGAAGCTGCAGGCTGCCGAGAACAACCTGGCGTCCCTGAAAGGTCAGTTCGAGAGTGCGGTCACCCAGGCCGAACAGGCCAAGGAGGCCGTGCAGAGCAACGCGATGAAGGTGCAGGAGCTGAGCGCGCGTCGTCTCGAGATGTTGGGATCCTTGGAGCAGGCCAAGATGCAGGAGGCGGTCAACAACGCGGTGCAGTCGATGTCCACATCGATCGCCGACGAAGCCCCCAATCTCGACGCGGTCGAGGACAAGATCGAGCAGCGAAAGGCCGAGGCCATGGCCAGAGCCGAGCTGCACGAAGCCACTCCAGAAGGAGCCGAGCAAGAGCTGCGCAAGGCTGTGAACATGGGGGAGGCAGACGCCAAACTCGATGAGCTCCGCCGCGAGCTGGGTCTGTAGGGGATTCCGCGACTCATCTCCGGAAAGGAGGGAGGTCACGGTGAAGACCCTCCTCCTCATGCGACACGCCAAGTCCGACTGGAACGCCGATTACGGTGCCGATCACGACAGGCCGTTGAACGAGCGCGGCGCGCGCAGCGCCCGCATCATCGGCCGTGTCCTGTCCGCCCGCGGATATGCACCTCAGCTGGTTGTGGCCTCCACGGCGGTTCGCGCTCGCTCCACGGCCAGTCTCGCCAAGGAGGCGGGGCAATGGGGGTGCGACATCGTTCTCGAGCCGAGCCTCTATGGAAGCGGGCCCGATGCTGCCATTCAGGCGGCATCGCTGGCCCCGGACACCGATAGGCTGATGCTCGTGGGTCACCAGCCCACTTGGTCGATCCTGGTGTCGGTGCTCACGGGAGATCGCGCCGAGATGCGGACGGGCGCGGTGGCCGTCATCGACTTCGACTTCGAGAAGTGGCAGGACCTGCCCACCGCCCGGGGGAGAATCACCGCCACGTTTCAGCCCCGGGACTACTTCGGAACCGAATTCGACCGTCACTGACTTCTCGCCGAAGACCGTTAACGTCGGCCCTCATGCGCAATGTGATCACCCTCGTGATCGTTCTCGCCCTGGTGCCTGCCGCCTGCGCCGAGAGCCAGTCCGAAGTCACCTCCACTTCTGTCGCGGCGGCGACCACCACCACGGCGTCCGCCGATCCGACCACGTCGGACCCGGCCGAGACGACCACCACTGCCGGAGGTCAGCCGGACGCTGGTGGGCCAGACTGTCTCGTCGGGACATGGGTTCTGGACACAGAGAACTTCGTGGAGAACTTCGACGGGATCTTCGCCGACGCGGGGATGCCGGGCACGGACGTCACGGCATTGGATGGCACTTTCATCGTCGAGATGGGAGCCGACGGGTCGCTGAGCGCAACCCGCGATGGCTGGGGATTCAACATCGCCACAGGCGAAGGGACCGTGATCCTCGAGATAAACGGGACCGAGACCGGGACCTGGTCGGCGGACGACTCCACGCTCACGGTGGACACCGACGCCTCTGACGTCGACATCAACGCCGCCATCGAAGTCGACGGGGAGATGTTGGAGATGCCTGCCGAGTACCAGCCCGAGTTCGAAGTGCCTCGTGGGATAGCTTCGGGCAGCAGCTACACGTGCTCCGGTGACGTCCTGACACTCACCAACGCAGGAGTCGAGTCGGAGCTGCACCGGGCCTGAGGAGTCACTGCGAGGAGCGCCCTTGGCGTTCGCTCGGGCCGGACCCTTGAGGGACATGCGCGGCGATGGGCTGCATTCGCTCGGACGACCCGAAGCCAGGTCTGGCAAGATCGGGTCATGACATGGAAACTCGATTGTGGCTCGTACACCCTCTTCGTCATAGAGGACGGCTACTACTGGCGTGACCCTGAGACGTATTACGCAGAAGCGGCTGAACACGACTGGCGATTCCATCCGAAGAACGATGCTGGCCAGGCACGGCTCAACTTCGGCTGCTATCTGATCACCGATGGTGACCGCACCATCATGATCGATTCCGGCATCGGGGAGGTCGCCCAGGAGGGGATGACCGCCGGTCTGATGCCAGAGGCGGTCGACGCCTTGGGGGTGGCCAGGGAGTCGGTCGAAACCGTCGTGTACACCCACATGCACTATGACCACATAGGCGGGAGCAGGCGTGCTGGCGAGATCGTGTTCCCCAGGGCTCGCCATGTCTTCCACACAAAGGAGTGGGACCATTGGAAAGGGGTCGACAACGAGTTCGGGACCGCGTGCCAGACCATCATGCGGCCGCTGTTCGACGCCGACGTCGTCGACTTCATCGACGCTGACACGGAGGTCCTCCCCGGAGTCACCGCGGTCGAGTCGTTCGGCCACACGCCGGGTCACCTGACGGTGAGCATCATCTCCGACGGTACGAGGACGCTGATCGGAGGCGACGCCAGCAACCACCCGTTCCAGGTCGAGAACCCACATTGGAGTCTCCCGGTGGACAACGACCATGCGATGGCGGCACGCACCCGTGATCGAATCTTCGAGAAGATCAAGGACACCGACACGACGTATGTGGCACCCCACTATCCGATGCCGGGGGTGGGCCGGATCGTCACCGACGACGGTGTGCGCGTCTATCAGCCGCGATCTGTGCCCAGCACTTGATCTACGCCGTCCAATCCGGGGATCGCCGATCTCCCTTGCCCTGCGCTATCGGCGGGATGCGAGGTCGGATCCCCGGTATGGCGTCATGTCCCCACGAGTGAGTCTGCCAGGTCCCAATAAGGGAGTGACAACAAGGTCTGACACTCGGCGCGCACCTCGTCACTGATCACTCTCATCCGCGCCGATGCTTCGGCTGGGCTCCATTCGAACCGGGCGAGGGCTTCTGACTGCTCGAATAGGCGGGTCGAGAGTGAGTCGCGCAACGTCTCGAACCAGTCGAAGGCCGCAGCCTCCTCGGCCGGATCGTGGAGGGCGCGATCGACAGCCCGGGCGCACAGTTCCGCGTCACGCAACGCATCGCTGATCCCGTGTGCCGATATCGGGTCTTTCGTGTACCCAGCGTCACCGACGAGTGCCCACCCGGGCCCCCATGCCTGGCGGATGAAGCCGGGGAGCCCGCTGGTGCCGTAGAACCTCTCGACCCGTCGACCTGCCCCGACCAGTGCGGCGACATCGTCACCGCCTTGCTCGAGGAGGCGCATGAACTCCGTGTCCGGGTCGTCGGCGAACCGCTGGCGAAGACCGGAGGGACGGCCGGCGAAGACCAGGCAGCGCCCGTCATTCGTGGGCACCAACCCGACATTCACGCCCTGGGTGAACTGAAACCAGAACCCGGCAGCCTCGATCCCCTCGTAGTAGGAGTAGTGGATGGCGTTCATGGCCGGGTGCGAGCGCCGGACGGCGGATCCTGCAAGCTCTGCCACCCGGGATCGATGTCCGTCGGCACCGATCACGTAGCGGGCCGTCGTATTCCGGGCCGAGCCGGCACGCCCGGCCCGGATCCCGACGACGCGCCCGTCATCACTGCGGAGCAGATCCTTCATCGACGTCTCTTCCCAGAACTCGACCCCCGAATCGCGAGCCGCCTCCACGAGCTCAGCGTCCAGTAGGTACCGGCGCGGCGCGTAGAGGGTGTCGACCCCGCACTCGGGTCTCACCCGAAACGGGATTCGCTCATCGTCGAAGCCGAGCGTGATGTCCCGGATTGGGGGAGTCCCCGCATCTGTGATTCGGTCGAGGATCCCCCACCGGGTCAGCTGGAGGACTCCAGTCCGCAACAACGCATGGGTCGACACGGTGTCCGACGGCATCGCGGCCCGTTCCACCAAGAGAACCCGGTGACCCCTTCGTGCCAGGAGCATGGCCGTTGAAGCGCCGGCAACTCTCCCACCCACGACGATCACGTCGTAGTCAAAGCTCATGTTCTGTTTGCCGCGAAACGCGGGCCGGATGTACCGGCCCGCGCTCGCCCCTCATTCCGCGGCAACTTCGACCGAGACGGTCGTGCCGTTGGTCAACATGTCATAGACCGCTGACCGGGCAACTGAACGCTCGACGATGCCTTTGAGCTTTTCGGCAGAGGCGTCACCTTCGATCGTGACCTGGACGTCGATCCCTTGGTAGCCATTCCGTACCGTTGGATCGAGTCCCAGCAGCCCCACCAGGTCGATATCGCCGGACACGACGGACTCGACTCTGGTCAACTCGATTCCGCGCGCGGCTGCGATGTTGCCGATCCCTGAAGTGATGCAGGCTGCGAGAGCATGCAGGAGCTGCTCGGCAGCCGAAGGGGCGTTGTCCTCCGCAACGAGTTGTACGGGATGGTCGCCCTCGAAGCTGTGCTCCTCGAGGTGGGTCTGTTCCTCTCCGAGCCCGAAGAAGTCGTAGATCGTGCTGCGGCTGTGAGTGCCGCTGATCCACTGGTTGCGGGCGCGGAATTGAAACTTGGCGGCCTCGGGCTGTGCTTTGACGGCATCCAGGGCTCCGAAGAGACCCTCGGTGTCAACGCCGTTCCTCAATTGTGTGGGTGTCATGGTCCCTCTTTCTCGTTGTTGTTGCTGGTGTGTTAAGTCGATCGCTCGACCGATTCTCGGCGTGTGGTTCTTTTGCTTCGTACCTCCTTGGTGGTCTAGATGAGCTCGGCGATCATCCGTGCCGCCCGGGCGGCGCCGTCGGTCTCCACCGGCCGATAGTCGACCGGACGGTCGACTTGACGGGCGATGGCCTCGGCTATGCCCTCGCGGTCGGTTGCCGAGTAGTCCATGTGAGCGCCGGCGCCGTATTGCTCGAGCCGATGACGCACGTGGAAGTTCTGTTCGAAGTGGTTCCGGAGCGGGAAGTAGAGAAATGGACGTCCTGCCGCGGTCAACTCCATGGTGGTGGTCAGGCCGCCCTGGACGACGGCCAGGTCGCACACCGAGAGATGCCGGTAGAGGCGGTCGACGTAGCCAAGCACCTCGAGCCCCGGATGCGAGGGGAGCGCCCCGGGGTCGATGCGAGGCCCTGCGACGGCGACCATGCGCAATTCCGGGACCCGGGCCTTCGCCAGCGGATAGGCGTCGATCACCTTCTCGAGTAGGTCCTGGCCAACGCCCGACCCACCCACGGTGACGACACATACCTTTTCGTCCGGATCGAAACCGAGCTCGTCACGAATCTCCAGTGCCTCGTCAGCCGTGGGCGGGGTGAATCCTGTGATGTAGCCGGAGAAACTGAAGTGGTCTTCGGTCCAATCCCGGATCTTGGGGAGATCGGGCCCGAAGGTCTCCGGATATATGTCGTCGGGGTTGCCGACGAAGATGGCGCGGTCACGGATGCGGGGAAAGCGAGCGATGTGCTCGATCATCTCGGCGTTGTAGTCGGCGGTGAGGTACGCCTCGTGTTCCCCACCCGAGGGCATGGGGAGGTATCCGACGAAGTCGGTCATCCAAACGTGGGATCCTCGCTTCAGCTCAGGGTTCTCATGCCAGTAGTGGTCGACATCCCAGGCCTCGTCTCCCACGATGAGGTCGTAGTCTCCCTCCTCGACCACTTCCTGGAAGATCATGAAGTTGGCGAGCAGGATCTCGTCCATCCGACGCAACGCCTGGAAACAGTGGAGGTCGTGCCCGGAAGCCTCCGATGCGATGTGCCCCGACTCGGATGCCAACCACTCGCTGGCTGGATGGGTCGTCTCTCCGGCCGCCTCGAGAACTCGCGTCACGGGATCCTGTGCCAGCCAGTCGACGTGCAGGTCCGGCTCGATCTTCCGCAGTTCCTCGACGATGGCCAGGTCACGACGAGCATGGCCCAACCCGATCGGAGAGGAGAGGTAGAGAGCCCTCTTCCGCCGGTTCAGGCCACGAGTCCATGTCTGGACGCTCACATTCGCTCCCGTTGTCTTGTCCGAAAATCTCTTGATGGCGCGGTTGACCTTCACCGGGTCACGGGCGAGAGTCAGGTGCCCCCCACCCTCGATGACCAAGAGGTCCCCTTTGGTGGCCCTGGCGAGGTCCCGGCCCTTGTCGACTCGCTGGCAGACGTCTTGGTCCCCGTGGATGACCAGGACCGGGACCTGCAACCCCTCGACGAAGGCGACGAACTCTTCCCTGGTAGGGGGATCGATGTCTTGGGCTTCCTCGCTGTCGGCGAGGATCTCCCCGGTCGTCTCCATCGCCCAAGAGACCGCGTCCTCGAGCTGTTTCGTGGAGTGCCGTTCCACGAGCTGGGCATCGAAGAAGAAGCTCACCCATCGTTCCAGGTCTGTGACGATCAGGTGACGGTTGAAGAGCTGCCACCCACGAGGGTCTTCGAGGATCTCGCCCCACGTCTCTCCGCTGTCTTTCCAGTGTTGATGAGGAGTGCCGAAAAAGGGGACACCGGGTTCGATGGCGACGAGAGCATCGACCCTCTCCGGATGGCTCAGGGCTAGGTCGAGTGCCCACCAGTTGGCATGACAGTGCGCTGTGAGGATTGCCCTGTCTGTTCGTGTCCCGTCGAGCACGGCGATTATGTCGGCGACGTTCTTGGCCCGAGTGTGCTGGCGTCGGCCCGTCGGCCGCCCGGATCGGCCGTTGCCGCGCCCGTCGAAGGTAACGACGCGGAAATGGCGGGACAGATACGGCAGCTGACCTTTGTAGATTCGTGAGTGAGTGATCGGAGATGGCGGGATCAACAAGAGAGTGGGACCGTCGTTTTCATAGACCTCGTAGGAGATCTCCACACCATCGTTGGTGACGGAGCCGACATGGGTCGGCAAGATCGCTCTCATGACGCGACCCTCTCGACGAAGTCACGCAACGCACGGTTCACTTTGACCGGGTCACGGACGTTCGGGATGTGGCCGGAGCCTTCCATCGCCAGCAGCTCACCCCGGCTCAGCTCGGCAGCCCGCTCTCCTCGGGCGTGGGGGGATATCCGATCCTTGGTGCCATGAATCACCAGCGTTGGGCAGCTGAGACGGCTGACTATCTCATCCCACGGCTCGGATGGAGGCGAGTTGAGTGCCTCGGCTTCGAGAATGCCGGGGCCCGTTTCGGTGGCCCAGCCAACCGAGTCCTCGATCGGCTTGGTGGAGTGTGGTTCCGAAAAGCACTGAGTGAAGAAGAACTCCACGAAGTCGTGATAGTTGGAATGCCAGTAGGCCAGGTTGTACTTCTGCCAGCCCTGGGGGCTGTCTCCCGGCGGTTCCAGGAATCGCTCGAAAGTGGCTTCTCGTTCCGGGGAGGAGAGGGTGAGGGGTATCGAGGCGCCGATCATGACCAGGCCCGTCACCAGGTGGGGACGAAGGGTTGCCAGACGAACGCCATAGGCCGCTCCGAGCGACAACCCCACGACGATGGCCTCTTGCACTCCGCACGCCTGCATCACTGCTTCGGCGTCCAGGGCGTAGGAGTCGGCCGAGTACCTCTCGGGATCCCTGACCCGGTCGGATCGACCGTTGCCCGGCCCGTCGTAGGTGACCACCCGGTAGTGCCGAGACAGATAGGGGACCTGCATCTTCCAAAATCTCGAGTGGATGATCGTCCACGTGGGCAGGAGCAGAACCGTGGGCTCACCCTCGCCGAAGACCTCATAGCCGACGTTGACTCCATCTCGCTCGACGTGACCTTCGATATCGGGGTATCGAGCGCGCATCGGCTACTCCTCGAGGGACCTCAGGACGTCTCCAATCTTGCGTAGAGCGGAGCGCATCGGTAGATCGTCCTCATCGAATCCGAGGAGGATCAGTGCTTCGACCCCGAGAAACGGAGACCCGGCAAGCACCGCGATCTCGGCGGGAGTGAACGGGCCCAGCCCGCCGAGCGCCTCTGAGGCCCGGGTTGCAGTTTGGGTGAGCAGATCCATCCAGCCCCGCAGGTTGGCTTTGACCGCGACGGCGATCTCGTCGTCACCCCAGCCCGCGGCAGTCATCTCCTGGAGGACCCGGACATACCCGGAAGCGAGATCGTCTTCGAGAAAGTCGCAGGCCTGTTCCCATTGCTTCCAGAACGGCATATCGCTCTGGTACAGCCGGGTCTGGCGATCGAGGAGCTTTCGGTTCTCGTCTTCGAGAACTTCGAGGACGAGATTCTGTTTCGTCCCGTAGTGATAGTGGATTTGGCTCAGCGGGACGCCCGCCCGCTGGGCGATACCCCTCGTCGAGAGCGCAGAGAACCCGCTCTCGACAAGGGCCGCCTTCGCCGCCTCGAGGATGGTGGCTCTGGTGGTCATGTCCGTCGTCATCATCTGCTCTCTCGTGAATTCGGTCGATCGACCGAATGGATTATTGACAGGCCCTGGCCGACTTGTCAAGCGATCGATGGCAACTTCTCCAGAGATCTTCGCCCGAAACACCACCCGCGCTAGAAACGGCATCATCGGACGGGCCAGTCGCGCGTGCACCAGGTCTCGGAAACCGCCACCTCTTGCTATAGCAACACTGATCTGGAGCCACGGCGAGATTGGCCGAAGCTCGGAATGACTTCAGCTCGCGATACGTTGTTGTTTATGGAGCCGGAGCGCACGGGAACCGTAGAAACGGTCCCAGGCGCAATGATGTGGAAAAGTGGGGGGTTCACAAGTCCCGGGCGTTGCGTATAGTTGAACGCTCGGGTTGCTTCTCCCACCGACCCGCGCAAAAACCCCTGGAGGACACGGATTAATCAATGGCCGCCACTGAAACGCGCAAAGACAACAACGACAGGCCTCGTCGCTCACGCCTGCAGTCGAAGCTGACCGATGAGCGCGGGCGACTCACGACCGATCTGGTATCTCAGTATCTCACCGCCATCGGTGAGTACGACCTGCTCACGGCTGAGCAGGAAGTCGAGCTGGCCCAGAAGATCGAGGCCGGCGAGGAAGCCGCCGAGAAGCTGGAAGAAGGCGAGTACAAGGGCAAGCGCGAGGAGATGGAGCTGAAGCGGCTGGCACGTCGCGGCGCCCAGGCGAAAGACGACTTCCTCACGGCCAACCTGCGTCTCGTCGTCGCCAATGCGCGTCGTTATGCCAACACATCCGGGATCGACTTCCTCGACCTCATCCAGGAGGGAAACCTGGGTCTGATCCGAGCCGTCGAGAAGTTCGACTGGCGTAAGGGATTCAAGTTCTCCACCTATGCCACCTGGTGGATCCGTCAGGCGATCACCAGAGCGATCGCAGATAAATCCCGTACGGTCCGCATCCCGGTTCACCTCCACGACACGTTGGCTGCTGTGCGCGCCGCCCAGGCTTCGCTCAAGGCAGAGCTGGGCAGGGACCCCCGTCCCGACGAGATCGCCGAAGAGGCCGGAGTCACGGTCGACAAGGTCGAGCTCGCACTCTCCGTGGCGGACACGGTTTCGCTGGAACAGCCCATTGGCGAGGACGGTGCCCAACTCGGTGACTTCATCGAGGACGAAGACGCCGCCGACCCTGTGCAGATGACCGAGGAGATGGACGTGGCCAATTCGCTGCGTCAGTCCATCGACCGCCTCCCGGAGCGGGAGGGTCGCATCCTGGCTCTGCGATACGGATTCTTCGATGGCGTGCCCCGCACCCTCGAAGAGATCGGCGACGAGTTCAACCTCACCCGCGAGCGCATCCGTCAGCTGGAGAAGCTGGCCCTATGCCGACTCAGACATCCCTCGTTCGGGATTCGCGAAGCCGACCTGGTCTAGCCACCTTCCCAAAGCGCGAAAGCCCGCCCGACCGGCGGGCTTTCTGCTGTTGGTGGTTACTGTGACGGCGATGCGCCTTGGTGACCTCGTAGGTGACGCTCCCTTTGTGTGTGGTCCGGACACCACGCTGATCGAGGCTGCCGCCGCAATGGAGGGGTCCGACCTCGGCTCTCTCGCAGTCGTCGAGGGAATGAACCTCCTCGGCCTCGTCACCGAGCGAGACATCCGGCGCGCGGTCGCCAACAGGACCGATCTCGACTCGCCGGTCTCCAGCGTGATGAGTGACGACCCCGACACCTTCGACCCCGATCTCGATGTCTGGGATGCGGCTTCCTGGATCGGCGAGTCGGGCTATCGCCACTTACCAGTGGTCGATGACGAAGGTGCGCTGTTGGGGGTGATCTCGGTCAGGGATCTGCTCAAGGCGCTCGTGGACACGGTCTAGCGCGCCCCCGGCTTCCATACCCGGAAGGGCTCTCGATCATCGGGCCACCCGGATCCGGTCCGAGGCTCACCCCAACATCTTCCTCCTCGAGGCCGGGTTCCGGCTCTCGTCATCGCCTTCCATGTGCATCGGGCCGAGTCCTGGAGCCTCGGCTGAAGGGCGGAGGGGTAAATCGGGCGCCAATTCCCCGGTCCGGTCGTATCATGGGGCCTGGCCCGATGCGACGCCGGGCTTGACTTAAACCGTTCTTCAAGTTCTACGTTTGGTTTCCTGATGTCCGACCCTGTCCTGACACCCTGGGCCGTCGTCCGCGACGGTGTGAAGCTCATTGGGCGCTTCATCAAGATGCACCCGGCCGCCTTCGCCATCGCCGTCGCCGGCTCGTCTCTCTATGCCGGCGCGATCATCGGCGCCTCCTGGGTGATCGGATGGGTGACCGACAATGTGATCATCCCCATCCTCGACGAGGGTGAGGAGTCCGATCTCCTCGGCGTCGCCGCCGCGATCATCGTCGGAGTCGCCATCGTCAAGGCGTTCGGGATCGTCGTCCGAAGGACCGGTGCCGCCTATCTGACCGGTGCCACGCGACGCGATGTCCGCAACCTTCTTCTCGCTCACCAGTTGACCTTGAAGATGTCCTGGTTCAACCGGCAGGCGATCGGCGATCTGCTCGCTGTGGCCGATGCGGACACCGACCAGGGAACCGGTGTGCTCGGGCCGCTTCCCTACGCCACCGGCGTCTCCCTGCTTCTGGTGGGAACGGTCGTCCTCATCACCTCCATCGACATCTGGCTCGGGGTGGGAGCGGTTGTCGGGCTTCTGGTTGCCATCGTCATCGACGTCCACGGCAGTTGGATCACTTTCGGGATGTGGGAACACGTTCAGAGGGAGCGCGGCCGGGTTGCATCGATCGCACACGAGAGCTTCGACGGCGCACTGACCGTCAAGGCACTCGGTCGGGAGTCGTTCGTGTCCGAGAAGTTCGGAGTGGTCAGCGACCGACTGCGTGACCGCTTGATCGAGGTGCTCTCCACGTGGACCAAATACCAGGTGATCATGCGGTCATTGCCCCAGATGCTGATCATCCTGCTCCTGGTCGTCGGTGCCTCCCGGGTCGGCGCCGGAGCGGTCACCGCCGGTGATCTGGTGACGGTGACCTACCTGCTGACCCTCCTGGCATTCCCAATCCAGCTCATCGGCTTCGTGCTCTGGGACCTGGCGGGGAGCCTCGCCGGGTGGCGGCGGGTCCAGGAGGTCCTCGACGCCGACGACCATGTTTCATGGGGTGCGACCACCGCATCGACGGCTACCGGGGCTGCGCCGGTCACGGGTGAGACGGTTGGGTTCTCCTATGACGAGGAGCCAGTTCTCGATGAGCTGAACCTCGACCTCAGGGCAGGCACGACCCTGGCCGTCGTCGGACCGACGGCATCGGGCAAGTCGACCCTTGGGCTCCTGCTTGCGCGTCTGTGGGATCCCGATTCGGGGTCGATCCGATTGGCCGGGCGCGATCTTCGCCATTTCGCCCGCTCCGAGTTGCCGAAGGAGGTTGCCTATGTCTCGCAGAACGCGTTTCTCTTCGACACCACAGTGAGGGAGAACGTGACCCTCGATGCCGATTACAGCCAAGACGAGGTGAACTCTGCGCTCCGGCTCGCCGCTGCTGACAAGTTCGTGTCCGAATTGGCCCGTGGCCTGGACACCGAGCTGGGTGAGCGGGGGACGACGCTTTCCGGTGGACAGCGGCAACGACTCGCCCTCGCCCGGGCGTTGATCCGCAAGCCACGCCTCCTCATCCTCGATGACGCCACCTCGGCGGTCGATCCATCGGTCGAGGCGGACATCCTCAGGTCTCTCAAGAGCGCCGCACTGCCGTCGACGATCGTGGTGGTCGCATACCGGCCGTCCTCGATCCGACTCGCGGACGAGGTCGTCTATGTCGACCACAAGCGAATCCTCGGTCATGGCACTCACGATGAGCTGATCCGAACCCAGCCTGGCTACGCCCGCCTCGTGCAAGCGTACGAGGAGGAGGCCAAACGACTCAGGGAGGCGTCATGAGCGAGCGTCAAACCACAGGCATGCTGATCCGCCGTGCCCTCCTCGAAGCCCCTTCTCTGCGCGAGGGCCTGAAACTCACCCTCATCCTCGCCATGGTTGGCCAGGCCGTGACCGTGATCACGCCAATCGTGTTGCAGGTGATCCTCGACGAGGAGATCCTCGACCAGAGCGGTGTCGACATGAGTGGGGTATTCGTCCTCGCCGGCATCGCTCTCGCCGCCCTCGTCACCGGAGTCGTCGTCGGGCGCATTTCGCTGCTCCGCCTGGTGCGGTCGTCGTCCAAGGGGCTGTCCGACCTGCGCACGAAGACCTTCGGCCACATAATGGGACAGTCTGTGCTCCACGTTCAGTCGGAGCGCCGTGGCAACCTGCTGTCCCGGGTCACGTCTGACATAACGACGCTCCAGGAATTCATGGAGTGGGGCGGTGTCGGGATGATCATCGCCTCGAGCCAGGTGCTCCTGGCGACTGCTGTGATGATGTTCTACGAGTGGCGGCTGGCGACCATCGCCCTCATCGGAGTCCTCATCTATCTCTTCATGATGAGGTGGTTCCAGCGGATGCTCGCTCGCAACTTCGACGCCGTGCGCAAGGAGGTGGGCGCGTCGCTCGGGGTGCTCAGCGAATCGATCACTGCCATACCGATCGTCCGAGCGTACGGGACCGAAGAGAGCACCAAGGAGAAGGTCGCCGACGCCCTGGAGCGACGCTTCCGGGTGGAGTACAAGACGGCGCGATTCGGCAACATGCTCTTCTCGACCGCGGAGATCTTCGCCGGGATCTTGACTGCGATCCTCGTCGTCTCCGGCATCGTCATCGGGGAGCAGTTGGGCATGAGCGCCGGGACCCTCGTCGCCTTCCTGCTCCTGACCAACCTCCTCATCGAGCCGTTGCAGATCCTCGTCGAGACGCTCGAGTTCGCCCAGTCGGCGGCATCCGGCCTGCGTCGGGTGGTCGAAGTGCTCGACGAAGAGGTCGACGTCACCGACCCCGCGGATGCGGAGCCGCTCCGTCCCGGGGGCTTGAGCGCCCGCTTCGATCGCGTCCGCTACTCCTACCCGAATGGCGAAGAGGTCTTGCGCGACATCACTGTCGACATTCCAGTTGGGAGCAGGGTGGCCGTGGTCGGTGAGACCGGTTCGGGAAAGACCACCTTCGCCAAGCTCTTGGTCCGTCTCATGGACCCGACCCGGGGCGCGACCTACATAGGGGGCGTGCCGGCGGCCAAGATCGGTCTCGAGGAGTTGCGCCAACGGGTCGCCTTCGTTCCGCAGGAGGGGTTCCTCTTCGACGACACCATCGCCAACAACGTGCGCTACGGGAGCATCGAGGCCACGGACGCCGAGGTCTGGACCGCCTTCCACGAGCTCGGTCTCGGCGAGTGGGTCCAGGGACTGCCCGAAGGGTTGGCCACCCGGGTCGGGGAGAGGGGTGGAAACCTGTCCGCAGGTGAGCGCCAACTCGTCGCCCTGGTGAGGTCATGGATCGGCGCCCCGGACCTCCTCGTCTTGGACGAGGCGACCTCTGCCGTGGATCCGGCTCTCGACGTGGCGCTCCGCCGTGCAATCGACAAATTGACCGAAGGTCGCACCTCGGTGACCATCGCCCATCGTCTCTCCACCGCAGAGGGCGCCGACGAGGTCCTCGTATTCGACGAGGGCGAGCTGGTGGAGCGAGGCCATCATCGGGATCTGGTGGTGTCCGACAGTGTCTACGCGGCGCTCTATGCAGATTGGGCAACCGGGACCAAGAGCGTCTGAACCCGACAGCAGGCGGCCGCCGATGCGGGACAACTCTGGGGTCTGCCTACGGTGGGATCGGACCCAAGAGAAAGGACAACTGATGTTGAAGTTGTCAGAGAACGCTGCCGCTGCCCTCGAGAACATCCGGGAGAGCCAGGGGATCCCCGAGGATCAAGGCACCCGTCTCACGGCCGACGAGGGCCAGACTGGTGGTCTTGCGCTCCGGCTCGAATTCGTCGAGGAGGTGCCGGAGAGCGACGAGGTCGTCGAGCAGGCCGGGACTGAGATCCATCTCGACCCGCGGGTGGTACAGCCCCTCGAGAACACGGTGATGGACGTCCGCGACACCGATGAGGGCTTGGCCTTCGTCTTCCGCAGCCAGACTCCCTAGCCGTCAGCCGTCGGGAGGCGGCACGTACCGGGCGTTCGTGAATCGGCCGGCGTCCAAGTCGACCTCCCACATCGAGCCCTTCGAGCAGTAGAACCTGGATTCGAGGGTCAGCCCTGCCCACATCATCCGGTTGATCACCGCCGGTATCACATCGCCGTGGCTGCACAGGACCGCATTGAACCCGACCAACTCGTCGCAAAGGGCGTAGGCCCCATCGATGTCCGGCCCTTCGGCGA
>Ga0214469_1000406_pt1 | contig 14849 bp, 16 predicted proteins | sample RVTome_10_FD_187340 | JGI IMG/M metagenome (GOLD analysis project Ga0214469, IMG submission 187340) | Soil microbial communities from uranium-contaminated site in the Upper Colorado River Basin, Wyoming, United States - RVT153D57 HiSeq ... | reverse complement strand
ATTGTTCGGACGAGCGTTGGCGGTTGCGATCACGGCAGCGCTGATGCTGCCTTTCGGGACGCCGCCGGGAGCTGCGAGCCACGACACCGCGGGCAAGCTTGCGAGCCACAAGGCCGAGGGCAATTCCCTGAGGGTGTGCCGGCCGCGCTCAGGTGTTGAATGACATCCCCCCGCTCTTCTCGGTCACGCGCTGATCCCGGCGTCCGCCAACTCCCCGAGCAGGCCGAAGAAGCGCCGGGCCGTGTCGTTCCAGGTCGGCAGGCGGCGACCCCGCTCGAGTGCGGCCGCCGCCAGCCGTACCCGGTAGTCGACATCCTGGGCCAATCGCTCGAGTGCCGTAGCCAGGCCGGCAATGTCGCCGGGCTCGAGCACCCGCCCCTCACGACCGTCCTGGGCGAGGCGCGCCAGGTTGCCGGCCCGCCAGCCGACCACCGGGAGTCCCGCCGCCATCGCTTCGCCGTACACCGTGCCGTACGGCTCCCGGTAGCTGGGGAGCACGAACACGTCCGCCGATCCGTAGAACACCGCCACGTCGGCCCGCGTGACCGGCCCGTGCACGACGACCCGACCGGCCAGGTCCCGACGACGAAGGCGGGAGCGGACCCGGGATGCGTACCTGTGGTCGACGTCGGTGCGGCCGACCAGGTGCAGCGTCGCCAGGCCCGGCGGCAGGCGCCCGAACGCGTCGAGCAGGTCGAGCGTGCCCTTGCGCGCCAGCCAATTCCCGACGCTGAGCAGGGCCGCCTGGCGACCCTGCCGGAGGTCGATCGGCGGCCCGCTCGGTGCGGGGGCCACGTCCCGGCCTGGCGCGACGATCACGGTCGGATAGCCGGAGATCTCCGCGGTCAGCGTCTCGCTGGCGAGCATGAGGAGGTCGCAGCGCCGGTACAGCACCCGATCGAGGGCGGCCTGGACCGAGCGGCGGGCCCAGCCGTGATCGATGCCACCGGGTGGCTGGTGGAGGATGGCGGCCACCGGTCGTGACGGCCGCGACGCCGTCGGCGGGCGCCGGAACAGGCGCCAAGGGGCGACGAACGCGGCGGCGATGCTGTCGACGACCAGAACGTCGGCCTGGGCAGCCCGCCGGAGGACCCGTCCGGCCGCGGCGGCGGGCAGCGGGAACGGCAGCGCCGGCACCGCGATGATGTCGACGTGGGCGTCGTGCCGTGGGGCCAGCTCGGCCATGCGGCGGTGGTAGAGGTAGCCACCGGTCAGCTGTTCCGGCGAGCCGAGCGTTAGGAGGGAGACGGCGAGCATCGCGTGGTCCACGTCGCCCCGGCTGCCTGCGGGGCGGACCTGTCGGCGTCGGCGGACGCTACCCCGACCCGGTCACGCGACCGGCGCGCTGTAGGCGCCGAACGCGACCGGCGATTCCCAAACCCGCACCGTCAGGTCCTCGCCGCCGCCGGCACGGACGGCGTCGGCCAGCACGCCGTGCGCCCAGCGTGCGAAGACCTCGACGGTCACGGCCTCGGCATCGGCCGGTCGGATCACGTCGAGGTCGGCGTCACGGACGGTGTCGCCCACCCGCTGGAGCGCACCGTCGAGGATGTCGAGGTCGCACACCATGCCTCGATCGTCGACGTCGGCTCGCCCAACGAGCACCTCGACCTTGTAGTCGTGGGCGTGGAGCTGCCCTTCGGGGCCCTCGACCCCCGGCATGACATGGAACGCCCGCACCTCGATCGCCGTCCCCACCTGGTACATCGGCATCACATGTAGCACAGAGCGGCGTGAACCAGGCCGGCGTCGCCGCGGTCGACGGCGGCGAAGGCCTCGCCCGCCCGATCGAAGGGGTACGAATGGGTGGCCAGGGGGGTAAGCGGCAGGGCGTGGAGGAGCTCGCGCACGACCGCCCGACGACGATCGCGGGACCAGCTGGCGGCGAGGGCCCCCGGGATGGTCGAGACCTGTGTGCTGCGGATGCGCAGGCGACGGCGGTGGAACTCGGCGCCCAGGGGAAGGTGCACGTCCTTCGTGCCGTACCACGAGACCACGAGTGCCTCGCCCTCGTGAGCCAGCAACGGGAGGGCGCCGCGCAACGCCTCGGGCCGGCCGCTCACCTCGACGACCAGGGGCAGCCCCGAGGGTGCGTCGGTGGCGATCACCTCTGCCGCCTCCTCGGGCGCCACGGACTCCAGCCCGACGGTAGCTGCGATCGCCCGCCGCTCCTCGAGTGGCTCGATGCCCAGCACCCGGGCTCCCGCCCGCTGCAGCATGAGGCCGGTGAGGATGCCCACCGCACCGAGGCCCATGACCGCGACGGGTTGCTCGAGCACCGGACCGGCGTCGAGGGCGACCTGCAGAGCGGTCTCCACGAGCGGGAACATGGTGGCGAGACGGGGATCGATGTCGTCCAGCACGACCACGTCGTCGGCGGCGACGACGAAGGCGTCCTGGTGGGGGTGGAACGCGAAGACCAGCTGACCGTCCGGGATGTCGCCGCGGGCATGCTCCGCGCGTCCCACGCAGCTGTAGCCGTAGCGGAAGGGGAAGGCGAACGAGCCGCCGAGCACGCCAATCGTTTCGTCGAGCGGCAGGGCGGGGTCTATCTCGCCCCGGTAGGCCAGCATCTCGGTGCCCCCGCTGATGCCCGACCACAGCGTGTGCACCAGGATGTCTCCTTCGCCTGGTGACCCGAGGTCCAGCGGCGACGAGGCGACCCGCCGGGGTGCCTCGAACACGAGCCCCCGGGCGGCCCGGTCACGGCCTTCGTCGTCGGCAGCCACGCCCCCTATCCTGCTGCGGATGCCGCGTGACGGGGCAAACGTCGGTGGTGGCCCGCCGCGCCGGCTGGTCAGCGTGCCGCTCCCCACCTCGGTGGGCATGTTCGAGGCCCATGCGTTCGAATGCGCGTCCGGAGCGGTCTACCTGGCACTCGTGAAGGGCGAGCTCGATGGCGGCGAAGGCATCGTGACCAGGGTGCACTCCGAATGCCTGACCGGCGACGCTCTGGGGTCGCTGCGCTGCGACTGCGGCGTCCAGCTCCAGCTGGGTCTGCGGGCCATCGGCGCCACCGGGCGGGGCGTCCTCGTCTACGCCACCGGCCACGAGGGCCGGGGGATCGGCCTCGTGAACAAGCTGCGGTCGTACGCCGAGCAGGACCGCGGCGCCGACACGCTCGACGCCAACCTGGCGCTCGGGCTGGCCGTGGACGCCCGCGAGTACAGCGATGCCGCGGCTGTCCTCCGGGCCCTCGGCGTGCGATCCGTGCGCCTGCTCACGAACAATCCGCAGAAGGTGGAGGGCCTGCGGAGATCCGGCGTCGACGTGGCGGCCGTCGAGCCGTTGGCCACCGTTCCCCACAGCCGGAACCTCGGCTACCTGCGCACGAAGGAGCGTCGGCTCGGACACGTGCGACCCACGGGAGAGGCGGTCGGTGAGGAGCCGCTGGATCTGGCGCCGGCCGTCGACATCAGCGACCTGATCGGTCCCGTTGCCGCGCCGCCGGAGAGACCCTTCGTGGTTCTCAAGTTCGCCCAGACACTGGACGGGCGGATCGCGACGGCGACCGGCGACGCCCGGTGGATCAGCGGCGAGGCGGAACGCCGGGCCTCGCACGCCTTGCGGGCCGCGTGCGACGCGGTGTTGGTCGGTGTCGGCACCGTGCTCCAGGATGATCCCCAGCTCACGGTGCGGATGGTCCCCGGCGCGTCACCCTTGCGGGTGGTGCTGGATTCGACGCTGCGCGTCCCAGACCGGGCCAAGATCCTCCACACGGACGCCGCCACGACGATCCTCACGACGGATCGGTCCGACCCCGCACGGCGCCAGACGCTCGCAGCCCGGCGCCTCGGCGTGAAGGTGTTGCCCGCGGGCGCAGACGGCGTCGACGTCGGGCCCGCGCTCGCCGCGCTGCGCAGCTCCGGTGTCGAGACGCTGCTCGTCGAGGGCGGGGCGCGGGTCATCACATCGCTGCTGAGAGCCGGCGTCGTCGATCGCCTGATCGTGGCCGTCGCGCCCACCATCATCGGCCAGGGCACCGAGGCCGTCGGCCCGCTCGGGGTCACCTCCGTCGCGGACGGCATCCGGCTCGTCAACCGGTCGATGCACGTCCTCGGCGAAGACGTCCTGCTCGCCGGGGACATCTCGCCGGCGGCAGGGCATGAGCGCGACGGGCCGGATCAGCTCGCCTTCATGCGCACGCAGCAGTAGCCCGGCTGAGGGGCGAGACGGGCCTCGAGCACGTCGGCGCCATCGGCGCCGTCGATGACGCCGGACAGCAGCTCGAGGTTCATGCCGCACACCAGGTCGCGGTGCTGCTCGGCGAGCGCGTGGAACGGACAATTGGTGAGCACCACGTCGCCGCCGCGTAGGTGTGGTTCGTAGCCGTGGCGCTCGAGCATGCCGACGACGGCGTCCCGGCGCTTGGCACGACCGGAGCGCCGGCCCACGGCGACGCGCGCCGCTTCACCTATGCGCCGCCCCGCCTCGCTGGCTGCCCGGCGCAGCGCCGGGGCGACCGGCTCTCCATCGCGGGACGATCGCTCGACGGCTTCGGCGAGCAGCCCGCCGGCGAGGTCGTAGCGGCGTTCGGGGAGTGACACCCCTATCTCCGTGTCCGACCGGCGGTACACCTTGGCCGTTCGGCCCGCGCCCGGCCCCGACCGCCCGGTGAGCCGCTCGAAGCGCACGTCGGCGAGGCCGGCGTCGACGAGCTTGTCGAGGTGAAAAGCGGCGACCGATCGGGCCAGGTCGAGCGCCTCGGCGGCCCCGTCCCGGCTCAGCTCGTCGCGTTCGGCCAGCAGCCGGTACACGGACTGCGTCACCGGATGATCGAGCGCGGCAACCCCGCGGACCCGGTCGACGAACGATGTCTCGCTCACAGGCTCATTCTAAGACAGAAATGACTTGACGAAACAAGTGGGGATCTCTATCGTCAACATTGCCGTCACTTAGAAAGGGGTTGCCCCGATGACCTCGATCAACGTCCCCAGCGCCACCACCCCACCGGCGACCACCAGCCCGCAACTCTCGGACCCGGCGTATCAGGCGTTCGCGCTGTTGCGCGTCGGGTTCACCGTCGCCCCGATCCTGTTCGGCCTCGACAAGTTCCTCGACTGGCTCGTCGACTGGCGCATCTACCTCGCCCCGGAGATCAACGACCTGATCCCGGGCAACGCCCATCAGGCGATGCTGATCGTCGGGGTCGTCGAGATCCTCGCCGGTGTCGTCGTCGCGCTCCGACCGAAGTTCGGTGGCTACCTCGTCGCCGCCTGGCTCGGCGGGATCATCGTCAACCTCCTGCTGCAGGCCGACTACTACGACATCGCCCTGCGCGACTTCGGTCTGCTGATCGGCGCATTGGCGCTGGCCCGCCTAGCCACGGCGTTCGACCGGCCACGGGCAAGGGCCTGAGACCGGCATGAGCCATCGCACGCTCGCCATCGTCGGTGCCAGCGTGGCCGGTGCCAAGGCGGCCGAGGCCGCCCGCGAGTCCGGCTACGACGGGCGCATCGTCCTCATCGGGGACGAGGCCGGCGCACCCTACGAGCGACCGCCGCTGTCCAAGGCGGTGCTGCGCGGCGAAGCCGAGCCCGCCTCGACCCGTGTCCACCCCGACGGCTTCTACGACGAGCACGACGTAGAGCTCGTCACCGACCACGTGGTCGCGATGGACACCACCTCCCGCCGCGTCGTGCTGGCCGATGGTGACACGGTTGCGTTCGACGCCGCGATCCTGGCCACCGGCGCCGAACCGCGCCGCCTTGCCGTGCCGGGCGCGGGGCTCGACGGTGTCCGCTACCTCCGCAGCGTCGACGACTCCAGTCGCCTCCGCGATGCCATTCGCGACGCCTCGCGGGTAGCGGTGATCGGCGCCGGCTGGATCGGCTCCGAGGTCGCAGCATCCGCCCGGCAGATGGGCGCCGAGGTGGCGCTCATCGCGCCGGCATCCGTCCCCCTGGGCCGCGTCCTCGGCGACGAGATCGGCCAGGTGTTCGGCCGGCTGCACGCCGACCATGGCGTGCAGCTCCGGCTCGGTGTCGGCGTGGCTGAGCTCCGCGGCTCCAAGGCCGTCGAAGAGGTCGTCCTCACCGATGGCGCAACCGAGGCGGTCGACCTCATCGTCGTCGGAATCGGCGTCACACCCCGGACCGATGTCGCAGGCGCCGACTCCGGTCTTGCCGTCGACAACGGGATCGTCGTCGACCAGCACCTCGAGACCAACGTCGCCGCCATCTACGCCGCCGGCGATGTCGCCAACGCCTGGCATCCGCACTACCACCGCCGCGTGCGCGTCGAGCACTGGGCCAATGCCCTCAACCAGGGACTGACCGCCGGCAGCAACGTGGCCGGCCGGCGCGAGGTGTACGACCGGCTGCCCTACTTCTTCTCCGACCAGTACGACCTGGGCATGGAGTACGTGGGCCTCGGCACCTCGGATGACGATCTCGTCGTTCGTGGAGACCTGGCTGCGCGCGAGTTCGTGGCCTTCTGGCATCGAGATGGTGTGGTCAGCGCAGCGATGAACGTGAACGTCTGGGACGTCGTCGACGACCTGAAGGCGATCGTCGCCTCGGAACGGCCCGTGGATCCCGATCGGCTCGCGGACGAGAGCGTCGCCTTCGGCGAGGTGGTCGGTACCAGCGGCGTCCAGTAGTACCTGTGGGCACACGTTGGCGAGTGCTCGCGCCGGGAGGTTGAGCAATGGACTGGGTTGGCTGGGCGATCTTCGGTCTCATCGCCACCGCTGCTCTGACCGCCGTGATGATCGGCGCTCAGCTCGCCGGATTCACGCGGCTCGACCTCCCGCTGATGCTCGGCAGCATCGCGATCGCCGATCCGGACCGAGCCCGGGTAGCCGGGTTCTTCATCCACTTGGTGAACGGGCAGGGGTTCGCGCTCGGGTACGCGGCGGTATTCGCCGCCACCGGCGAGGCAGCGTGGTGGTCCGGGGCGCTGCTCGGCGTTCTCCACGGCGCGGTCGCGTTGCTGGTGATCGTCCCGCTGCTACCGGGCATCCATCCGCATATGGCTTCCGAGCGCGCCGGCCCGTCGAGCGGAGCCGAGCTGGAGCCGCCGGGTCTGCTGGCGTTGAACTACGGCCGAGAGACACCGCTGGTCACGATGATCGCTCACGTCGCGTTCGGGATCGCGTTGGGCTTGCTGCTCGAGCCTTCGTAGCGTCTCGAATGGCGAGCGCGGCCTGCACCAGGGTGGCGTGCGTGAACGCCTGCGGGTAGTTCCCGAGGAGCTCGCCGCTCGTCGGGTCCGCTTCCTCGGCGTAGAGGCCGAGCGACCCGGCGACCCCGAGTAGCTGCTCGACGAGCCCGGTGGCCTCGTCGACGGCGCCGGTGGCGGCAAGGGCCTGGGCAAGCCAGAACGAGCACGGCAGGAACGCGCCTTCGTCGCCGGCCAGCCCGTCGTCGCCGGGCGTATAGCGGTAGAGCAGAGGCCCGCCAGCGGACAGCTCGCGCCTCACCGCCTCGATTGTGCCGACCGTCCGCGACGACTCGGGTGGCTCGAGTCCGATCAACGGCAGCACCAGGAGGGCGGCGTCGAGGTCGCGTCGCTCGTAGGCGCGCACGAAGATGCCGCGGTCGGGATCGGTGCCGTTGGCGACGACGTCGGCGGCGATGGCGCTGCGCTCGGTCGCCCACCGCGCTCGCCGGTCGGCCGGGGTGCGGTGGCTGTCGGCGATACGCAGCGCCCGATCGAGCGCCAGCCAGGCCATGAGTTTGGAGTGCACGTAGTGGGCCGGGTCGCCCCGCACTTCCCAGAGGCCGGCGTCGGGTTGGCGCCACCGGTCGGCTATGTAGTCGGCCAGCGCCATGGCCGCCCGCCAGGTCTCGCCGTACAACCCATGGCCGGCGCGCACGAGCAACCACATGGCATCGAGGACCCAGCCGTAGTTGTCGAGCTGATGCTGGTCGCGGGCATCGTTGCCGAACCGAACCGGCTGGCTGCCGCCGTAACCCGGCCACTCACTGACTTCCCGCTCCGGCGGCACCCGCCGCCCGTGCAACGTCAGCAACGCGGGGAGGCGCGGGCGGTCCAGGCGGCTGGCGTGGAGCAACCAGTACAGAAAAGCGCGGGCCTGCTCGTCGAGACCGACGCCGAGGAAGGCACCGATACCGATGCTGGCGTCCCGGGGCCAGGCGTAGCGGTAATCCCAGTTCCGCGCCCCGCCGAGCTGTTCGGGCAATGACGTCGTCGGCGCCGCCACCGGCGCGCCCGACGGGGAGTAGGTGAGAAGCCGTAGCGTGATCAGGCTGCGCTCGACGGCGGTGGCGAACGGGCCCTCGAAGTCGATCCGGGCCGACCATCGGCGCCACCGGGCCTGGTCCTCCAGCAGCTCGCGCCAGGCGGCGCCCGGCGTGAGGTGTGTCAACGGGCCGCGATGGGCTGCTGTGAGCACGACCGTCAGCGGTCGGCCCGGCTCGAGCGCGAATTGGGTGACACGTCCCGGTTGGAGCCCGAGGTCGCGGTCGGCGGTGAACGCCAATGCGGTCCCACGATCCACGCACACGAGCGTGGCGCGCGTCGAGCGGCTGCGTGGCTCTCGGCGATCGCTACCGAACCGAGGGTCGAAGCACACCGCGCAGTCAACGACGCCACCGCGGGCTTCCATTCGGCGTACCAGGCAGAAGGTAGGGAACAGCGACCCCTCGACGTCTGCAACCATGCCTTCGGTCAGGACGAGATGTGCGTCACCGACCCGCCACGTCGTCTCGAGCAGCGTCGAGCCGCTCCCGTACCGGCGGTGAACCACCTCCGCATCGCCGGCGGGACCGAGTGCGAACAAGCCGCCACCTTCACCGGCGACCAGAGCGCCGAAGATCGGCTCACCGTCGAAATGCGGCAGGCACAACCAGACGATGCGACCACGTGCGTCGACCAACCCCGCGGTGCGGGTGTCACCGAGCAGGCCGAGATCAGTGATCGGAGGTCTTTCGTTCACCATCTGGCCCTGCGGCATCCGGGCGGGGCGCCTGCTCACGCTCTACCTGTACCCGCGTTCTATCGACAGCCGCGATGGGTACAAGGGATTTGTAGGCACTTTGCACGTCTTGCTCGGCGCTCGGGCGCCATCGGGTCCGGATGAGGAGGCAGCCATGGATCCTCGCAACCTCGGCGAACGCCTCGAGGCCACCGACGCGCTCGATCGCGTCGCCGGGCCCGCGCACCGGGTCGTCACGGACGTCCTGCCCAGCGGCCTGGTCAAGGACGCGTTGCACGGCGTGTGGCTCGGCCACCCACTGCATCCGTTGCTCACGGATCTGCCCATCGGATTCTGGACCAGCGCCTTCGTGCTCGACCTGGTCGGCAGGAAGCAAGCCCGACCGGCGGCCGACACCCTGGTGGGGCTCGGCGTCGCTGCCGCCTTGCCGACGGCGGCAGCTGGGCTGGCCGACTGGTCCGACCTGAACAAGCCCGAACGCCGCACCGGTGTCGTCCATGCGGCCGCCAACGTGGTCGCCACCGCGCTCTACGGCCTGTCCTTCCTCGCCCGCCGCCGGGGCCACCGGACGGGTGGCGTGCTGCTCGGCCTGGCCGGCGCCACGGCCGCAACCGCCGGCGGGTTCCTCGGCGGCCACCTCGCCTACCGCCGTGGTGCCGGCGTCAACCAGGCGGCGGCCGCGCCCGCGCCCCGCGACTGGACGGAGATCCAAGCCGAGGGCACGCTGACCCGTGAGGAGCCCACCCTGGCACGCCTCGACGGTGAACCGCTCGCCGCCGCTCAGGGCGACAGCGGACCCGTGGCACTGTTCGACCGGTGCAGCCACCTCGCCGGCCCGCTGCACGAGGGTGTCCTGGTCGACGGGTGCGTGCGCTGCCCATGGCACGGCAGCACCTTCAGCATGGCCGACGGAACCGTCGTTCACGGCCCCGCCACCGCCACCCAACCCGCGTACGAGCTGCGAGTGGACGGCGAGCGCATCCATGCAAGGCGACGCCCACCGCGCTGACGTCTCGGTGTCGATCGCTTAGGAGCCGAGCGGATAGGGCGGTTCGTTCAGTCTACGCGGGGGAATTTGGCGGTCGACCACCAGCTCAACAGCTCGGGTCCCCGGCAGCGCTGACCACCGTGAGCCAAGAGGACGTGCCTATCCGCTCAGGCCCTTAACGTCCACGCCATCGAACCGCCAACCGTCAGCGGGCGATCCGGGGGTGTTGGCATGACGTACTCGATCGCTGCTCGGGACGAGTCGACGGGCGAGCTGGGTGTCGGGGTGCAGACGTGCTTCCTCGCCGTTGGATGGATCGCACCGTGGGCCCGTCCGGGGGTCGGTGCGGTGGCGACTCAGGCCTTTGCCGAACTGGCCTACGGCCCGCGGTTTCTCGACGCGCTCGACGCCGGGAAGTCCGCCGGCGACGCCTTGGCCGAAGCACGGGCCGCCGACCCGATGGCTGACCTGCGGCAGGTCGGGGTCGTGGGAGCCGACGGCAGCGTCGCTGCGGTGACCGGCGAGCGGTGTGTCGACCATGCCGGCCACGTGATCGGCGAGGGCTTCACCACGCAGGCCAACATGGTGAGCACTCCCGAGGTGTGGGGGGCGATGGCCGCGGCGTTCGAGAGCTCGACGGGGCGCCAGGCCCGGAGGCTCCTGGCCGCTCTCGACGCCGGCGAGGCCGCCGGCGGAGACGCGCGGGGCAGGATGTCCGCGGCGCTGCTGGTGGTCGAGGGGAGCCCGCCGCCGCAGCCGGGCGGCGGCACCGTGGTCGACCTCCGCGTCGATCGCAGCCAGGACCCACTCGGCGAGCTGGCCCGGCTGCTCGACGCCGCCGACGCGTTCACCGACTACGACCGCGCGACGGACCAGCTGTTCGGCGGCGATCCCGCGGCCGCACTCGGCACCATCGATCGCGCCCTCGAGACCCTTCCCGGCGAGGAGAACCTGCGGCTGGTTCGAGCCGGCGCGCTGTTGGCCTCGGGCTCTACCGACGACGGGATGGCCGAGCTGCGTGCGCTCGTTGCCGGCCGGCCGACGTGGGAGGTCATCGTCCGCGGCTTCGCCGCCAAGGGGCTCATGACACTGCCCGAGGGCCTGACGATCGACGCCGTCTTCGCCTGAGGCTTCAACCGCGGTCGCACGGCCGACGAGGTCCGCCGCCCGAGGGTGGGCGGCGGACCTCGGGTCGACGGTGGTCAGTCCCGTCCGCGGTCGTGGTCGCCGAGCTGGGCGCGGATCTCCCCACCCGGGCGGTCCGCACTGTGGACGTTCACGTAGGTGGCTCCGGCTCGGATGGCGCGGACGAACTCGTCGAACTCACCTGCAGCGAGGCCCTGCGCGGCGGCCCCGGCTCCGATGTCCGCGGGCGTGATGGTGCCGCGGATGGTCCCGCCGGCGGCGGGGCAGGCCTGCGTACCCGCCGGGCCGTTGCCGAGGTTCGTGCACAGGAACACGACGATGGGGCCGTTATTCGTCGCATTCTCGAAGTGGATGTGGGCCTGCGTGGCATCCGACTCCAGGTCGCTGAAGGTCAGCCGGTAGCTGATCTCGTCGCGCGAGCGCGAGATGGACGCCCGGAACTCACCCACGCCCGGCGTGGACAGGGCGGGGAACTCCTCGTAGCCGGTGAGCGTTTCCCGCTCGTTGTTGCCGCCGGAGGCCATGGCGACGGTCCCCAGTCCCAGCACGCCGGCGGTAGCGACGGCGAGCGCGATCTTGATGCGGGCTCTCTTCACTGCCCTTCCTCCTCCTGTCGGGGGGCCTGGCGTGCCAGCAATCGCGCCGGCGCACCGGCCGGTTGTATCCAGGTGTCTTACCTGGAATTCGCTGTTCCGGTTTTTGACCCCGGACGAGGCGACGGACGGTAGCGGCCCGGGCCCGGCGGCGGGGTCAGGACTACCGCCGTGATAGCCGTGCGTCGTCGAGATACAGGAGGAGGTCGTGGGCGACCAGCTGGATCTCCTTGTGGTACCACTCGGCGGCCCGGTAGTAGCAGGCGATGAGTCCCATCCGGTGCAGCCTGCGGAAGTCTCCGTAGACGAACGCATACCGGGCCTTCGTCTCGTCCCGGGCGCCTTCGGTGAGCGCCAGGTGCCACTCGGCGTACTCGTTCCAGGTGTGCGTCTCGAGGAACTTGTTCTCGTCGTCGGCCCGGGGCTGAACCTCACTCCACGGGCTCCTGAGGACGTACCGCCGGGCGTCGATGAGCGCCTTGGCCTTCGCGACCCCGCGCTCATTCACCGAGTACTTGGCCATGCCACAAGTCTGCTCGCGCTATCGAACGGGTTGGCCGATGCCGACGAGGTTGCCCTCGCTGTCCCGGAACCAGGCCGCCCGCTCGCCGACACCGCCCGCCGACGGGTAGTTGCCCTCGACCTCGGCGATGCCCTCCACAGTGCGGAGCCCGGGCACGTCGACCTCCTCGAACACGACCCCGCGGCTGCGGAGCTCCTCGACCACGGCGTCGATGTCGTCGACCTCCCACCCCATCTGCGTGTGCGAGCCCGACGCCACGCCCGTCGATTCGAACAGGGCGAACCGCCCGCTTCCGCATTCGTAGCGCAGGCCGCCGGGCCGCTCCTCCACCGGTTCGAGGCCCAGCTTCTCGGCGTAGAAGGCCCGGGCCCGCTCGAGGTCCTGTGCCGGCAGCCGGGTCGCGACGTCGTCGTCGCGAAGCCGTGCGCGCCTCATCCCCCCATCACCTCCGGGAGCCGGCTCTCGAAGTCGAGGAGCCCGACCCATGCCGGTCGCATTGCGATCCGTGCCATCCTCGTGCCCGGTTTGTCCGCCTGGCCGAGGTAAGCGGCGGCCTGCTCGTCGCCCATGTAGCGGTGCGCCGCCAGGGCGTACTCCGGCGCAATTCCGTCCACTTCGGTGATCACCGCGCGGCCGCGCGCCAGCAGCACGTGGGGTGGAAAGCTCTCGGTGTCGATGCAGATGGCAACGTCCGGATTGGCGCGCAACGCAGCCAGCCGGGCGGCCGGCCGCGGCACGTGGGGCGCCCGCACGAAGGTCGGCATGACCAGCTCGTCGCCCGTCCAATGGAACCAGCTCGGCACCACTCGCGGCGTACCATCTCTGGCCGTGTAGCCGACCCGGGCCGGCACGGTCGAGGTGAGCAGCACGTGGGCGATGTCGCTGTCCAGCAGGCGCAGGTCGCCCTGCGGCAGCGGGCTCTTGCTGTCCACAACCATCGGAACCTCCGGGCGCTCGGCTCTCCTTTGCCGACGAGACACGGGGGCGAAACTCATCGCCCCCATGTCGATGACGTCAGGCCCGCTCCGACGTTGTTGGATGAGGGGTGCCCACACGCGGCACCGGATCCCGAGCGACGAGGAGTGACGACGTGAGGTACCTCCTGATGATCTACATGAACCCCACCGTGTTCGAGACCCTGACGGAAGAGGAACAGGCCGCGGTCATGGACGCGCACGACGAGTTCCAGAAGCCGATCCGCGAGTCGGGCGAGATGGTCGGGTTCGCGGCGCTGGCCGACCCGTCCAACAGCAAGACGGTTCGGGTGCGTGACGACGTCCCGGCGGTGACGGACGGGCCCTACGTCGAGGCCAAGGAGTTCCTGGCCGGGTTCTACGTGGTCGACTGCGAGACAGTCGAGCGGGCCAACGAGCTGGCCGCCATGATCCCCGACGCCCGCTACACCGCGGTGGAGGTGCGACCGGTCATGGCCGAGGCGGGAATGGAGATGTGAGGACCGCTGCGCGCCTCGACGATCTGCTGCGCCCACTGGCGCCCCAGATCCTCGGCGCGCTCGTCCGCCGCTACGGGCACTTCGAGGCCTGCGAGGACGCCGTGCAGGAGGCGCTGCTGGCGGCCGCCACCCAGTGGCCCGAGCGCGGTCTGCCGGACAGCCCGCGGGGTTGGCTCATCACGGTCGCTTCCCGACGGCTGACCGACCAGCTGCGCAGCGACTCGGCCCGCCGGCGCCGCGAGGACGCCACCGCCGCACTGGTGCCGCCCGACGCGCACGTGTCGCTCGCGCCGGACGATCAGGACCCGTCGGGTCGGGACGACACGCTGACGCTCCTGTTCATGTGCTGCCATCCCGGGCTGTCGGCGGCGTCCCAGATCGCGCTCACCCTGCGCGCCGTGGGCGGGCTGACCACCGCCGAGATCGCCCGGGCCTTCCTGGTCCCCGAGGCGACCATGGCCCAGCGCATCAGCCGGGCCAAGCAGCGGATCAAGTCCGACGGCAGCTCGTTTCACATTCCGCCCGAGCCCGAGCGGGCAGAGCGGCTGCGGGTGGTCCTCCACGTGCTGTACCTCATCTTCAACGAGGGCTACACCGCCTCATCGGGCCCCGATCTGCAGCGCAGCGAGCTGACCGGCGAGGCGATCCGCCTCACGCGAGCCGTCCACCGGCTGCTGCCCGACGACGGCGAGGTGGCCGGGCTCCTGGCGCTCATGCTGCTGACGGACGCGCGACGCCCCGCCCGCACCGGGCTAGACGGGGGCCTGGTGCCGCTCGCGGAGCAGGACCGGGGCCTGTGGAACCGGGAAGCCATCTGCGAGGGCACAGCCCTCGTCACCGAGGCCCTGCCGGCAGGACCGATCGGGCCGTATCAGCTGCAGGCGGCGATCGCTGCCGTCCACGACGAAGCCGCCAGCGCCGACGACACGGACTGGGCCCAGATCGTCGGCCTGTACGAGCTGCTCGCGCGCGTCGCAAGCAACCCCATGGTGACGCTCAACCATGCCGTGGCCGTGGCGATGACTCGGGGACCGCGGGCGGGCCTCGACCTGCTGCAAACCCTGGACACCGACGACCGCATGGTCGGTCACCACCGCGTCGACGCCGTTCGCGCGCACCTGCTGGAGATGGCCGGCGACCTGGCTGGCGCCCGCGCCTGCTACCGGAGCGCAGCCCGTCGCACCACGAGCCTGCCCGAGCAGCGCTACCTCGAGGCCCGAGCGGCCCGACTCACCGATGTGAGC
>Ga0214469_1000404_pt1 | contig 14885 bp, 16 predicted proteins | sample RVTome_10_FD_187340 | JGI IMG/M metagenome (GOLD analysis project Ga0214469, IMG submission 187340) | Soil microbial communities from uranium-contaminated site in the Upper Colorado River Basin, Wyoming, United States - RVT153D57 HiSeq ... | reverse complement strand
CATTATTGGGTTCAGTTTCATTTGTCTTTGCTCAGTCTAATGAGGAACCTGAATTTCCACTCAGATATTCTGATGAAATAGGAAATCCTGTTTTTAATCTACCTGGTTTCACTTCAGAAGTGGTAGCTGAGGGGCTGGCATTACCAACCACTATGGCGTTCTTGTCTCAGAATGATATACTAGTACTGGAGAAAGACAAAGGAACTGTAATGCGAATCATAGATGGGGTAGTACAACCTCAGCCTCTTCTTGATGTCAACGTAGCAACAGAAGTTGAAAGATGTATGTGCGGGATTGCTGTATCTCAGAACAATGAAACAGGAACGGCATTTGTTTTCTTGTATTACACTGAAGCAGAAGGCGAAGATGGAGGTACTGCACTGGGAAATAGAGTGTATAGATATGAACTCCAAGAAGACCCTCCAGGATCAGCTGGTAGCTTGGTTAATCCGGTGCTACTTCTGGATCTACCTGCAGACCCTGGTCCTCGCCACAACGGTGGCGTTATGAAGATTGGATCGGATGGTAACCTGTACATAACTATCGGAGATGTAGACAAGGTATCGGGCTCAACAACCGAATCACAAAATAATGACGAACTACCTGCAGATGGAACAGGCGGGATACTACGAATAACACAGGACGGTGAACCTGTCGTTTATCCTAGTACCGGAGATTATATACTAGGGAGCGATTATCCTCTCAGTCTATATTATGCTTATGGCATCCGTAATAGCTTTGGAATAGACTTTGATCCTCTAACTGGAAATCTATGGGCTACAGAAAATGGCGCTGGATACGGTGATGAGATAAACCTGGTTCTACCGGGCTTTAATAGTGGATGGAATCAGATTATAGGAATATGGGAACGTGGAGGAGGGGATCCGAGAGAGGGCGATAGTGTCATTGCTCCTGAACAACCTGAGGGTCTTGTGTACTTTGATGGCAGAGGACATTATCATCCTCCACAACTAACATGGTTGTACACAATTGGACCTACTGCTGTCAAGTTCTTAAATTCGGGTAATTATGGTACTGACTATCAAAATGAAATGTTTGTTGGAGACGTCCATTCTGGAAATATGTATCATTTTAGACTTAATCAAGATAGGACAGAACTTGTTCTTGAGCCTCCTCTAGATGACAAGGTAGCAGATACTGACGAAGAGTCTGTTTCAGATTCTGTATTATTCGCGACTGGATTTGGTGGCATTTCAGATATTGAAATAAGTCCATATGATGGATACATGTATGTAGTATCATTAGGACAGGGTAAGATCTTTAAAATATTGCCTACTGGCGAAGTTCCTCCTCCCTCTCTACCCACTGCAGTTCCACCTCCTCCAGCTCCACTTCCTGCACCTCCTGCTCCACCTGTTGCAGAAGAGGAAGTACCTGAACAAGAAGAAGAAGAGGAGGAGTTAGATGATGAGGATCAGGAGCAGGATGAGGATGAGGATCAGGAGCAGGATGAGGATGATAACAGCGATGGTGGTGGGGACAATGGCGATGGTGATGACGACGGCGATAATTAAGCGGGACCGTGATGAATAATGGAAACAAATGATCCTAGTCATATTTTGAATAGGCTTGACCTACGTTGCACTAATAGTCTATGGTAATCTCTTTATGATTCCGAAAGTTTTTCCGGAAATGTCATTGGTTGCTTATGCTTGGTAAGATAATCTCTATTTGTTCCTGATAGAAGGATTCATAATAATGGTAAAATTTAGGGCTCGTAGATACCAATAAATCAACCGATGTAAGGCTATCTCGGTATGATTGGAAATAATGTTGTTGTATAAGATATGCAATTAGTGCAACTAGAAAAATTATGACAGCAGTAAATACTATCTTATTTTTTAATGCTATATTATCAAATGATAACGTCAATATGCTTTCTAATGCAATCAATTAAACAAATTTCTTTAAAGGCGTTACAGTAAAAATTTCGGCATTGATTTTAGGTAAGGCAGGCTAGGCTAACGTAAAAACCTATTGGGATTTCTTTTGTCATTTAATAGTGATCATTAAATCTATTGCCCCACAGAATTAAACCATATTCTATAAATTTCTGCAATTTATTACAGCAGATATTTCGGCTACCGCCATACTGGAATTATCATTGACATTGAAACGAGCTCACTTCATTCCCCTAAGTCCATTAAGTGATAGTCCTGGGAATCAAATAAAGATGCTGCTAGACTTATACTATAGAAGATCCGTCTGCACTTGCAGATGATTCTACAGTAAGTGCTACAATGGAAGTGTATGCGGAAAACCAAACATTGCTGAGAACCTCATCTCTTACAGAACCAATTGTAATAGATGATGATTCGGAAGGAACGATACAACTTGCTACCACTTTAGATGATAATCCTGCTCTCCAAAATATAACAGCAACAGCTTTAGTTACTGATAGCCTAAAAGTAAATCCGCTCTCTGATACTATTGAAGCAAATATGGGATTGGGGGAAATCAAATCAGCTATATCATAATCAAAGCGATAGCAGGAAAGAAATGATAAGCTTGCGACCATAGAATGAAGGCATTACGGATTCATGTTTGGCATCAAGAATTCGAATATGTTGTGGCTACTAACTCACTTGGGCTGGGTAGTATTCTTAATCAGGAAAGTTTTTCTGATTTTCTTAATAGGAATGCGGTTCTTAATTGAGTATGGGAAAATGGAAATGCATTTGGTGCTCAATCCTGGAAGGAGAATCCTTTATGGATCTCATTGCTGCATCTGTAAAAGAGGAAGGAGGAGCTCAACATGTACACGGCTGGGAAAACATAACCCTGGTAGAGGAAGAAACCAAGCTAGCGAATAAACTATTGCCTAGCATTCATTTCTAACCCGCTCGAGAAGGAACACCTGTTCTTCTTCTCATCCTAAAAGAATCTGTCAACAATAATAGATTTCTCTGAGGAGAGAAAAACTTGCAGCTGGGCAGCAGGTAGAAGTGGCGGAGTTGATTTGAAGGTTTAAATGTAAATACGTTAACGGATCCTTAAGATGATAAACTATTCTTCAGGTATTCCTTACCATACCTTCCTAGTGGCATAGAATTGCAGAGATTTGCACAAGAAGAAGAAAAAGAAAAGGAATTGGATGATGAATTTTATAAAATTGCGGGTATCTCTCGGGAGACTGTGTGGATTCAGCGCAGTCCGCCCGGAAGTGGACCGTATGGAATAGATTTTGCAGGTCCGCTATCACCACTAAATGAAAAGATAGTTGATTGGAGAGAACAGGAATAATTCTCACAGTTAGCATGAACAGAAATTCTGGCACATAACTCGATGCAGGTATTACTTCGGTCGTATGTTATCCATATCCATGATGAAGCGAAGGATATTTGTCATAATTGTACCTATCACAGTAACTGTAGTTTTTGCTATATCTTTGAGTGTTGGAGATGCAATGTTTACTCGACAAATCGAAGCCGATATTGAAAGACTTTTTGCAGTTTCAAAAAACATTTCTGATACCGTATTCACGTATAAACAAATAAGCGGGCTTCCTGAGCCGGTCCAGAGGTATTTCAGATATTCGATAGGAGAAGAAGGAAAGCAATATCTTAGCTATGTTAAACTTAAACATGACGGGGCATTCAGGCAGAACGAAGGTCAAGAATGGATGAATATAGAAGGACGGGAATATTTTACAACCGAAAGACCGGGATTTGTATGGACAGGAAAGATTAGTCCGTTTCCACTGTTATGGTTAACAGGAATAGATACATATATTGAAGGAAAAGCTAATTTTCAGATAAAACTATTATCGCTGGTCAGTATTGCAGATGAAAGAAATAGCAAGGAATTGGACGAATCTGAACTTCAAAGATGGTTGGCTGAAGCCCCTTGGTTTCCTACAGCTCTATTACCCAACAAAAATTTACATTGGGAAGAAATTGATAGGAGCTCTGCAAGAGCGGTAGTTAAAGATGACAGTAACGGGCTAGCGATAACAGCTGCTGCCGTATTTTACTTCAATGAGAAAGGCGAGATCGTAAAGGTGATCGCCGATAGATATAGATCAGTAGACAATAACACATATTCTAAACAAAAATGGCTCGGTTATTACAGAGACTATAAAAACATAAGCAGCATGATGATACCAAATGAGATTGAGGTTGCCTGGCACTCCAACTTCAGCGATTTTAGTTATGCTAAATTCAGGATAACTGAAATCAGTTATGATGATGGATCAAAGTACTAAGCTATGTTGATTTAGCGGTCATGTTCCGGGAATCAAGAGGAATAGAATACGATCAAATTTCAGTATATAAATTCCGTAAATACTTCGAGATGTGACTGGCTATCAATATTCAAACATCATCTCATAACAGCGAACAAGGTCACCAAGTGAATAACTCACGGCCTATAGCAGGTGCCATAACTCATGCTCCTTATATCGCAAACTACGACATAACTTCTAACAAAACTACGACATAACTTCTAACACAACACTATTTTATACTCTTACAATGTATATGATTGTAACAATGTCTCTGTCTGAACCCGAATTTCAGGCTTGGAATGTGTCAGAACGTCAATTTCCTAAAGACGGAACGAAAACTGAACAGTTGAAGTTTATATTAAACTACGCTGTCCTTGCTCCTTCTAGCCATAATACACAGCCTTGGCTGTTTAAGATTGTAGGTGACAAAATAATTGAATTATATGCCGATAGAACTAGATGCTTGCCCTTAGTTGATCCGATGGATAGAGCATTGACTATCAGCTGTGGTGCAGCACTTTCTCATTTACTAATAGCAGTTAGACATCTCGGGTACGCCTATGATTTAAAACTATTCCCTGACTCGAACGACAAAGACCTTATATCGCGAATCATTATCGATGGTGGGAGAAAGGAACCCAAAACCGAAGAGAATGCTCTCTTCGAAGCAATTACTAAACGCAGAACGAATAGACTCAAATTTGAGGATAGAGAACTGGAAGAATCGCTTATCTCAAAACTTAGAGCTGTTACAGTAACTAACATAGCGGAAGAAGAATCAGCTGGAGAAAAAGAACGAAGAGAAGAACAAGAAACAGCCGTATGGTTCTATATAGCAAAAGAAGAATATGAAAAAGATTCTCTGACCGATCTAATAGCAGAAGGCGACCGCATTCAGTTATCGGATAAAAGATTCAGACGGGAACTTCCATCCAATCCTGGATTCATCCAAACAGAAGTCATAGTAAAGATGGCATGCCTGGTTATGCATTTGGGTATAATGATATTATGTCACATATGGGCCCCTTTGTTATACGAACCTTTGACATCGGTAAGGGTCAGGCAGCAAAAGACCGTGAACTTGCTGCTGGCTCTCCTACCCTTGCTATTCTTGGAACGAGATCCGACGAACAATTGGATTGGCTCAAAACAGGCATGGCCTTAAGCAGAATTTTATTGGCCGCGCAAAGCGAAAATGTTTGGTCCTCATTTCTAAATCAGCCCATCGAAGTCCCAGAACTACGTCCTAAGGTTCAGGAATTGGTAAAAGGAAAAGAAAAAGGATTTCCTCAAGTTTTGTTACGAATGGGTTATGGAGAAGACGTAAAACCTACTCCGAGAAGGCCAGTAGTGGATGTACTACGACAAGTACAGGCATAACTATATTATCTTGAGTGATATTGTTAACCAACGGTTATTTTTTAGGTAGTTTCTCTTCAGTTCAGGCATTAGCCTTTTGGTGAATGGTATGACATTTTTCGGACCTATTAGGTGTGTGTGTTTCCACAGGGGTACTGTACCAGTCCTCATGATTTCATTAGTATTTACCCGCGAAACATTTAATGCAGCTTATCGGATAGCAGCACTGTACCAGTCCTGATCGAATCAGCAATAATTGAAGCACCAGTAGTAATATGATACTATAGACTCGGAATACATAATATACTTGTAGTTGGAAATGGTGTAAACAATTCCATATTTTCACGAATTCTTCTTGATGCTGCGCAGTTCATGGCCAGTACATCAGTCATCTCTGTCGGGATCTTTAAGCCATGTGTAAAGGTCAGCTAATACATATTCTTGAATAGGTCCTAGCAGCTCATTTGGACCCTTTGCAGGATAGAAAGTATGACCAAGTCCTGGATAAGTTATTAGAGTATGATCATTATGTCTCAGTTCTGTTAACTTTTGTTCAAGCAATAGAGCCTGGTCTATAGTTGTTTGAATATCTTTCTCCCCTTGGAGAATTAGAATATTCTGTGTTGCAAGGTTTTCGATAGTCTCGATGGTTGGTCGTATATGTTTGTGAGATTGATACCAAGGATCAGATTCTATCTGTGAATGAAGTATTGATGCAAAAGGTACTAGTTCAGCATCAATATTTATCATACCATCATTATTCGTATCGATACCTGGATACCATTGTTGAGACGATAATAAATCATTGTCGCTTGATAAAGAGGCATTTGGTACGGTTAGTCCAGCCTCCGGGTGGATAATAGTTTCTTTAATTGATAGATGGCCATCCTTATTGCTATCCCAATGGTTACGAGCTGATAGAATATTTCTGTTTATTTTTTCAACCACAAGATCATATAATGTCTGCGAACTAGCACCTAACAAAATAACATTCTTTACGTCTTGAGGTTGATTTGAGGCAATTCTTGGCACGATGACGGCACCTTCACTACGTCCTATGAGCGTCACATCATTCCTGTCTACTTCTGGCTACTCCATCAAGACCTTCATTGCTACTTCAGCATCATTTTGCAGAGTGTGAACAGTTGCATTCCCAAACAGGTTGGCATCAATGATCGTAGAGTTTTCGCCTACTCCTCTCTTGTCATATCTTAATACTGCAAATCCTCTTTCAGAGAGATAGTTTGCAATCTGCCAGAATGGTCTTGATCCATTTTCTACTCCTGCTAGCTCAGGTGGCAGATATTCATCCATATCAGCAGCTCCTGAACCAGGAATCAGAAGAACTCCTGGAAATGGTCCCTCATTGATTGCTGACAAAGTTAACTGCGCCCTTGAATATATTGTATTATAACAAGATCTTTTGATTTTACAGTTTGAAGTTGTGCATCGACACCATCAATCTTAATCAGAATCGATGACAAGCTCATAAGAATAATGGCTATAAAAATAAGAAACGAGATTGCAGCTGTTCCTGATTTTTTCTGGTCAAGAGCATTGAGACTCCTAGGGTCTACCATAGATTTACTATTGCTTGAATATTAATAAATAAAAGCTCATTCTTAAGTTCCTAATTTGTTTGATGTGTTGCACTACGTTTATAACACAACAGATAAAGTAAGAAAAACCGGATTGGATCTTCATGAATAGTATAGCTAAGTTAGTCTTACTTTCTCTATCTGTTTACATAGCCTGGACATTTGCAACATACATTTTTGAAGGTAGGGTCAATCTAGTTCAAAGAATAGATCCTATTGGTCGAATTGAATATGTCGTTATTGCACATATTTTAGTAGGTACTGTTTTTGCATTAATGGTGCTTAAACCATCTCTTCGTTCCAACTTTGTAACTAGTATACAATTGGGATTTCAATCTCTTAGGCGTGTACTCACTTTAGTAGTAGTCGCTCTTGTTATTGGGTTTGTCTTGTATCTGACTAGCAATCCTGCATCTACAGATGCAACAGTGATTGCGAATATATTTGTTCAAACGTTACCTACATCTATTGCCGAAGTAGTTGTATGTTGGGCCGTAGTGGGAACAGCCTTTGAATCACTTGTACGTTCAAAGAAGACGATATATATTCTAAGAAAGGAGCGACGCTCCATTTAGACTGGACTTCTATAAGAAGAAGAAAAGCATCAACCGCCTCTGTGCTATCCCTTCTAATAGGAGGCATAGTTTCGATTGTATTATTTGGAGTATATCATCTTGCCCACAGTCCACCGTTTAATCAGCCTAATATGGTATTATTTTTGATGATCCCAGTTATACTAACAAGTGTGTTCTACTTTATAGGACGAGAAATATATTCTACAATAACTATCCATAATTTTCTGGCACTCATCGGGGTATCGGGAGGTATCGATGTTACCGCACTAACAGAACCTCTTTATCCCATTATGATCGTCGCACTTGTTTCAGTTGTAGTTCTGATTGCATCAGATATGTTTTTGATAAGAAGAACTAAAATGAATCACCGACAATTAGCCTAGCCATATCATGGTTGGTAGAATTTGATACTTCCTACTTTTATCTCGAATTGTTACTGCAAAATCTCGAAAATTGGCCAAACTCTGGAAATGATCTAATCGATCTCGCTTGAACAAAAATCCTTATAGTATTTCTACTGATTCAGACCAACAGTACTATGATTGGTGAAGGAGTCAAAGATAACACATCCGTCTAGAACACTCTGTTGAGTTGGCGGAATCGCCGCACTGACCATAATACCTTTAATTCCGATCCAGATTGTTGTTTTTGTTGTATGGCCTCCACCGAGCACCGTGATCGGATTGCGAATAATACACTAATCATTTTTGATAATCGCGGAATAGGGCAAACTACAGCAGGGAATATAACCGCCTTTTCGATAGAACAGTTTACAAACGATACAACAGTACTGATTGATGCGCTAAAGGTAAGGCAGCCTGTTGATGTGCTTGGCCTATCTCTAGGAGGATTCATAGCCCAAGAGCTAGCATTGTTACACCCAGATAAGGTTAACCGACTTATTCTCGTCGCATCAAGTTGTGGTGAATTTGGAAATGATTTATAATTAGCTGCAGTTAGATTATCAATATTCTTGGGATTAAACATGTAGCTGTACTTTGATATTACTTCAAGCTCGTCTACAACGTGACTTGGATTCTGTTTCCATTCAATATGTCTTTTTTGATAATGGTATACAAAAAGGGTTTGAATTGATGCCAGAAAACTCAATGTGACCGAATTTGACATTACCGTTATTCCATGCAATAAATTCAAATCATTTCTTAACGTGATCAACTATAAATAATTCATTATTGATAGCATGAAAGAAGACAGGGACATTTTGTGTGTTCGTCGCTTTGAAGCTTGCCATAAGCCAGTCTCCATTTTGAAATGTCAACGTCCTATCCATAAATGCATCATCAATAGCAAATGTATTCGATCAAATGTCTGTCATATGGTCTTGGCATGGTACTTACAAAATAACTGTGAAGCTGCTGAAGAGTATTTGTGTTGAGATGAGCAATTCTCTGTGTAGATATCCAGCCATGTAAGTAAATTCTTCCAATAAGAAGAATAGGAGTATAAAGTATCCTAACGGACAAAATATCATATTACTGATTATGCAGCCAAAATGATAAAATGCAGATTATGGGTGAAGGTAAGAGCTCCGTGATTACCGATCGTAAGCGAAAGTGTCCTCTATACGAAATAGGCATAAAAACTATTCTTAAATATTATGTCCTACGTTATTTTCGATATGACGTTTGATCTTTTCAAGAGCAACAGGCTAGTTTTTGGGCTAGCATTAGTAGCCTTCATAGTAGCAGCACTAAACACATGCTACCAGCCAGAACTAAATCTGGATGCTCAATCGGTACCAGTGGCAAATGATACAGCTACTCAGCAACATGTTGAGCATGCCTTGGACAATCTCATTGTTTCAGAACATATTCCTCTTAATAACAAACTAGCCAGCGGAGATTATTTACTACTAATGGACTTCACTCCATTTGCTACAAGCATAGAGGGCCATAGTCATATTGCTATGAAGGTGCCATGTAATGAAGATGGAAGCGCAAAAACAGCTATCATAACAGGTATCGCACCCAACCTGAATACTTTGGATATTGGAAATGCAATCAATAACGGAACCCTGGATAAGAAGAACTTGGATTTATCGGTCGAAGGGAAATCATGTTTATATCATGCAGAATTGCCTAACGGCGTTACTGATATAGCGCTAGTAAACACTTCAAATGAAACACTAATCTTCGATTTGGGAGGATATTCCGTAACTGTAACTGCTCATGGCACAGCTATTCAACATATTGACTCAAATCAGGCTGCAGGATCTTGAAGATAATCAAGAATATTATAGCTCTAGTTAACACGATATTCTTGATAGTACATACGTCATGGCTCTTGAACATGATTGGTAACCGACCAAGCTTCAAGAAACACTTGATGAACTTTTAAGATTTCCATTAATGGAATCTTTGACCGGAAGACGGTCTAGGAGATTTTGTATGGGTGAGGAAATACCTGATGGCGTGTTTGCTTTCAAGTCTAAGTATAAACACTGCCACTAAACGAATTAGAACAGCGAATTGTATTATCCACTATGAGCGGAGTTACAGGATGGCATTTTGCCATTATACATCATAAAAAATACGCCCCACATCTTTCTAACTACTGTAATAGTCAATCAGGTCGTACATGATGGACAACACTGAATGTGCGTACTCAATTCGCTGCTATTAACAAAAAGCTACTGTTGAATAAATACTAACAAAGTGACCTGAGCACATAGTAAATATAACGATGATGTATATCCGATCAAAATTTGTTTTCATAAAATGATGTACATTTCTATAGCCAAAACGATATTTATTGATATTCAAATAGGGATGTAATATCATCAACTAAAATTTTCATTCATCATCATCATCATCATCACCATCTTCATCTTGCTCCTCTTCATCATCCATAGTGTCCCGTTCAACATCACTTTGCGTATCCGCATTATGGTCATCAACTATAACGAAACCAGTCATCCATGGATGCGGACTACAAAAATATGGGTATATTCCAGGTTCATTAAATATGTGAGAGAATGAATCTTCTGACCCAAGTATACCAGAGTAGAATCTGCCATCATAGATTCGTTCATGGACTTGATTTGCCACATTTCCACTTGTTACAGTGTGTTCGGACTCATCTTCATTTATCCACACCACTTCTGCACCTACTGGAATCGTTATGTTTAACGGATTAAACCTTTGATCTATGCTTTGGCTCCAGGCAGCGTTTTCTGGAATAATTACAGCGAAACTATTATCATCATTGATGTTTCTGTCATTTGTATCCTGTCCATCAAACTAGAGACTAATTCTGCTTATGAAAACACCAAACTTCGAACTCCGAATTCCTGGACTGATTACTGCTATCGCAACAATAGCAGTGATTCTCAGTCAGATATTTATCAATATGTATGCTTATGCATCTCTTTCAATCAGTAGTTCTGAAGAGCCCCTGCAATCTCAACAGCAAGAACAACAGTAGTAACAGTACTACTACTACCGTTGCTTCAGATATCTACAATACGAAGGAACTAGTTCTTGGAAGTGAGAATGCAATTTAATGAATTACAAGCCATCGAAGCTGTACATCTGCGAGCAAAAATCGTCTGGTGATGCTAACAACAGCTATAACCTTATTAGGCTCAATAGTCCGAATAGTGATTCCTCGCAGCTACAATAATTACAAAATTAGTTGGAGATAGATTTCCTGATCTTTCCAGCTTTGAAATACCCAACAGTTTTTTTTCATTTCCATTATTCTATCAATATTATATGTATGACAGGACTTTCTGATAATTCTATTACAAATAAGTCCGACATAAGGAAAATCTTAATTCATCGCAGTAGGAATTTGAATCTCTACATACTGATTCAAGCTAATCACACCTTGTCAACAAGAAATGTAAGTTAAGGAGATCTTAATGGCGATATTAATCAAAAATATCGGACATGCTAGATGTTGTTTTCGAGCTAATTACCTTCTAGACTGATTTCTTGTCCACCTTTATTAATAAGGATATTAGAATGGAGCGTATTTTGTTCTGATGCTTCATCACGCAAATGTAGCGCTTCAGATGGCTCTGGTATATTGATTATTGTATTGTTATAAACTGAATTATCAAACGAATCCTCATCTATATCTATTCCAGTGCCACTATCTGAAACAATATTATTATAAACCTCGTTATTATGTGATTCAGAAATTACTATTCCATTATCTTCATTGCTAACAATATTATTTCTAGCGATAGAATCAAACATGTTTCTGCTAAACATAATGCCGTTCTTCGTATTATTGTATATTTTATTATTTTCTATTGTAATATTATAACAGTCTAATGAACAAATTACACCACTTGAGCCATTATCATGCACCGTATTATTCCTAATTATCATATCATGGGTGCCAGTATGTGGGTCTAATCCATAGTGAATGTTATCATGAATGTGATTATTTTCAATCGTCATTCCTCCTACCCCTCTTGTATATAAGCCAAAGTATAGATTGTGTATCTCGTTCCCCATTAACACACTTCCATCCCCTGCTTCGTATCTTAGACCGGTACGCCCTGCACCATATCCTGCCTCATACCCAAGGTATGCAATTTCTGAATTAGTTATATCAGTAGTACCAGTTGCGTCGTCTTCTACTACGATATACGGTCTAGGAGTACCGATACTGACATCTTGACCATTCCTACCCGAATCCTCACTTGAAGTATAGTTATTTGTATTCGGATTCCACGAGGTCACTTTAACTGAATCAATCTTTAGATTACCAGATACAGTGATAGGATGTGCATTCTCTCCATCTGCTATTATCTTGAGCCATGAAGTGTCTGTAGAATTGATATAAAGTGTAGCGTTTTCGGCTACAGTGATACCTGCATTCAATTGCCAAACATTGCCGCTATCCCAGTTAACATTTCCAGAGATAACATCAAGATCAACATCATTCTCATTTAATAGCACATTTTGATCTCCTATAGTTGTATATATATCAGATAGATTTGCAGATTGACATGTAATTGTTATCAGATTCTCTTCTGAATCATAGCTTATACATGCCAGTGATGATGATTTCGCTATTTGAGGTGTTAGTGAAGAAGAAGCATAAACTGAATCTCCTAAAAAAGGTTGCAAGATAAGGAACGTAGGTAATAGTAAAAGTACTGATAGCGTAGGAGTAGAAGCAACTTGATTGATCATTTATGCTGTAACCTTTTAATCTACGTCTCTTGATACATATGCTCTAATATTCTTTATTATTTACTAAAATCCATTCATCATATTTAAAATATTTGTAGGAGCTTTCTCAAGCTTTGAGCTTTCTCAAGCTTTGAGCATGGTCATGGATACCATCTTACTGAAAAACTTTAGCCAGTTTAATTGCCGAAGAGATATAGGTAGATCATCGGTATTGCTAAAAGTATCAATCAAGCAATTAGATGGAGAATGTATTATCAGTCATATCTGGTTGGACTTAATGGATTGCTATCCGGCGTCTACGAATCCATAAATGTAATGGCTTAACTTTCTTGGCTCAGAATATCTAATATGCTTTTTCGTTATGTGAAATCTTCTGTAGCAAGTTGTTCTTATTCCCAGGGCATTCCTCATTTCTCTCTTCTATGCATCATCCTCAGTAACATCATTATTGGTCTCTTCGTCATCACTGTTATCGTTACCTACACCTCCTTCTACCTCTTCTTCAGTCTCTTGAGATGGTTCCGTTCCGATAGAGGTCGTATCAGATTCATCTCCTCCCGCTTCTATGTCCACAGGGCTGTTGGTCACTGTCACTGTAGTGTTTGTTACGATAACTGATATTCCTTCCGGGGGGATAGCTTCAATATCTATATCATCTGCATTTGCGATATCTACCATTATAGTACCATTTAGGGGAAGAGGCTCGGTGGCATATATCTTTACATCTAATTCTTCGGTTGCATTAGTTGGAGGTTCATCTACAACTACTACTTGAGCGTCTGCATTAAATGTACCATTAAAGGCTGAAAGGCATAACATTGTTGTCAGGAAGGTTGCATTCACGTATAATGAAATCATGAATCTGGATAAAATCACATTATTCATTTAATTAATAATGTGACGATCAATATATTCGATTAGAACCAGCTATTGGAGATAATTAATTTAGGCAACAATTTTCAGGAATAACTTTCACAGAATAATGGGCGAACCTCACTCCTCTGTATCAGAAGATGATTACAACAGTTCACTATTGATCTGAGTCCAGTAGCTCAGAAAGAGAAAATACTGCAATTATGTTATTGAGTTTATTCATCAGTATTTTGTGACTCGAGCAAAAGCTATATTCACTTTATGTTCATGTCTATCCTTATCATGATGCAGTATAAATAGAAGAGAGTACATTAAGAACTAAGAGGGCATCAAAGTAATGTTACTTTCTCTTCTTGCAACTGCGGCCCTTTTATTGTCCGGTCTTGGAATATCTAATTCTCATCTTCCGGCTAACGCCCAAGTGAGTAGCTCGCCAGCAACAGATGACCTTACCAGTACGACTTCGGATGACTCAGGGATTGGATCGAGCACACCTTCTTCTGCTGGCCCGCGTCTTATCGCTGCCGACATCGCACAAACAAATAGCTTAAAACTAGATTCTGATGTGAAGAATCTAGTCATTTTGATACCTGATAAAAGACTCATAACCCAGGATTTCCTACCTCTTGATGCAACAATCGTAGAGGGAACAAAGGTTATTTGGGTCAATGGTGACAAAGACGGCTCTCATGGCATTTCCCTAGAGGATAGCGAAATGCAGCCAGTCTTTTCCAATGGGACGATTCCATATCAGAATGGAACTGAGTATACATTTGATACTCAAGGAACTTTCACATTTTCAGATCCCCTAAACGCAGATTCATCTTCACCAAAGGGAACAATAAATGTAATTTCTCCAGCTAATGCTCCAGATAATTTATCGACAAATTCAACACAAGGTACGGCAGGTTTGTTTGTAGTACAGGAAGAGGATAAGGACTATTTTGACATGCACTTCAACACACTGGGATATCATATCGAAGATAGTCACACGATACCAGGTCCTGAGGGCAATGATATTCAGCTTTATGTGTACACACAAAAATCTGGCAAATATTCTACA
>Ga0214469_1000401_pt1 | contig 14914 bp, 17 predicted proteins | sample RVTome_10_FD_187340 | JGI IMG/M metagenome (GOLD analysis project Ga0214469, IMG submission 187340) | Soil microbial communities from uranium-contaminated site in the Upper Colorado River Basin, Wyoming, United States - RVT153D57 HiSeq ... | reverse complement strand
ACATCGACCCCGACGAGAGCAAGTCGGCAGAGGAACTGCGGGCCGAGCTGGCGGCGTTGCGCAAGGCGCAACGCAAGGCCAACCGCGAGGCGGAGAAGTGGCGCAAGCAGGTCACCGGCAAGAACGGTGACGGCAAGCCCGAGGCCAAGAACGACAAGGCCGACGATGCCGACGGCGTTGCCGAGGACGTACTGGCCGAGATCAAGTCGCAGACCGCGAGCGAGGTCGAGGGCAAGTACCGCCCGCTGATCATCCGGACCGCGGCAACCTCCGCGCTCACGTCGGCGGGGCTGGCGCTGCCCAGCGACAGCGACAAGCGCAAGGCGCGCCTGGACCGCGTGATGAAGCTGCTCGACACCGACGACCTCACCGTGAGCGAGGACGGCACGGTGGACGGACTGGACGATGCGATCGACGACCTCAAGGACAGCTTCCCCGAGTTCTTCGCGCCGCAGGGCAAGACCGTGAAGGCGGCCAGTATCGGCGCGAGCCCGAAGTCCGGCACACCCGAGCGGGCGAAGTCGGCGACCGAGCTACAGGCCGAGGCGTTCTTCGGTGGTGGGTCGTGATGATCTCCTGCCCGTGCGACGAGCAGCGCCATCGCCTCCCGGAGGGCTTGTGGCATCGGGCCTACCGGAAGTGGTACGCCCATGATCGCGCGGGCCACAGCGCGCGCGCGGCGGCATGGGGGTACGTCGCAGACCGAGCGTGCCGGGTAATCACCGCGCTGAAGCTGTGGTGATGAGCACTAACCGTCTACCTAACGTGTAGACTCCGTAGACAGACAGCCACGTGTCACGTGATGGACCGATGGCCCAGAGCAATCGAGTTCATCAAGGGAGTAGATCATGGCTGTTGATGTCAATGCGTGGGTCCCCGAGGAATGGGGCGGCGCTGTCGTCACGAAGTTCACGAACACGTCGGCCGTCGACCGCGCCACCTCGCGGCACGAGCCGATGTCCACCGACGTCAAGCACGTTCCGAAGGCTGGGGACGCTGACGCGTACTTCATCCCCAAGGGCCAGGCGTACACCCTGGACGACAACGCCGGTGACGAGCTGCTGCTCAACGCTCGCAAGATCGGTGTCGCCGTGCCGCTGGCCGACGAGGACATCAAGGACGCGGCGGGCTTCGTCAACATCGTGAACGCCAAGAAGGACGCTGGCGCGTCCGGCACCGCGATCCTGTTCGACAACGCGGCACTGGCCGTCACCGGCGCGGAGAATGGCACCACGGTGCCCTACACCTCCGTCTACGCGGCGGCGACGAACAAGTCCACCGTGTCGACCGGGGCCACCGCGGCGGCCATGCGCGACGCCGTGCTTGACGCCATCGCCGTGGCCGAGGACAGCGAGTGGTCCGACGAGTCCCTCGCGGTCATCGCCTCCCCGGCATTCCGCCCGCACTTCCGCAGCATCTCCGCCGACGGTTCCGCCGGTATCAACGTCTACGACGAGCGCGGGTCCTCGCTGGCGAGCTACCCGATCTTCTGGTCGCGGGGCGCTCGACTGTCGGCCACGGCCACTCAGTCGCCGACCGCCGGTGCCGGTCTCACCGGTGTCGCCGGTAACGCGATCCTGGTCGTGGTGCCGCGGCGCATGCTGGTCGTGGGTGACCGCGAGCGGCTCATGTCTCAGGTCACCGACGCCTTCACCGGCCCCGGTGCGCTGAGCGACGTCGCCTACCTCAAGATGCGGACCCGCAAGGCGTTCGCGCTGGGCGACCCCGCCGCCGCGTCCGTGCTGGAGATCATCGCCTAGTAGTTCGCCCGGCCTGCCCGCTACGGTGGGTAGGCCGGGTTTCACCACTACAGACCTTCATCGCACGGAGGACAGCATGGCCACAAAGGAAGAGCTTCAGTCCGAACTTGAGACGCTGGGTCTGCCGACCAGCGGCACGAAGGCAGAGCTGGAAGAGCGGCTCAGCGAGGCGAACAGCACGCAGACGACCGACGACGGTGAGGGCGCGCTCGGCGTCGCCAGCACCCCGTCCGACCAGCCCGTCAAGCTGGGCGTGCGCGATGGCCGATTCCACTACACGTTCATCGTCGGCGAGTACGAGCAGCCCGGCACCGACCAGGACATCGCCAACCGCAAGGAGACCGAGCGCCAGGCGGTCAACTTCGGCTGGCGCGCCACCGGCCCCGCGGCCGAGGCGTACCGCGACGAGACACCGGGCGGCGGCGGCGACATCACCTACGCCTGCCCCGTCGTCGAGAACACCGGCGAGATGACCGCCGATCTGGAGTACAACCCGGGCGACGGCCCCTACCCGGGGCAGGAGTAACCGGCCATGGCCTGGACCACGGCGGCCGAGGTGACTGAGAAGACCGGCGTCGCCGTCACCGACGCCACGGTCGCGCTCGCGCATTCGGTGATCGAGGTGTTCGCCGATGTGGACCCCGACGCCACGACGGACACCGACATCACCGCGCGTGACGCCTATCGCCTCAAGATGGCTGTCGTGTTCCAGGCTGCCTGGCAGGCCGCGCAGACCGACCTCCTGGCGCGCACCGACGCGGCCAGCGTGTCGCAGGACGGCGCGTCGTTCACCTACGCCAACCCCGACGCCACGCAACTCGCGCCGCTGGCGAAGCGCTCGCTGGACCGGCTGTCGTGGAACAAGTCGCGGATGGTCGGCACCGGCGCGGGCTCGCGGTTCGGATCGTTGACCGAGTGGGAGCAGGCGTACCTGCGCGACGAGGCCGACGGCGGCGCGCCCTGGTATCCGGTGAGCGGGGGAATCTAGGTGTCGACATTCATTCCGACCACGACCGTGGCGGTGTTGTCGCGCACCGCGGCCACCGATTCCTACGGCGACGAGGTGGAGTCGGATGCGGTGCTGGCCGGATTCGCCGACCTGCCCGCCTATATATCCGAGATATCAGAACGCGCGTTCGACCCGACAACCGGCCGGGCGACCGTGATCGAGGGAGTGTCGATTCGGCTACGGCCGAACGCGTTTCCCTTCGCACCGCATGACCGTGTGAAAGACAACACCACCGGAATTGTCTACCAGATCGACACCGTGACCTCGAAATACTCGCTTACTGGTAGCGCAGACATTAGACTGACAGCCAAACAGGTTTCTTGATTTCTCGCGATGCCCCGTAAACGGGCAGAGAAAAACAGACGACCACCGACGTAAAGGCGTGTGGCCCATGGCAAGCGTGCGCATGAACCAACAGGGGATCGATTCCCTGTTGGACCACGTGGATTCCCGCATCTATTCCAAAGCCATGGGTCCGATGGAGCGCGACGCCAAGCGCTACGCCCCGGTCGACACCGGGTGGCTGCGCTGGAATATCCGCGCGAAGCACAAGCGACGTTGGAGCTATGAGCTGCGGGCCACCACCGTTGGCCGCACGGTCGGCAGCGACCAGTACGCCGTGTATGTCGAGCTGGGCACGAGGTTCACCCGCGCGCAGCCATACCTGCGGCCCGCCGCCATGCAGGGCAGGAGCCTCGCATGACCCTCCCCCTGCACCGCCCCAACACCGAGCTGATCGCCGTCGCGTGGCTCAAGACGCTGCCCGGCGTGCCGAGCGGCAGCGTCGGCACCACGCTGCCCGCCGCCGAGGCGTTCGCCGCCGACGGGTTCGTGCAGGTGGTCGGTGTCGTCGGCGGCAGCCCCGACGCCTATGTGCCGCTACGCAACCCCGTGGTGCAGGTCGACACCTGGGCCGTCAACCCCGGATCGAAACGCCCACCCTGGGGCAAGGCCAACACGCTGATTGAGAACATCCTCGCCGCGTGCTTCACCACGCCGGACCCGATCGTGCTGCGCGACGAGTACTTCGCGGCGCGGCTGTTCGAGGTCGCGGCCACCACCGAACCGCGCCGCATCCCCGGCGATGAGGGCGGGTTTGCCCGCTACTCGGCGGACTTGCATTTCCACTGGATACAGATAGAGGAGTGAGGATGGCTGAGCACAAGGTCCGCCTGGCGCGGACGCCCGACGAGGAAGTCACCGTGGGTGACGCCGAGTACACCGACCTACAGCGCATGGGCCTACTCGCCGAGAGCGAGCAGCCGAAGTCCACCACGTCCGGCGGCGGCCAGGCGACCACGCCTGCCGCGCCGAAGCCCAGCAAGCCCAGCAAGGATGAGGAGTAACCATGGCCGTCACCACGACCAATATCATCGTCGGCCCCGCCGACCTCTACGCCGCGCCGTTCGACGACAGCGTGGTCGAGCCCGTCGACCCGAGCGAAGCGCTTGACCCCGGTTGGATCGACCTGGGCGGCACCGACGACGGTGTGAGCCTCACCGTCTCGCAGTCATGGGAGTCGCACATGTGCGACCAGGTGGCCGACTACATCGCCTCGTCGCTCACCGAGCGCAACGCCAAGGTGTCGACCAACCTCGTCGAGTCCACCCTGGAAAACCTGCAGGTCGTGCTCAACGGTGGCACGATCACCGACGTCGCGGCCGGGGCGGGCACGGCGGGCACGTCCACCTATGACCCCGTGGTCGACCTGGTGGCCAACGACCCCACCTACTACTCGATCCTGGTGCGCGGCAAGGCGCCGAACGGCTTCCAGCGCGTGTTCATCATCCGCCGCGTGCTCTCGCTCGACGACGTGGAGTTCAGCTACACGAAGGCCGGGAAGTCCATGTGGAGTGTCACCTGGACCGGGCACTACGTGTCGCAGTCCATCGCGCCGTTCCGCGTCCGCGACAAGACCGCCGAGCCGGTCTAAGCCGCTGACACTGCAGACCAGAGAGGAACGGCATGACCGACAACGAGCCGATCAGGCTATCCACGAAACCGCCCGAGGGCGCCGACGAACGGGTGACCCTGTTCTATATCGACGAGCAGGCGTACACAATTCCGAAGCGCCCCCGGGCGAACATCGCCCTGCAGTATCTGGACCGGGTGCGCGAGGAAGGTACCGAGCAGGGGGCGGCGTGGCTGCTGCACAACATGCTCGGCGAGGACGCCTATGACGCGCTCATGGGTTATGAGTACCTCACCCCGGAGCAACTCTCGGCCATCGTTGAGCTGTGCCAGCGGCACACGGTGGGAAAATTAGAGCCGTCCAACAGGGCGGAGAGGCGTTCGAAAGGCTGAGCGAGGTGATGTGGGTGCTGGACCACGCGGCGGATATCGAGAGTGATCTCTCTGTGTTCCACCGTGTGGACGACCCCGCATCCCTGCCCGGCCCGAAGTTCTTCTCCCTCGCGCTCCGGCTCGGTGCGTATCAGGGGGTTATCGCAGCACGGATGGCCGAAGAGCAGGAGCGCGCCGACCAGCGCGGCGGCGGGAACGGTGAGCAGGCACGGATCGTGCCGGACACCGACTTCCTGGCGGAGCACGCGGACATGTTCACCGACAAGACGTAGGGGAGGGCGGCATGGCAGGGTTCAAGATCGCAGACGCCTACGTTGACGTTGACGTGGATTTCGCCAAACTGGACGCCGGTTTCAAGGCCGCCGAGGCCAAGGCCAAGTCGTTCGCCAAGCGGTCGGAGAGTGTGGCCGAGGTTGACCTCACCGCTGACGGCAGCAAGCTCGACGGCGACCTGAACCAGGCCACCAGTTCAGTGAAATCCTACGCGGGCAAGGCAGGCTCGGTCTCCGAGGTTGACCTCACCGCGGACGCAGGCGCGCTGTCCGGCGACCTGAACCAGGCAACCGGGGCGGTCAAGAGCTACGCCAGCAAGGCGGAGTCGCACGGCAAGGTCGAGCTTGAGGTGGACACCGACAAGCTGGAGTCCGGCCTGGACAGTGCGGAGAGCAAGCTCAAGGGTTTCGCCACGGCCGCCGGTGTCGCGGGTGGCGCGATCAGCGCGGCGCTGGTCGGCGGCATCGTCAACAACATGAGCATCGAAGCGGGCACCGACAAGCTGGCCGCCCAGCTCGGGCTTACCGCGCCGCAATCCAAGCGGGCCGGTGCCGTCGCCGGTGCGCTGTACCGCGACGCCTACGGCGAGAATCTGGAAGGCGTCAACGACGCGGTGGCTGCGGTCATGTCGTCAGTCAGGGGCATGCGCAACGCCAGCTCGTCCGACCTGTCGGCGATCACGGCCAAGGTGCTGGATATGTCCGCCGCATTCGGAGTGGACGTCACGCGGGCCACTCAGATCGCCGGGCAGGCAGTCACGTCGGGCCTCGCGCCGAACGTGAACCGGGCCATGGACCTGCTCACCGCGTCGATGCAACGGGTGCCTGCCGCCGTGCGTGAGGATCTGTTCGACGCGGCCGACGAGTACGGCCCGTTCATGGCGCAGATTGGCATTAAGGGCGAGCGTGCGTTCGGCATGCTCGTCAAGGGTGCCGAGAAAGGCATGTACGGCATCGACAAAACCGGTGACGCGCTCAAGGAATTCACGATCCGCGCGACCGACATGTCGGTGGCGAGCAAGGCTGGGTACGACCTGATCGGCATGTCGCAAGAGAAGATGACCAAGAAGCTGCTCGCGGGTGGCCCGACCGCGGCGAAGGCGTTTGAACAGATCGTCGGTGGGCTGCGGGGGATCAAGGACCCGGCCAAGCAGTCGCAAGCCGCGCTCGCGCTGTTCGGTACGCCACTAGAGGACTTGTCGGTCGCCGAGATCCCGAAGTTCCTCGCCGGTCTCACGCAGACCGAGGGCGGGCTAGGCAAGGTCGGCGGCGCGGCCGACCGCATGGGCGACACGCTCAACGACAACCGGAAGACGGCGTTCGAGTCGTTCCGCCGATCCGCCATCGGCCTCGTCACCGACCTCATGGACATGCCCGGCCCGCTCGGGTTCGTGGCCTCGTCGATCGCAGCGGTCGGCCCGGCGGCCATGGGGGTCATCGCCCCGATGGCGTCGATGGTCGCGGCGTCGCGCGCGTCGGCGGCGGCGTCGATGGTCGCGGGCGGCACGGTGAAGAAGTCGTGGCTTGCCTCGTCCGCGGCCGCGGGGAAGTCCGTCGCCAGGCAGGTGGGAGCGTGGGCGCTGCTCGGGGCCAAGAGCCTGCTGCACGCCGCCAAGGTGGCCGCCGCGTGGATCATCGCCATGGGCCCGATCGCGATCGTCATTGCCGCCGTGATCGGGCTCGTCGTGCTGATCGTCAAGAATTGGGACAAGATCAAGAAGATCACGACCAAGGTGTGGGGCGCGATCACGAAATGGCTGGCGAACGCGTGGGATAAGATCACCGACAAATTCCGCAAGGTGTGGAAGTCCGTCACCGACTGGTTCAAGAATCTCTGGGGAAATATCAGCTCGTGGTTCAGGGGCAAGTGGAACGACATTAGGTCGTGGTTCGGCGGACTGATCAGCGGCATCGCCTCGCGGTTCCGTGACTCCTGGGGCAACATCGCGTCGTTCTTCCGCAACCTGTGGAACAACGTCAGCTCGTGGTTCCGTAGTAAGTGGGCGGGCATTCGCGATTGGTTCAGCGGATTACTCCGCGCGGTCGGCGATCGATTCCGCAGTGCCTGGAACAATATCGTGTCGTTCTTCCAGAGCATCCCCGGCCGCATCGGCGGAGTGATCAACCGTATCAAAGGGTTCTTCGGCAGCATGTGGAACGGCATCGCCTCCGGTGCGCGGAGCGCGCTCAACGGTGCGATCGGCTTAGTCAACGGGCTGATCGGTGGAGTCAACACGCTGATCGGTGGGTTCAACCGAATCCCCATGGCGCCCGATATCCCGTCGATTCCCAACATTCCCTACCTCGCGAAGGGCGGCGACATCACGCAGCCAGGCTCGGCCATCGTCGGCGAGCGCGGGCCAGAGCTGCTGAGCCTGCCGCGCGGCGCGCGGGTCACGCCACTGGACGGATCGCAGTCCGTCGGCGGGTCCTCCTACGGCAACATCTACGTCACTATCGACGCTCGCAGCATCCGCGAGATGCGCGACGTGTCCGACTTCTTTGCCAAGGTGAAGCAGCAGTCCCGTAAGGGCGCGGCGGCGGGAGGCCGGGCATGACGACACCAGAGTGGAAGCCGACGAAAGAGCAGGCTGCCGCCACACGCGAGCGGGCACGCCGCGCGGTGGAGCTGCTGAGTGAGATGCCGGGCATGCCGTTCGATCACGTCGTGCAGGACGGCGACGTGGTGAAGGTGTTCTACGACGCGGGCCGGTCCGACGAGGCGACGCTGAACCTGGTCGACATACCGGTCGACAAGGCCGACGACCCGGAGGCGTACTTGCGCCGCGTCATCGAGCGGCACACGCCGCCGGCGTTCGTGGCGCGCCCGTTCCGCCCGAGAGGTGGTCATCGTGGCTAAGTGGGTGATCTTTGATCACGCGTCCGGCGGGCACGTGCAATCATGGTCGGCAACTTCGTATTCCAACGCGCGATTCGGTAACAACCTCTCGGTGGACACCGGCAACTGGGCGGCGCACTTCGGCCAAAACTACGGCGGCGGCTACTGGGATTTCTGGGAGGCATTCTCCCGATTCGTCACCACAGCGGTCACCGACAAGGTCATCGCCTCATACCTTCACATGATGGTCGAATCTCCCTACGGCAACCTGCAGTGGAGCAAGGTCGGCGGGGTGCGCGTCTACCGCAGGGACTGGGGCACCTCGCTGACGACGGCCGACTTCGTGACCGGCAACTACATTCAGAACAACCTCACCCCGGTCTGCACAGCGAAGGCGAACAAGAGCGGGTTTACGCTCCTGGAGCTGGAGCTATGGAACGTCAACATCATGCACTTCATGATCGTCACCGAGCGGCAGGTGGCCGGTGTGGGACCGGGATCGTCCGGCACGCAGAACGGCACGCTGCGGTACTACACCACGGAGGTGACGGACCATCCCATTGAGCTGATCCTGTACACCATGCCGGTCAACGTGCACACGTTCTGCGGCGACAACCTGATCGAACTGTCTGACGGCACGTGGGTGGCCGAGCGTTTCCAGACGGCGACCGGCGACGCCACGCAGCTCTACCACTCGGCCGACGGCATCACCTGGGCGGCCATCGGGTCGACACAGGATGCGGCCGACGGCATTCACGCGCGCGGCCGCCAGTCCCGCTCGCTGACCCGCGACTCCGACGACAACCTCTACCTGATCAGCTTCGGGTCAGGCGGGTCGAACACCATGCGGGCCAAGATGTTCGCCAAGGGCGCCGGCTACACCTGGACCGAGCAGTCCGCCCGCTACACCGGCGACACGTCCGCGCTGGCGATCTCCCGCCCGGGGACGTCCATCTCCGCGCAGTGGGTTGACACCGGCGGCGGTGTGGGTGGCAACGGCCACATCTACGTGTCGATGACACAGCCGAACGTGCCCACCTCTGGCAACGGCACGGTCAACGACGTGGGCCGGTCCGCCGTCTCCTCCCCGCCCGCCATCGTCGCGACCAAGCCACTCGTGTTCGAGGCTGGCGCGCTACGCGACGCAGACTGGCCGGGCACGCTGGGGCCGAACTCGACGTATGGCGGGACGCTCGGCGTGGCCACCGACCACGTCCCGGACGGGTCGAACCTGGCGACGCTGGTCGACAACGGCTACGTGCTGTCGATGATCCACGGCGGCGACCAGCTGGTGCGCACCACAGCCACCTCGTCCGGCGGGCGGGCGACCTCCCTGTTCGATGCGGGGGCCACCGCGCTACTGGAAACCGGCGCGACCAAGATCCGAACCGTGAAGGCGGGGTCCGTTTACTTCACCCTGGCGGGCACTCTGGAGACCGCGAAGAACTACACCTCGTGGGAGAATTCGGTTTCCACGCTTGCCAAGTCGCGGCACTTCATTCACTCCGGTGCACCCGAACGCGGCGGCTCGGCGCTGTGGGACATGGTGTACGACCCGATCAAGAACCGAATCTGGGTCTACTACGTGCCGGTCGGCACCACCCAGATAGCGCGCTGGTACTACTCGATCACCAGCGGCGGGGTCAACTTCACGCCGGCCACGGTTTCGGCCACGGCCATCCCCGCCGGAGCGTCACCATACAGCCTCCGGGTGGTCAACACGCCCACCCGGCTCGGCAAGGTGCCGATTGAGGTTGCCTACACCGCGAGCGACGGCACGACCAAGAGCTTTGCGTTCCTGTTCGACAACCTCTCCACCCCGCCGCAGGCCCCGACGATCGACCCGTTCGAGGACTACGACGCGGCGGCCGCGGCCACCCTGCAGTGGACGTTCAACGACGAGGACCCCGACGACTCGCAGTCCGCCTACGAGGTGGAGATCATCAATGCGTCCGGCGGGGCGACGGCCATCGACACGGACAAGGTCGCCAGCGCCTCGAGCGAGCATGTGATCCCCGCCGCCGCGCTGGCGAACGGCAACACCTACCAGGCCCGTGTGCGCGTGTGGGACTCGCACGACGCCGTGGGCGCGTGGTCCAACTGGATGCAGTTCACGGCCACGACCACTCCCACCGTGTCGATCACCTCGCTCTATGACCTCGCGTCCGGCGAGGACACCTACATCGTGAGCTGGAGCTACACGCAGCCCGAGGGATCAGGGCAGGCGTACTACCGCGTCATCAACACCGTGGGCGGCACACCGTTCCACGACACGGGATGGATCGCAGGCGTGGCCACGGTCTACGAGGTGCCGCTGTCGTCGGACGTGCCGAACACGATTTCGGTCGAGGTGGAGTCGACGCTGGGGCTGCGGTCGGTGGCCGACACTGAGGTGTTCACTCCGGCGTTCCTGTACCCGATGACGCCAACCGTCGTCGCGACCACCCTGGACCGCGGCGTGCGGCTCGACATCACGAACCCTGCCCCCACGGCCGGGTTCGTGGAAGCCTCCCACAACGAGGTCTGGCGGTCGCAGCCGGGCGACCCGTCCGAGACGCAGGCAGCCGCGGCCATCCTGGGGGAGCGCACCTCCAACGGCCTCTACTCCGCCGGCGGCTACACCTATCTGAAGATCGCCGATGAGGTGCCCGCATCGGAGCAGGTGCCCGTGGTGCTCAACGCCAACCCGGGGTTCGAGTCCGACACCGACGGGTGGATGTCGACCGGCGGCGCGCTGTCCCGCTCGGAAATCAACGTCCGCTCGGGCGCGGCGGCCGCGCTTCTCATCCCCGACGGGGTGTCGGCCACCGTTCAGATAGAGGCCACTGCGGCCGCTGGCGTGGCCGTCACGGCCGGGGAGGGCTACACCCTCACCGCCTACCTCTACATCACGGCGGGTCACCCCACGGCGAATCTGGCGCTGGTGTGGTTGGACTCAGCGGATGCCGTCCTGGACACCACGGAGAGCACTCCCGAGCCGGTCGCGTCGGCGTCCTGGACCGAGTTCGTTCTGTCCGGCGAGGCCCCGGCCGGGGCGGTGAAGGTGCTCGCCCGCGTGGCGCTCACCGGCACCCCGTCGTCGGCGGTCGAGACGTGGATCGATGACGTGGAAGTCACCGGTCCAGACGTGACCCTCGTCCCGACAACCGTCACCGACCTGGACCTGTACTCCGGGGCCGAGACGCGCTACATCGTGAAGGCGGTGGGCTGACATGGGGACGCCGACGATCACGGCCACCGCCACCGGGAACGGCGTACTGGTCTCCGTCACGAACCTGGCCGCTGCTGCCACCGGTGCCTCCGGGTTCGAGCTGTGGCGCACCACCACGGAGCGCTACTGGCAGGGCGCCTACGCCAGGGGCACCGAGGGCAGCGGGCAGCTGGCGCGACTGGCCGTCTCGGCCACCACTAACGACACCTTCACCGACGTGTCGCCGGAATCCGGCACCAGCTACGGCTACTTCGTGCGAGCGATAGGGGACACCATGGCCACCGCAGACAGCGCCACCATCACCGTGACGGACTTCCGGCTAGAGCCTGGCGTCTACCTCGTCGCCGCGGCCGACGCCGTACTGATCGGCGCGGCCGTCGACACCACGGAGGTGTTCCGCATCCCGCCGCCGGGGCAGTCGGTCGAGTTCGTCACCGAGTCGGCCACGCACCTGTTCGCCGGTCGGCGCTACCCCGTGGTCGAGTTCGGCATTCACGACTTGTCGCAGCTCGGCGTCACGGTGCACGTGCCCTACTCCGACGGGGCCAACGGCTATGGCACCGAGATGGACCTGCTCGCATGGGAGCGGTCGAAAACCACGCTGCTGTACCGCGACGCGCGCGGCGTGAAGGCGTACGGGGTCATCGTGGGCCTGACGTTCACGAACGCGCAATGGGGCCGTGAGGCCGAGTTCACGCTCCAGCCGGTCGACTACGATGCGAGCGTGGCCGCGTGAGGACTACAGACCAGCCACAGGTGATCCGCGCCGACGGCGGCGTGCGCACCATCGACTTCCGCTACGACCTGCTCAACGCGGACAACGAGGCGATCGGCGACATCACCGACCTGGTGCGCGACTGCACGATCGACTACAACTCCCTCGCCGACATTCAGCGCACCGCCCGCATCCGGATCACCGACTCCTCCGACATCGACTACGCGATTGACCGCATCAAGCCGTGGGTGATCCTGGAGTCCGACGGCGTGTCGATCGAGCTACCGATGGGCGTGTTCCTGCTGCCCACCCCGGAGATCGCGACCGACGACCAGGGCACCGCGACGCGCGACATCGAGGCATACGACCAGATGCTCGTGTTGCGTCAGGACATGATCGCCTCCCGCTACGCGGTCACGGCGGGCACAAACTACGCCGCCGCGGTGACCACGATCCTGGCCGACACCGACGGCGTGACGTCATGGAACATCGCGCCGACGGACAAGGCGCTGCCGACGGGCAAGGAGTGGCCGCCCGGCACCGCCAAGGTGGACATCATCAACGAGCTGCTGACGGCCATCAACTACGGCGCGCTGTTCTTTGACGAGGACGGTACCGCAGTAGCTCAGCCCTACGTCTCCCCCGCGACGAAGGCGAGCGAGTGGACCTACGCGGCCAACGAGACGTCCATCGTCTACGAGCAGGCGAGCCGCACGATCGACCTGTTCGACGTGCCGAACAGGTGGGTACTGGTGGTCTCCGATGCCGACCGCCCGCCACTGGTCGGCAGCTACACGAACACGGACCCCGACTCGCCGACTTCCACGCTCGCACGCGGACGCACGATCACCGACTTCCGGGAGTCCGAGGACGCGGCCGACCAGGCGAGCCTGGACCTGAAGGCGTTCGCGCTCGCGGTGGAAGCCTCGCAGGTTCACGAGCACGTCGCGTTCACGACGGCGCTCAATCCGCTGCACTCCCATGCCGACGTCTACACCGTGCAGTTCGACACGCTCGGGCTGGCCGCGAAGTTCGGCGAGACGGAATGGTCCATGAGCCTAGAGACGGGCGCGAAGATGTCCCACCTCGCCCGGCGTGTCGTCTCCCTGGAGGCATCGTGATCTCAATCTCCGACTTCCTGGCACTGACCACCACGCGCGACCAGGGTGCGTCCCAAATCAAGCTGGCGACCGTCGACCCTGCCTACGTCTCCGGTGACCCGCGCGTCACGTTCGACGGCGAGGACACGCTGACCACCCGCGAGTACGTGACGCTCGACAGCTACCTCCCGCAGCCTGGCGACCGGGTGCTGCTGGTGCGCACCGGCAACACGTGGCTGGTCGTCGGCGCGATCGGCACGGCCATCGACCAGATCACCCCGCTGCAGGAGCCGCCCGCCGCGCAGCTAGAGAAGAACGCCAACCAGCCAATCGACAGCAACACTGCCAACCCGGTGAAGCTGACCTACCAGGTTGAGGCGTACGACTCCCACACGTTCGCCGACCTGACGAGTAACCAGTTCGCCATCCCGGCCGGGTGGGCCGGGCTATGGGAGTTCAAGCTCGGCGTGCGCTGGGCGGCCAGTGGTGAGGCGACCACCATGCGCGTGGCCCGGATGAAAAAGAACGGTGCCGACATCGTGACCGAGCAGGTGCCAAACCAAAACTCCCCGCAGGGATCAACCTCGCACTCGCTGTCACGGGAGGTTGAATGCAGCGCGGGAGACATTATCGAGTCGTTCGCCTGGCAGAACTCCGGCTCGGCGATCAACGTCACCACGAATTACGGTGGCACGTTTTTCTCCGCCCGCTACGTCCGCAAGTTGATCCCCTGAATGCAGTAACATCGATGCTAACCAACCGCACATGATTGGACACCGGATGACACCAGAGGTCGTTATCGCTCTGTTGTCTTCCCCACTCCTCATTGCGATTCCCACACTGTATCTGCGGCACAAAGACGCGCAGTTCAAGCGCAATACCGAGACGGCCAACACATCGTTCACCAGATTGGAGACTGAGAATCTCCGCCTGTCGGAACAGATCAGATCGTTAGAAAAACGTATCCGTGAGTTAGAGTTTCAGGAGGACCTGCATCGCGAGGAAATACACCTCTTGCGTGCGCGTGTCGCCGAGCTGCGGCGGCGCATGATTGAGCTTGGCGTGGATGACGAGGCGATGACGGATGGTTGAGCCGGTGCCGGGGGGAATGTCCCCAGAGGGCGAGCGCATAGCCGTCGAGCGACGGCTTGCCCGCCGTCGCACCCTGTTGCTCAACGCGATCCTCGCCGCCAGCGGCATCCTGTTTCTCATCTTCGCGGTCTACGTTCTGGCCACGATCAAGGAAGCCAACACCGCGTCCGCCGAGCGGGACCGTGCGATCGCCATTATTCAAGAGGACCTGAAGACTGTGTGCCGCCAGGCGCGCCCGGTGGACCTGGCCGACAACGGCGAGAGCATGTGCCAGCGTGCGGAGCGCGGCGTGCTGCCGCCCGAGATTCAGGTGATCCAAGGGCAGGAAGGCCCGCGCGGATCGGAGGGTCCGGTCGGTCTGCAAGGCCCGCGTGGCCCCGAAGGCCCGCCGGGGGAACAAGGGCCGCGCGGTTTCACCGGCCCGCGTGGCCTGCAAGGTCTGCTCGGGCTGACCGGCCCGATGGGTCCTCCCGGCCCGCAGGGGTCACAGGGCGAGCCCGGCCCGCCTGGCCCGCAAGGTGAGCCGGGGATACCCGGCCCGCAGGGGCCGGAAGGCGAGCAAGGACCCGAGGGACCGCGAGGCCCCGAAGGCCCGCAAGGTTCGCAGGGCCC
>Ga0214469_1000400_pt1 | contig 14953 bp, 14 predicted proteins | sample RVTome_10_FD_187340 | JGI IMG/M metagenome (GOLD analysis project Ga0214469, IMG submission 187340) | Soil microbial communities from uranium-contaminated site in the Upper Colorado River Basin, Wyoming, United States - RVT153D57 HiSeq ... | reverse complement strand
TCGAGACACTCTCACCGATGCTCGCCGAGGCCTACTTGGAGATCGCCCACACCGCCACCGACGCCGCCTTCGTGTACACGCCCTCGTGGGAAGGCGACCTCGACCACTCCTCGGCAGCCGAGTTCGCCGACCGTGTGGCCACCTCCCTTGAAGAGAGCCGTCGTGTCGACTACGAACGAAGGATGACCACCGTCGGCCCGCATCGTGACGAGCCCGGATTCTCCATCGACGGGCACGAGGCCCGGGTCCATGGGTCACAAGGCGAGCAGAGGACCATGGCCCTGGCGGTGAAACTGGCCGCCCACCGCGCCGTCGCGTTGGCCGTTGGCGAGCCTCCTGTCTTGTTGCTCGACGACGTGTTCTCCGAGCTCGATCCCGAACGGGCCAATGCCCTGGCAACCGCCTTGCCGCCGGATACCCAGACCTTGATCACATCGGCCCGTCCCGAGGACGTGCCGGTCGGGGGAACCACGTGGCAGGTCCCCGGGGGAGTCACGGGTTGAGCCCCGACCGAGACCTCGAGCACTTCTCGGAGTCGGTCGACGACATGTTCGCCAGGCTCGGATTGCCCGACCCTGTCGTGATGGCCGGGGTGAGCTCCGAATGGGACGAGCTCGCCGGCCCGCCATGGTCGGGAAGGTCCCGGCCGGTATACATGAAGGGCACGACACTCGTGGTGGAGGCGGCCAGCCCGTCGATGATCGCGTTCCTCAAGTACGGCGAGAACGAGCTGCTCCGGAGACTCTCCGAGCGCTTCGGCGAAGGGGTGGTCGATTCGATCGAGATCAAATCTCCGGGAAGGGCCTGACGTGGAGATTTACCAGGGATGAATTCGGTTTTGTCGGTCTCGCCCGGTAGAATGACACATGTGAAAGTTGCCGCCGATTCGGCGGGTTTCCTCCCACCAGGTCCGCCATTCCACACGTTCTAGGAGGGTCGTGACGACCACGCGCGACAGTTACCAGGCCAAAGACATCACCGTCCTCGAAGGGCTCGAGGCGGTACGTCGGAGACCCGGGATGTACATCGGGTCGACGGGGCCACGCGGTCTGCACCACCTCGTGTGGGAGGTCGTCGACAACTCGGTCGACGAGGCGATGGCCGGGTATTGCGACAAGATCGTCGTCACCCTGCGCGCCGATGGGGGAGTGGAGGTCATCGACGATGGTCGTGGCATTCCCATCGACCGCATGGAGAAGACCAAGCGCTCGGCTCTCACGACGATCCTCACCACACTGCACTCGGGTGGGAAGTTCGAACAAGGCGCCTACACCGTCTCCGGTGGGCTCCACGGTGTCGGCGTCTCCGTCGTCAACGCGCTGTCGACCCGGCTCGAGGCGGAGGTGCGTCGTGATGGTCACGTCTACACGCAGGACTTCTCGATCGGCCAGCCCAAGACCAAGGACCCCAAGAAGGACCGTCCCATCAAGAAGACGGGCACGACGATCCGCTTCTGGCCGGACCCTGACATCTTCACCGAGACGACCGAATTCGAATACGACATCGTCGCGTCCCGTCTCCGGGAGACCGCCTTCCTCAATCGTGGTCTCGAGATCACGCTCATCGACGAGCGCGATGAGGACGAGAAGAGACAAGAGACCTTCCATTACAAGGGAGGCCTCGTCGACTTCGTCAACCACCTCAACTCCAAGCGAGACCCGCTCCACGCCCACATCGTCGACATCTCCGACCAGTCCGACGATGCCGAGATCGAGTTGGCCATGCAATGGACCAACACCTACACCGAGTCGATCCTCACCTTCGCCAACAACATCAACACCCATGAAGGCGGCACCCACGAGGAAGGCTTCCGCAAGGCGCTGACCAAGGCGATCAACGACTTCGCCCGAGCCAAGAACCTCCTCAAGGAGAAGGACGTAAACCTCACCGGCGAAGACGTTCGGGAAGGGCTGACCGCGGTCGTCTCCGTGCGGGTGAAGGAGCCCCAGTTCGAGGGTCAGACCAAGACCAAGCTGGGCAACACCGAGATCCGGTCGTACGTCGAGAAGACACTCAACCGCAAGCTTCCCGAGTGGCTGGAGAAATACTCGCCGGAGGCCCGGCGCATCGTCGACAAGTGCATCAACGCGGCCAAGGCCCGCGACGCCGCCCGCAAGGCACGGGAGCTGACCCGCCGCAAGTCGGGTCTCGAGTCCGGCGGTCTCCCCGACAAGCTCGCCGACTGCTCGAGCCGTGAGCCCGGCGAATCGGAGCTGTTCATCGTCGAGGGCAAGTCGGCTGCCGGCCCGGCCAAGTCGGCTCGTGACTCCGAGACACAGGCCATCCTCCCCATCAGAGGCAAGATCCTCAACGTCGAGAAGGCACGGCTCGCCAAGGCGCTGCAAAACGCCGAGGTCCAGGACATCATCACCGCCGTCGGCACCGGCATCGGTGACGACTTCGATCTCTCCAAGGCGCGCTATCACAAGATCGTGCTCCTCGCCGACGCCGACGTGGACGGGGCCCATATCCGCACTCTGCTGCTCACGCTCCTCTTCCGCCATCTCCGCCCCCTAATCGAGGCCGGCTACGTCTATGTGGCCCAGCCGCCCCTCTATCGGGTGAAGGTGGGCTCACAGGTTCACTACCTCAAGGACGACGCGTCACTGACCGCATTCCAGAAGGACCACCCAAAGGTGAAGCCGACGAGGTTCAAAGGTCTCGGCGAGATGAACGCACGCGAGTTGTGGGACACCACGATGAACCCTGAGACCCGGACCCTGCTCCAGGTCGGGATGGCCGACGCCGCCCGTGCCGAAGAGGTCTTCGAGACCCTCATGGGAGACGACGTCCCCAGTCGCAAGTCGTTCATCCAACAGAACGCAGACGACGTCCGCTTCCTCGACATCTAGCGAAATCGAAAGATGACTGACGAACAGAGAGCCCTGGGCAACCTGCCCGAGATCGAGATCACCACCGAGATGGAGGCCAGCTTCATCGACTACGCGATGTCGGTGATCGTGTCGCGGGCACTCCCCGACGTCCGCGACGGTCTCAAGCCGGTGCAACGCCGGATCATCTACTCGATGTTCGAGAACAACATCGGGCCATCATCGGCGCACCGCAAGTGTTCCAAGGTGGTCGGAGACGTCATGGGTAACTACCACCCCCATGGCGACCAAGCCATCTACGACGCCCTGGTCCGTATGGGTCAGGATTTCTCGATGCGTCACCTGCTGATCGACCCGCAAGGGAACTTCGGCTCGATCGACGACCCCCCCGGCGCCGCCCGTTACACCGAGTGTCGTCTCACCAAGCTGTCGACCCATCTCCTCGAGGGCATCAACGAGAACACCGTCGACTTCGTCGAGAACTACTCCGGTGAGTTGCAGCAGCCCTCGGTGCTCCCGGCGCGTTTCCCCAACCTCCTGGTCAACGGGTCCCAAGGAATCGCGGTCGGCATGGCCACCAACATCCCGCCACACAACCTCGGCGAGGTCATCGACGCCTCTCTCCATCTGATCGACAACCCCGATGCCACTGTCGAGGAGCTCCTCCAGTTCATCAAAGGCCCCGACTTCCCCACCGGAGGGTTCCTGGTGGGCCATGCCGGCATACGCGAGGCTCTGACCACCGGCAGGGGATCGGTGAAGATCCGCGCCGTGTGCGACGTCCAGGAGATTCGCAAGGGACGGACCGCCGTCGTGGTCACAGAGCTCCCCTACCAGGTGTCGATCGAGCGCATCATCGCCAAGATCAAGGATCTGGTCGACGACAAGAAGCTCGCCGGGATCTCAGAGGTGCGCAACGAGTCGTCCGATCGGGTGGGCACGCGTCTCGTCATCGAGTTGAAGCAGGGGGCGGTGCCCCAGGTGGTGCTCAATCAGCTCTACAAGAACACCCCGCTCCAGGACAGCTTCGGATACAACATGGTGTCGCTGGTAGACGGCGTCCCCCGGACGCTGAACATCGCCGACATGCTCGGCTACTACCTCGATCATCAGATGGAGGTCATCGAGCGGCGCACCCAGTTCCGTCTCGACCAGGCACTCGCCAGGGCGCACATCCTGGAAGGCCTCATCATCGCCGTCGACAACATCGACGAGGTGATCAAGATCATCCGCGGCTCCGACGACACCGCCGACGCCAGGGCAAACCTGATCGCGGCGTTCGAGCTCAGCGAGATCCAGGCCAATGCAATCCTCGACATGCCGTTGCGCCGGCTCACCGCCCTCGAAGTCGACAAGCTGCGCACCGAGCTCGCCGAGCTCCAGGACGCGATCGCCGAGCTGGAGTCGATCCTCGCCGATCCCAAGCGGCGTTGGTCGATCATCAAAGAGGAGCTGACGACGATCAAAGACGGCTTCGCCAACGAGCGTCGCAGCCGTCTGGTGCCCGACGAAGGCGACCTCAGCCTCGAAGACCTCATCGCCGACGACGAGCTGATCATCACGGTATCCGCGACCGGATACGTGAAGTCGGTGCCCGCATCGACGTATCGCACGCAGGGACGGGGCGGACGAGGGATCAAGGCTGCCGAGGTGAGTGGTGACGACGTGGTTCGCCACCTAGTGCACACAACGGCCCACGCCTACCTGCTGTTCTTCACCAACAAGGGCCTGGTCCACCGGATCAAGGCCCACGCCATCCCCCGTCAGTCCCGGACCGCCAAGGGCGTGATGGCGCAGTCGGTGCTCCCCATCGCACCCGACGAGACGATCCAGGCGATCATCGACACCCGCGACTACGAGACCGGTCGCTATCTGGTGATGGTGACCAAGAAGGGCCAGGCCAAGAAGACGGAGTTCAAGGAGTACGACTCGCGGAACCAGACTCTGGTGGCCATCAGGTTGGCCGACGAAGACGAGTTGGTCACCGTCAAGACCTCCACCGGATCCAACGACATCCTCATCTTCACCAAGACCGGTATGGGGATCAGATTCAAGGAGTCCGATCTGCGCAGCATGGGACGGGGCACACAGGGCGTCCGCGGGATCAAGCTCCGTGACGGTGACGACGTGGTCAGCGCGGTATCCAACATCGACGGCGAGGAGGTCCTCCTGCTCACCTCCGGCGGGTACGGCAAGCGGACGGCGATGGATGAGTTCCGACGCCAGACCCGTGGCGGTATCGGGGTCAAGGCCTTCAAGATCACCAAGGTCCGGGGCGATCTCGTCGACGCAAGGGCGGTGCGCAAGGAAGACCATGTGTTCCTCATCTCGTCCGCCGGAGTCGGGACCCGGATGGCCGTGGCAAAGATCAGCAAGCAGAAGAGAGACTCGACAGGGGTCAAGGTGATCAACGTCGGCGACGGGAACCGTTTGTCCGCTGCCGCCAAGATCTCCGAGGAGATCATCGAGGAACTCTGAGCAGCCCGGTTGACGTTGGTCTAATACCCGGTTCTCGTAGACTTCTCCTCTGAACAACCAGGAGCCGCCATGGCAACTGTCCGACGCGTCAGACGAATAATCCGCAAGATCGACCCGTGGACCACCCTCAAGGTGTCCGCGGTGATCTGGGCCGTCCTCGGCCTCGCCTTCGTGCTCGGGGCCGTGATCTTCTGGTCGGTGCTCGATCGGGCCGGCATTCCCAACGCGCTGGTCGACTTCATGACCGAGATCACGCTGATCGAGGAGGGCACCGATCCCTTCGCCAACACCGAGCAGTTCCTCCGCTTCCTCATCTTCGGGTCGGTGGTCGGTTGGGTCCTCTTCACAGGGACGAGTGTCGCCATTGCCGTTGTCTACAACCTGGTCTCAGATGTGGTCGGCGGTCTCGAGATCGTCGTTCTCGAGGAAACCCTCAACCCGGTGATCCCCGCTCAGAACGTCCTGCACCCCCCCAACGACTACCGGGCCCCCAACGGCCAGGTGGTGGTTCCCGACGATCACGCCGACCTCCCCACCGAAGAAGTGAGCCGGGCCGAACGGATCGGTTGAGGACCATTCTGTGAAGATCTCTCGCGACCTCTTCGCGAAGGATCTTCACAGAACGGTGGCTTCGCCGCTCTCCGCCATGACCAGTCCCATTTCGGTGGCTGCTTCCAGGTAGGAGAGGGACTCGTCCCAAACCGGGCGGTCGGTTCCGTTGGCTGCGGCGATGCCCGCGGCCAGTGCCACCCCGGACAGGAATCCTCCGTGATCCACGACGGTGACATTTCGAGCCGCCCCCACGGCGAGACAGGCGGCGAACTCGTTGGGCGAGCGGGCCAGGGCGACGGGCCGACCGCCGAGGGTGGCGTCGAAGACGCCAACGGTTCCGATCGGGTCGGGGAAGCGGGTGCTGCGGCTGGTGCCGCTGCTCACGATCTCGGGATGGGCGACGGCGACGAGCCGGGGATCGGACTCGCGGGCGGCGAGGGCCAGGGCGAGGCCCGTGGGAGACGCACCCCAGACGGCAACTCCGTCCTCGGGCCCCTCCCCATCCCAGATGAGGGGCACCCCATGCCTGGTGGCGATCCCGGGGGCGGTCGGACCGCTGCCCACGAGAAGATCGCAGCCGCCGGCGTCGTCGACCACCTCGAAGCTCTTCGATCGGGCCGGCCCGATCACCACTATTTCATCGACTCCCGGATGCGCCTGCAGCGAGTGAGCGGCGCGAACGGCCGTGTCGCCCGTGACGAGCAGTCCAACCCTCACGTGGGCCGGACCGGTTTCCAGTCTTCGTCGGGCTCGGGCTGGTCGCCGCCCCGGAGGATGGCGAGGGCAGCGGCGGCGGCGAGCGCTACCACGACGAGGGGGGTGAATCGTTTCACCGGGACGAGTCTATGGCCTTTCCGTCGGTGTTCCAGACCACCTCCTCGGGTGATTTGTGAATAGCGACGGAGGGCCGCGACGATTGGCTGAGGAATCGTGCCCAATTCGCCCCGCGCCCCCCGTCGTAGTCTTTCCGCCCTCGTGACGGCGCTGGCAGTGGTCGTGGCCGGCTGCGCCGGAGACCTCTCGACCGGTGACCTCCAGGGCGTCGTGATCGAGGAGCCGACCCCCAAGCCCGCATTCACTCTCACCGACACCGAAGGGGAGCCATACGACTTCGCCTCGGAGACAGAGGGCCGGGTGACGCTGCTCTACTTCGGCTACCTGAACTGCCCCGACATCTGCCCGGTGCATCTGGCCCAGATCGCCGAGGTCTTCGATCGAGAGCCGGAGGTAGCCCGGGAGACCGATGTCGTCTTCGTGTCGGTCGACCCCGACCGGGACTCACCGGAGGCGATCAGGGAATTTCTCGACAACTTCGATACCGACTTCATTGGGCTAACCGGCACCCGGAAAGAGCTGGATGCTGCTCAGTCGGCGGCCGGGGTCCCCAAGGCCGTCCTAGTCGGCGAAGGCGAGGATTACACCGTCGACCACGCTGGGTGGGTGATCGCCTACGCGGCCGATGGGCTCAATCACTCCATTTACCCCTTCGGTGTTCGTCAGAGCGAGTGGGCCAACGACCTCCAGATCCTCACGGAGATCCAGGGATGAGACGCGCCGTCGCGGTGTTGTGTGCTCTCGCAGTCGTCGGGCTCGTCACCGGCTGTCAGGGACCGGGCGGCATCGCAGTGACGCACGCCCGGGTCGGTGTCCCGGCTGGCCCGAACGCGGCCCTCTACTTCACCGCCGCCAACGAGGGCGGCGAGACGGATGTGCTCATCGGCGCCAGCAGCGATGTCGCCGGCGGTGTCGAGATCCACGAGACGACACAGGCCGAAGACGGGACCATGCGCATGCGACCCGTTACAGGTCTCGATCTCCCCGCTGGGGAGACCCTCTCCTTGCAGCCGGGAGGGCTCCACGTGATGCTGATCGACGTCGAGCCACTGGAGGAGGGCGAAGACATCGCGGTCACACTTCACTGGGAGTCTGCCGGCGACATGGAAGTCGAGGCCGAAGTCGTGTCCCCAGCGGAGACGGTGACAGACGAGCAAGATCATGGCTGATCGTCGCCTCCTGATCGCTGTAGCCCTCGTCCTCGCCGGTTGCGGCAGCCCGGACGGTGGCGGCCAGCTCACCGGGGAGGAAGTCGCGGCCGAGGTGGGATGTCTCACCTGTCATCAGGAGACGAGCATCGGTGTGGCGCCAACGCTCCACGGGATCTGGGGGACGGATGTCGATCTCGCCGATGGCCGTACAGTGACGGTCGACGAGGAATACGTGAGCAGGTCGATCGAGGAGCCGGGAGCAGACATCGTGGCCGGGTACGAAGCGATCATGCCCGTGTTCCCCCTCGAGCCCGATGAGGTCGACAGTCTCGTCGAGTGGGTGAGGAGTCTCGGGTGATCCAGTGGTGGTGCACCGCCCTCGCCCGGCCCTGGTCGTGGGAGTGGATTCCCTACCCGGGTATCTGGGTGGCTTCGGTCATCCCCCTCTTCGTCTATGGGAGATCGCTGCGGGGTCACCATGGCCCAACCGACCGCAAGAAGGCGGCACAGTTCCTCGCCGGGGTGTTCGTGTTCTGGCTCGCCTCCGACTGGCCGCTCGGCACTCTGGGCGCCGGCTACCTGGCCTCGGCGCACATGACCCAATTCCTGCTCTACACACTGGTGTCGGCGCCGCTGCTGCTCCTCGGTACGCCGGAGTGGATGTTCCGCAACTTCGCCCGGCGTCTCCGTATCGAGAGAATCGCCATCTGGTTGGGTCGGTCTCTCGTCCCCAGCGCTCTCATCTACAACGCCATCCTCCTCAGCACCCACGCTCCCGGCACGGTCGAGATCCTGCGAAACAGCCAGTTCGGCTCCTTCGCCATGGACGTCGTGTGGATGTTGGCCGGCTGGATCCTCTGGCTCCCGGTCGTATCACCACTGCGAGAAGGTCAGGCCTCATCGACGTGGGGGAAGATGGCCTATCTCTTCGTCACCACCAGTGTCGTGGCGGTGATCCCGGCGAGCTTCCTCACGTTCACGTCGACCCCGATCTACGGTATCTACGAACTGGCCCCTCGAATCGGGTCGCTCACCGCCCTCGAGGACCAACAGCTCGCCGGGATCATCATGAAAATCGCCACCATCCCCATCGTCTGGTCGACCATCGCCGTGCTCTGGTTTCGATGGACCGCACGTGAGGCCCAGTTGGTGTGATGTACTCGATCCTCGCCTCCATCCCGTCTCCTCCCGTCAACGACTTCCACATCGGCCCGCTCAGGGTGACCTTCTACGGGATCTTCATCATGACCGGTGTCGTCATCGCGTGGCTGGTCACACGAAACCGCTTCGTCGCCCGCGGCGGCGACGCGGCGATCGCCGAGCGAATCGTCATAAGGGTGGTCATCTACGGCTTCCTCGGGGCACGTCTCGCCTATGTCTCGACACACCTCGCCAGATTCGAGGGGGAGTGGTGGAAGGTGATCGCGATCTGGGAGGGCGGGCTCGCCCTCTACGGGGGCCTCACCGCCGGCGCCATCGTCATGTACATCTACACGAGGAAATGGGGGGCGAGCCTCCCGGACTTCCTCGACTCGGTGGCTCCAGCCGTTCCGTTCGCCCAGGCGCTCGGCCGATTCGGCAACTACTTCAATCAGGAGCTGTTCGGAACGCCCACCGACCTCCCCTGGGGCCTCGAGATCGCACCCGAGTTCCGCCCGCCTCAGTACGCGGACTTCGAGACCTTCCACCCGACCTTTCTGTACGAGGCGATCCTCAACGTGATCCTCGGATTCACCATCATCTGGGCCGGGAACAGGTTCCCATCGTTGCGGGGCCGTCTCATCGGCATCTACTTCATGGGCTACGGGGCAGTCCGCTTCATCATGGAATTGATCCGCACCGACACCACCTTCCGCTTCCTCGGGCTATCGCGTAACGGTTGGGTTTCTATCGGGGTGGTGCTGCTCGGCGCGGTCATGCTCTGGTGGAAGCGGATCAAGGTGGAGGAGAAGGAGTACTCGCTGACCTGAGACCGCCATCGGAACCGCCCGGCGGTACCGGTGCGTCCAACACCACGACCGAAAGGAGTGGTGATGGGTCGGTGGAAGAGTGCGACGTCGTCGCTGAGGGCCTTCGCCCTCGTCCTGGCGATTCTCCTGGTGGCTGCGGCTTGTAGTGGGGGAGATTCGGTCGAGACCTTCGGAGAGATCTCGGATTCCCTCGGTGGGGAGGGCGGCGGCGACATGACTACGGGCACCACCGTCGCCGCCGGCGAGGAGGCGCCATCCGAGCAAGACACGTCCGATTCCGACGGTGGGGAGACCATGGACGAGGATCGTCTCGGCTCGGGCGGAGTCACCCCGGTGGCGCTGCCGACACAGATCGGCCGCGACATCATCTTCACCGCCGAGATGACGGTGGCGGTCACCGACGTCGCCGGCGCCGGCGAGGAGGCGACACGGGAGATAGCCAGTCTCGGCGGGTTCCTCTTCGGACAGCACACCACCGGCTCCCCGGACCCAACCAGCGTCCTCACCTTCAAGGTGCAACCGGAAGACTTCCAAGCTGCTCTCGGCGCACTTGGGTCCATCGGTGAGGTGAGGAGCCAGAACGTGACCGCAAACGACGTGACGGAGCGAATCGTCGACCTGGAGAGCCGCATCGCCACGGCTGCCGCCAGCGTCGAGAGACTGCGCGCCCTGCTCGCCGAGGCCACGGACATCGAGGCTGTCGTCGAGTTGGAGAGCGAGTTGTTGGTCAGGGAGACCGAGCTGGAGACCCTGAGGGGCAGTCTGCGCACCCTTCAGGATCAGGTCGCCCTAGCCACCATCGTCCTCACCCTGACCGAGGCAGCCAGTCATCCCGAGCTGACCCTGGCTGTCACCGCCTATCCCGCCCACGACTCCGGACAATCGTGCCCGGGGGAGGGCGACCTGCAGGTGGAGACCGGAGCCGAGACGACGGTGTGCTTCGAGATAGCCAACACCGGTGACACCTGGCTGGCCGACTTCGAGCTCCGTGACCCTGTCCTCGACATCGAGCTGACCGATCTCGAAGTTGTTTTTGGCGATCCGGGGACGGCTCTCGAGCCTGGAGACACCATCCTGCTCGCCGCCGAGGTGGTCCCGGATCGGGATCTGCGGATGCGGACCACGATCACAGCCCAACCGGTCGACGAGGAGGGTGAGACGATCCCTGGCCGCCCGGCATCTCAGACCAGCACAGCGTTCGTGAACGCCGTGGATCCTGGTGGGATAGCCAGCTTCTCCGATGGTCTGGAGGCGAGCTGGGAGGTGCTGGTGCGGATCGGGCAACTGCTCGTCCTCGCCCTCGGCGCGCTTCTCCCCTTCATCTGGATCCCGATCCTCGCCTGGTTCATCTGGCGTTGGCGGCGCCCGGCGGGCGCAGACTGACCCGACCCCCGGTCACCCCAGACCCGAACCTAAGGTTGTACGACCCGGATATGGGACGAATCCGCTGAAGTTCGTGCGAATTCGAACGGAAGCGCCGCCGGAGACGTTCGAGCGGACGGTCGGTCAGGTCGACTGTGGGGAGGCGAGCCCGGGGACGGTGACGGTGTCGACGACCCGCGGGCCGGGGGCGGTGCGAAGGGTGAGGACGACCGTGTTCCCGGCGGGACCCGACTCGAAACGGAGGTCGCCGCCCATCGCCACGGCGAGGATCCGGGACACGGTCAGCCCGACACCTCGCCCGGCCTTCATCTCACTGCCCTCCAACCTCTGGAACGGTTCGAAGATCAGCGCTTGCTGCCCGGCGTCCAGGGGCTCGCCGGTGTCGTGGATTCTGAGCTCGTACATGCGTCCCTTGGCTGTGCCGATGATCGAGATCTCGGCCCCGCCATGGAGGACAGCGTTGTTGACGAGGTGGCGCACGACATGCCTGACCCGAACCGGGTCGCCGAGCACCGATCCCTTCACGTCGAGATGTGTGGTCTTGGCGCGGGCGCCGATGAGGTGGTCGAGACACTCTTCGACGGCTCCGGCGACGTCCACGGGCTGTTCGAGGACATCGAGATCGTCGGTGTCGGCCCGGCTCACGATCATGAGGTCGTCGAGGCCGAGCGAGACCTCCCACCCCCTGCGGATCACCCCGTCTGCGTAGTCGCTGGCGAGCCCCTCACCGACCTCTGCCCGGAGGAGGTAGGCGTACCCCATCGCCGCGGTGAGCGGGGTCTTGATCTGGTAGGCGGAGTTCTCCACCAACTCGTTGATTCGCGATTGATGAATGTCCTTGCGCACCAGTTGGTCTCGCAGAGACCGAAAGCCCACTCCGGTGAGCAGCAGGGCCACCAGGGCGACCAGCCAGGGGGCGGTGGCGGGCTCGGTGCCGGCCGGGAGATGGCCGAGCAGCTCGAGTGTCGGGCGCAGGACGAGAGCGGCGAGCCCGAGGCCGATGAGAGCCACTGCACCTTCGGTGCGCTCGATCACGATGGCACCGGTTGCGACGACACCCACGAGAACGGCACCCAGCGCCATGGCCATGGGCAAGTCGACGAATGGTGCGGCGCCCCCGACCAGTAGGACGATCAGCACCAGGACGGGGACCGGATCGGTCCGATTGAGCAACAGGTTGGTGGCCGCCCCGATGCCGATGGCGAGGGCGACGATGGCACGGAAGTCGGTTCCCTCGGCCCCGGTCGGGCTCAAGAGGATGATCCCGAGGCCGATGACGACACCACCGATGGCGATCAGGCCCAGCAGCTGTCGTTCGAACTCCACCTGCCAGATGTGCTTGGGGGGATTGGGGTGGCTCATCCCTATTCCTGTCGGCAGTAGGCCGAAAATTCTTGAGTAGGGCCAGACGTGCAGCGCCTATCGCTCAGACGCCTTCGACTCCCGACTGCTTGCCGTCGAGCCATTGATCGAGAGCCGACCTCATCACAGGAGCCGAGCCCGTGATACCGGTCCAGCGCTGAAAGGCGATCTCGGCCTGTCGCACCAGCATGTCGAGGCCGTTGCGGACATTGAGGCCCTGTTCCTTGGCCTGGGCGATCAGTGGTGTCTCCGCAGGGACATAGACGAGATCGAACACATGTGAGCCCACCGGGAGCAGCGCCGGGTCGAAGGCGGCCGTGTGGGTGGTCATGCCCGCCGTCGTGGCGTTGACCGCGATGTCGGCGCCGGCCAGTGCCGAAGCGAAGTCGTCTCCTGCCAGATCGACACCGGTGACGGACCCAAGCGCCGAGAGATCCTCGGCGAGCGACTGTGCCCGCGCCGGGTTCCGGTTGCCGATCGTGACCTCGGCGGCGCCCCCCGTCAGTAGGGCCCAAACCACAGCCCGCGCTGCTCCGCCGGCTCCGGCGACCGCAATCTTCGAAGAATCGATCCGGGCACCCAGGTCTTCGGTGAGAGCGGCGGCGAACCCGGCGGCGTCCGTGTTGAAGCCTTCGAGGCTTCCGTCGGGGAGACGCACGCCGGAGTTGACCGCTCCGATCGCTTCCGCCGCCGGGCTCATCGTGTCGACGAACTGCATCACCGACTGCTTGTGGGGGGCAGTCACCTGAAAGCCGAGCCATCCGCCGCCGCGCACTTCGTCGAAGAAGGCGGAGAGCTGTGAAGCCGTCGTCTCTCTCAACTCGTAGGTGGCATCGATTCCGAAGTGGGAGAACGCGGCATTGTGCATCACCTCGGAGTGGCGGCGCTTCAGCGGCTGCCCGATCAGGGCGACTCTCGAGGGAGTAGAGCCCATGCCGACAGTCAAGCCGACCGGTAGCTGGTGCGTGCGAACGACGGCAGGGGAGCGGGGGCCACCGTCGCTCCGATCTCGACCTGGCCGTGGGGCTCGACCCCGGGCTTCGTCGAATTGGGCTCCTCGCCCCAGACCACCCGGACCTCGGTGCCGGGTCCGGCCTGGTCGGCATCGATGGTGGCGAGGGATACGAAGCATCGTTCGTTGGCGATGTACCCGCAGTCCGAGGAGATTCCGACGGTCTCGTCGCCGACGAGGACCGTGTCGTACTGGTGTGTGGAGTAGCGGGCCTTGGGCATCTCCATGTACTTCGCCGGGGTGCCCTCGGCGCGCAGGCTCGCCCCGATGGCTCGCTCCAAGTCGCCCTCGTCCCAGATCAGTGTCACCTTCTCCCGGGCGGGCTCCGCCGAGCGTGCCTCCAACCCTTCACGTCCGTAGAAATCGTGGTCGTAGGCGATCACCCTGCCGTAGCCGAGGTCGTAGGGGCTCACGTAGTAGTCGGTGATCTCAGGCGAGTAGAAGCTGCCGCCCAGCGAACCGATGGCCGAGACCGGGAGCCACTCCCGGAAAGAGGACATCTCGTCGCCGTCGTAGACCGCCGGTACCAGGGCGGGCATCCATCCCGACTCCAGGTTGGCGGTCGAGTAGGCCTTGGTTCCCACTCGATGGAGGTCGAACTCGTCCCCGACCTCGAGGATCGCCTCGAGCACAGCGTCGCCGTCCTCCCACGGCCCGAAGAGCTCCAGCCCGGGTTGGGCTGCCATCCCATGCCGCAGCGCTCTCACCGGCCTTTCGGCGACGGTGAGCCAGGCCATGTTGAAGAACTTGACCGCGGGCAGGCTCTCCCCGTTCAAACGCTCCACCAGAGGAAGCGCGTTGGGGCCTTGCAGCTCGTATCGGTAGAGCTTCGGCGGCAATCCCCCGCGGTGGGTGCTCGGGGGGTCCCGGTGGATTTCCACGTCGTAGTCGCCGCCTCTGGCGTTGTACTCGATCCAGTTGACCGAGAAGGGTTGGCCGACGAGGTCGAACTCCTCCTCCTCGAGGTGGAAGAGGATGTTGTCACCGATGAAGAGACCGTCTTGGTTCACGGTGACGAGGTGCTTGGCCTTTCCGACGTCGAAGTTCTCGAAGGTGTTGACCCCGAAGTCACGAAACAGACGAAGAGCGTCCGGACCCGACACGAACAGGTCGTTCATGTGATGGGACTGGTCGAGGAGCGCCACCGATTCTCGCCAGGCCCGCTGTTCGGTCATCCAGTTGCTGTGCTCGGGGGCTCCATTGAAGGGAACGGCGAGGACAGGTGCGTTGCGGAGTAGCTCGACTGCGTTGCCGGTGCGACCGAGTGCCTGTTCCACTGACTCCAACACGAACCCTCCTCTGTCATTTCTGACCAAATGGGAAAACGCTTACCGTCAGGGACGCAGTATCGCCGAGCGGGTTGTTCGTTGTCAACGGCCG
>Ga0214469_1000398_pt1 | contig 15037 bp, 11 predicted proteins | sample RVTome_10_FD_187340 | JGI IMG/M metagenome (GOLD analysis project Ga0214469, IMG submission 187340) | Soil microbial communities from uranium-contaminated site in the Upper Colorado River Basin, Wyoming, United States - RVT153D57 HiSeq ... | reverse complement strand
CGCCGCCGTGACGTCACCGTGAAGTGTGGAATCGCTGCCACGGGCATCGACCCGCACGAGCGGTCCTCTGCTGCACAGGCCCATGCATCCGGTCGGCACGACCTGAACGTCGTGGACCAGGTCCTCGGCCTCGGTGGTCTGCTCCAGCGCGGTGCGCACGGCCTGCCCTCCAGAGGCCAGGCACGCGGTGCTGCTGCACACCATGACCCGCCACGGGTAGCGCCCGCGCTGTTCGAGCTCAGCGGAGGCGACCTCGTCGAGATCGATCGGTCCGGGCATCAGGCGTCCTCCGGGCTGCCGCCCGGCGTGTCGCCGAGCGCTGCGCCGACCGCCTCCAGCGTGGCGCCGGACGTCTGGTGGCCGCGCACCTCCCCGTCCACGACCACGACCGGAGCCATGCCGCATGATCCCAGGCACCGGGCCGTCGACAGCGTGAAGTTGCCGTCCGCGGTGGTCGTGCCCGGCGGCACACCGTAGGTCTCCTGCAGGCTTCCCACGATCTCGTCGGCGCCCTTCACGAAGCAGGCGGTGCCGGTGCAGACCGTGCAGGAGTGCGCTCCGGGAGGGTCGAACGAGAACAGGTGGTAGAAGGTCGCCACACCGAAGACCATGCTGGGGGGCAGTCGCAGCTCACGGGCGAGGTAGTGCAGCACGTCGGGGGAGAGGTAGCCGAAGACGTCCTGCGCGACGTGGAGCACCTCGATCAGGTGGTCCTGCGCGTAGCGGCCCCGTGTGAGTGCCTTGTCGATGATCGCGAAGCGCTCGTCGCCGGACGGGTGGCCGGCCTCGTGGTCGCCGCTGGACGCGGCGCGCCGTTGGCCGGTCGGAGTGGCCTGCGCGTGCGCGCTCACCACGGTCCATGACCCTGGGCGCTGGCGAAGGTGTTCGCGAAGTCGACCAGGCCCTCGATGTAGTTGGCGCGCTCGAACGCCGCTGGATCGGCGATGTTCCGCTGGCTCGCGCTGCCGCGCAGTTGCGCGACCGAGTCGTACTCGTGGTCTCTGCCCCAGGCGATCAGCTCCTGCTCGACGGTGGTCACGTGGCTGGGGCCGTTGCGCAGCAGCGCGGAGGTCATCATCGCCACGTCCGCGCCGGCGAGCAGCGCCCTGGCGGCGTCGATGCCGGAGTGGACGCCCGTCGTGGCGGCCAGATCGGCCTTGACGCGTCCGTACAGCAGGCCGATCCAGCGCAACGGCAGGCGCAGTTCCGCCGCCGTCGACAGCTCCAGCGACGGCAGGACCTCCCGCGTGACCGGTGAGACGTCGGGCTGGTAGAAGCGGTTGAAGAGCACCAGCGCGTCGGCGCCGGCCTCGACGAGGCCGGCCGCGAAGTGTCCGAACGCGCTGTAGTAGGGGCCGACCTTGACGGCCAGAGGGATCATCAACACCTTGTCGACGGCCTCGACGAGCTCCAGCTGCTCGGCCTCGATCTGTGTGCCGGGGGTGGCGATGTCGGCGGCGACACGGTACAGGTTGAGTTCGAGGGCGCTCGCGCCGGCGTCCTGGAGCAGCCGGGCGTAGCGCGTCCAGCCGCCCGGGCTGACGCCGTTGAGGCTGGCGATGACCGGAACCCCCAAGGTGCGCCGCGCATCCTCGACGTGACGCACGTAGCGGTCGGCGACGGTCTCGAAGCGGGCGAGATCGGGGAAGTAGCTCGTGGCCTCCGGGTTCGAGCCGCCGCCCAGATCGAACATGTCGGCCGTGGACAGCTCGTCGTGCACGACCTGCTCCTCGAACAGCGACGGCAGGACGACCGCTGCGACACCGGCGTGCTCCAGCGCGAGCAGGCTGTCGGTCCGGCTGGTGAGCGGGCCGGCGGACGCGACCAGCGGCGAGCGCAGCTGCAGGCCCATGTAGGTGGTGGAAAGGTCCATCACACGACCTCCTCCGCCGCGACGCCGGCCTCGTCGACGATCGCGCCCGGGTCGTGGGGCACGGTCCGTTCGACGCCCGCGAGCTGCTCGTAGTATCGCCAGCGTTCCTCGACATCGGCCTGGGCGAGCGCCATGAGGTGCGCTGCGCGTTCGGGATCGCTGCGTTGGAGCATTGCGAAACGGCCCTCCGTGCGCGCGAAGTCGGCCACCGGCAGCGCGGGCTTGCGCGAGTCGAGCCGGAACGGTTTGGCGTGCTCCTCCTCGGTCGGCGAGTAGCGGTAGAGCGGCCAGTACCCGCTCTTCACCGCGTCGCGCTGGTGGTGCATCGAGTTACGCATGTCAAACCCGTGCGCGATGCAGGTCGAGTAGGCCAGCACCAGTGACGGACCCGGCCAGGCGGCCGCCTCCCGCAGCGCGCGCACGGTCTGCACCTCGTTGGCGCCGAGCGCGACCTGCGCGACGTAGACGGTGCCGTACTGCATCGCAAGCATCCCGAGATCCTTCTTGGGGCCCGGCTTGCCCGCGGTGGCGAACTTCGCCACGGCGGCGCGGGGCGTCGCCTTCGATGCCTGTCCACCGGTGTTGGAGTAGACCTCGGTGTCGAGCACCAGCACGTTGACGTCGATCCCCGACGCGAGCACATGGTCCAGGCCGCCGTACCCGATGTCGTAGGCCCAGCCATCGCCGCCGATGAGCCACACGTCCTTGCGTACCAGGGCGCCCGCGAGCGTGCGCAGATGCGTCAACGAGGGATCGCCGTTCGCGCGCTCGAGGCGGCGGAGCAGCTCCGCCACCCGTTCGCGCTGCTCGAAGATGCCCGGCTCAGTGGTCTGATCGGCGGTCAGCAGTGCCGCGACCAGGTCGTCGCCGACGACTCCGCCGGCCTTGCTGAGCAGCTGGCGCGCGGTGGCCGCCTGCTGCTCGTAGCCCAGCCGCAGACCAAGGCCGAACTCGGCGTTGTCCTCGAAGAGGCTGTTGGCCCACGCCGGTCCACGGCCCTCGGTGTTCTGGCTCCACGGGGTGGTCGGCAGGTTGCCGCCGTAGATGGACGAGCAGCCCGTGGCGTTGGCGACCACCATGCGGTCGCCGAACAACTGGGAGACCAGCTTGAGGTACGGCGTCTCGCCGCAGCCCGCGCACGCGCTGGAGTAGCTGAACAGCGGCTGCAGCACCTGCGAGCCCTTGACTGTGTCGTGGGACAGCAGCGAGCGGTCGAGCGGAGGGATGTCCTCGAAGAACGCGAAGTTGTCGAGCTCGCGGTCGCGGTGCGCTTCCACCGGCTCCATGTTGATCGCCTTGTGTCCGGCGATCTGCTTGCTGGCCGCAGGACACTGCTCGACGCACACGCTGCAGCCGGTGCAGTCATCGGGCGACACCTGGATGGTCAGCAGGTGTTGTGTGGGCAGGTCCCTTGAGCGGAAGTCCTTGGACAGGAACGAGTCGGGCGCGCCATTGAGCTCGTCGGGCTCGAAGACCTTCATCTTGATCGCATCGTGAGGGCACACGATCGCGCACTTGCCGCAATCGATGCAGATGTCGGGATCCCAGATCGGGATCTCGTGCGCGATCGCCCGCTTCTCGTACCGGGTCGTGCCGGTGGGGAAGGTACCGTCGATGGGCAGGGCGCTGACCGGCAGCAGGTCGCCCTCGCCGGCGAGGATGCGGGCGGTCACTCGCTCGACGAAGTCGGGGACGTCGTCGGGGACCGGCGGCCGCAGCCCCAGCGTGGAGGTCACCCGGTCGCCGATGGGCACCCGCGCGAGCTCCTGCAGCGCGCCGTCCACCGCTGCGAGGTTGCGGTCGACGACCTCCCCGCCACGCCGGCCGTAGGTACGTCGCACTGACTCCTTGACCGCCTCAATGGCCTCGTCGCGTTCGATGATGCCCGACAGCGCGAAGAAGCAGGGCTGCATGATCGTATTGATCCGGCCGCCCAGGCCCAGCTCGCGTGCGAGTCGGTGGGCGTCAATGGCGTAGACCTTCAGCTGCTTGTCGAGGATCGTGCGCTGCACGGGTTCGGGCAGGGTGTCCCACACCTCGTCGGCGGGGAACGGCGCGTTGAGCAGGAAGGTCGCGCCGTTCCCGGCGACCCCGAGCACATCGCGGGTCGCGAGGAAGCCGAACTGGTGGCACGCGACGAAATCCGCCTCGCTGATGAGGTACGTGGAGCGGATCGGCTCGCGGGAGAAGCGCAGGTGCGACACCGTCTGGGCGCCCGACTTCTTGGAGTCGTACACGAAGTAGCCCTGGGCGTGCAGGTCGGTGTGCTCGCCGACGATCTTGACCGTGTTCTTGTTCGCGCCGACCGTTCCGTCACTGCCCAGGCCATGGAACACCGCATCGACATCGCCGGCGACGCGGGGAACCGCGAAGTCGGTCGCCACCGGCAGGGACAGGTGGGTGACGTCGTCGTGGATGCCGACGGTGAACCGCGCCGGCGGGTCACCCTGTTCGCGCCCGTCGCCGCGCCCGGGCTCGCCCTGGCCGGCGAGCGCCGCGAACACGCCGGCCACCATCGGCGGCGTGAACTCCTTCGACGACAGCCCGTACCGCCCACCGCTGACCCGTGGCAGATCGGACGCGGCCATCTTGCCCGTCATGACCGCCTCGGCCAGCGTCGCCGTGACGTCGGTGAACAGCGGCTCTCCCACCGCACCAGGCTCCTTGGTCCGGTCGAGCACCGCGATCCGCCGGACGGTGGGTGGCAGCGCTGCGAGCAGCTGGGGACCCGGGAACGGCCGGAACAGCCGGACGGTCAGCACGCCGACGCGCTCACCTCGGGCGACAAGTTCGTCGACCGCCTCTTCGGTGGCACCGACGCCCGATCCCATGAGGACCACGACACGCTCGGCCTCGGGGTGCCCGGCGTAGTCGACGAGGTGGTACCTGCGGCCGGTGAGGTCGGCGAGCTGGTCCATCGCGGCGGCCACGGCGTCCGGCACCGCGTCATAGAAGGGGTTGGCGGCCTCGCGGGCCTGGAAGAACACATCGGGGTTCTGCGCCGAACCCCGCAGTACCGGTGCGTCGGGGTCCAGACCGCGCCGGCGGTGCGCGAGCACGTCCTCGTTCCGGATCATTGCGCGGATGTCGTCTTCGGACAGCGGATCGATCCGGTTCAGCTCGTGTGACGTCCGGAACCCGTCGAAGAAGTGGAGGAACGGCACACGCGTCCGCAGCGTCGCCGCGTGGGCGACCGCGGCCATGTCCTGCGCCTCCTGCACCGACGCCGACGCCAGCATCGCCCACCCCGTGGACCTGGCGGCCATCACGTCGGAGTGATCGCCGAAGATCGACAGCGCGTGCGTGGCCACCGTCCGGGCGGCGACGTGGATCACCGTCGGTGTCAGCTCGCCCGCGATCTTGAACATGTTCGGGAGCATGAGCAGCAGGCCCTGGGACGCGGTGAACGTGGTCGCCAGCGCTCCCCGCTGCAACGCGCCGTGCAGCGTTCCCGCCGCGCCGGCCTCGCTCTGCATCTCGATGACGCGGGGCACCGCGCCCCACAGGTTGGTGCGTGCGGTGGCCGCCCACGCGTCGGCGAGCTCGCCCATCGGAGATGCGGGTGTGATCGGATAGATCGCCACGACCTCGCTCAGCGCGTACGCCACCCGTGTCGCCGCTTCGTTGCCGTCGAGCACCACAGACATGTTCGCGTCCTTCGCCGTTCCGCCACAGGTGGTTGTATCAGCCCCGCACCTGCGCGCGAAAGGCCTTGGTCCCAGATCCGCAGGGGCGAGCGGCCCTGTCAGAATCACCGTCGACCGGCGAAACTGGTGGGCAAACGACGGACCATCCGGCGCGCACGGCGCGTCGGTCGCGCACCATGGAGGGCTTGCGATGAGTCGCATCGTCGTCGGAGTCGAGGGGTCGGCACACGCGGAGCGCGCGTTGCGCTGGGCCGTGAAGGAAGCCCAACTGATCGGGGCGACGGTCGAGGTGGTGCACGGCTACGTCGTCCGTCCGCGCGCCGGCGCCCTGGTCTATGACGAGCGCGAGTCGGCGGAGGCGGTGCTCGACGCGGTCGTGGAGCGCAACCGGGCGGTGCTCGAGCGCACCACGTGGACCTCGACGGTAGTGCCGACCCTGTGGTCGCCGGCCGGTGCGCTGATGGATCTGGCCGAGGGCGCCGACCTCGTGGTCGTCGGGTCCCGCGGGCTTGGGGGGTTCAAGGAACTGCTCCTGGGCTCGACCAGCTACCGCACCGCCGCCCACGCCTCGGCACCGGTCGCGGTCATCCGCGGGGATGCCGCGACAGAAGACCTCGATGGTCGCCGCGGGATCGTGGTCGGCGTCGACGAGTCCCGCGCCGGGCGGCGTGCGCTGCGGTGGGCGGTCGATGAGGCCGCGCGCCGGAAGGTGTCGCTGACCGTCGTGCACGCCTACAGCATCCCCGTCAACTGGTCGCTGGCGGGCATGGTGCCCGACGATGCGCTCGACGAGTACCGCACCGGCGTTCGTGACGCGGCCATCGACATGGTCGACCGCGCGATCGCGGAGCTCGATGCACCCGCGGACGTCGACGTCCAGCCCGTGGTCGCCGGGGGCATGGCGGCCGCGGTGCTCCTCGACCACGCGGGCGAAGACCGGCTGCTCGTGGTCGGGACCCACGGGCGTGGCGGCCTGGGACGCGCGGTGCTCGGATCCGTGAGCCACCAGTGCCTGCACCACGCGACCGGCCCCGTCGTCGTCGTGCCGTAGCGCGGGCTCGGGCCCGCTGCGCCGGCGCCCGGAGAAGAGGAGCTCGAGATGAGCCGCATCGTTGTCGGGACGGACGGGTCGGCACACGCGGAGCGTGCGCTGCGCTGGGCGGTACATGAGGCGGAACTGCGGTCCGCGATGGTCGAGCTGGTGCATGGCTACGTGATCCACCCGCACGCCGTGATGATGGGCAGATCCGACCGCGATCTGGCCGAAGCGTTGATGGACACCGTCATCGAGCGCAACCGGGCGATGCTGGACCGCGTCGAGTGGGACGCCACGGTGGTGCCGTTGCTCGCGAGCCCGACCGCCGCCCTGCTCGACGCCGGCGAGGACGCCGACCTCATCGTCGTGGGGTCGCGCGGACTCGGAGGCTTCGGCGAGCTCTTCCTGGGGGCGACCAGCTACCACACCGCAGCGCACGCGTCGACACCCGTGGCGGTCATCCGTGGCGGTCCGGACAGCGAGGCCACCGACGCCGCCCGCCCGATCGTGGTCGGCGTCGACGACTCGCGTGCGAGCCGGCGGGCGTTGTGCTGGGCGCTCGACGAGGCCGAGCGACGCGACGTGGATCTGACGCTCGTGCACGCGTACTACGCGCCGGCGCATCCCTCCCTGGCGCGGTCCGCGTCGCCGGAGCAGTTGGGCGAGCTGCGGCTGGCTGTCCGCGACCGCGCGGCTGACGTCATTGAGGATGTCCTCGATGACGTCGATGGCGCGGCGAAGGTCGAGATGAAGCGCGTGGTCAGGGCGGGATCGCCGGCGGGTGTGCTGCTCGCGAGCGCCGGTGCCGAAGGCATGCTGGTCGTCGGCACCCACGGCCGCAGCGCCCTGGGGCGGGCGGTGTTCGGATCGGTCAGCCACCAGTGCCTGCACCACGCGACCGGGCCTGTGATCGTGGTGCCCTGAGCGGCGATCGGTGTGACCATGGCAGCCTCGGTGTGGTCGAAGGAATCGGCGCGACGCCTGATCGGCGGCCGCGTCCTGATCGGCGACGTGATGTCGGCCGAACCCCTGCTGTTGCGTGAGGACATGCGGCTCGAGCCGGCCATCGAGCTGCTGGTCGGCCACGGCTACAGCGGTGCGCCCGTGATGACCGAACGCGGGCAGCTGGGCGGCATGCTGCACGCGCTTGACGTCGCGATCATGCACCTGCCGATGGACAGCGCAACGCCCCGACCTCCCCGCCACATCCTGGTCCGTGAGATCTGTCGCGAGGCCGTGACCATCTCTCCGGCGAGACCGATGGGTGCCGCCGCGGCGAGGATGCGCGCCCACGGAACCGACCGGCTCGTGGTCGTGGACCGGTCCGGACATGTCGTGGGTGTGGTGACGGGACACGACCTGTTGCGAACTGTCGCCGAACGTGGGGACCTGCTCCGCGAGATCGTCGACGAGCGCGTCGCCGCCCTTGACATGCCCGGCGTGCGGGCCACCGTCGACTTCTCGGGAACCGTGCTGCTCACGGGTTCTGTGGATTCGCAGGCGGACCGGGGCCGGCTGGTACGGACGATCGGCTCGCTCGACGGTGTCACCGAGGTCGACGAGCTGGTCGCCGTCGCCGGCGACCCACAGGTCTCCTGACCACGACGGCTTCACTGTCACACGCGGACGGCCTGTCGCGTCGGTTGACAGCGGCCGCAGATAATGCAATCTATGAAGTATAGGAAGCGCCCTTTCGCTGCCGCCTCGCGGACGCCTGAGGCTGAAGCGGGCGCGGGCGCCGTCGCCCCGCGGCTCGATCGGGTGCGTGTGCGGAAGAAGGGCAGCGGCAATGGAGCATCGCGATGAGATCCGTGATGGGATGCGGATCGAGTGGGACGTCCCGATCGAGATGGACGACGGGACGGTGTTGCGGGCCGATGTCTACCGTCCGGTGGAGGACGGCAGGTACCCCGTGCTGCTGACCTACGGGCCGTACGGCAAGAACATGCCGTTCCAGGTCCTGTATGCGGATCAGTGGCGGGCGATGATCTCCGAGCATCCCGATGTGGCACAGGGGTCGACGTGCGCCTACCAGAACTGGGAGGTGGTGGATCCGGAGAAGTGGGTGCCCGACGGCTACGTCTGCGTGCGGGTCGACTCCCGGGGTGCGGGGCGGTCACCCGGGTATCTGGACATCTTTTCCCCACGGGAGACGAAGGACTTCTCCCTGTGCATCGAGTGGGCCGGGACGCAGCCGTGGAGCAACGGCAAGGTGGGGCTCAACGGCATCTCCTACTACGCGATCAACCAGTGGCAGGTGGCCGCGCTGCAACCACCGCACCTGGCGGCGATGTGCGCCTGGGAGGGTGCCGCGGACGCCTATCGCGACTGGCATCGCCACGGTGGCATCCTCAGCACGTTCACCGGTGGCTGGTACGCCAACCAGGTGCTGCCCGTGCAGCATGGCTTCGGTCTACGCGGTGAGCGGGACCCCAACACCGGTCTGCTGGCAGCGGGGCCGGAGACGCTGCCCGACCACGAACTGGCCCGCAACCGGTCGAACCCGCAGATCGAGGCCCGGATGCGGCCGGTCGACGATGCGTGGTACCGGGAGCGGTCGGCGGACTGGTCGAAGGTCGAGACGCCGTTCCTGTCGGCCGGGAGCTGGGGCGGCGCCGGACTGCACCTGCGTGGCAACGTCGAGGCCTTCGTGCAGGCGGCCGCCGGCCAGAAGTGGCTGGAGATCCACGGTCTGGAGCACTGGACGCACTTCTACACCGACTACGGCCTGGACCTGCAGAAGCGGTTCTTCGACCACTTCCTCAAGGGCGACGACAACGGCTGGGACCGGCAACCTCCCGTGCTGCTGAACATCCGGCATCCCGGCGAACACTTCGAACTGCGCGGCGAGCAGGAGTGGCCGCTGGCGTCGACCCGCTGGACGAAGTACTACCTCGACCCGGAGCGGGGGTCGTTGACGAGGGAGACGGTCAGCGCCGAGGGCAGCGTCGACTACGCGCCGCTGACCTCTGCGGGCGTGACCTTCTCCACGGAACCGTTCGCGGAGCAGACGGAGATCACCGGCCCGGTCGCGGCGAAGATCTTTCTGTCGACCGAGGGGGTTGACGCCGACCTGTTCCTGGTCGTGCGGCTGTTCGATCCCGACGGGCAGGAGGTCACGTTCGCGGGTTCGGTGGAGCCGGCGGCGCCGATCGCGCAGGGCTGGCTGCGGGCCTCACACCGCAAGCTCGACCCTGAGCGGACCACGCACTACCGGCCCTACCACACGCATGACGAGGTCCAGCCGGTGGAGCCGGGGCAGGTCTATGAGCTCGACATCGAGATCTGGCCCACGTGCATCGTGATCCCACCCGGTTACCGGTTGTCGTTGACGATCCAGGGCCGCGACTTCGAGCGCGAGACCGTCTCCGGCAGCCTCGGGACCTTGGGAACCTTCCGCGGGTCAGGGCCGTTCGTGCACAAGGAGCCGTGGGACCGGCGACCCGAACGCGTCAACGGCCGGGTCACCGTCCATGGCGGCGGCGACACCGCCTCCTACCTGCAACTTCCTCTCATCCCGTCGGACGCCGCGGGCTGATCCCGCGGCCGCGTCCCTGGACATGCCGGGCGGCGGACAGGACATCGAGGCCGCACCGGCGAAGCCCTGGCCGGCCCGCAGACGTCACCACCAGCTTGGAGTCGTGGCAACCGTTCGACGGGGCCAATCGTCCCTTCGCGAACGGGCCTTTCTTCGGTCGTCGATCCCGGTCACAGCCATCCGCGCCAGCGGAACAGGGCGAACAGCGACACCGCGAGCACGATCTGCACGACGACGGCGGCCAGGGCACCGCCGACCTGACCGAACCCGGGGTAGGGGACGTTCATGCCGTAGAAGCCCGTGACCGCCGTCGGCACCGCGATGATCGCCGCCCACGCGGAGATCTTGCGCATGTCGGTGTTCTGCCGCAGCGCGATGCGCGAGTCGTTGCTGCTGCGCAGGTGCTCCACGAGCTCGCTGTAGTCGCCGATCTCGCGGGTCAGGACAAGGGCGTCGTCGAGGACGTCACGGAAGCGCCGCGCGGTGTCGACGTCGACGCCCTCAGGGACCCCGCTGCTGAGATGCCGCAGCGGCTCGATCAGCGGGTGGACGGCATGGGCCATCGCGAGCAGCTGGAGCGTGGTCTGGTACAGCACGTGCGCCTCGTCGGTGCCACGCGGTGTGAACAGCCGATCCGCTGCCGCGAGGATCGACGCCTCGACGTTGCGTGAGACGATGGAGCAGTCCTCGACGACGGTGGCGAGCACCATGTTCAGGACACCGAGCGGTGTGAGGTGCTTGCTCCCGGCCTGCTGCATCCTGCGGCGGACGCGGTCGAGCGTGTCGCCGGCCTCCTGGCGCACGGTCACCACGAACGCGTCGCCGATGAAGACCATGACACGGCCGACATCCAGTGGCGCCAGCGCATCCCGGTAGCCGACCGTGACGACCGCGAAGAACTTCGTGCCGCCATCGGCTTCCAGCTTCGGTCGCGCGCGGGCGTTCACCGCGTCCTCGACAGCCAGCCGGTGGAGGCCGAAGCTGCCTGCGATGTCGGAGAAGTCCTCGATCGCCGGGTGGTCGAGCTCCACCCAGACGAACCCGCCCGCCTCGCGCGCGGTGACCAACCCGCGCACCGCGTCGTCGACGACCTCGAGGTTGCCCTGGTGGAACACGTGGCTGGTACGCATCAGGCTCTCTCCGTCCGGTGCTTCCATCCCGCGCGCGCTGCCGCCCGACGTGTGTACCAGCATCTGCGGGGGAGTGCTGTCAGCCGGCCACGGCGTAGGGACCCGTCCGCTGGCGCTCGGGCACCGGCCCACTGACCTCGGTGAGGATGCGCGCCGCGACCTCGTGTGCGGCCGCGGCATCACGCTCGGCACCGTGCCCGGTCCGGCAGCGTCAGCTCGGCGCCTCTGACTGCCCGGCGTGCTGCTCGTCGTAGAAGTCGAGCTTGTCGAGCGGCAGGACGAGCGACGTGAGGACGTTGCCCAGATGGGCGCTGACGCGGGCGAGGAAGTGGTAGGTCAGGGCGCGGGCGGCCCCGTCGCCGGGGGCCGGGTCGGCGGCGAGCAGCCGGTCGATCGCGGCGGTGATCTCGTCGGTGAGCGCCTGGAGGTCGCTGAGGAGCGTGGAAGCCCGGTCGGGATCATGGACGCCGAGGGTCTCACGGACGTCGGTCAGGTGCTCGGCGATGCGGTCGGTGTAGGCCGCGATCTGGGCGTGCTCGTCAGTGTCGGGGGTGAAGGGCCCGCGGACGCGTGCCACGCGGAGGAGCCGCTTGGCGTAGTCGCCGATGCGTTCGATGTCCTTGACGATCGACATCGTCGCGAACATGACGGCGGTGTCGACCTGGGCGCCGTGCAGAGAGGCGTGCACGACGAGCTCCCGGCGCACCTGCTGCACCAGCATGTTGACCCGGTGGTCGCTGTCGGATGCCTCCTGGCGCAGGCGGCCAGGGTCCGCGGCGCCAAGCAGACCGTTGGTGGCCAGGTCGAAGGTGTGCCGGTCGGCGTCCAGCATGTCGAGCACATGCTGTTCGATGCGCTCCAGACCGCTCTTGCGGCCCCCGAACAGTTCACGCCACATCATGCGGGTGCTCCTTCCAGTCCCCGCAGATTACGGCCCCGCGGATCATTCGTCTCACCCGATGACCGCTCGCGCCACGTGCACGCGCACGGCGGTGCCCGGCCAGGTGCGGTATACACGGCCGGGGACCGCGGGCGTTCCCAGACGAGGTCGAAGATGAAGCTGTCACAGCGGAACGGTCTGCTCGGGAGCGCGTTGCGCGCGGTCGCCCGGCCCCCGCTCATCTTCGTGCTGGGCTCACAGCGGTCGGGCACGAACGCGCTCCGCCAGTCGCTGTCGCTGGACCCGTGGGTGCGGGGGTTCAACGAGCACCCGTCGAACCGCCTCTACGAGGACTGGGAGCTGCGGCCCGAACCGGAGATCCGCGGGTTCCTGCGCCGTCAGCAGGGCACGGTGCTGCTCAAGCCGATCAGGTCCGTCATCGACCGTCCGGTGCCCGACTTCCTCGCGGAGTTCGCTGCCTACCAGTACAAGGTGGCGTGGATCTACCGTGATCCGGTGGAGGTGTTCGCCTCGCGGCGGAAGCGCTGGTCGTACCTCGACGACGTCGACCGGTTCGTGGACGAGTGGAACCGGATCAACCGCTCGGCGCTGGATGCGCACGACGAGCGGATGGCGGTCGTGAACCATGGTGACCTGATCGCCAGTCGCGCCGTCTTCGACGACCTCTGTGGCTTCCTCGGTGTGCATGGCGAGTACCTGTTCCGTCGTGCGGCGAACCGGCCGTACGACGAGATCCCCGCCGGCGACCTCCAGCGCATCCAGCGCGCGACCGCCGAGACGTACGCCGCGCTCGATCGCGCACGGGCACACGTCCCGGCGGCCGGTCACCGCGCGGGATGACTGACGATCAGTGATCCACCTTGACCGCGCTCCGCTGCGGCTCGGCCTCGACGGGCGGTCGGTGACGGAGGACCATCTGCGGTGCCCACAGACGCAGCAACGACCACAGCACGACGATGAACAGGCCGATGCCGGCCAGTTCGAGGGTCTCCTCGACGATGGTCAGCATCAGGTACCGCGGTGTGTCCAAGCCCGAGTTCTCTGAGACACCGGCGCCAACGAGCTCCATCATCAGCGCTCCACCCACGTACAGTCCGCCCGCGACCACGACACCGGTGCGGTACGGCGACGGCAGTGCCAGAACGAACCGCAGATAGGTCGCCGCGAGGACCACCACCACCAGACCGCCGACCAGGACCCACCCCCAACGCAGCACCCCTGTGGTGAACGGCAGCGCGGCGAGCGGTTCGTTGAGTCGCTCGTGCAGGCGTGCGCCCTCGTCGAGGGCGAGATACAGGAAGATGCCCGACAGCAGGACCCACCGCGACACGAAGCGGTCGCCGCGCGCACGCTGCACCGCCGCGATCAGCATCAACAGCAGCGCGCAAGCCGCCAGCCACAGCACTGACACGACCGTCGGGACGTTGAACTCGGACTTCAGCGACAACAGGGTGATGATGTTCTCGCGACCGGCGATCTCGAGCTCGGACCGTTCGAGCAGGCTGGCCACGATCCCGAGCCCGACCAGGATGGCTCCGATGATTCCGAGCACCCGCGCCACCGCCCGTGGCGATGGCAGGTCGATGGGCACCTGGCCGGCCGGCGGGTGCTGCACGCCGGCCGTCATGTCGACCCCGTGCGCGCGTCAGCGTGCTGACTGGGGAACACGGACGTCACCAGGTCACCTCCCGTTCACCCCCCGGGCAGGTGTCAGAGCATAGCCGCAACCATCGCGGCGACGGTCGCTCACCGCGCGATTCCCTCGCGACGCTAGGGTTTCCAGGCGATGAGCACTCCTGTGGAGCGCCTCCACACGCTCCTCGTCGACGTCGACGAGGAGCACGGCTGCGGCGATCTGCCCGAGGACGTCTGCCGGGAGGTGCCCGGCAACGCGACACGGATCGTGGTGGCGCAGACCCTGCAGAACATCGGGGACCGCATCGTTGACGCCAAGACCGTGCTGCCGTGGCTGCTGGCCGCCACCGGCGCGCCCGCCGCGTTCGTCGGCCTGCTCGTACCGATCCGTGAGTCCGGTTCGCTGCTGCCGCAGGCGGCGCTCGTGCCGTGGGTGCGGCGCCAGCCGGTGCGCAAGGCGGTGTGGGTGGTCGGTGGGGCCGGTCAGGCGACGGCGGTCGCCGGCATGACGCTGGCGGCCGCGACCACCACGGGGGCCGTCACCGGCGTCGTCGTGCTCGTCGCGCTGGGGGTGTTCGCGCTGGCGCGATCGCTCTCGTCGATCGCGTCCAAGGACGTGCTGGGACGCACCGTCCCCAAGGGGCAGCGCGGTCAGGTGACCGGCCTGTCGACCGTCATGTCGGGTGCGGTGGCGGTCACGGTGGGCCTGGGCATCCACATGTTCGGCGGGCAGGACGTCAACCCGCTGGCGCTCGCGGTGATGCTCGGCGCTGCCGCGCTGGTGTGGGTCGGGGCCACGATCGTGGTCGCCTCCGTCCACGAGCCGGTCAGCGGCCAGGACGCCGCGCTCGACGTCGGCTGGCTCGGCTACGCCGTGGGGTTGCTGCGCGACGATGCGCCGTTCCGCCGCTTCGTGCTCGCGCGCACCCTGTTGCTGGTGTCGGCGCTCAGCCCGCCGTTCGTGGTCGCGCTGGCGGCCGAGCAGGCGGGGGTCGGGTTCGGCAGCCTGGGTCCGTTCCTGATCGCGTCGGGCCTGGCGGGCCTGGTCGGCGGGCGCGCGTTCGGCCGGCTCGCCGACCGTTCGAGCCGGCGGGTGATGATGCTGGCGGCGGGCGTGTCGTCGCTGGTCGTCGTGGCGCTGCTCGCCGGGCTGGCCGTGCCCGCCGTGCGCGGATCGCTGTGGCTGTACCCGGTCGTCTACCTCCTGCTGGCGCTCGCGCACACCGCAGCGCGGGTCGGCCGCAAGACCTACGTCGTGGACCTCGCCAACGGCAACC
>Ga0214469_1000396_pt1 | contig 15038 bp, 14 predicted proteins | sample RVTome_10_FD_187340 | JGI IMG/M metagenome (GOLD analysis project Ga0214469, IMG submission 187340) | Soil microbial communities from uranium-contaminated site in the Upper Colorado River Basin, Wyoming, United States - RVT153D57 HiSeq ... | reverse complement strand
TCCGCCGAGCAGCAGAACAACGCCCGGATTCGCGAGCAGGCGCTCAAAGACCTCGTCCGAAGCCACGTGTGAACCCATTGCGTCATCAACCCTTCAGTCTGCGATGCGTACCAAAGCCGACGTCGGGGCCGGAGGAGGGAGCGAGCGACAGAGGGTGACGGCCCGCCTCAGCCGGCATCCATATAACGCTGCTGCAGGTATGTGCGGACGTCGTCCTCTTTGAGTCTGTATCCCCGGCCGATCCGAAGCGCGCGCATTTCGCCGGCTTTTATCAGGCGATATACCGTCATGTTCGAGACCCTGAGTTGTTTGGCCACCTCGGCGACGGTGAGGAAGGCACCCATAGCTGAGGTCGAGTTCGGCTCGGCAGGGCCCTCTGGAGTCTCGTTCATAGCGGACCCACTATAGCAACAGGCGCGGTTTGCCCTGCTCAGAAGGGGTCTAGGAGCTGGGCCTCGGCTTCGTCCCTGTCCTCGATTATCGAGGTGAAGGCCTCAACGACCTTCGCGTCGAATTGGGTTCCAGAGCATCGTTTCAGCTCGGCGACCGCCTCCTGAACGCTCATCGCGTCCCTGTACGGGCGCTCCGAAACCATCGCGTCGAATGCATCGCATACCGCAACCACGCGTGCTCCGAGCGGGATCTGATCGCCGCTCAGACCGTCTGGGTAGCCGGTTCCGTCGGTGGCCTCGTGACTCGAACGGACCAACTGCGCAACGTAGTTGAGGGCCGGCGAAACTCCCAGGATCCGCTGCCCGATGATGGTGTGCTGACGGATGAATGCTTTCTCCCGCTCGTCTAGCGGACCGGGCTTGTTCAGGACCTCGTCGGGAACGGCCTCCTTGCCGACGTCGTGCAGTTCGGCAGCGAGCCCAACGAGTTGAGACTCGATGTGGGAAAGCTCGAGCTTGTTGCACAGTTTTTCGGCGAGGGCGGCCACCCCGTTGTGACGAAGCTGGAGGCTCTGGTCCCGGTGCCCAAGCGCCGTCAGAAGGACCTTGCCCGTGAGCGGGCCGCCCTCGGACCCCCTCCCGATGCTCTTGTTCTCGTACATCCGGATGTCGGCCCGTCGAAGAGCTGCTGAAGGAGTCGTCTCCTCGCCGGGGATCACACTCCACCCCGCCGCGGTCCCGATCGTGAAGCCCTCACCTCGTTCACTAAGCGCGGGGATGAGACGCTTGGTGATCTCCTCTGGAGAGTTGTTGCGGCAGCTGACGAGAACGCAGAACTCGTCACCACCCAGACGGTAGGCGCACCCACCAACAATCGCCGTTTCGAGCGAGTGGCCCAGCCGCGCAAGCAACGCGTCGCCCGCCGGGTGCCCGAACGTGTCGTTGTACTGCTTGAAGCCGTTCAGATCGAAGATGATCACGGCAAGCGGTTCGTCGGGCGTCACCTTTTCGCATGCTTCTTCGAGCTCGCGCATCAAGCGCCTGCGATTCCCAAGGCCGGTCAAGGAGTCGGTCATCGCCTCCTGATGGGTCGAGCCGATCATGCCTATGTTTTGTTTGAACACGATCGTCATCCGCGTGATGGCAACTGCCAGAGCGGCCGCCGCCGTCGTGAGAGACACGATGTTGACCCGGTGGAAGTGATCGAAGATCACCACACCGAGCGCAATAGAGGCAAAGAAGAGTGGCATTGTGGCGATGCGCGCTCTGAATGGATCGGACGGTCCCAGCTTCCGAAGCGGCTGCCACGCTGCGAACCCGATACAGAGCATCGCTGCCGGCCATCCCGCCTCGAGCACGTTGCCGGGAACCCAGGTCTCATTGACGACCTTGACCAGATAGACGCTGTCGACCACTGCGAACAGAATGAGGCCTCCTCCGAGCCATGCCCACAGGCCGTCGATGCGCCACCCGCTCACGCCGATCGCTCCCACGATCATTGAAATCAGGAGCAGGTCGCCGATCGGGTACGCGGCATTCGTAGCAAGAGCTAGAGCGTCGCCAGACCCCGCCTCGAAGAGGGCGTCGAAGCCGATAGCGGCGACGATCGAGCCCACCGCCAGCGCACCCATCGCGCCATCCATCCACAGGTGGAATCCCGAGGTCTGCACTCGCCCGCGAACGAGTGCAGCCACGGAAACCAATGAGAGAGGGTAGAGGATCAGCCAGAATCCATCGCTGGGCGACGGCACTGGAAGGACGCTGAGATCCCACAGTACGACCGAGTAGTAGATGTTCCCGAAGGACCACAGGACCATTCCGAGCCCGAGCAGCACCCAGGCCTTCCTGGCTTCCGCGATCAACACGCCGCGCGCCAGAGCGGCCAGTGCGCCACCCAGGAGGACCACGTTGTAGGACCACTTCGAGATGAAGCCTTGCAGCGGTCCGAAGGATTGATCGGTCAGGGCGCCGATCACGGCCACCGCAAGGAGACCGGTCAGGGCCGCCAGCCAGACACCAACGGCGCGTCTCATGCCAAAAGTGCCCACAGGTGTGCTCATGTGTAGTTTCTCGACACTTATGACTCACTAGTGAACCGGCAAAACCCACTGATTCGGCACTTAAACCTAGGTGTCGGGGTCCGTGCCCCCTAGGACGTCTTCGAACAGCCGCCAGGACGGCTCGTAGAGGCGTGGGGGCCGGTTGTCGTCCATCGGGACGATTGCCACGTCCTTGCCCTCGGCCCAGGCGACGGCCAGTGCCGGGTCGTTGATGTCCATGACGGCGAGAGTGGGAATGCCTCGTTCGATGGCGGCTCCGGCAAAGCCATGGTCGCCGAAGACGAAATCGGGGTAGGGCTCGGCCTCGAGCAATGCCTCCATCGGCTCGCTCGAATGCGTGTGCATGAGCTGCCCCCAGTCCGCGAGCATGCCGACACCGCCCACGTAGCGGATCTCCGAGTGTTTCCGGCGGATCCCAAGGTCGGCGTCCTCGTGGAGGACCACGACCTTGCCCCCGGCGGAGCGGTACGCATCGAGGACCCTGATGTAATGCTCGAGCATGCCGGTCGGGTGCCCGGTGCAGCACAAGAGGGTCGAGCCCTTTCCGGCCTCTGCCTTCAAGCGCTGCGCGCCGGCAACGATGGCCTCCACGGTCTTGGTCGGATCCATCACGTCGTAGCCAGAAAAATCGTCGATGTCGTCGCTGCAGCCGGTGAGCTCGGCCATGAATCCGAGTACGTCCCGAGGCTCATAGGTCGTCAGCCCGGAGAGGCCAAAGCGAGATTCCTCGTCCTCGCCGGAAACCATGGCCCTGATCTTCATGAGAGCGTTGCGGCGCGTGTGCGACTGGTGAGGCCCTGTGATGCCTGCGGCAACCAGAGCCTCGCGCGCGTCGGACAGACTGATGGGGGGCATAGGAGAATCGTAGCGACTGTCTGAGCTACCGCGTACAGGTGGCACTCAGGCGCAAGGGCTTCTATCCAGGGGAGATCGTTGACATGAAGTTGTTCTCGCTCGAGGGCAAAACAGCTGTGGTCACGGGGGCATCTCGGGGCATCGGGCGCGCGATCGCGCTCGGATTGGCCGAGGCGGGCGCCGATGTGGCCGTCGCGGCGCGGACCGAGAGCGATCTGCGGACTCTCGTCGAGGAGATCGAGGGCCACGGTCGAAACGCACTCGCCGTGCCGACGGACGTGCTCGATCGAGGAGCGATCGAGAATCTGTTCGCTCGGACGCTGGATGAGCTCGGGGGCTTCGACGTCCTCGTCAACAACGCGGGTGGGACCCGGTTCATCGCGCCGATCACCACGCTGCGACCGGAGGGATGGGACAAGGTCATCGACCTCAATCTCAACGCCGTCTTTCACGCCACTCAGCTCGCAGCGCAGCGAATGGTGGACCGAGGCGGGGGCTCGATAATCCAGATCTCCTCGGTAGCCGGCGTACAGGGGGCCGAGGGACTCTCCTTCTACTCTGCCGCTAAGGCTGGTGTGAGGCTCATGACTCAGTCCGTGGCCCGCGAACTCGCGTCATCGGGTGTGCGTCTCAACTCGATCGCTCCCGGATGGATCGCAACCGATCTCAACGCCAATATGTGGAGCGACGAAGGCGTCCGCAAATCGATGGAGGACTCGATCCCTATGGGCAGGCTCGGCAACGCAGAGGAGATCGTAGGCCCCGCGATCTTTCTGGCGAGTGACGCGTCGAGCTTTGTCACCGGGGCGACTTTGTTGGTAGACGGCGGGCAACTCGCTTGACTCGGTTCTAACAAAGTGCGACTAGCGAGTGCATCGACCGGAGGAGACGGCGCTCGTAGACGCGATGCCTTCGTCTACTTCGCCGGCGATCTCGGCCCCCGTTAGAGCGAAGCCTCGGTTTGAATCCGTGGTCGAGGCTGCGAACACAACACCGGCAACACTTCCATCGGGAAGGACGAACGGTCCACCAGATTCCCCCTGGGTTACCTCGGCGCGGAGCTCGTACACCTCGCGCGACACATCGTCCTCGCCGTAGATGTCCTTGCCCACCGCCTCATAGCGCTCCTGCACCGCGGCTGCGTCGGCATCGAGTTGACCACCCGCGTTTCCGGGATAGCCGAGAGTGGCGCCGGGTTGCCCGCGCTCCTTACCGTCTGTCTCCAAGCGCAATGGTGGGGCAGACACGTCGTCCGTCAGACGAAGGATGGCGACGTCCATGCGGGGATTGAAGCGCACGATTTGAGCAGGAACGGTTTCGTCCTGCTGGGTCTGGACCGTAACGCTCTCTCCACCAGCGACAACGTGTGCGTTTGTCACCACCACTCCGTCGGAGACAACCCAACCGCTTCCGAGCTGCGTGCCTCCGCACGCGGGGACCGTGACACGGACGGTCGAAGGTGCGGCTGCATTGATGGCGCGACGCGCGGTGCGATCGCTCGGCAGATCAACCGGTGGACCGACCTGGCGAGGCAGGCCCGCAAAGACCTGGGGAAAGCCAGAGGTGTTGAGGTACTGGCTGAAATACGAAAGCAAGTTTGGAGGAGGGGGCAGCGAGTCGTCGAGTGTTTGCAGGATGACCGAGCGCGCAAGCGCACGGTTAACCGGACGAAGGCTCGATGCAGCGACGAGGGAGCCGATCAACCAGAAGGTAAGGGCCGCGAGCACGATCCCGCCCAATGCGCCGAGCCCCTGGTTGAGCTTCCCCAGCTTCACCTTGTGAGCCAGGCTCGCGAATCGCTGGCCGACGACGTAGCCGATCGTCTGGCCGAGGCTCAGGAGCACGAAGACTGTGAGCAGCGAGATCATCACGCCGGCGAGACCCGCTCTATCGGTCACCGCGTCGGCGAGGCGAGGGCCGAGGGCTACGCCGGCAAGTAGACCCACGAAGCCACCTCCCAGCTCGAACACCAGACCGAGGAGTCCTCTGCGATATCCCCTGTAGGCGGTCAGAGCCGCGACGAGGACAAAGAGCAGATCTACGACGTTCACGGACACGGGGTGGGCTCGGCCGGACCGCAGACTGACGGGGTGGGCTCGGCCGGACCGCAGACTGACATGGTTCCGCTCACATCCCCAAACCGGTCATAAGGGCGCGCACGGTCAACCCGCAGCAGAGGAACGCCGCGATTCCGAACGGGACGAAAGGCACCTCCGAGAACCGCCCCTGGGCGGCTCTGTGCGCGAAGAGGAGCAGGGCGGCGGGGAAGAACGCCCCGTAGACGTAGTGCAGCCATGTGGCGCCCTCGAACACCGGGCGGCGTCCGGACAGGAAGAGGACGGCCCCCACGATGAACTGAATCCCCACGACGACTTGGAGGATGCCGAGCAGGCTCCAATACCAGTCGTGTGGGACCCGGTTTCGGATGAAGATCCAAAACGACCACAACGTGAGGATTCCGAAACCGATGGGGACAGACCAGCCGACATAGAGATGAATTTCGGTAATTGCGTCCACGGACGAGAGGGTAAACGCGGCTGGGGCTAAGTAGATGCCAGCTTCTCGAGATGCGGGACGCACGCGCTCAGGACCTCGTCAACCGACTCCCGAACCGAGTCGCGGAAACTGCGGGAGACCTCGTCGGGGGCGCGGTCCCTCAGCCACTCGGGTGGAATCATCTCTGGCGCTCCGCATAGTTCCGCAAAGTGCATGGTCCAGACTTTGGGGACCACCGTTTCAGCCTGATATCCGCCTCCTCCGGTGGCGACCCAGCGACCCGACCCGTGCGTGTGGATCGCGTCGTGCAGGATTCGGCCCATCTGCGGATAGGCCCCCATCGTTAGACCGAGGTTTGCAAGGGGGTCATCGTGATGCGTATCCGCCCCGAGCTGAGTCAATACGAGGTCTGGTTCGTAGGCCTCGGCGAGTCCGTTCACCAGCGCATGGAGTGCCCACAGGTAGTCGTCGTTGCCGGTGAGAGGCATGAGCGGAAGGTTGGCCGAGGTGCCGACCGCGTCGCCTATTCCAAGTTCATCGGTAAAGCCGGTTCCCGGATAGAGATACCGGCCGCTTTGGTGAAGAGACAGAGTAAGAACGCGGGGTTCGTCGTAGAAGATCCACTGCACCCCATCTCCGTGATGAACGTCGACATCGATGTACATGACGCGCCAGTCGGGTCGCATTGCAAGCACGCGTGCGATGGCCACCGCCGGGTCGTTGTAGATGCAGAAACCCGAGGCTTCGCTTCGGCGCGCGTGATGCAGACCTCCCGCAGGATTGAACGCATGCTGCGCGTCGCCCGAAACCACCGCCTCCGCCGCGGTCACTGTCGCGCCGCAGACCGCGGCGGAGGCTGTGTGCATGTCTGGAAAAACCGGGTTGTCGGGCGTTCCCACCCCGTACTGCAATCCGAATTGCGACGTCACGACCCCCGCATCTATATCGCGCACCCCGTTTATGAATTCCGGCGAGTGGACCGCGCGGATCTCGTCATCGGTTGCGTGCCTCGCATCCACCTCCTTGACCCCGGCACTCTCGACAATCCCGAGTCGCGCGATGTGGTCCAGCGTTCCCAGCACCCGCTCTGGGCGAAGGGGGTGGGTCGGCCCGAAGTCGTAGAGGCGCGCGAGGTCGGGCACACGGATCAATGTTGTTGAGTCACTCATCTCGTCACCGTACCCGCGCAAAGTCGTCCCGAGACTCGACGAGTCGGCGTGTCAGAGCTGGAGCCCCATGATCACCGAGTCCCAGATCTCGCCGTTGCGGCGTTTCCACTGGCGTCTCAGATGGCCTTCCTCGATGAACCCGAACTTGGCGTAGAGCCTCCGAGCGGCTTCGTTGTCCGGCCAGAGCTGAAGAGTGATCTTGTGAGCACCGCGCGATCGGGACCAGTCGAGTCCCGCGTTCAGTAGAGCGGACCCGAGGCCCTGACCCCGGTGGGCGGGGGCAACGAGCATGCCGATGTCGATCAGCCCCCTCGTGTCCTTGAGGCCAATCTGGCCGGCAATGTCGCCGCCGGACCCGACGGCCACGAACAGACCCCAATCCTCCGCATCGAAACGTTCCAGATACTGTTCGCGTCTCCTGGGGCGATCGATGGGAGCCTCGACTCCGATATAACGCTCCTCTGCCGCCACGACCTCGAGCAGATCAAGAAACTCATCCAGGTCACCGGGGGTCATGGGGCGCACTTCGACGGCTAACAAACGCAGGACTCGGTTCCCTCGGTCACTATTTCTCGGGCTCTCCTTGCGCAAGCTCCTGAGACCGCTCCATTGCTGCCTGGATTGCATTGAGGAACGCGGCGCGCACTCCGGATTGTTCCAGGACCCGAATCGCCCTAATCGTCGTACCCCCCGGAGACGTGACCATCTCGCGCAATTCAACGGGATGCATGTGCTCGTCGCGCAGGAGCTTGGCAGAGCCGAGCATGGTTTGAACGACCAGGTCGGTCGAGATCTCGCGCGATAACCCCAGAAGAATCCCCGCCTCGATCATCGCTTCGGCTAAGAGCGCAAAGTATGCGGGACCCGATCCCGAGATGGCAGTTACCGCATCGAGGTGAGCTTCGGGCACGGTAACCACCCGGCCCACATGCTCGAGGACCTCGCACGCGAGCTTCAGGTGAGACTCGTCCGCGTGCCGGCCCGCAGCTACACCCGCCATCCCCTCGTGGACCCGAGACGGTGTGTTTGGCATCGCGCGTACAACCGGGACCGAGGGATCGAGATGCGCTTCGATGAATGACGTCGGAATGGCCGCTATGAGGCTGAGAACCGTCTGGTCACTCGTCACCGACGACGAGATCTGCGAGAGAAGTGCCTCCGTGTCCTGAGGCTTGACCGCCATGACTATTACCTCGGCTCCCGAGATCGCAACGGAGTTGTCGAGCGAGGCCTCGACCCCGTGACGCTGGGTCAGCTCCTCGAGGCGCTCTTGGCGTCTGGCCGTCACGCAAATGTCCCCCGGAGCGCGCCAGCCCGTGGTGAGCACTCCGGCTACCAGCGCCTCACCCATCTGACCGCATCCAAGAACAGCGAGCTTCGTCATCGAGGCTCATATGATGGCACGGCACCGATCCGGGTATGAGCGCCGAGGATCGGCACCCGTCGAGACCGATTTTCGAAATCCAGCTGGAGGGGGCGAGTTGCTCGGACGTCTGTGGTTGTGGGTCTCTGAGAAACCGCGCGTCGAGCGGCTTGTAACCAAGAGCAAGCTCACCAAGGGCATCGTCAAACGTTTCATCGCGGGAGACGACCTCGAGAGCGCCATCGAGGTCATCCGTAAGCTCAACGCACAGGGCATCGGCGGAATTCTCGACCTGCTTGGGGAAGGCGTGAAGGACCCGGAGGGGGCCCAGGCAGCGACAGACGACTACCTCCGAGCGATCAAACGTGTTGAGGAGACCGGGGTCGACACCACCATCTCGGTTAAGCCGACCCAGCTGGGCCTTTCCTTCGACAAAGGGCAGTGCATCGATCATTTCCGCCGCATCGCGGCCGAGGCCACGGCCATCGACATGCGGGTGGAGATCGACATCGAGCAATCCGAATTCGTGCTCGATACCTTGGACGTCTTCCGGATTCTCCAAATCGACTACCCCGACATCCGTCAGGCCATCCAGTCCTATCTCAGGCGCACCCCAGTTGATCTCGAGACCTTCTCGGCGGTAAAGCCGCGCATTCGCCTCGTCAAAGGTGCATATGCCGAACCAGAGGAGCTCGCGTTCCAAAAGGGCTCCGAAATCGACAACCAGTTCAAGTTCCTGATCGATTGGCTATTCGAAAAGGGAACCGATCCCGGAATCGCGACACACGACTCGAAGCTCATCGACTACGCACGCTTCGCTGCGGTCCGAACGGGAGCCGAGAAAACCGATTTCGAGATCCAGATGCTCTACGGCGTCCGGACGAAACTCCAGCAGGAGCTCGTCCAGCAAGGCTATCGGGTACGGACCTACGTGCCCTATGGCTCGGCTTGGTATCCCTACCTCATGCGTCGAATCGCTGAGCGTCCGGCGAACCTTCTCTTTTTCCTTCGCACACTGGTGCGCGGCTAACCGCTACTAGGAAGGCTCTCCCTCCCCAGCGGGGTGAGGGGGAGGAGGTAGCTTCTCAGCTGGAGAGGGAAGTCCGGAAGCAGTGCTTTCGGGCAGACTCCTGCCACTCTGGGCCCACGCTCTGTTCAGGTTGGACTGGAGATAGATGACGTGAAGTCCGAATATGAACCAGAGAATGAATGACAGAACGGGGCTCAGGGTGTCTCTGACGCCCGCCTTGAACTGCGTTTGCTCGACTCGTCGCCCAGTCCTGTAGGTGCTGACAAAGGGGGGCACGATGATGATCCCCCCAAAGGTGATCGCAATGACGGCCATGGCTGGGTCTACATCGATTCCAAAGGCGTGACGCATCTCTTTGTTGACCTTGTAGTACCAGACGAGGTAGTAGATGCCCAATGTGACGATGGTCAGCGCCCACACACCAAAAGGATTTCTTTCCTTGACCTCAGCACCGTTGACCTGACGCAGGTTCATGTGGGACCTCACTTGGAAAGAACCGAAATCCTCTGTTCCACCAACCTACGGAGAAGCACTCGTTCGTTCAACCATTGGACCCGTCGGATCCAAGACGTTAAAGAGGGCCCCAGAAACCTTGGTCGAGCTGCCTCGTGTACTTCCCCACACACGAGACGACGCGTCCTTAGCTTCTGGGACCCTGTGTCCATCGAAACGTTCCGAAGACCGGTCCGCCGGACGACGCCGACCATAGCTAGGGGTATCGATTCCAGTCAACCGCGCGTAGCTGCAGGTAGAACCGTAAACATGCAGGTCAGGGCCGCGCCTTATTTCTTCGCGCTCCGCGCATGTAGATATGCAGTCAACCCACTAACAAGTGCAGGTCTCGGGGGCGAGATCGCGCGCGAGGCACTCATATAACTCGGCCACGATCTCGGCAGTGAAGTCCCACGAGAAAGAAGCTGCCGCGCTTCTCGCCGATTGCGAGAACTCGCGCCACAACTCCTGATCGCTTAACAATGTCTTCAGCCTGCTCGCAAAGGCAACCGGGTCACGCTCTCCAAGAAGGAAGCCAGATCTCCCCTCTTGCACGATATGGGAGAGGCCACCGACAGCTGTTGCGATCACCGGTGTCCCGCACGCCGATGCCTCGAGAGCGGCGAGACCAAAAGACTCCGAGTGTGAGCAAACGGCAAGAGCATCGGCCGCCCGGTAGTAGGTCGGAAGACGCCTGTGTGGCACCGACCCAACGAAACGAACGTGGTCGGCCAGACCCAGGGCCTCGGTCAGCCTTGCCGTTCTTTCGAGCTCGCGTTCTCCACTGGCACCACTGGCTCCCCCGACGACCAAGAAAGTGAGGTTCCGGTCGAGCGCCGGAAGCAGCTCATAGGCAGCCTGAACCGCCAGCTCCAACCCTTTGAGCGGCTGGATACGCCCCACGTAGAGCATCACAGCGTCATCTTGAGAGATTCCCAACTCGGACCTGGCCTGCAGACGATCCCCCGGATTGAACAGCTGATGGTCCACGCCGGGATGAATCATCTTTATGCGGTCGTGCGGAGCCTCGTAGAGACAAGACAGCTGCTGCCACTCCTCGTCGGTGGACGCGATCAAAACACCCGCTTCGTCGATCAGCCTGTGCTCCCCATCGAGCCGATCCTGAGTTTCGGGAGCGTCTCCGGGGGCGAGAAAGGTGTTCTTGACCAAACCGAGCGTGTGCTGGGAATGCACCAGTGGGACGCCGAGTGCTCTGGCAACCTCTACACCTGCAATTCCCGACTGCCAGTAGTGGGAGTGGACCACGTCGTAGGTCACTCTCTGCATGGTGGAGAAGGCTCGGATTCCGATTGCGAAGTCGTCCAGGAAGTCGGGCAGTTGATCCTTGGGGAGCTCCTTGTCCGGACCCGCCTGGATCGAGACAACGCGCACTTTTTCGGACAGGGGCACGACCGCACGTCCCGACCCGGTCGCGCGCGTGAAGATGTCGGTGTAGATCCCCATACGCTCGTGCGCAGCAGCCAGCTCGCGCACGTAGACAGTCATGCCCCCGGCATCGCCCGATCCCGGCTCATTCAATGGTGAGGAGTGATAGGCGATAACCGCAACGCGCGTCACCATCGGTGAGTCATCGAATACTTGCATCGCGTTTACTTACCCCGCCTCGAGAGTCTTACGTTGTTCAGGGGAACGGCCTGCGCTCCAAGTTGGTACTTGTATCGTTCTGGCCCACGCATGAAGTCGAAAATCTTCACTCCATCATCGATCGACATCCTCACAAGCTCCGAGACGTGCACGAAGCCGGGGGAGAGCCGGGACATCTCGGGCTCATAGGCCGAGTTGTAGAGATAGAGATTGTGGTTGTACGAGAACGAGAAGGTGGAGGCCAGGGTTCGCTCACCGATCTCGAAAAGGTCGAGCCTCAACCATCCCAGCGGCATGAATGCGCGAGCGACCCGTTCGAAGAACGTTGCGATCTCCCGCCGCATGAAGTGGCCTTTGAGCCCCTCCGTCCCACGGTGCATCTCGATGAAGTCTTTGAGATCACGTTCGAGTGATTCCTCCGTTGCCGTACGGACTCGAGCGTCGGGGAAGTCGGCGGCCAAGCGCTTTCGCTTGCGTTTCAGCTCGTGTCGTTGCTTCGAGTCGAGCCCTGCAAGGTATTCGTCCCAGCTCTCGGGAAGGGGAAGCAACGCCGCCGTTTCCTCCTGCTCGAGCTTGAAGTCGAGCCCAAGACGGTCGGCTCGGTCGACAAGGAGGTCCGCGAATCCAAAGGGCACGGGCATGTTGTGTGCGTCGAAGACATCCCACTCGACGTCCGTCTCGACGAGCCAGGCCGCGAGCGTGTCCGCGACGTCCTCACGGTCGTCCAGCGAGCAAATGGGTCCGAGATAATCGGACAGATCGATGCCGCCGACGAAGCGCAGGACCTTCTGATCGTCCTCGGCCTTCCGATAAAGAGGCACGATCGCGACGACCTCACCGATTCTCTTCATCGTCAGAAAGAAGAGATCCTTGGTTCCCTTGAACTCCTCCCACCAGAGCCGGTTCCACTCGGGCGTGGCGAAGATCTGACGATCGGGATCGCGGTCGAGCAGAGCCCCCCATTCGGGCAGGTCGAAGCACTGCTCAGTGCAGTCCAGCCCAACTTCGAGTTTCATCTGGCGGCCACCGTAGTCCCTGGTCGTGAACGGCTAGGTAGGAGTTCCCCCTGCGAGCGAAAGCGAAACGGGGGCCCAAGAAATCGACCCCCGTCTCTCTTCAACGCTCTGGCAGCGCCGCTATTTCACCAGCGATTAGTTCTTTACGACTCGGAAAACTCGCTTCGCCGGTGTGGGATCGGTGTTGCCGGCCTGGTCCGTCGCCCGGACCCGGAAGGTGTGCTTGCCGAGGGGGAGGTTCCTGTAGACCTTCGGCGAGGTGCACGACGCCCAGGCGCCGCTGTTCCTCTTGCACTTGAAGGTCGATCCGGGTTCGGTCGAGCTGAATTTGAACTTGAGCCTTCCCGCATTCTTCTTCTTGATCCGACCCGACGGACCACTATTGATCTTGGTGTTCGGGGGATCTGTATCTCCCCCTGTCACGGCTTGAAGTGCTTTGTCGAGGTTCAGGCGACCGCCTGTGACCATCAGCCCTGATAGCCCCGCTTTGCTGTCAACGTTGTTGAGTAGAGCGCCCCGCAACTGAGTCGGCGTCAACGAGGGATCGGCTGCCAGCAGCAACGCTGCTGCACCCGCCACGTGCGGCGAGGCCATTGACGTTCCCTGCAGGAAGCCGTAATCGTCGCCGTCGTATCCCGGCTCGATGCAGAGCAGGTGGATGTTGTCTAAAACTGCCCCAGCGCCGACGTTGCTCGCATCCGAGAACAGACGGAACCCGACGTGAGCCTGTGCCTGATTGTCAAGATTACCAAGAGGAGTGGAGAAATCGAAGAACTGACCGCCGGTGCTCCCACTCCAACCTGCCCCCGGCAGTTGTGTGAACGTCGTTCCGTTGATCGACGTGTCGAACAGGAGAAAGTCGAAGTTGAGCTCGGTGGCAAGGTTGAGGGAGTAGTCGATCTTGCAGCCTCTCATGCCGGCCAGGTTCTCACCTGTTGTCATCCGCACGAACGAGTTGGTGCCGTTCAGATAGTTGACGTTCGGGCTGTCCGCCAGTGCAGCTCCCTGCAGCCCCCACGAGTTGTTCGTGCCACCCGTGTTCCATCGGCCGGTCCAACCGGCGCCGTCCGAGAACGTTTCGGTGAACTGGGATTCGAAGTTCGGCAACGAGCTGAAGATGCTGGTGCCGGGTGCTGCGAGATCGACGGTGGTCGCTCCAAAATTCGAGAACGATGCCCGCGCGTCGTTGGAGTTTGTCGCTGCGACGCAAATGTTGTTGATGCCCGCGTAGTTGCAGGGGAAGGTCGCAGTGGAGTCGTTGTTGCTGTTCGCATTACCGGCGGCCACCACGAACAACGTTCCGGGAGCGCCGTTGATTGCATCCTGCATCGCCTGGGAAGAGGCCGGGCCTCCCAAACTCGCGTTGACGACATCCGCTCCGTTATCGCCGGCATAGTTGAACGCGGCTGTGATCCCAGCGTTGCTGCCAGAACCCGCGTTGTTCAACACACGCAGAGCCATGAGCGAGACGTCCCAGTTGACGCCGGCGACGCCGATGTTGTTGTCACCCTGCGCACCGATGGTGCCGGCCACGTGCGTTCCATGAAGGTTCAGGTCGAAGGGGTCGTTGTCTGTTGCGACGAAATCCCAACCTCTGGTGTCGTCGATGAAGCCGTTGCCGTCGTCGTCGGTTCCGTTGCCGGGAGTCTCACCCGGATTGCTCCACATGTTGGGAGCGAGGTCCGGATGGTCGTACGTGATACCCGAGTCGACCACTGCGACGACGATGCTCGAACTTCCTGTTTCGGTGTCCCATGCCTCGGGCGCGTCGATGTCCGCATCGGCCGTCCCCGCGGTGCCATTGACCGTCTGGCCGGTGTTGTTCATCCCCCACAACTGGTTGAAACTCGGGTCGTTCGGGATGTCGGTCGCCTCGTAGACGTAGTTCGGCTCAGCGTAGAGAACGTCGGATTGCTGCTCCAGAGAGGCGATCGCCGACTCGACGTCACCGCTGTGCAGCTTCAGCAGCTGAATGCCCGCCATGCCAAGGCTCTGGCTTCGTGTTGCGTCAAGCGAGGCTCGAATGTCCTGCCTCTCGGCCGCTGAGGAGCTCGCCACGAAGCGGACCACGACTTCCCCATCGATTGCCGGATGGCCGTTGATCGAGACCGTGCCCGGCCTCACCTGTTGAAACCCGCTGGAGGATGCTTCGCCCGAGACCTGGGCGGCACTCACCGGTAAGCCGAAGACGATCAGAAGCAGGCCGGCGGACACGGCGGAAACGACTCGACGAAAACTCATTCTCGACCTCCCCTGGCGGCCGATCCTCGCCCGCCCAGCAATCAAACAATTGTGAGCAAAGGAAGCGCGCATGTGAATGGTCCGCTCGGACCATCTCTGGGTCACGTGGGAAACGGCCAAACCTCATATCAAACGCGAAACGGGCCCACCCGGAAGGTGAGCCCGTAGTTATTTGGTAGCCCTAGCTGGCCTTCGCGCTCTTCGTCGCTGCCGATCTGGCGGCCCTGGCGTTCGCTCGAACCGCCTTGGGTCGCGCTGGGGGCCGGTGAACCGGCCCCGCTACGAGCTAGTTCCTTCGCTGCTTGTTGTTGTTCTTGAC
>Ga0214469_1000395_pt1 | contig 15041 bp, 13 predicted proteins | sample RVTome_10_FD_187340 | JGI IMG/M metagenome (GOLD analysis project Ga0214469, IMG submission 187340) | Soil microbial communities from uranium-contaminated site in the Upper Colorado River Basin, Wyoming, United States - RVT153D57 HiSeq ... | reverse complement strand
ATGCAAAGGCAGACACGGTGACCTCCGTCAACAGCGCATCGGCCAGGCTGCGGGTTGTCCACAGGGTCCGCCGCGGCCGTTGTACCGCCCGGCCGGGCAGCCAGACGCTTGAGCGCATGACGGACGCGCGCCGGATCTCCACAAGTGGAGGACGAACGCCCCATCCCAGCGGCGGCGAGGAGGTAGAACCACCGCCCGCAGGGCCGACATGGGTCGCGGCCGACACGATCCCCGGGTTGATCCGGAGTGTGCGTCGGCGAGCCGACATGAGCCAGCGTGAGCTCGCTGCGGCGGCCGAGCTGTCCTCGTCGACCGTCGGCCGGATCGAGTCCGGCAGCCTCACGCCGAGCCTCGGAGTCCTGCTACGGCTGTTGGCCGTCGGGAAGTTGGTGCTCGTCGTGACCGACGAGGACGGCAACGTCGTCAGGCCGATGCACATCTGGGACGACACACGCGACGGGGCGGACCGGCAGTTCCCCGCCCATCTGGATCTGATCCTCGATCCCAGACCCGGCGAGTGGTGGGCGGACGTCTACGGACTGGCCAGGCCCCCGGAAACACTGCACCGGAATCGCAGGTACCGCGACGCCAGGAGGCGCCGAAGCCAGTGGGAGGTACGGGTGAAACAGTTCCGCGACGATCCCCCACCCGCCGTCGCGTAGCCCGCAGAGATCCGACGGCGATGCGGGCTGTAGGCCCTGCCGTACGCTCGCTGTATGCCACTCCGGCCTGGCCTGATCGCTGTCCTGGCGATCGTCGGCACGGCCGCGTGCGGTGCGTCCGCGGCTCCAGGAGCAGGCTCTCCGACCAGCAATGAGCCCGCCCGAACGCCCGCGACGACAGCGGTCAGCCCGACCGCGACGCCCGACCCGGAACCCCAGGGGCCGATCACCATCGCGTTCGCCGGCGACGTCCACTTCGAGAGCCAGCTGCGGCCGCGCCTCGACGACCCGGCGACCGCCCTGGCCCCGATCGCGCCGCAGTTGTCCTCCGCCGACCTGACCGTCGTCAACCTCGAGACGTCGATCGGTACGGGCGGGACCCGGGAGCCGAAGCGCTTCACCTTCCAGGCACCGCCGCAGGCCTTCGACGCGCTCGCTGCCGCGGGCGTGGACGTCGTCACGATGGCCAACAACCATGGCGTGGACTTCGGGGCCGGTGGTCTGGCCGACACACTCGCCGCCATACCCGAGGCTCCGCTGTCGGTCGTCGGGATCGGAGCGGACGAGGACGCCGCCTTCGCCCCGGCGCTGCACGAGGTGGGTGGCACCACCATCGCGGTGATCGGCGCGTCCAGCGCGGACGACCCCACCGCCGATCCCACCGCGCAATGGGCGGCGGGAGACGGCACGCCCGGGATCGCCGTCGCGACCCCACCGGCTCGGCTGGTCGACGAGGTTCGAGCGGCGAGCGGCACCGCCGATGTCGTCGTCGTCTTCATGCACTGGGGCGTCCAGGGCGACCGTTGCCCGAGCACGTCGCAGGCGGCCACGGCCCGGGCGCTGTCCGACGCGGGTGCGGACGTCGTCGTGGGCAGTCACGCACACGTCGTCCAGGGCACCGGCATGCTCGGCGGCACCTACGTGGCGTACGGCCTGGGCAACTTCGTCTGGTACACGAGCGGCTCGGAGGCGGCGTCGACCACGGGCGTGCTGACGCTCACCGTCGACGGCGGGAGGGTCGTGGACGAGACCTGGGCACCCGCCCGGATCCGGGCCGACGGACTTCCCCGGTTCAGCACCGGGGCGGAGGCCGACGCCGCACTGGCCGCGTTCGCCGGCCAGCGCGCCTGCACCGACCTCGAGGCGCTTTAGCGGAAGATGCCCTGTCCGGGAGTCAGGATGCGACGGGGGTCGTAGCGTGCCTTCGCCGCCACCAGCCGGCCGTACTCGGGCCCGAAGTGGCGGACCCAGTCGACGCGGGAGAACGGAACCGAACCGATGGGGTACTGCGTGCCGCCGACGGCCCGGGCCCGCTCGAACAGGTCCCTGTTCCCCGCGATCATCTCGGTGAGGGCGTTCTGGTCGTCCGGTGGCGCCGTGCGCAGCAGGCCGAGCAGGAAGACGATCGGCTCGTCCGGGACCCGCAGCAGCGGCCTGGTCAGTCGGGCCCGAAGGAACGGGTACAGCAGGATCGGCCCGCCGCCGAGGTCGTCCGGGGTGAGCTCGGCGAACACGTCGGACAGGTAGGCGTCGGCGCGCGAGCCGGGGACGAAGAGGTTGAGCCACGGATGCGGGTGGAACCACACACCGATGGCCTTCAGGAACGCGACGACGGGTGCGAGGCGGTTCTGGAAGTCGAACAGCGACTGGTCGGCGATCTGCTCGCTGCCCGGCTCGTACCCCAGGCCGTCGAGCAGCCGATCATCGTCGGGAGCATCCGGGGGGGTGTAGAAGGTGGCCGCCTCCAGGAGGTAGGTCCATCCGCCCGCGCCGGGAAGCACCTGTCCCTCGACATAGTCGAACCGCTGCTCGGCGACCAGCCGGCGCTGATCGCCGGTGAAGGTGGCCAGGTCGACGTAGGGGAGCAGGTAGGTGCGCGCCAGCTCCGCGGCCGGCACCAGGCGCACCGTCGCCCGGACGATCAGCGCGGACTGCCCCAACCCGGCCACAACGGCGTCGAACAGCCGCCGGCGGCGGTGCGGCGAACAGGTGACCAGCTCGCCCTCACCGGTGACAACCTGCAACTCCAGCACGTTGTCGACCTGGAGCCCGTGCCGATGACTGGTTCCTCCGATGCCGCCCACCGTCAGGGTGCCGCCGATGGACAACTCGATGTAGTCGGTGAGTACCGGAGGCGTGCTGCCCTGAGCGAGCGCCGACGTGAGCAACGAGCTCCAGAGGGCGCCGGCGTCGACCACGGCGCTGTCGGGCCGGACGTGGTGCACCGTCGACAGCGTGCTCATGTCGATCACGAGACCGTCGTCGACCTGCGGCTGGCCGAACGTCGCGTGGCCCTGGCCCCGCGCGGCGACCTGGATCCGGTGGGCGTTCGCGAAGCGCACCATGCTGACGATGTCTCCGACGGAGCCGGGCCGGAGCACCGCGAAGGGGCGGCGGTGGACGATGTGGCCGAAGTCGTCGGCGGCGGCATCGCGTGATGCCGTGTCGGTCAGCAGCTCACCGTCGAGGGGCGGCACATCGATGACCGTGGTCGTGTCGGCGTCGGCCTCGCTGACCCACGACCGGCCGAGCGGATCGAAGCCGACCACCGTGGCGCCTACCACGAGGCCGGTCAGGAACGTGCGACGTGAGGTGATCGGGGCCATGCCGTCTCCCTGGACGTCGGGCGGGGTGTCCGCACGACAGGGGACGCGCGAATCAGTGGCAACTGCCTTGAGACACCCATACTCTCAGCCGCACGCTCGACGATCAACGCTCGGGCGCGCTCATCGCGTCACGTCTCGACGGTGATCTCCCCTGCGCCGCGGTCGAGGATGAAGGCCAGCTCTCCTACGCGGCCGGCCGCGGCGAGATCGTCCCGCGCCGCCGCGACCAGGTCGAGGCGGCTCTGCGGGCCGCGCACGATCACGCGGTCCAACCCGGCCCGCATCGACAGGCTCCGCGCCGACTTGACGCCCCGGATCCCGGACAGCACCGACGCCACCGCTGCGAGCACGGCCGGATCCCCGTCGATCGGGACGTCGTCCGCGGTCGGCCACGCCGCCCTGTGCACCGAACCGTCGTGCCACCACGACCACACCTCCTCGGTGACGAACGGCAGGATCGGTGCGAACATCCGCAGTTGGACCGACAGGGCCGATGCGAGCGCGGCGCGGGCCGAGGTCGCGCCGGCATCCCCCCGGTCGCCGTAGGCGCGGTCCTTGACCAGTTCCAGGTAGTCGTCGCAGAACTCCCAGAAGAAGCGCTCGGTCACCTCGAGCGCGCCGGTGTAGTCGTAGGCGTCGAACGAGACCGTGGCCGTGCGCACGACGTCGGCGAGCGTGGCGAGCATCGACCGGTCGAGCGGGTCGGCGACCGTGGAGACGTCGACGTCCGCGCCGATCCCCGTGCCGAGAACGAACCGGGCGGCGTTGAGAATCTTCGTCGCCAGCCGTCGTCCGACCTTCATCTGGGCCTCGTCGAACGGCGTGTCCAGGCCCGGCCGCGCCCCGGCCGCCCGCCACCGCACGGCGTCGGCACCGTAGCGCTCCAGCACGTCGACCGGCGTCGTCGCGTTGCCCTTGGACTTGCTCATCTTCTTCCGGTCCGGGTCGATGACGAACCCCGAGATCGCCGCCCGGCTCCATGGCAGTGAGCCGTGCTCGAAGTGTGCGCGGACGACGCACGAGAACAGCCAGGTCCGGATGATCTCGTGGGCCTGCGAGTGCAGGTCCATCGGGAACGTCCGGGCGAACAGGTCGGGGTCGCGCTCCCAACCGCAGACGATCTGCGGCGTGAGCGAGGAGGTCGCCCACGTGTCCATGACGTCCGGATCCGCGACGAAGCCCCCGGGCGTGCCGCGCTGGCTCTCGGCGTACCCCGGCGGGACGTCGGACGCGGGGTCGACCGGCAGTACGGCCTCGTCCGGGAGGATGGGTGCGTCGAAGCTCGGGGTCCCGTCGTCTCCGAGCGGGTACCAGACCGGGATCGGCACCCCGAAGAAGCGCTGGCGGCTGACCAACCAGTCCCCGGTGAGACCGGCGACCCAGTGGTCGTAGCGGTGACGCATGAACTCGGGCACCCAGGCGAGCTCGCGCCCGCGTTCGAGCAGCGCGGCACGCAGGTCGCCGTCGCGGCCGCCGTTGCGGATGTACCACTGGCGGCTGGTGACGATCTCCAGCGGCTGGTCGCCCTTCTCGTAGAACTTGACCGGGTGGCTGATCTCGCGCGGTTCGCCGATCAGCGAGTGCGCATCGCGCAGCAGGTCCGCCATGCGCCGACGGGCCTGCCGCACCGTCGACCCGGCGAGCGCTGCATACGGACGATCGGGGACGCCGGGCGGCGCATCCGGAAGGAATCTGCCGTCCCGGCCCACGACTGCCCGAATGGGCAGGTCGAGCTCACGCCACCAGGTCACGTCGGTGACGTCGCCGAAGGTGCACACCATGGCGATGCCGGTGCCCTTCTCGGGATCGGCGAGCGGGTGTGCCAGCACCGGAACGTCGACGCCGAAGACCGGCGTGGTGACGGTCGCGCCCACGAGCGCCCGGTGCCGGTCGTCGTCGGGATGCGCGACCAGCGCGACACACGCGGGCAGCAACTCCGGCCGCGTGGTATCGACGACGACGTCACCGGTGGGGCCGTGGAACGCGAGCCGGTGGACGGCTCCGGGACGCTCGCGGTCCTCGAGCTCCGCCTGGGCCACCGCCGTCCGGTACGTCACGTCCCACAGCGTCGGCGCCTCCGCCTGGTAGGCCTCGCCGCGGGCCAGGTTGCGAAGGAAGGCCCGTTGCGAGACGGCGCGTGCCGTAGCCCCGACCGTCGTGTACACGTGCGACCAGTCGACGGAGAGCCCGACCCGGCGCCAGAGTTGCTCGTAGACCTGTTCGTCGCGAGCTGTCAGAAGCTCACAGAGCTCGGTGAAGTTGCGCCGCGAGACCGGCAGCGGGGGGTCCGGAGGTCGGACAGGTGGGACGAAGTCCGGGTCGTACGGAACCGCGGGATCACACCGCACGCCGTAGTAGTTCTGCACGCGCCGTTCGGTCGGCAGGCCGTTGTCGTCCCAGCCGATCGGATAGAAGACCTCACGCCCCCGCATGCGGTGATACCGCGCGACGATGTCGGTGTGGGTGTAGGAGAAGACGTGGCCCACGTGGAGGTCACCGGACACCGTCGGCGGCGGTGTGTTGATCGAGTAGACGCGATCCCGTGGAGCGGACCGGTCGAACCGGTAGGTCCCCTGGTCCTCCCACCGGCGGATCCAGGTGTCTTCGAGGCCGTCGAGGGTCGGCCTGTCGGGCATGGTCTGTGGCATGGCTCACCTGCGGAGATGTGTGATCGGCGGACTGGGAGCGGCGCTCAGCGGCGCACGCGTACTCGACCCCGCGCGTCGCCGCGGCGCGTCGACACCCCGATCCGGTGACCAGCCACGAAGCCATCGTACGGCGTCGGCTTCCGTCCAGCGTGCTCACGCCAGATGCGTGCTACGCGGTCCCGGCGGGAAACATACGAGTCATGCCCTCCGATGTCATGGTCTTCGCACCCGCTCCGCAACTGACCGTCACGATCGAGCAGACCGGCGATGCCCCCGAGCTTCACGTCCATCCCGGCGGCCAGGGGATCTGGCAGGCGCGGATGATCAGCTCGCTGGGCGCCTCGGTCACGGTCTGTGCCTGCCTCGGTGGTGAGGTCGGGGCAGTACTCGAGCCCCTGATCCCGGCCGAGGGGGTGCGCCTGCGATCGGTGCCTCGGGACCTGGGCAACGGCTGGTACGTGCACGACCGCCGCGACGGGGACCGTGCCGAGATCGCCGCCAGCCCCGGCCAGCCGTTGGAGCGGCACGACCTCGACGAGCTCTACGGACTGGCGCTGGCCGAGGGCCTGGGTTCGAAGATCAGCGTGCTGAGCGGCCCCGCCGAACCGAGGGTCGTTCCGGCGGACGTGTATCGGCGGCTCGCCGCGGACCTCGGTACCAACGGAGCCCACGTGATCGCGGATCTGTCCGGCGACTACCTGACGGCTGTGCTCGAAGGCGGCGTGCACGTCCTGAAGGTCAGCCATGAGGAGCTCATCGAGGACGGCCTCGCGGAGGGTGACGACGTCGACGAGGTCGTCGCGGCCGTCCACCGGTTGCACGACGACGGCGCGGGCTCGGTCGTCGTCACGCGGGCAGAGCGGCCGTCGATCGCCCTGCTCGACGGAGACGTCGTGGAGGTGACGGCTCCGCCGCTGCAGGCGGCCGATCCCAAGGGTGCGGGCGACTCCATGACCGCAGGGGTCGCCGCCGTGCTGGCCCGCGGCGGCAACCTGACCGACGCGGTGCGGACCGGTGCGGCCGCGGGCGCGCACAACGTCACCCGCCACGGACTCGGCAGCGGCCGCGCGGAAGCGATCGCCGCCTTGGTACCGCGGGTCCGGATCGAACCGCTCGAGACGGCGGGTGGCCGGGCATGACGCGCGTCCTGATCACCAACGACGACGGAATCGCCGCGCCCGGCATCCGCCGGCTGGCCGCAGCCGCCGTGGAACACGGACTCGAGGTCGTCGTGGCCGCACCGCTGGAGGAGTCGAGCGGGATCAGCGCTGCCATGACCGCAGTCGTCGACGAGGGACGCGTGATGATCGAACGCAGAGCGCTCCGCGACGTCGACAGTGTGCCCGCCTTCGCTGTCGGGGCCTCTCCCGCCTACATCGTCCTGCTGGGCACGCTGGGCGCGTTCGGGCCCTCGCCGGACCTGGTCCTGTCGGGGATCAACCGGGGTGCCAATGCCGGCAATGCCGTCCTCCACTCCGGCACCGTGGGGGCAACTCTCACCGCCGCGAGCGCGGGTGTGCGCGCCATGGCCGTCTCGCTGGACGTGCTCACCCCGGCCGCCGCCAGCGCGGCGACCGGCGGCGCAGCGATCGCCGCCATCGACGCCGTGGACGACGAGGCGCGGAACTGGGACACGGCAGCCGATCTCGCGGGACGGTTGTTCGCCGCATTGACCTCCATGCCGGCCGGCACCGTCCTGAACCTGAACGTCCCGGATGCCCCGGCCGGCGAGGTCCGCGGCATCCGCCGCGCGGAGCTGGCCCGTTTCGGTCAGGTGCAGATCACGATCGCAGAGGCGACAGCGGGCTACGTGCGGACGTCGGTCCAGCAGTCCGAGTTCGAGCCCGACCCGGGAACCGACCTCGCCTATCTCGCCGACGGATGGGCCACGGTGACCCCGATCCGCACCGTGAGCACGGCTGACGCGGTGGAGCTGGACCTACCCGAGCCGCCCTGATGTTCGTGACCTCAGGGTGTCCCTGAGGTCACGAGCCAGGGATCGACCATCCCGGTGGCGGACGAAAGGAGCCCCGGCGGCGCCTATCGTCGACGACATGAGCACAAGCAACAACACTCGACCCGGCCTGGTCCGACCGCGTGAGGGCCGGATGATCGGCGGGGTCTGTGCCGGGCTGGCACGCCGCTTCGGCATGACCCCGACCGGCGTCCGCATCCTGTTCCTGATCTCGTGCGTGCTGCCCGGCCCGCAGTTCGTCATCTACCTGGCGCTGTGGATCCTGATGCCCAGCGAGGCCTGACGTCCATGGCGGTCGCCGGGTCGATGGTCACGGCTCGGGCGGAGGTCAGCGGACCGGCCCGCGGACGGCGGCGAAGGCACGCTGCGCGGCGAGGGCCGCGTAGCCGGGCTTGACCACGTCGTTGATGAGCGCGAGCCGCTCGTCGAAGGGGATGAACGCGCTCTTCATCGCGTTGACCGCGAACCACTGGAAGTCGTCGAGGTCGTAACCGAACGCCTCGGCCAGCAGCGTCAGCTCCCTCGACATCGACGTGCCGCTCATCAGCCGGTTGTCGGTGTTGACCGTGACCCGGAAGCGGAGCCGCGTGAGCAGGCCGATCGGGTGCTCGGCGATGGAGGCGGCCGCGCCGGTCTGGACGTTGGATGACGGGCACATCTCCAACGGCACCCGCTTGTCGCGGACATACGCGGCCAACCGGCCGAGCTTGGCCGTGCCATCCGGGGCGATGGTGATGTCGTCGATGATCCGCACGCCGTGGCCGAGCCGGTCGGCGCCGCACCACTGCAGCGCCTCCCAGATCGACGGCAGACCGAACGCCTCGCCGGCGTGGATGGTGAAGTGCGCGTTCTCGCGCCGCAGGTACTCGAAGGCGTCGAGGTGCCGCGTGGGCGGGAATCCCGCCTCGGCACCGGCGATGTCGAAGCCGACAACCCCGGCGTCGCGGTAGGCCACGGCGAGCGCAGCGATCTCGGTCGACCGGGCGGCATGTCGCATGGCCGTCAGCAAGGTGGCGACCCGGATCGGGTGACCCGCTTGCTGGGCCCGTTCCTCGCCGAGCCGGAAACCCTCCTCGACCGCCTCGACGACCTGTTCGAGGGTCAGCCCGCCGGTCAGGTGCTGCTCGGGCGCGTACCGCACCTCCGCGTACGCCACGCCGTCGGCGGCCAGGTCCTCGGCGCACTCGGTGGCCACCCGGATCAGCGCTTCCCTGTGCTGCATGACCGCGACGGTGTGCGAGAACGTCTCGAGATAGCGCTCCAGCGACCCGGAGCTCGCCGACTCGACGAACCAGGCCGCGAGCTCGCCGGCATCCCGCGTCGGCAGGTCGTGGCCGATCTCGCCGGCCAGTTCGACGACCGTCGCCGGCCGGAGGCCGCCGTCGAGGTGGTCGTGCAGCACCACCTTGGGTGCGACGAGGATCTCGTCGGGTCGAGGCGCCATGGGGTGACCGTACCTCGCAGCCGGCGCGGCGAGTCCTCGCCGGAACGGCACGGCCAACCAGTACAACGGTGACGTGGCGCATCACCTGGCGACCCTCCCGGGTCACCGCGATCCTGACGGCGCCCGACGGGCCCGGAACCTGCGCCGGGTCGGGATCGTCGCGCTGCTGGTCTTCGTCGCGACCGGGCTGGTCGGCGTCCTCGGGCCGCGAACCTCCGACGTCGCGGCCGACGGCGGTGGCTACCGTCTGGTCGCACACCACGCCCAAATCACGCGCTCCGGTCTGGCCACCCCCCTTCGCATCGAGGTGACCCGGACCGGCGGCTTCGACGCTCCGGTGACCCTCGCCTTCGACAAGGACCTGTTCGACCGCCTGGACTTCCAGAACTTCTATCCCAACCCCGCCGGCGAGACCGCTGCACCGCACCGGATCGTGTACGAGTTCGACCCGCCCGGTGGCGAGATCCTCTCGGTCACCCTCGACGCCCGCACCGGTCCCACGCAACCGCCCAGCGCCCACTGGTACTGGGTCGCGGTCCTCGACGACGGCCGTGAGGCGGCTCGGGTCCGATTCCGGATGGTGGTGCTGCCCTGATGGATGTGATCATCCGCGCCACACTCGTCTTCGCGCTGCTGTGGTTCGCCCTGCGTGTCTCGGGCAAGCGGCAGGTGACCCAGCTGAGCGCGTTCGAGCTGATCCTCCTGGTCACGCTCGGCGACCTGATCAGCCAGACGGTCCTGCAGGAGGACCTCTCGCTCACCGGCGGCGCCCTCGCCGTGGCGACCTTCACGTTGCTCTCGATCCTGCTCTCCTGGGTGAGCTGGCGGTTTGCGCCGACCCGACCGGTGCTCGAGGGTGAACCGACGATCCTGCTCCGCGACGGGGACGTCGACGAGGACGTCCTGCGCTACGAGCGGCTCCCGCTCGACGACCTGCTCGCGGCCGCCCGCGAACACGGCGTGCGCGATCTCGCCGACGTCGACCTCGTCGTCCTCGAGGCGGACGGGACCTTCTCGTTCTTCACCAGGTCCGGCAGCGGCGAGGAGCAGCCCCGGCCGGCGAAGCGGGTGGAGTGACTGCGCCCGCGTCGTGCCGATCCGCCTAGCATCACACCGTGGCTCGCAGCGTTTACGTCGCGTCGGCCGAGGGCGAGACCGGCAAGGGTGCGGTCGCTCTGGGCGTGCTCGACCTGCTGACCCGCCGGGTCGGCCATGTCGGCGTGTTCCGCCCGATCGTCCGCCCCGGCGATCGGCCCGACTACGTCCTCGAGCTCCTGCTCGACCACGACGGCGTCGAGCTGCCCTACGACCTGTGCGCCGGTGTCACCTACGACGACGTGCACCACGACCCCGACGGCGCGATGTCGGTGATCGTCGAGCGCTACCACGAGGCGGCCCGCGACTGCGCCGCCATGGTGGTGGTCGGCAGCGACCACACCGACGTCGGCAGCCCGACCGAGTTCTCGTACAACGCCCGCATCGCGGTCAACCTCGATGCCCCGGTGCTGCTGGTGGTGCCCGGCAGGGGGCGCGGGCCGGGTGAGATCCGCACCTCAGCCGATCTCGCGGTCACCGAACTGGCGGCCCAGTACGGACGGCTGCTCGGCATCGTCGCCAACCGGGTCGATCCCGATGCCCTCGACGCTGTGCGGGCGGCTCTGGCGGGCGCGGTTCCCGCGTACGCGATCCCCGACGAGCCGCTGCTCACGGCTCCGACGGTCGGCGACCTGCTCGAGGCCTGCGACGGGACCTTGCGCAGCGGAGACCCCGCCATGCTCGGACGGGAAGCCCTCGACGTGCTGGTGGGCGCGATGACGGTGCCCCACGTGCTGGACCATCTGGTCGACGGCGGTGTCGTGATCACACCGAGCGACCGGTCCGACGTGTTGCTGGGCGTGCTCATGGCACACGCGTCGCAGAACTTCCCGTCCCTCGCCGGCGTCTTCCTCAACGGCGGGTTCGAGGTGCCCGCCCAGGTCGAGCGACTCGTCGACGGCCTCGAGCCGCGCCTTCCCGTGGTGACCACGTCCGGCGACACGTACACGACCGCCACGCGCCTGGCAGCCGCCCAGGGACGGCTGTCCAAGGAGTCCCCGCGCAAGGTCGACGCCGCCATGGCGCTGTTCGACGAGTACGTCGACGGCGACGAACTGCTACGACGGCTCGACGTCACGCCCGGTGACGTCGTCACGCCGCTGATGTTCGAGCACGCGCTGGTGGAACGGGCTCGTGGGCAGCGTCGACGGATCGTCCTGCCCGAGGGCGAGGAGGAACGCATCCTGCGGGCCGCCGAGTCCGTGCTGCTCCGGGGTGTCGCCGACCTCACCCTCCTCGGCTCTACGTCCACCGTCCGGGCCAGGGCCGACCGACTGGGCCTGGACATCTCGGCCGCCCGGATCGTCGATCCCCACGACGACGAGATGCGGGAGCAGTTTGCCCTCGAGTACGCCCGGCTGCGGGCTCACAAGGGGATGACCGTGGACGCGGCTCGTGACGTCGTGGTCGACGTGTCGTACTTCGGAACGATGATGGTGCTGCTGGGCCTGGCCGACGGCATGGTCTCCGGCGCGGCCCACACGACCGCGCACACCATCAGGCCGGCCTTCGAGGTCATCCGGACCGCGCCCGGCGTATCGGTCGTGTCCAGCGTCTTCTTCATGTGCCTACGCGACCGCGTCCTCGTCTACGGCGACTGCGCGGTCATTCCCGACCCGACCGCCGAGCAACTCGCGGACATCGCGATCTCCTCGGCCGTTACGGCGGCCCAGTTCGGGGTCGAGCCGCGGGTCGCGATGCTGTCGTACTCGACGGGCGAGTCCGGCGTGGGCGCCGAGGTCGACAAGGTCCGGACTGCGACCGCCCTGGTCCGCGAACGCCGGCCCGACCTGTCCGTCGACGGTCCGATCCAGTACGACGCGGCCGTGGACGCGAGCGTCGCGCGGACGAAGCTGCCCGAAAGCGAGGTCGCCGGCCGGGCGACGGTCTTCGTCTTCCCCGACCTCAACACCGGCAACAACACCTACAAGGCGGTGCAGCGCTCAGCCGGCGCCGTCGCGATCGGCCCGGTGCTGCAAGGCCTGCGCAGGCCGGTCAACGACCTGTCCCGCGGCGCGTCGGTCCGCGACATCGTGAACACGGTCGCGATCACCGCGATCCAGGCGGCGGAGAACCACGATGGATGATCCGGTGGTGTCGACCAGGCGGACCAGCCGCTCAACGCGTGGCGAGCCTCAGGACGTCGTCGAGTTGTGCCGTCGCGATGCCCACCTCCGGCGCGGGGAACATGCCGATGCTGTGGACGCCCTCCGCCTCGAGCGCCTCGATGTGGGCGACCGCATCGTCGACGGTGCCGATCGGACCGATCTCCAGCCACCAGTCCGATGGCATCGTCGCGAGCCCCCTCACCCCGTGACGGTCGAAGCGCGCCACGAGGTCGGCGAAGAACGGCAGGGCGCGCAGCCCCACGTGCGGGTCGGCGAGCAGGGTCGCCAACCACGGCGCCATGGTCTCGTAGGCACGAGTCCGGTCGTCGTCGACGCAGAGCACCGAGAACACGGCCACGTGGAAACCGTCGGGGTTGCCGCACTGATCGAGCGCCCAGCGCACGTAGGACGGGCTGGCCGGCTCGGCCAGCACGACACCGCCGGCGGTCCTGCCGGCCATGGCGAGAGATCTCGGTCCACGCACGCCGGCGAGGAGGCGTGGCGGATCCGCGGGCGGCTGAGCCAGTTGCACGTCGTCGAGGTGCACGTGCCGGCCGTGCATCGTCACCCGATCGCCGTCGAGCAGGCACCGGACGGCGACGAGCACCTCCTCGAGCGTGGCGAGCGGAGAGGCGGGGCGGACGCCCATCTGCTGCATCCAGGACTGCACGCCGTGCCCGATACCCGGCAGCACCCGACCCGGAGCGAGCCCGCACAACGTCGCGATCTCCATCGCCGTGACGGCCGCGTTGCGGGCCACAGCGGGCAGGATCCCGATTCCCACCCTCAGCCGATCGGTCACCACCAGCGCCGACGCGGCCAGACTCACGCCCGCGGTGAAGAAGCAGTCCTCGATGACCCAGAGTTGGTTCCCCCCGCCCTGGTCCAAGCGGCGGGCGAAGTCGGTGACGAGAGGCGGCGGGAAGGTTCGGTCGAAGCACATGCCGATCTCGGCGCGGTTCGCGGGCACCGCGGCACCGTACCGCCCGCCGCCGACAACGACGCCGGACGGGACGTGGCATGAGCCGGACGGTGCTGGTCCTCAACTGCGGCTCGTCGTCGATCAAGTACCAGCTCGTCGACGTCGACGACGGTAGCGTCGCCGCCGGTGGACTGGTCGAACGCATCGGCGAGCACGGTGGGCACCTCCGGCACGAAGGACCGGACGGGGACCTCGACCGCGACGAGGCCATCGCGGACCACGAGGCCGGCCTGGCCGCGGTGCTGGCGGCATTCGCGGAGACAGGTGCCCCGCTGACCGACTCCGGCGTGAGCGCGGTCGGGCACCGGGTCGTCCACGGTGGCGACCGGTTCGCCGAGCCGGTGCGGATCACCGACGATGTCGTCGAGACCATCGACGCACTGTCCACCCTCGCCCCCCTCCACAACCCGGCGAACCTGGCCGGCATCCGGGTGGCGCGGGCGGCGCTACCCGACATCACGCACGTCGCGGTGTTCGACACGGCCTTCCACCAGACGCTGCCTCCGCACGCGTTCACCTACGCGGTGCCGGAGGTCTGGCGCACCGAGCACGGCGTACGACGGTACGGCTTCCACGGCACATCGGTGGAGTACGTCGCCGGGCAGGCGGCCGAGATGCTCGGACGGGACGCGGGTGACTGCAATCTGATCGTCCTGCACCTCGGCAACGGTGCCAGCGCCACCGCGGTCGACGGCGGCCGCAGCATCGACACCTCGATGGGGCTGACCCCGCTCGAGGGCCTGGTGATGGGTACCCGCAGCGGTGACGTCGACCCGGCGGTGGTGGCGCACCTGATCCGCGTGGCCGGCCTGTCTGCCGAGGACATCGACGACCAGCTCAACCGGCACAGCGGACTGTCCGCGCTGGCCGGCGCGAACGACATGCGCGAGGTGCACCGACGCGCGGAGTCCGGTGAACCGGGGGCGCTGCTCGCGCTGGACGTGTACTGCTACCGCGTCCGCAAGTACGTCGGCGCCTACCACGCGGTCCTGGGCCGGCTCGACGCCGTCGTGTTCACCGCCGGTGTGGGCGAGAACGACCCGGACGTCCGGGCCCGCGCCCTGGCCGGCCTCGAACCGATGGGTATCGAGGTCGATCCTGCTCGCAACCGGTCACCGGGCCGGGATGCCCGCAGCATCTCGCCGGACAACGCTGCCGTCGCGGTGCTCGTCGTCCCGACCAACGAGGAACTGGAGATCGCCCGGCAGACGCTCGCGGTCACCACCCGCCCGACCAAGACCGCCTTCCATCCCTGACCGTCACGGATTTCGCGCCGTCGCAGTGTCGACCTCGTCGGCCAGTCGCGCCTGCAGTGCCGGGCGGATGCCCCATCCGGCGATGAGCTCCGCGTACTCCGCGGTCTGCGCCGGGTCCGCCGCGGAACCGGTGCGCACGGCCCGGAGCAAGGTGTTACGCGGCGTGTGCACCGACTCGACGAACTCGACCACCTCGACGCGGTAACCGAGGATCCGCAGCAGGCTGGCGCGGGCGGCGTCGGTCAGCACGTCGGCGAACCGCTCG
>Ga0214469_1000394_pt1 | contig 15077 bp, 11 predicted proteins | sample RVTome_10_FD_187340 | JGI IMG/M metagenome (GOLD analysis project Ga0214469, IMG submission 187340) | Soil microbial communities from uranium-contaminated site in the Upper Colorado River Basin, Wyoming, United States - RVT153D57 HiSeq ... | reverse complement strand
CCAGCGCACCAACCGCAGCCGGGCGCGCCTCTACGACGCCGACTGGGCGCGGGCTCGGGCATGGACGCTGGCCGCCGCCGGCAAGTTGACCGATGCAGAGCGGGCCGGCGTCGAGGCCGCGGACGTGGCGGTGCGGGCCGAGCGGTGGACGTACGAGGTGCTAGCGCTGCACGACCGGGCGCGGTTCCTTGGTCTGGGCGGCCTCGGGACCCCGCCGGCCGCCGCCGTCGTCGGCCGGCTCGAGGAGCTCGCCGGCAAAGTGGATGGCCGGCTGGCGCCGGCCTGCGCCGACCATGCGCGGGCGCTCGCCAACGGCGATGGCGTGGCCCTCGATGCCGCCGCCGCCACGTTCAGCGAGCTGGGCTTCGACCTCTTCGCGGCCGAGGCGCAGGCCGCCGCTGCGGAGGCCCACACCGCCGCGGGCCAGAATGCGAAGGCGCATGCATCCACCGAACGGGCGCGCCGGCTGGCCACCGCATGCGTCGGTTCCACGACCCCGTTGCTTCGCCGGGTGGAAACAGCGGGCCAACCGGGCGACCTGACCCGCCGCGAACGGGAGACCGCCGGGCTGGCCGCACGGGGACATTCGGACCGCGAGATCGCCGACATGCTGTTCCTGTCGGTCCGTACGGTCCACGCCCACCTGCGATCCGCCTACGCCAAGCTCGGGGTCTCGGGGAGGGGCGAACTGGCGGCGGCACTCGACATCCCTCCGGGCGACCGGCGCGATTAGGTACCCGACTGCCGATTCCTTCCCCCGGGGACCCTCCGTACCGTGGTGGCATGAGAGGGCGCGTCCCGCACCACGGCGTTCCAGGCCGTCACGCGCGCCCTGTCTACCGGTGGGGCTGGGGCGGGCCGGTCCCACCGGAGCTCCTGACCGCCAGACGGCATGGTCCCAGGGCAGGAACGGGGATCGGGTCGCATGCCTGAACCCGATGACCTGGACGGCCTGCCGGAGACCTACGCCTTGGCGCTCCGCCTGCGCGGCGAGGGATTGGACGACGTCGCCATCGGTCGCGTGCTCGACATCGAGACCGAGTCCGTGGGACCCCTGCTCGACCTGGCGGAGTCCAAGCTCGCGGGGCTGGCGTGCCGTTGCGATACCGGGGGCACCGCGGGCGATCCGATCGCCTGAGGTGGGGGGTGCCGCCCCCGATTCAAGGCGTCCCAACGCCCCGGCGACCGGCATAGGGTGCGGACCCATGCCGCGACGGACCACCACCGACACCGTCCATCAGCTCGAGGTCACCCTCGATGACGTCGAGCCGCCCGTCTGGCGCCGGATCGAGGTGCCGAGCTCGATCACCCTCGCTGGCCTCCATACCGTCATCCAGCAGGCGATGGGATGGCAGGACCACCACCTCCACCAGTTCGAGATCGGAGACAAGATCTATGGCGTCGACGACGGCGAGGGGTGGGGGCCGCCGATCCTCGACGAGAAGCGCACGAGGCTCGGCGACGTGGCGCCCGAGGGCACGGCGTTCAGCTATCAGTACGACTTCGGTGACTCGTGGGAGCACAGCATCCAGGTCAGCGAGGTCGCGTCACCCGCCGGTGGTGCCAGCTACCCGCGCTGTGTCGCCGGCGAGCGTGCGTGCCCGCCTGAGGACTGTGGCGGGGCCTGGGGTTACACCGAGCTGCTCGACGCCCTCGCCGATCCCCGGCACGAGCGGCACGAGGAGCTGCTCGAATGGGTGGGGGGATCGTTCGACCCCGCCGAGTTCCACCTCGAGGACGTGAACGCTCGGCTGCGCCGGGCGTGAGCCGTCCCGATCCGGCTCGTCCGAGCGCACCACGGCTCGTCATTGGCCTGCATCGATGAGATCGACGGCCAGCGGCGGGACTGGCTCGTGCGAGCGCCGTCGATCGACCCAGGGGAGCGATTCGGCACCCCGGTCGCCGAACGCGAGTGCCGCCTCGGCCCGGTCGTCGTCGCCAGCCCGTGCCCATTGGCGGGCGCACTGACGCCAGCGCAGGGTCGCGTTCGTCAGCTCGCCGAGCCGCTCGGCCTGAGCCGCCGATCGCCCCAGGTGGATGGCATGTTGCGTGGCCGCGAGCGCCGGCGACGGCCGCGGCATCTCGGGTCGATCGGTCACGTCGACCTCGAGGCGGCGGATCGCGTCAGGGGGTACGAGCAGCCGGGCCACGGCGTCACCCGCGTCGGCCCGGAACGGTGCGACGGACAACAGGCTGTCGTTGCCGGCAACGAAGGCGCGCGCCCAGAGCCCACCCCGCCGCACGGCCCATCCATCGATGCGGACCTCGACCTCGGCCGCACCGGTGCGCCTCGCCGCCAGCCCTGCCTCTGCCAGCGGGCCCGGCAGCGAGCCGACATCGACGGGGACGCGCCGTGGCGGGCTCAGCCGGTCGGCTGCCGGTAGCGCTGGACGGCGGTGGTCGGGCGGTGGACGAGCACCGGCGACGGCGTCGAGGTGGCGATCGTGGATGCGAAGCCGGGCCCGGGCGCCGCCCCGCTCGAAGTCGCGGGCGAGCGATGTCAGGCGGGCGGAAGCTAGCGACTGCCCGGCGTTGAGCCTGCTCACACGGCGCAGGAGCCCGGCAAACGCACGCGCCGCCTTGCCGCCGTGCATCAGGCCAATCCCGCCCGCGGCCGCGTCGAGAAGGAGGTCGACACCGATGCGCAGGTCGCGCCCGACCATGCCGTCGACGTCGAGCACCCCGCCGATGGCCGCCAGCTCCGCCGCCGCTTCCAGCATGCCGACAGCCCGGACCAGGGGCGGGGTCCCCGGCGCACAGGCGACCCCATAGGCGACCGCGGCGCGGTGGAGAGCCGGCGCGACGTACGAGGCGCCGTCAGTACCGCGCTGGTCGGGCGAGTCGACGCTCCCGCTGGCGGCAGAGCGGCCACCGTTGCCTGTGAGTCGCGCCGTCGCCGGGCGTAGCGGGTCACGCGCAGACTCGCGCAAGAGGGCAACCAGGGTGTCGCTACAGCCCGGCCCGAGCAGGAGGTCGAGCCCGTGACGCAGACCACCGGGTAGGGCACCGCGTGAGTCGCCCGAAGGCAGTTCGATGGTGAGGCCAACGAGGCAGCCCGGCCGCGCCGCGTCCACGTCCAGCTCGACGCCGCCCCCCAGGTCGAGCCCGGCGGACCCGGCGGGCCCGACCGGCCAGGAGCCGACGCTCACCAACTCGCTGCCGGCCACGTAGTGGGCGACGAGCGGCTGGCACCCCAACAGCGGTTCAGCCATTGCGGGCTCCCTCGGGCTCGAGTCCGACGAGGCGGGCGGTGACCGTGAGCCGGTCGCGAAACCTCCGGACCAGCCGGCTCCGGCGCTTACGAACCGCCGGCGAGGCCGTTGGGACGGCCGGGCCTGCGAAGCAGTGCCGGTGGCCGGCATACCAGAGCGCCGCCCACTCGGCCGCCTCCGTAGCCGTGGCGCCACCGGCCGGCTGCGGGCAATCGGGCGGCACCGGCGCGCCGTCCACAGCGACTGTCAGGTAGGCAAGCGCCGCCGCCCCGGACACGGGATCGACGGCGAGGCCGCGATGGATGGCCCGCCGGATGGCAGCAAGCGACTCGCCGGCAACGGCATCGGCCTCGACGTCGAGGGGCAAGGCGCCGTCGAACGGCCAGCCCCACCCCGCGGCGTCGAGGTCGATGACCTGTTGCCAGTCCATCGCCTGCGGGCCCCGAACCCGGCCCCGCACGATGTCGACCGCGGCCTGGTGGAGAACCGTGGCGACGAACCCGCCGAGGTTGTCGATGGCGACGGCCGTCTCGGCGGTCGCCGCCCACACCCGGCGGAGGGCGTCTTGGCGCAGGTCGTCGGCCAGGAACCGCGGCAGGCGGTTGGTGGCCAGGATGTGGTTGATGAGGGCCCGACCGGCGCTGGACCGCAGGAAGCGGTCGGCCTGCTCGGCCGGGCTGCGCTGCTCGTAGATGATCATGGCCCGTTTGTAGCGAGGGGGTATGACAATTTCGGCCGGTCGGAGGGGTGGCGGCGGTAGCGGTCACACCGGGCGGTCACGGTCGACAGAAGGGGCATGGACCGAACTTCTCCCGCCCCTCCGGTGGTGGCGCGTGCCGATGGCTCGGCCCCGGCACAGGCCGGCGACCGCCACTGCCGCTGCGGTCATCCCCCGACGGACGACGAATACGTCGCCCGCCTCATAACGGCGATAGCTGCCGGCGACACATCGGCGCTGTGGGCGTTCCGCGACGTCGCCGACCCGCCCCTGCGCAGGCGGTTGCGGGCCACGCTGCGCCGGCTCGACGTGCCCTACGGCGTCGACGACCTCGACGGCCTGGTGATCGACGCCGTGCTCGCCATCGCCGAGGTGGCCGGTGCCTGGCGGCCGGGTGGGGCGCCGCCCTGGGTTTGGGCGCACCACCGGGTAGTGGGCGTCGTGCATCGCTTCGTGGGGCAGTTCGCCACGTCGTTGGATGCTCTGGCGGACGGTGACTGCGGCGAGGCCCTCGCCCGCCTGACCGGCTGCGGCCAACGTGGCACACCGCCGCCGGCTGCCAGCAGGGCTGTCCTCGACCCGGCGCAGGTCTTCTCCGACGCCGGGCGGCGTTGAAGGGACTGGCGTCCGACCGCCCAGACGCCGCCCTCCTCGATGCCGCCCTGTCCGAGACGGCGTCGGCCCGGGACGCCGCGTTGTGGCTGGCGGTGCTCGACGAGCGGGAGGCGGCCAACCGGCACCCCGCGGTCACCGTGGGTGTGCGCTTCGGCATGCGCCCCGACGCGGTCCGCAAGGCCGTGCAGCGGGTGGGCCGACGCCTCCGACGAGCGACCGATGACGACCGTTTCTCGCTTCTGGCATCGCTGCCGGTCTTCGCCCGGGACGACCGGCGCGCCGCCGCGTGATCCGAGGCGGGGTCCCCGGGGCTGTCACACCCGCCGAGTACGGTCGCACGTGGCCCCTTCCACCGAGCCATCGCTGAGGATCCGCGTGGACGACGCACCGCTGAGCACGTCGAGCTGGCCCGCGTTCGGCCTCGGCGCGCACGCGGTCGACGACCGGCTCCGCCTGTTCAGCTGGGCCACGGGCGAGAACCGCTTTCTCTACCTGTGGATCCTGCGCGTGTTCGACCGGGCTCGGCAGGCCTACCAGGTCCGCCTCACCGTCGCCCAGGTGGCCGACGCCCTCACGGCGCTCGCCGCCGACCATCCCGGCGTCCCCGCCACCCCCGACCTGGCGGCCAGCCTCGACGCCCTCGCCGACTGGGGCGTGCTCGACCGCAGCCAGGAGAGCGGGCGGGTCACGAGCCTCGCGGAGTACCGCCGCCGCAACTCGGTCTATCAGCTCACCGAGCTGGGGTTCCTCGCCCACGGCGCGGTCGAGCGGGTGGTGTCCGCCCGTCCCGACGACGCGCAGCTCCGGGCGATCGCGCTCGGGTCGATCCTCGAGGATCTCGACGCCCTCGCCGAGGCGAACCGCAGCGGCGACGCCGTCCGCGTCCACCTGCTGCTCGACCGCCTCCACGGCGTCCTCACCGACCTGGCCGACCGGGCGGCCCGCTTCTACCTGATGATCGGCGAGCTGGCCCGGGTCGAGGAGGCCCGGCCGGAGGTGTTCCTGCGCCACAAGGACCTGCTGCTCGCCCACCTGCGCGAGTTCCACATCGAGCTGCAGCGGTACGCGCCGCTCATCGTCGGGGCGGTGGCCGACGTGCGGGCCACCGGCGACGACCGGCTGGTCGAGGCGGCGGCCGAGGCGGACCCGGCACCGTTCGCCACCCCGCTGGAACGGGCGGCCCGGTGGCGCGAGCACTGGGACGGCCTGGTGGCGTGGTTCGTGGGCCGGCCCGGCAACCCGCCCACCGTCGAGCGCCTCGACGCCCGCACGACCGGCGCGATCGCCGACCTGGCCGCGCTGCTGCGGCAGGTCACCGAGGCGCGGCGGTCCGGGGTCAGCCGTGACGCCCAGCTCCGCGACCTGGGCGCCTGGTGCTGGGCCACGGCGACCGACGACGAGGCCGCCGCCCTGTGGTCGGCGGCGTCCGGGCTGCGCGCCGCGCGCCACCTGTCGCTCGCCCGGGGCGACCCGGACGCCGTCCGCCCCGACCAGAGCTGGTGGACCGCTCCGCCGGTGCGGGTGTCGACGATGCTGCGCGAGCGGGGTCAGGCACCGAGCCCGGGCCGTCCTGCCCCGGTGCGCGACGACGCCGCGGCGCGGGCGCTCGCCCTCCGCCGCCAGGTGGCGCTCCGGCGGGCCGAGGCCGAGGCCGCCACCGCTCTGGTCGCCGGCCCGCTGACCGACCGCATCCTCGAGCGCGACGAGGTCGTACTGCTGCTGCGGCTGCTCGACCGGGCGCTGCAGAGCCGGGCCGTGGTCTCCGGCCGGGTCACCGCCACGGGGAGCTCGGCCGGCGTGCGGTTGCGGCTGCGTCCCGACCCGGCGGGCAGCGTCGTCCTCACGGTCGACGGCACGCTGGCGCTGCCCGACGTCGCGCTCGAGCTCGAACCCCTCGCCGCGGGGGCACGGGCATGACCGGGAGCACCGGCATGACCGCGGGAGCCCGCGCATGATCGCCGAGGGTGTCCGCGACACCGACCTCGGCGCCTACCAACGCGCGGCCCGCACGGTGCTGGTGCAGCCGCTGGTCACGCGCACCCATCCGAACGCGGACGCGCTGGCCCTGGTCCGCCGGTTCGCGATCCCGCTCGCCCGCGACCTGGACGCAGTCGCCGGCTACCGCCTCGAGCTGTCCCCCACCTGCGCCCGGCTGGTCAAGCGGATCGACCGTCTCGACCCGACCCAGGCCGTCCAGCTCCCGCAGAAGAAGCCGTTCGACCGGCGCCGGTACGCCTACCTGAGCCTGGTGCTCGGCGCGCTCGGACGCGGGGGCACCCAGGTCGCGTTGAGCGATGTGGCGGACGCGCTGCGGCGCCGGGCGGCCGAGATCCACGGCCTCGGGTTCGACCCCGACGAGTGGCGCCACCGCCTGGCCTTCGTCGACGTGATGCTGCACCTCGAGCGCCTGGGCGTCCTGACGCCGCTGGAGGTCACCGGCGTCACCTGGCTCAAGGATCCCGAGACCGGCGACGCCCTCTACGACGTCGACCGCGACGCCGTCCATGCGCTGTTCGTGCCGCCGCGGGTGGTGCAGCACGTGGGGTCGGTGACCGCGCTGCTGGCGGGCGAGCTGTCGGCCAGCCGCGACACCCGGCGGGCCGCCGCCCGCCAGCGGCTCGGCCGCCTGCTCCTCGAACACCCCGTCGTCTACCTGGACGACCTGCCCGAGGCCGACCAGCTCTACCTGCGCAACCAGGCCCGGTCGCTCGCGGCCGACCTCGAGCGCCTGACCGGCGGGCAGGTGGAGCGCCGGTCCGAGGGGCTCGCACTCGTCGACGCCACCGGTGGCTTCACCGACGGCCACCGGTTCCCCACCGGGGGCACGCCGGCCCAGGTGGCGCTCCTGCTGGCCGACGCGGTTGCGGGCGCGGTGGCCGGCGCCGGCGCGGGGAACGGCGACCGGCCCGCGGTCGTCGAGGCAACGGTGCCCACTGCAGCGGACGTCGGGGCCGGCCTGGTCGCGCGCCTCGACGCGGCGCGACCCGGCCGGCCGGACCTGCTCGACGACTCGTGGAACGCGCCGGGCGGGCCCGCGCCGGACGACGGCCCGACCGGTGCCGACGACGCCGACGTCGCACCGGCACGCGGACCCCTGCTCGCCGACGCATGGCTCGACGACGCGATCGCAGGCCTCGTCGCCAGCCACGGCCGGGCCTTCTCCGCCGACCTGCGCGACGACGCCGCAGCGTTGCGGGCCGCTGCGGTCGGCGTGCTCGCCGCCTTCGACCTGGTGCGCCCCGTCCCGGGCGGCGTCGTCGCCCTCCCCGCCATCAGCAGGTTCCGCGACGTCCGCGTCGAGACCGCACCCAGCCCGCAGCTCTCGCTCCTCGACGACGGAGGCGGCCCATGACGGCCCGCATGAAGCCCACCCGCGCCGGGATCATCGGCCTGTGGGACTACACCGACCACACCTTCTCGTTCGCCGACGGGCGGCTGGTGCTGCGCGGCGCCAACGGGTCGGGCAAGACGAAGGCGCTGGAGGTGCTGTTCCCCTTCGTGCTCGACGGTCGCCTCGATCCCCGCCGCCTCGACCCGTTCTCCGGCGAGAACCGGACGATGAAGGAGAACCTGCTGTGGGGGCGCGACGGCGAGTCGGGCTACGGCTACGCGTGGATCGAGTTCAGCGACGGCGCGCGCTTCGTCACCGTCGGGGTCGGGATGGTCGCCCGGCGCCACCAGCCCAGCCCGTCGCCCTGGTTCTTCGTGGCCGACGGCCGCGTGGGCGAGGAGGTCGTCCTGCTCGAGCCCGACGGCCGGCCGCGGACCCGCACGCAGCTCCGGGACGCCCTCGGCGACGGCGTCGTCGTCGAACGGGCCCGCGACCATCGGGCGCGGGTCGACGCCGCCCTGTTCGGCCTGGGCGTCGAGCGCTACGAGGCGATGCTCGACCTCGTCCTGACGCTGCGTCGGCCGATGCTGGCCAAGGACCTCGACCCGATGCGCCTGTCCGACACGCTGGCGCGCGGCCTGCGGCCCCTCGACGACGACCTGCTCGAGCAGGTGGCCCGGTCGTTCGACGACCTCGAAGCGGTGCAGCGCGACCTCGAGCGTCTGGTGGCCGCCGACGACGCCACGCGGTCGTTCCTCGGCGAGTATCGGGGCTACCTGCGGACGCAGGGGCGCGCCCGGGCCGACGCGGTCATCGAGGCGCGGGCCGACCTCGGCGGCGCGGGGGACCGGCTCGCGCGGGCCCATGCCGCCCTCGACCAGGCGCGGGCGGACGAGGCGCTCGCCGAGGCCGAGTCCGCCGCGGCGGCGGATCGCCTCGCGCAGGCCCGCTCCCGGCGTGACGGGCTGCGCGACGGCGAGGCGTTCCGCTCGGCCGCCCAGCTCGAGCACCTGGCGCGCTCGGTCCGCGACCTCGAGGCCGCCGCCGAGCGGGCCGAGCGGGCGGCGGCACGGGCCGGGCAGGCGGTCGCCGAGGCGGCTGCGGGCCTCGAACGGGCCGAGCGGGCCGCCGGCGATGCCGCCGCGGCCCTGGAGCGCCTGGCGCCCCAGGTCGTCGAGGCCGCGGGCGCCGCCGGCATCGACTGGCCACCGGCGGGGGTGCAGGGTCTCGACGGCGCGGGTGGCGGCGGGCGAGCGACCGCGGCCGGCGACCAACGCGGTGCGACGGGCAGCGCCGGGCCCGGCCCGGCGGACGGCGACACCCTCGGCGACACGCTCGCCCGCGCCCCGGATGACGCCGCCGGCGCGGCGGAAGGTGACACCCCTCCCGCGGCCGGCGGTGAGGCGGCGGTGCGGTCGATCGCTCGGGCGCGCGTCGCGGCACGGCGGGCCGACCTCGACGCCGTCCGCGCCCGGCTGGCCGCGGTCGACGACGCGGCCCATGCGCAGGGGCTGGCCGAGCGGGCGGCGGCCGAGGCCGACGACGCCCGCGGCCGCGCCGAGGAAGAGCTGCGGGCCGCCGACGAGCGGGCGGCGGAGGTCCGGGCCGAGCTGGTTGCCCAGCTGGCGGCGTGGGGCGCCGCACATCCCGACGTGGTGGCCGAGGACGACGTCGCGGCGGTGACCGCGGCCGCCGAGCGGTTCGGCGACGGAGGTCCCGCCCCGGCCGACGTGTGGCGGGACTGCGTCGAGCCGCGGCGGCACGACGCCATCGACCGGCGATCGTGGCTGCGGACCGACGCCGGGCGCCTCGACGAGCAGCGGACCGCGCTCCGCGACCGGCGGGCCGCCATCGCCGCGGAGACCGAGGACGCCCCGCCACCGCTGCCCTGGCGCGGCGCGGGCCGTGAGGGGCGGGCGGGCGCACCGCTGTGGCGGCTCGTGCGGTTCGCCGACCACGTGAGCCCCGCCCACGCCGCCGGCGCCGAGGCGGCGCTGGAGGCCGCCGGTCTGCTCGACGCATGGGTCACCCCCGACGGGCGGGTCGACGCCGGCGACCGGGCCACCGACGCCTTCGTCCTGCTCGACGAGCGGCCGGGAGCGGTCGACCCGTCGGCCACGCTCGGGGCGCTGCTCGTCCCCGAGGCCCAGGACGACGTGCCGGCCGACGTCGTGGCCCGCGTCCTGGCCGGGGTTGCGATCGACCCTCCGTCACCACGGGCACCGCACACCGCGGCCGACCCGTACACGACTTCCGGCCCGGTCGCCGTGGCCGACCCGCACGTCGCGGTCGACCGGCCCGCGCCGGCCGAGCTGCAGCCTGCCGGCGCTGCGCAGACGGGCCCGATCGCGGCGGTGGGGACCGACGGCCGCTACCGCCTCGGCCCTCTGGCGGGCCGCCACCGGGTCGACGCTCCCCGCTACATCGGGGCGACCGCCCGGGCCGCCCATCGCGCCGCCCGCATCGCCGCGCTCGACGACGAGATCGCCGAGCTCGATCGCGACGCCGCGGAGGTCGCCCGTGGCATCGCCGCCGTCGACGCCTGGCTCGACGCGGCGCGCGCGGCCGCCGAGTCGCTGCCGTCCGTGGCGCCGCTGGTCGACGCCGGCCGGCGGCGCGACCTGGCCGCCGGAGCCCTCCAGGCGGCGCGGGCGCAGGCCGAGGCGGCCGCCGCCACCGCCGCGGCCGCCCGGCGCGAGCTGAACGACCGGCGCGCCGCCCTGCAACGCGAGGCCGTGCTGCGCGAGCTGCCCACGACGGCCGAAGGGCTGGGCGCGGTGGCGGCCGCCGTCGAGCGCTTCGGCGAGGATGCCCGCGACCTCGCCGCTGCGCTGGGCCGGGCGGCCGAGCGGGCGGCCGCGGTGGCCGACGCCGTGCGCCGCCACGAGACGACAACCGCCGACGTCGCCGAGGCGACGCGGGAGCTCGCCGAGCGGACCCGCGACCGCGGCGCCCGCGTCGTCGAGCACGACACGCTGCGGGCCCGCATGGGCGACGAGGCTCAGGCGGTGCTCGCCGAGCTCGAGCAGGTCGAGCGGACCATCGACGCCGGTGTTGAGGAGGCCGAGCACCTCACCGAGGTGGGCCGGGTCGCCGCGGCCCACCGGGGCGGGGCCGAGAAGGAGGTCGAGGGCGCAGGCGAGGCGGTGGCCGTGTGCGAGGCCGCGGCCGGGGCCGCGACCGCCCGGCTCGCCGTGCTCCGCCGCCCCGACCTGGCCGGCCCGCTCGGCCTGGCCGTGCCGTCGCCGGCGGATGCCGCGGAACCGACCGCCGGCCCCGGATCGGTCGCCCCTGGCAGCGACGCCGACGCCACCCCCGAGGCCGGCGCGACCGTCACCGACCGTCCCGAGCCCGATGCGCCGACCGAGCTCGACGACGAGGCCTTCCTCACCGCCGTCGACGACCTGGTGACGGGTGTGTCGGCGTCCGACGAGCGGCGCAAGGCGGCCCAGACGCGGGTGACCCGGGGCCTCGAGGTCCTCGAGCACGCCCTCGGCGCCGGCTACCGGCCCTCGTGGGACATCGAGGACGACGTCATCGTCGTGACTGTCGGCGACGATCTCGGCGTCCGCTCGGTGGCGGCCTTCGCCGAGAGCCTGGCCCGGCAGCGGGCCGACCAGGAGATCCTGCTGCACGCCCGCGAGCGGGCGCTGTTCGAGGACACACTGCTCTCGGCGGTGTGCCGGCAGATCCACGACCGCATCCAGTCGACGCGCGACCTCGTCGCCGCCATGGACGCGGAGATGCGCGCCCGCCGGCTGTCGTCGGGGCAGACCGTCGGCGTGTCGTGGCGGGCCACGGACGCGGCGACGCTCGAGTGGCGCATGGTGCACCGGTTGCTCGACGGCGACCCCCGCCACTTCGGCCCGGACGAGCTGGAGACGATCCGCCGCCACTTCGCCGCCGAGATCGCCGCCGCCCGGGCCGCCGACGCCGAGGTCCCCTACCGCGAGCTGCTCGCCGACGTCCTCGACTACCGCACGTGGCGGCGCTTCGAGCTATCGCTCGTCGAGGCCGACGGCAGCGAGGCGCCGCTGACCCGGGCCCGGCACGCCCGCCTGTCTGGGGGCGAGAAGGCGGCGTCGCTGCACCTGCCGTTGTTCGCCGCCGCCCACGCCGCGTTCGCCGCGGCGCGCCCCGGGTGCCCCCGGCTGCTGGCGCTCGACGAGGCGTTCGCCGGCATCGACGACCAGGGCCGCGCGGAGCTGCTGTCGCTGACGGTGGCGTTCGATCTGGATCTGTTCATGACCGGGTACGACCTGTGGGCCACCCAGCCGGCGGTCCGTGGCGTCGCCCACTACGACCTGCTGCACATGCCCGACGACCGGGCCGTGTCGTCGCTGCTCGTGCTGTGGAACGGGCGCGAGCTGGTCGAAGGCCACGACGCGGAGATCGATCTCGCCCTGCTCCAGTCGGTATCGCCCGCGGTGCGGTAGTGCCCGCCCACCGAGCGCCGGGCGCCCGGGGCGGCGAAGGGTCTACTCCGCCCGCCAGCCACGGCGGACCGCCGGACCGCCTCTCGGCTCCCGGACTCGGAGAGCTGTGGCGGCGGGCGTGGCGGGCCATGGCCACTGCGGGCGACGGCTGGCCCGCCGTGCGCATCTCGGTGCCGGTCCAGGACGACGACCAGCGGCGTGCGCTCAGCGGGCTCCTGGCCAGGGCGATCCGCCCCGGCACGGCCAAGGTCGGCATCGCGCTCGGCGACCTCGACGGCCGGGTGCGCCGGCCCGGTGACGGCTGGGACCTGCGGAGCGTCGTCGAGGCCGTCACTGGCCCGCTGCCCGACCGGCGCGGCGACAGCGAGCGCCGGGCCGCGGCGGTCGGCCGCGCGGTGACGGAGGCCCGCGCCGCGGGCCCCGCGGACCCGTGGTTCGGGCCGTGGCTCGATGCGGTGATGGCGGGCGGCACGGCGGCGCGCCTGATCGGGCGCGGTGATGGCGACGTCCTGCGGCAGGCGGCGGTGGTCCTGGCCGGGCTGCCGGCCGCGGGCGAGCCCCTCGCGGCCGTGTCGGCCCGGCTCACCGGCGACGGCGACACCAAGGCCCTGAACGGCGGGCCGCTGGCCGGGCTCGTGCTCAGCGGCGTCGCCGCCTGGCTGGGCGAGCCGCGGCCCCGCACCGCCGCGGAGCGCCGGACCCTGTGGGAGGCCGTCGGTGTGGTGCCCGACGACCTCGCCAGCCAGGTGCTCGTCCTCAACCTGCCCGTGCGGGGCTCCACCGGGCCGGGCCCCGGCAGCGCGGGCGGCATCGGCAGCGCGGGCGGCGTCGGCAGCGCGGGCGGCCGCAACCGGCTGACGGGCTGGTTGGCGGACGCCGCGCTCACGGGCGAACCGCTGCGGATCACCCTCCACCAGCTCGCCCGGTGGCGGCCGGACGTGGCAGCCGGCCGAACCGTGTTCGTGTGCGAGAACCCGGCGGTCCTGCGCTCGGCGGCGGCGCAGCTCGGCCCGGGGGCGGCGCCGCTGGTGTGCACCGAGGGCCGGCCGTCTGTCGCCGCGCAGCGGCTCCTCGACGTCGTCGTCGAGGCAGGCTCGCATCTGCGGGTCCAGGCCGACTTCGACTGGCCCGGCATCCGCATCGCCGGCGCACTCCTCCGGCGCGGCGAGGCGGCGCCCTGGCGGTTGACGGCGCCGGACTACGAGGCGGCGGTCCGCACCCGGTCGGGTGACGGTCGGGGCGGAGCCCGGCTACGCGGCACCGCCGCGCCGACGCCGTGGGACCCGCGACTGGCGACGGCGATGGCGGGCACGGGCGAGGTGGTCTACGAGGAGGAGCTCATCGACCTGCTGGTGGCCGATCTCTCGTGACCGAGTGCGCGAGAGCGCAGAGGCCGACAAGAACCGCGTCGGCCGACGTGAGGCCACCGACCCCGTCGGACACCGCCATCACCATCGGAACACCCGATCGAGACTCAGCCTCGCGAGCCGACGGCGTCGACGACACGTCGTGCGAATTCCACGAACGCGTCGTGCCGTCGCTGCGGCGGCGTGCGCTCTTCGCTGCCCGCAACCCCGACGCTGTCGGCGTCTTCGAGGATCAGTTCGGCCTCGATCCGCATGATCGCCCGGTGCATCGCGGCGCCGGGCTCGGATGGGATCTCTCCGTGCACCTTCGCCCAGCCGCCCGGCTGCTCCTCGAGCGTGAGCGCCGCGAGTGCCTGGACGAGAAGGGCGAGCGGCTCGCCTGCGAGCGCCTTATCCCGTAGTGCTGTCATGTAACGGAGACTACGAAGGGGGTATGACAGTCGACGTTGTGGAGCACCACGGAGCGATACGGGTCCAACGGGACGACCCGAGTGGAACTACAGCGACAGGTCGAGGCCGAGTTGCGTGGCTGTCGTTGCCGGGTTGGCAGGTGCGGTGGCCGCGGAGAGCGTCTCGGGGGCCGCTAGCAGGTCGGCCAGCTCGTCCATGGCCTCCACCGGAGTCGCCCCTTGCTTGACGAGCGCGGCGTTGCCAGGGCCGGCGTCATCGCCCATCCACACGGCGACCGGCGCGTACCCCTTGCTGAGCGCCTCAGTGGCGCCAGCCCACGTGCCGCCCGATCCCTCGTCCGTCGCCACGACAAAGGCCGCGCTGGACTGGGCGTAGACGATCTTGTTGCGGGCCATGGCGTTGCCCACGCTGAAGCCGGCGCTCGGCGAGTAGGGGCTGCACAGCAGCGCCCGGCCCTCCAGCACCGCGGCGCGGTTCTCCCGCAACCGCAGGGCGCGGTCCAAGCCTTGGGACAGGACACCGACCACGACACCGTCCGCGTCCCAGGCCGCAGACATCGCGACCTGGTCGACACCCCTCGCCCCTCCCGAGACGACCGCGAATCCCTCGCCGACGGCGCGCCGCGCCGCCTGCCGAGCGACCTCGGCGCCACCTCCGCGCACGCCTCGCGATCCGACGATCGCGAGCGCCTCGCTGGTGAACAGTGCCGGGTCGCCGGCGACGTAGAGCAGCGGCGGGGCGGCATCACGGGAGCCAGCCGCGGAGCCGATCGGGGTAGCTCACATCGAGGGCGCTGAGGACCGTGATGCCCGATTGGGTCAACCGGTCGAGCTCGAACGCCATGGCGGTGCCCCGCGCCAGCAACGCGTCCAGCCGCTCCTGGTCCACGACCCGCGGGTGCCCGAACTCGAGGGCCTCGGGCAAGCCCTGGTCGGGCAGCTTGTCGACGTCGATGCGGCGCACCAGCGGCCAGAACTCGGCCGCCGA
>Ga0214469_1000393_pt1 | contig 15085 bp, 10 predicted proteins | sample RVTome_10_FD_187340 | JGI IMG/M metagenome (GOLD analysis project Ga0214469, IMG submission 187340) | Soil microbial communities from uranium-contaminated site in the Upper Colorado River Basin, Wyoming, United States - RVT153D57 HiSeq ... | reverse complement strand
CCCATTCCCCTCTCTTGCGAGCGGCTGCGCTGCAGGCGCTCGGCCGTGACATCGGTGAGCCCCCCTGGATCTCGGGGCTTCGGCTCGAGGTCGACGACTCGGGGGCGATCACCACCGAGATCTTCCCCGGCGACCCGTGATGGGATACGACGTGATCGCCGTGGGCCGGCTCGGTGTCGACCTCTACCCGCTGCAGACCAGGCTGGGCCTCGAAGACGTGTCCAGCTTCGGAAAGTTCCTCGGGGGGACCGCGGCCAACGTCGCCGTCGCCGCCGCCCGCTACGGACACCGTGTCGCACTCGTCTCCCGCACCGGAGACGATGCCTTCGGCCGCTATCTCTTCGCCGAGTTGGAGCGTCTCGGCGTCGACAACCGATTCGTGACCACCGTGCCCGATCTCCCCACACCGATCACCTTCTGTGAGATCCATCCGCCTGACCATTTCCCGATCACCTTCTACCGCTACCCCAAGGCGCCCGACATGGAGATCGATGCCGCCGGGCTCGACCTGGACGCCATTGCGGAGTCGAGGATCCTGTGGCTGACCGTCTCCGGCCTATCCGACGAGCCGAGTCGAAGCGCCCATCACGCTGCACTCGCCGCCCGGGGGGACGAGGGCATGGTCGTACTCGACCTCGACTATCGGGCGGACTTCTGGGACGACCCCAATCGAGCCCGCCTGGAGATCGGCCAAGTCCTGGGATCTGTCGACGTCGTCGTCGGCAACCAGGCCGAGTGCGAGGTTGCAGTCGGAGCGAGCGATCCCGAGACGGCGGCGGCCCTCCTCCGCGACTCCGGGCCCGAGATGGTGGTGGTGAAGCGGGGACCCGACGGCGTTTTCGCCCGACGCGGCGACGAGAGGGTCTCGATCCCGGCGCTGGATATCGAGATACTCAACGGGCTCGGCGCAGGTGATGCCTTCGGTGGCGCTCTGTGCCATGGCCTCCTCTCTGGCTGGGACCTCGAACGAGTCATCCGATACTCCAACGCCGCCGGCGCAATCGTGGCGTCCCGACTGGAATGCTCGACGGCGATGCCGACGCCGGAAGAGGTGGAGTTGCTCCTCCTGGAGGTGAGCACGTGAGCATCGACATGAACGATCTGCGCCAGAGACGCATCGACGATCCCGACTCCGTCCTCCGCCTCGCCGCCGACCGCCGGGGGAGGGAGCCAGGGTCGAGACTCATGCTCGTCGCCGCCGATCACCCGGCGCGAGGAGCAATCGCCGCCCGGGGCCGGCCCGATGCAATGGCCGATCGTGGTGACCTGCTGGAGAGACTGGTCGTGGCACTCGGCCGCCCCGGCGTCGACGGGGTCCTGGGGACACCTGACATCCTCGAAGACCTCCTGTTGCTCGACGCCCTCGAGGACAAGGTGGTGATCGGCTCGATGAACCGCGGCGGCCTTGCAGGGTCGAGCTTCGAGTTCGACGATCGCTTCACCGCCTACGACGCCGACACCATCGCCGCCATGGGATTCGAAGGGGGGAAGATGCTGGTTCGCATCGCTCTCGACGACCCGGCAACGGTGCGCACCTTGGAGCGCACGGCCCACGCCGTCACCGACCTCGCCCGCCTCGGCCTGATGGCCATGGTCGAGCCGTTCATGTCGGAATGGCGGGAGGGCAAGGCGACCAACCTGCTCACCGCAGAGCAGGTGGTCAAGTCGGCGGCGATTGCCGCCGGGCTGGGCACCACCAGCCGGCACACCTGGCTGAAGCTCCCGGTGGTCGGGGAGATGGAGCGGGTGGCTGCGTCGACGACCCTGCCCATCTTGCTTCTCGGAGGCGACCCCAAGGGCCGGGACGACGAGATCTATGAGCAGTGGCGCGCCGGGCTCGCTCTACCGGGTGTCCGCGGGCTGGTGATCGGGAGGGCGCTGCTCTACCCCGACGACGACGATGTCGCCGCGGCTGTCGACGTGGCGGCAGGGTTGGTGCGGGGCAGCTAGTCCCCGGCGCCCAGCGCCCCCAACGACTCGGGGTTCTCCAGGCTGGTGAGGTCTCCGGGATCTCTGCCCAGTGCCAGTGCCTTGACCACACGCCGCATGATCTTCTGTGACCTGGTGCGGGGGAGGTCGTCGACCCAGCGAATGGCGACAGGCCGAAATGCCTTGCCGAGGGCGGCCACACAGGCCTCGCTCACCCGGGCCGTGAGGTCCTCGTCCGGTTTCACTCCGGGAGCAGGCACGAGGTAGAGAGCGATGGACTCTCCCTTGATTTCGTCGGGCAGTCCGATCGCCGCAGCCATCATGACCTCGTCGAGCGCCACGGCGACCGACTCGATCTCCGCCGGCCCGATCCGCTTGCCGGCGATGTTCAGCGTGTCGTCGGAGCGTCCGTGGAGGAACCAGAAGCCGTCATCGTCTATCGAAGCCCAGTCACCGTGGACCCAGGTGCCCTCGAAGCGAGACCAGTAGGTCTCGATGTAGCGCTCCGGCTCTCCCCAGAACCCCCGCGTCATCCCGGGCCAGGATCCACGAACCACCAGCTCGCCGACCTCGCCTCGCACCGGATCGCCCTCGTCGTCATAGACATCGGCGTCCATCCCGAGGGCCGGGCCGCCGAGGGCGGTGGGCTTTAGTCCTTGGAGGAGGTTGCAGGAGAGGATGCAGGCCCCGATCTCGGTGCCACCCGATATGTTGACTATCGGCCGGCTCCTCTCACCGATCTCGGCGAAGAGCCACCACCACGGCTCCGGGTTCCACGGCTCCCCGGTTGAGCCGAACATCCGCAACGACGAGAGGTCGTGGGCCCGGGCCATCCCGGCCCCGTGTGGCTGCAGCGCTCGCACCAGGGTGGGTGAGATACCGAGGATGGTCACCCCCAGCTCTTCGACCACCTCCCAGATCCGGTCGGGCCCGGGATGGTCGGGGGCACCGTCGTAGACGGCGATCGCCGATCCGTTGGCCAGCCCGGCCACCACCATCCATGGTCCCATGATCCATCCCATGTCGGTGGCCCACATCAGGACGTCGTCCCGCTTGACGTCGAATTGGAACGCGCCCTCCTGGGCGAGCTTGACGGTCAGCCCCGCCTGGACGTGGACTGCGCCCTTGGGCCGGCCGGTCGTGCCCGATGTGTAGGCGATGAGCACCGGCTCCTCGGCCCAGGTCCGAACGGCCGGGGCCGGCGCGGCGACCGGGACCAGGTCGTGCCACCAGTGGTCGCGGCCGGAGGTCATTGGTGTCGTCCTCCGATCGACGTAGTCGACCACGAGGACCTGGTCGACCCCCCCGGCCCTGGCGATGGCTTCGTCGGCGATCTCCTTCATCTCGACGACCCTGCCCCGACGAGTGAAGCCGTTGGCACAGACCACGAGCCTCGGCTTCGGGTCCTCGAGTCGGGTCGAGACCGCCTCGGCGGCGTAGCCGGAGAACACCGGGATGAAGATCGCACCGAGACGCGACACGGCGAGGAGGGTGACCACCGCCTCCTCCGACATGGGCAGATAGACCGCCACGGCGTCGCCCCGCACCACCCCCAGCGAGGTCAGGGCACCGGCCACTCGCTCCACTTCAGTCAGCAGCTCGCCGTAGGTCAGCTCGCGGGTCCCCCCGCTCTCCTTCTGAGAGCGAAGCGCCGTGCGGCCGGGATCCTCGCGGGCCCAGCGGTCGACACAGGCCACCGAGAGGTTGAAGCCAGACCCGAGAAACCAGGTGGCCCAGGCGGGGCCGCGGGAGGTGTCGCGTGTCGTGTGCCACGTGGGATCGAAGGGAAGGCCGAGGAACTCGACGACTGCAGGCCAGAACCACTCCGGGTCCCGCGCCGAGCGCGTGACCAGGTCGTCGAAGGCGTAGATGCCATGCGCGTCCATGAAGCGCGCGGTGTTGGTCGCCGCGGCCTGCTCCGGCGTCGGCGACCAGACGATGTCGAGCTCGTCCATGTTCCTCCTGGTCCGCGTGGAGGCTATCGGGAATGCCATTGATCGGCGAGGGCCGTTCCTAGCCTCTTGGCATGGCCGCCGGCGCCCACCCCGAGGATCACCGCTTCATCCGCCGCACCCTGACGGTCGCAGCCGTGATCGTGGGCGTCGCAGCCGTCCTCTGGCTCGGGTTCTTGCTCCGCAACGTGCTCTTCATGGTCTTCGTGGCGGTGTTCGTCGCCGTCGCCTTGGAGCCTCCCGTTCTGCTCCTGGCCAAGCGGGGCTGGCGCCGTGGTGCCGCCACGGGCGTGGTCTTCCTGGCGGCCTTCCTGCTGGTGGTCCTCTTCATCTGGGCCCTGGCGCCCCTCTTCGTCCGACAGGTGGAGCAGCTGATAAATGCCATCCCCGGTCTGGTGGAGTCCACGCTCGTCTTCCTGCAGGACACGTTTGGCTTCGATCTCTCCGAGATCGACCCTGCCCAGATCGGGCGCGATCTCCTCGAGGGCGTCCAGAACATCGGCGGGGCGGTCGCCGGCGGGGTCCTCGGGTTGGCATCGTCGGTGTTCGGCTTCTTGATCTTCGCCACCACGGTCGCCCTGTTCTCCTTCTACATGTTGGCCGAGCTCCCCCAACTCCAGCGCACCGTGCTCTCGTTCATGCCCGAGGAGCAGCAGAAGAAGGCGCTTCGAGTGTGGGTCGTGGCAGTGGAGAAGATGGGCGGCTACATCTATTCGAGGCTGATCCTCGCCGCGGTCTCGGCGACGATCACATACATGTTCCTGACGTTGCTCGACGTGCCCTTCGCCATCAGCCTCGGGATCTGGGTGGGCATCCTCAGTCAGTTCGTCCCGGTGGTGGGGACGTACCTGGCCTCCATCCTCCCCGCCATCGTCGCCCTCACCTTTCGGGACGTGAGCACTGCCCTCTGGGTCGTGGTCTTCTTCGTGGCGTACCAACAGCTCGAGAACTACCTGATCGCCCCGCGGATCACCAAGAGGACGATGGAAATCCATCCGGCGATCTCGGTCGGCGCCATCATCATCGGCGGCACGCTCCTCGGTGGCATCGGGGTGATCCTCGCCCTTCCGATGGCCGGGATCATCCAGGCGCTGATCAGCGAATCGAGGAAGTCCTACCAGGTGATCACGGACAACGATCTCCCGGTGTCGGAGTCCTGACACATTCCCCCGACTGCTGTGGGCATAAGCGTTTGCGACGATCTAGGGTGTCGTTCGGTGCCTCACTATGAGGCCCAGTTACCCCTAGTTCGGAGGAAACTAAGTGAAAGTATCAAAGCCCTTTGGGCTTAGGCTGCTTGCGCTCCTCGCCATCTTCGCCATGATCGTGGCCGCCTGCACCGGTGACAGTGCAGACGAGACCACGACCACGGCCGGTGGCGACGGAGAGCCGACGACCACGGTCGATGGTGGCGATGGTGACACCACCACCACGGCCGGTGGCGAAGGCGGAGAGGGTGGCACCCTCGACACCTACACCCTGGGAATATTCCAGGATGTGACCACGGACAACCCGTGGTCGTATCTGGACAGCTCGGGGAGCGATGTCTGGGTCGCATACGTTCTGAACCCAACCCTGGGCGCCCCCTACACCATCGACCTCCCCGGTCTGGAAGTGGTTCCAGACCTGGCTGCTGGTGAGCTCGAGCCGGTGGTGCAGGACGGTGACAACTGGGTCGGAACCATCACGCTGGCCGAAGGTCTGACCTGGTCAGATGGTGAGCCGATCACAGCCGAGGACTACGTGTTCACCTACGAGACGGCACGTGACTTCGCTCTGACTGCCAACTGGCCCGACTATCTGGATGCCGGCACCGCAGATACGCCCGGCCCGGTGACCGGGGTCGAGGCGGTCGACGACCTGACCATCGAGGTGACGTTCAACGCCGAGCCCGGACTCGCTGTCTGGGGTCTCGGGAACGGCCCACCACTGATGCCGATCCTGCCAGAGCACTTCTGGGGACCGGTAGTCGCTGAAGCTGAGGCGACCGATACTCCCCGTGACACGCTGATCGCCGCTTCCGGTGTGGGTCAGCCATCTGCTGGCTACACCGTCTTCGGAGAGATCCAGGAGGGCAGCTTCGCCGCCACCACGGCGAACGCCAACTTCCACGGCACCGGGACGACCACGGATTCCGGCGGTGTGTCCTTCGAAGTGGGACCGTTCGCCGAGAACTTCAACTTCCCGCTCTACGGCGGGCAGGAAGCAGCGGTGCTGGCTCTGGCAAACGGTGAGGTCGACTTGCTGCTCAACCCGTTGGGCATGCAGTCCGGTCTCCGCGATCAGGTGGCCGACAACGAGGATCTGACCGCCGTGGTCAACCCGACCAACGGCTATCGGTTCCTCGCCTTCAACCACGGTCGTGCCCCCATGTCCGATCCTGCGTTCCGTGACGCGCTTTCGGCCATGATCAACAAGGAGTACGTGACGGAGAGTCTGCTCCAAGGAGCTGCTTTCCCGCTCTACGTCCTCCTGCCCGAGGGCAACGAGTCGTGGTACAACGAGGAGGTGGCCACCGAGCTCGCCGAGGCCGGTTATGCCGGGCTCGACGACGACACCAGACGCGCCACCGCCATCGGTCTGCTCACCGAGGCCGGGTACACCTGGCCCGAGGGTGCGGCTCCTGGTTGGTACGACGCCGAGGGAGGCTCTTACTCGCCGGAACCGGCGGAAGGTCTCTCGTACGCGGCTGCATCCGGTGACATCATCGGTCCCGATGGTGAGACCGTGCAGGACCTCGAGCTGATCCACCCCAACGCCGGGTATGACCCGCTCCGTGCCACCTTCGGTGGCTACATCGCAGGTGTGGCCCGAGAGATCGGAATCCCGGTCAACTCGGTGCCCACCGACTTCGGGCAGATCATCGACATCGTGTTCGAGATCGACGAGGCCACTGCGACGTACACGGCGCCGTTCGACATGTTCATCCTGGGTTACTCGTTGGGTAACCCCACCTTCCCCACGTTCCACGGTTCGTTCTTCGCGACCGGTGGGGATTCCAACAACATGAACTACTCGAATGCGGACTTCGACGCGCTGGTTCAGCAGTTCGATGCCGCCGCCACCCCGGAGGAGGCGTACGAGGCGATGTGGGAGATGGAGCGGATCATCGCTCAGGACAAACCCCATCTGCCGCTGTTCGACACCGGAATCCTCGAGTTCTACAACAACCGGGTGGAGTTCCCGTTCACGGAGACTCTTTCCGGCTTGCAGTTCGACGAGGGATTCCCTCAGCTCGTCACCGCCCGATAGGCAACACGACAAGGTGAGAGGTTGGGCCCGCCTTCGGGGCGGGCCCAACCACCACCGCCCCACCCCACTACCAGCAAGCAGGAGAGCCCGGAGGAAACGTCCCAGATGTTGCGGTTCATCGGTCGTCGTCTCATCCAGATGTTCTTCTTGTTCATCATGTTCCTGACCATCGTCTGGCTGTTGCTCCAGTTGATGCCGGGAGACATCACAGACACTCTGATCGGTGACCCCAACATCCCGCTCTCCACCCGTCTCGAGTTGAGCGAGCGACTCGGGCTCAACGAGCCCCTCTACGTCCAGTACTGGACATACATCACCAACTTCTTCCAGGGTGACCTCGGGGTCAGCTTCAGCCGCTACCCCGACGACGTCTCCACCGTTCTCTGGGAAGCGATCCCACGCACACTGGTCCTGGTCCTGACCGCCACCCTGCTCGCCTATTGGATGGGGTTCAAGTCGGGCAAGCTCATCGCCTGGGGCCGCGGGGGCAAGACCGAGCAGGGCTTCATCATCGGCGGGATCTTCCTGCAAACGGTCTTCTACCCGTGGTTCGCCATCGTGATGCTGTGGACCCTTGGCTTCTACTTCGGCTGGTTCCCCATCGGCCGCTTCATCGACGTCAGTCTCTGGCAGGGCTCGGGCTTGGACGCCACCGCGGTCTTCGAGGAGTTGATCGCCAGTGTCTTCATCGCGGTCGGGGTCTACTTCGCGGCCCGCTATGTGATCAAGCGAACCGCACCAAGCCTGGTCGTGCAGCAACGTCTGCAGAGGATCGCAGCCGTCTCGGTGATCGCGGCGCTCATCCTCTACTGGTACCTGGACCCGGCCAGCAGCTACGTCTGGGACATCGTGTGGCACACAATCCTCCCGGTGACCACTCTGGGCTTGATCACCTTTGGCGCGGTGATGCTGATAACGAGGACTTCGATGCTGGAGACACTGGGTGAGGACTACATCCTCACCGCCCGGGCCAAAGGCCTGTCCAAGCGGGTGATCCGCGACCGCCATGCCGCCCGCAACGCCCTCCTACCGGTGGTGACCTCGTTCGTCCTCGCCATGGGCACCGTCATCGGCGGCGCCATCATCACCGAGCAGATCTTCTCCTGGCCCGGCATGGGTCTCCTCTTTCTCCAGGGCATCGTCGTCTCCGACATTCCACTCGTCGCCGGCGCCCTCGCCATCACCGGTGTGCTGACACTCTTCGCCCATCTCGTCGTCGACATCGTGTACACGGTGCTCGACCCCCGTATCCGCGTAGCTTGAGGGAACAGATCTGATGGCAACCAAGGAGACAATCCAGCAGCCCGACGAGGTCCTCGAGGCGCAGGAGGCTGCGGAGCTCGAAGAGCTGCTCGGGGGCCACGAGGTGGTCGCCGAACCCCTGTGGAAGATCCGGTTCAGGCTGTTCCGTCGATCTTTCACCAAGAACTGGGCCCTGTTCAAAGAGTCCAAGATGGGGATCGTTGGGCTGTTGATCATCGCCCTCTTCGGTCTGATGGCGATAGCTCACCCCATCCTCATGTCCACGGTTTGGGAGCCGGCGATCTACGACCCGGTGAGCGGATATGACGCAGTGGTGAGCGAGTTCACGGTGGTCGAGGACGGTGAGGTCACCGACGAGACCACACAGATCGCCCTGATGGACGCCCGCTTCGAGCTCAACCCCACGATCGACGTCGGTGACGTGGTCCGCATCCCCCTGCAGCCGGCGCCTCCGACCCTGGGTGGCGAGGACGGCAATGCGCACTTCTTGGGAACCGACCCGCTGGGACGTGACATCTTCTCCCAGCTGCTCTACGGGGCACGCGCCGCTTTCCTCCTCGGGTTCGTCGCCGCATTCACCACCGTCTTCATCGCCACCACAGTCGGCTCCATCGCCGCCTACTACGGCGGGAAGCTCGACGGGTTCCTCATGAGGACGGCGGATCTGATCCTGCTGATGCCGCTGCTTCCGCTGCTCATCGTCCTGAGTGCGGCGATCCAGATCAACATGGTGATGCTGGGGATCATGATCGGGATCCTCGGCGGATTCGGAGGCGACGCCATCATCCTCAAATCCCAGGCGCTCTCCATCAAGGTGAAGGCCTACATCGACGCGGCGAGGGTGGCCGGTGGTGGGGACGGCCACATCATCTTCCGTCACATCATCCCCAACGTCTTGCCCCTGAGCCTGCTCTACATGATGTTCGGGGTAACAACCGCCATCGCCCTCGAGGCCACCCTCTCATACCTCGGTCTGCTCAACATCCAGATGTCGTGGGGAATCATGATCAACACCGCCCAGAATGCGGGATACCTGCTCAGTGGCACCAGTTACTGGTGGCTGCTGTTCCCCGCCGGTCTCGCCGTCTCGTTCCTCGCCTTCGGTTTCTTCGTCGTCGGCCGGGGCATGGACGAAGTCATCAACCCCCGGCTCCGCGCCAGGTAGGAGGACAGCCTTGACACTCTCGTTGGAGAGCCTGCAGACACGCCGGGTCGACCGGAGCAAGCCGTTGCTCGAGGTCGACGACCTGACCATGCGTTACAAGATCAAGGCGGGCGAGGTCAGCGCGGTCGAGGATGTCGGGTTCACCATCCACCAGGGCGAGGCAGTAGGCCTGGTCGGGGAGTCGGGCTGTGGCAAGACGTCGACCGCCCTGGCACTGCTCCGGCTGCTCCCGGCCAACGCCGAGTATGTGTCCGGAGAGATCCGGCTCAACGGTGACGACCTGTTGCGTCTCAACGAGGACGAGATGCGGGAGCGCCGCTGGCGTGACATCGCCATGGTGTTCCAGGGGGCGATGAACTCGTGGAACCCGGTCTACCGGGTGGGTGACCAGATCCGGGAGGTGCTCGACACCCACTATCGGGGACAGCTCTCCTTCGAGGAGCAGACCCGCCACATCGAGACCCTGTTCTCCGCGGTCGGGTTGCCCGCCGCGATGGTCGATCGCTATCCCCATGAGTTCTCGGGTGGGATGCGCCAGCGGGCGGTCATCGCCATGGCACTCGCCTGCAGTCCCGAGTTGATCATCGCCGACGAGCCCACCACGGCGCTCGACGTGATCGTCCAGGACCAGATCCTCAAGGAGCTCAAGCGGATCCAGGCGGAGATGGGCATGTCGATCCTCTACATCTCCCACGACATCGCGGTCATCGCCGAGGTCACCGACTCGCTGGGAGTCATGTATGCCGGGAAGCTCGTGGAGTACGGCCCGACCTCCGAGGTGTTCGCCAGGCCCCGTCATCCCTACGCCTACCTCCTGTTGCGCTCCACGCCTTCGATCACCGGGCCCCGACGCAAGCTGGCGCCCCTGAGTGGGGAGCCACCTGACCTGCTGAACCCCCCCACCGGTTGTCGTTTCCATCCCCGTTGCCCGTTCGCCACCGAGCGGTGTGTCGTAGAGGAGCCACCGTTCGAGGAGATCTCCCCGGGCCACCGGGTTGCCTGCTGGAACTACGAGGACGTCCCCGAGTTGGACATGGAGCTGGTGCGATGACCGCTCCGGCGCCGGCCCCCGTCCAGACCAAGCCGCTTCTCGAGGTTCGCGGCCTGCGCAAGCTCTTCCCCATCTCACGTGGCTTGTTCCGGGCACCCACTGACTTCGTCCACGCCGTGGACGGCATCGACTTCGAGATCGCCCCCGGGGAGAGTCTCGGGCTGGTCGGGGAGTCCGGGTGCGGCAAGTCGACCACCGGCCGCATGCTGGTCAAGCTTCTCGAGGCAACAGAGGGGACCATCCAGTTCAACGATGGCGACTACGAACGCGACGTCGCCAACGTCAGCCGCTCCGAGATCAAGGAGTTTCGCTCCCGGGTCCAGATGATCTTCCAGGACCCCTACGAATCGATGAACCCACGTCGCACGGTCTTCGACACCGTCTCCGAGCCGCTGGCTGTGCAGGGTGTAGGCACCGTTCCAGAGCGCGAGGAGCGGGTCCTCGAGCTGCTCGGCCTGGTCGGTCTGGCCCCGCCGGAGAACTTCCTCTTCCGCTATCCCCACGAGCTCTCCGGCGGCCAACGGCAGCGGATCGCCATCGCCAGGGCACTGGTGATGAACCCGAGGTTCGTGGTCGCCGACGAGCCCACCTCGATGCTCGACGTCAGCATCCGCATCTCGATCATGGAGCTGATGACCGAGCTCGGCTCCCGCCTCGGCGTCTCCTACCTCTACATAACCCACGACCTCGCCGTCGCCCGCTACATGTGCGACCGCATCGCGGTCATGTACCTCGGGAAGATGGTCGAGATCGGGCCTACCGAGGAGATCCTGGCCAACCCCCGCCACCCCTACACACGAGCTCTGCTGTCCGCCGTCCCCATACCCGACCCATCGGTGAAGCGCACCCCGGTCGAGATCAAGGGCGGAATCTCCAAGGCGATCAACCCCGCACCAGAATGCCGTTTCATCGAGCGGTGCCCGTTTGTCGCCGACGTGTGCCGGGAGAACCCGCATCCTGAGATGTTCCAGGTCGGGGAGCGGCACTACGCGGCCTGCTACCGGATCAACGAGATCTGACCCGACGACCTCCCTGGCTCGTCACCTTCCTGGCTCGCCGCGTCGCATGGGCCGGGGTTGACCCTGGTGATCTATCTGGGAGTCGTCGTCGGCGCCATCTCGCCGTCATGATCAAGACCCGACCAATGACACTTACAGAGAGGTTGGAAGCGACCCGATACTTCCTGATATGACAACCCGGGTAGGAAGAGCGCTCAGGTCCTGCGCCCTGTTGGGCGTGTTGGCCCTCGTCTTCGCGGCCTGCAACGGGGAGACCGCTGTCATCACCACGACGACGTCACAGCCGATCACCACCACCACCACGACGCTTCCCCCCGACCCTGCCGTCGACGGGCCGATGCTCGAGGTCGGGCTGACGAGTCGTCTCGAGACGAACAACTGGTGGGCAGCCCTCGGTGGTGAGGCCGGGCCGGCGGCCAGCGCCGTCCTCGCCAACACCAAGTCATCCCTGTTCACTCTGTCCAGGCCGGGGCTGGCCCTGGTGCCCGCGCTGGCTGCATCGACACAGCCTTCGACCCCGACCCAGCAGGGGCAGGGTTGGGTCGTCGAGCAAGGGATACGGGACGACGCAACCTGGTCCGACGGCGAGCCGGTCACCGCCGGCGACCTCGTCTTCTACTTCGAAGTGGTGCGGGAGTTCGGCCTGGGTGGCTCTCACGGTGGCCACTTCCCCTCCGCCGTCACATCGGTCAGCGCAGTCGACGACCACACCGTCCGTGTCGAGTTCGCATCCGCCCCCACCCCGACCGAATGGCATACGGGTGTGGCCATGGCCCCGCTGGTCCCTGCCCATTTCTGGGCGCCCCACGTTGCAGCTGCCCGCGAGGCGGCGGGGAATGCCCGCGTCTCCACCACCGAGGAGGAGGCCAGAGCGGCGGTGGCCGCCGCCACCCTGGGGGACGACGATCCCGACAACGATGTGGCTCCCGAAGACGTGGCGCCAGAGGATGTCGAGTCCCACCGGCAGCGTGTTGCCTCCGACGCCGGCAGAGGGACTCTCTTCGCTGCCGACGGCTCCGGCGAGCCGTCGGCCGGTGCCCTGGTCCTCGAGTCGTGGTCGCCCGGTCAGGTGGCGGTGACCCGGTCGAACCCGGGGTTCTTCGCGCGGGGGAGTGAGACTGTCGTGTACTCCGACGGCTCGGTCCGGGTCGCCGACCCCGGGCTGGGGGACAACGTGTTCGGGGGCAATGGCACGGGCGAGGTGACCGCCCACGCCGTCGTGGGCCCGTTCGTGTCCGGTATCGAATGGCATGAGCACGGCAGCGCCGACGAGGCCTACGACTCCCTCCGGGGCGGCGAGGTCGACTTCGTGCTCGACCCGGACGGCATGGGCTACCCGACGTACAACGAGCTGGCGGGACGCGACGACATCGGTCTTTCGATCAGCCCCGGCGACGGATTCCGCTACCTGGGCTTCAACTTGCGCAAGCCACCTATGTCGGACCCGGTGTTTCGGCGCGCCGTTGCCACCGTCATCGACAAGGAACTGCTGGCGGAGACCCTGTTCAACGGGACGCTCTTCCCCGCCTACACGGTCGTCCACCCGGACCTCACCTCGTTCTACGCCACCGATGTCGACCGGCCCGGCTGGTCGGGCGGGTCTCCGATGTCGACCCCCGATCGCTATCGGGAGGCCATCGACCTGCTCACCGAGGCCGGCTACTCCTGGGACGCCCAGCCGGAGGTCGTCTTCGACGAGGCGGGCAACTTCGTCGACATCGTGCCCGGACTGGGTCTCGAGATGCCCAATGGCGTCGACGTGCCCCAGCTCACGCTGGTGGTTGCCCCGGAAGCGGACGACGATCCCATGAGGGCCACCGTCGCTCTCTGGGTGGCGAAGTGGATGACCGACCTGGGGATGGTCGTGGACGCCGAGCTCTCCGGATTCGGCTCAGCAGTCGACTCGGTGCTCGAGCCGGACAGCTTCGAGGCATCTCTCTCCTGGGACCTCCACGTCCTGGGATGGGGTGCACCCGATGTCGCCCTCCCCGGTCACACTCTGGTCGCCCTGTTCCACTCCCGAAACGGAGTGGATGTCGGGGGGCTCAACACGACCGGCTATGCGAGCTCCGAGTTCGATGCGGCGGCAGACGCATTCGTGGCCGCCACCGGTTTGGCGGAGGCGGCGAGGCTCACCAAGGAGATGGAGCGCGTCGTGGCCGCCGACCTTCCCTACCTCACCCTGTTCCGGGCTCCGGTGATCGAGGGATTCGGCTCCCATGTGGAGTTCCCTGTCGATGCGATCATGGGTGGCCATGGCTCGATCCCCCTGGCGTGGCCGGAGTCGGTTCGCATCGCTCCCTGAGTCGATGACACGGCTCATCAGGTCTGTCGTCGTGGCAGCCGTGGTGCTGACCGCGTGCAATCCCACACAGGCTGGGCCGCCGGTGCCGAGACCTCTCGTCTCCGCGGCCGCCGCGACATCGACCACATTCGCCGTCACCACGACGAGTCCTGAGGAGATGTCCGACACAGCGCCCACCATCGAGTGCGGCGCAGCCATGTGTCTCGTGTATCACATAGCCCCCGACGCCACATGGTCCGACGGCGCTCCGGTCACGGCTGAGGACTTCGCCCACACCGTTGAGGTCCATCGCGACTCTTCACAAACAGGGACGGAGGTCGGCTACTCGGCGATCGAGGCGGTCGAGGTGATCGACGAACGCACGATACGTCTCGAGTTGAATGAGGGTTACGGGCCCTGGCAGACCCTGTTCACACGGGTGTTCCGCTCCGGCGATCCGGCTACCTCCTTGCAAGACCTGGACACATCAGGCCCCTTCACGTTCGTGGAGTGGGCCGAAGGCGAGCACCTCACCATCGCCCGGGACCTGACTTGGTGGCCCGGGTCAGACCCCCTCAGCGGCGACCCGGAAGGGGACATCGCCCAGGTGCGCTTCGTCTTCATCGACACCCTCGAGGGCATGGTCGACGCCCTCGAGGCAGGCGAGGTCGACGTGATCTCCGCCCGCCCCGACGCGGAGACCATGGAGCGTCTGCGTGCCGTCGAGGATGTCGAGATCGCACTGACCCCCGGGCCGTTCTGGGAGCACATCGACTTCCACCACGACGACCCGACCCTCTCCTCGCAGTGGGTGCGTCTGGCGATCGCACACGCCATCGACCGGGAGGAGATACTGGACAGGACGGTGCGTCTGCTCGACCCGGGGGCCGAGCCTCTCGACAACACGATCTGGATGACCAACAGCTTCGTGTACGAGGCACATTTCGGAGTGGAGCACGACCCGCAGCGAGCCGAGCAGCTGCTGGTGGACAATGGCTGTGAGCCCGGGGGAGATGGCGTCTACGTCTGTGACGGGGTGCGCATGTCCTTCATCTGGGCCACTACGAGCGACGATCCCGCCCGCCGTGAGATCTTCGATGCGGTCCAGGAGGATCTGGCCGGCATCGGGGTGGAGGTCGTGCCCGACTTCCGAAGTCCATCGGTGTGCGT
>Ga0214469_1000392_pt1 | contig 15131 bp, 18 predicted proteins | sample RVTome_10_FD_187340 | JGI IMG/M metagenome (GOLD analysis project Ga0214469, IMG submission 187340) | Soil microbial communities from uranium-contaminated site in the Upper Colorado River Basin, Wyoming, United States - RVT153D57 HiSeq ... | reverse complement strand
CGGCACGTTCCCGTACTACTGGGTCACCATGCCGGATCGGTGCGCCAGCCGCCTCGCCATTACACGCTCCATCCTCGCCGAGGCGACCTCAACGTAGACGCGACCCAGGCCAATCCGACTCCAAGCGTGAAGCTCGGGCGGTTCGGAGTTCACTCTCTATGCCGCCGATAGGGTGCCACCTGGTTTCTAGCGCTGGCGAGATCCGGTTCTGCCACGGGTCTGGCGCCCACGGGAAACGCGGGCATCACTGGGCCGCCGGTCCGCGGGCGCCGACCACGACCCGCATCGCCGGCTGGGTCGAATTGGGCGTGAGCAGGCGATGACACGGCGGCACAGCAACACGCGCGGGGGTGCGGGCTGTTCGTCGTTGGGTCATGCTCGCGGCCATGGATGACGCACAGCGGGCCGAGGTCGTGGACGCGTGGTGGCGCGAGGACCTGTCGGACGAGGACCGGGACGAGCTACTCGCGCTGCAACGCGGCGACCCTGTAGCGGACCGCTTCGTGGACCAGTTGGCAGCGTTGCACGTCGGTGGGTTCGCGGACTGGGCGTTCGAGGGCCAACCGCACATGGGCTTCCAGAATCCCGCCTGGTTCAGTGAGTTCCTCGACCTCAAGCGTCGAGCCCCATGAGGGTGCGCGTCACTGGTTCGACGCCGTGTGCGCGCCGGGTGCGAACCCGCGCTCATGCTTGGTGCGAGTACGTCTCTGTGTCGCCGCTAGCACGCCGAACGCGGGCCGCGCACGCCTGCACCGAATCGGGCGGAGAGCAGCGTGTCGCAGTCGCTGCGGGCGGTACCAGTCGTGCGGCGGTCCCCGTCTGTCGACGACGGCCCTCCGGCCAGCGGAGGTTGGCCCGCGTGCAAGCTGCGGCGCTTAGCAAGGCGAAGAATCCGCCGCCGGGGAGGGATCCACTCGACAGGAACGTCCTCGGCGCTGCGTGGTCGGCGAGCTGCATAACGAAGGCCACAGTTGTGTTCCGAAGGTCATCAGGCGCAGCCGGTTGATACACGGTGACTACACAGTTGCACGAGGCTGCGCCAGACCGGCGCATAGCTGGTGGAGCCCGTTGGCTGCGGTTAATGGCAGCGGAAGAACTCGTTGATCGGAGCGGCCGGCGTACCGTTGAAATGGAGCGTGGTGTGGGTATTGAAAGTCGAGCCGTCCGAGCCCGTGCCGTGCACGCTGTAGGTGAAGATATTATTGATGTTTTGGCCGTTCTGGATAAAGAAGCCATTGCGCACGACTAACGTGCCGGTGTAGGTCGGCAGGCTCGGGTCGGCAAGCGGCACGGCGACAAAGGTGCCGGTCTCGGTGACCCCTCCGTGGATGCGGCCATCAGCAAACGTGGTGCTGTGCTCAACGTGGTTGATGGTGACCGTGAAGGTGTAGAGCGGTCCCCCCGGTTGGCAGCTGGGGAGGACGTCCACGAATGTATCGACCAGGTTCTTTTGCTGGATCGTCTCGGTAACGGGCGGCTCGGCGAAGGCAGGAGACCCCCGGCAAGCAGCAGCCCGGCGGCCATCAGACCAACCAGCAGGCGACGACGAGAAGCGCCAATAGTTGTGGATCGCCGTCCTCGTGATCACTCGGCGATCACCCCGGCTGGATCGTCCAGTGCGGTGCACAACCCACGCAGGATCCGCAGCGAGGGTTTCTGCCCGCCGCGCGGCTGATCTCACGTCGGAAGTCGCCAGGTCTTCGCCGATGCCGGCTTCACCGAGGTCAGCCACCCCAGCCCGCGACGTGTGGTGCGGATCGACTTCGTGGACTGAGGCCGGTGCGCCAGGGCGGCAACCTTGAGCCTGGCCAGCCACACACTCTCATCAGCGTAAGTCGTTTTGCGTCAGCGTTTGGTCGGTGCCTCGTCCGTCGTCTGTCCCTGCCTGGCGGTGATGGGGATGGGTCCCAGGCGGCGCGTGGCACCGCCCCGCCCGAACCGCCGGGATTGATGAAGTTCCGAACTGCCCACAATGTCCGCGCGGCACTCGAGGACGGGCACGCGCACGTCACCACCATCCCTGCGCTGTCCGGGCAGCGCGGTCGGCCTGCGGCAGCTTCGCCGGCTATGTGATGGGTGAGGCACCACCGCCGTGGTCGTCAGCCGCGGCAGCGGGCGGCTGCGACGGCCGGTTGGCCTCGGGCAGGCCGGCGTCCACGAGGCATGTCGCGCCCGCAGGACGGGTCTGCACGTCGTCGCATCGCTCGCGCAGGCGCTCAAGGATCTCGGTGTCGCCGATGGGTAGCGTGGCCTCGAGTCGTTGCTGGTCGTGAACCTCGGGGCGGTCCAGGACGGCGTCGACGAGGCGTGTTCGGCTGCCGGTCGGCTGGTGCCCGGGCTCGACGTTGAGGGCGGCCCGGACGACACCGGATTGGTCGTGCTGTTCGACGTCGGCGGTGGCTACCACACGGCCGTCGACATCGATCTCCAGATGCCTGTGACACTCATCGCGACTCATCATCACAGTCCTCCGACCTGCGAGGAGTTCGGGTGGCGGGGACCGGTGGGTCCCGGTCACGCAACCGACTTGTCGGCGACATCGGCGGCGCCTTGACGAAGTCGGGCGCACCGGCCGTGTGCCCGCGCGCTGGTCAACGGTCAGCATCCCCAATAGCGGCGGATCCAATCGCCGTCCTCCCGCCCGACCGTGGAAGGCGTCCGGCGATGACAGACGCGATGCGAGCGGCGCGGTCGTCGGCGAGATGGGCGGTGACAGCCTGCGGAACGGGCTGGGCTAGGCACGTCCGCACATAGCCGCTATCCGCGAGGTCGCGTCGATGTCAGGGCGTCGGTTGGGCCGATGTGCTGCAGAGCCACAGGCCGGGCTCCTACAGGCTCAACTCATCGGGTGGACGCGCGACCCGGCCGGCGAGACTCCTTACCAGGCGTACTCTTCGGAGCATGGGCAGCTGGCTGACCATCGAGATTCAGCACGGCGAGATCCGTGCCGATGGATGGCGGCGTGCTCACGGCGAGTCGCTGATCGAGGCGGCGGTGACCAACGGCGCACGGGGCTGGGAGTGGCATACCCCGCGATGGGGCCTGATCTTGGAACTTGAGTTCAGCGGCGAGGAGGCACGAGACGCGTTCAGGAACCTCCCCGCCGTCACCGCTGCGCTCGACGCCGTACCCGACCCGGTGTTCGGTCTGCTGGTTTACCCGGGCCGCGGCGGCGGTTCGGGCGCGGGGAAGCCACGCCGACCTCGCCCTGCTCCCCTCGCCGGGGCGGCTGAAATGGAGGAACCTCGGGACCAGTTCCTTGACCTGCTGGTCGAGAGATAGTCCTCTGTCGTCACTGAACTTCAGTGAGACGCTCGCTCATAGCCGTTGATCGCATCCTGGCGGCCGGTAGGAGTGAGCTGCTGGCCACTGCCCTCCGATGTCCAGCACTCCTCCGCGTGGCTGGCCGGAGCCCGAACCAACATCCATTCGCCCACTGGGAATGCCGCTACCCGCAGTGGCTGTACAGGTTCGATGTCCTTGGCTGACCTCCTGGAGCCATCAGTTCCCGATCAGCTCTCGGTAGGCCGCCAGACAGCGGGCGGCGCAGTGCTCCCACGTGAATTGCTCGAGGACCACTTCGCGGGCACGCCGGCCCATGTCCGCGGCCAGGACCGGATCGGCGAGCAGCAGGGCGAGCCGGTCGTGCAGCTCGTCGATGTCGCCCGGCTCGACCAGGAAGCCCGTTTCCCCGTCGACGACGATCTCCGGCACGCCACCCAGCCTGCTGGCGACGACCGGTATCCCGGTGGCCATGGCCTCCAGCACGGACAGGCCCAGCAGCTCCGAGATCTGCACCTGCCGGCCGTAACAGGTGTGCTCCACCGATGGCAGGGCGAGCACCGAGGCACCTCGGAACAGTGCCGGAAGCCGGGAATCGGGCACGGGTCCGGTGAACCGTACCGGGCGGCCGTCGGCGAGCCGGTGCAGTAATGCCGGGTAACCGGACTCCGGTGTCTGCCGGTCATGACCGGCGGTGCCGGCCACCGTGAGAGTTGCGCCCGCGGGCATCGCCCGGATGAGCCGATCGAGTCCCTTGTGCGGAGTCATGCGTCCGACGAACAGGACTCCCTCACGTCTGGACGGCGGTCCTGGCGTGAACCGGTGCGGATCGGCGCCGCCGTAGATGACCCGAGTCCGGGCCACCGGCACCCTGAGCATGCGGGCCGAGTACGCCGACACGGTGAGGAAGCGGTCGAACAGGCGGGGCAGCACGCCGAGCCAGTCTCCCCCGCCCAGTCCGTGGTCGGTGGTCACCAGCCGCTGGCCGTGGACTCGGCCGGCCAGCGCGGCGAGGCGACTGGGGGTGCTGCGGAGCTGGTGGGTGTGGACGATGTCGGCGTCCCGCAGCGCCCGCGGCAACCCCGGTGCCAGCGGGTGCGCGGGATGCCCGAACAGCGTGGCCACCGAGCGAAGGACGCGGATCGTCAATCCACCGGCTTCGTGAACCACACGCGGCTGGGCCGCGAACGTGAGCAGTTCGCTGTCGACCTGCCCGGCCATGGACCGGGCCAGCTCCAGCGGGTATCGTTCGCCGCCGCCGAACAGGCCGGCGTCCCCGAACGGCGTCGGTGCGACGTGGACGACACGCATGCTGACGATCGCTCTGCTCACCCTCGGAGATCCCGGGCGGTTGACCGGAGGCTACCTGTACCACCGGCGGATGGCCGAGGTCGCCGAGCGCCACGACGCTCGAGTGCTGTTCGGTTCCTTTCCCGACCACCCGTTCCCGCTGCCGGCGCTGCACGCCTCGGCGGTCGTCCGCGAGGCCCGCACGGGCGGCGCCGACCTCGTGCTCGTCGACAGCATCGCTGCGTGCTACCTGGCTCCGTGGCTGGCCACGCACCGACTCGAACTTCCGCTCGCCGCCAGCGTCCATCAGACGCCGGGCGGCATCGACCACGGCCGGCTGCGGACGCGGGCACAAGCTGTCCTCGACCTGGCCGCCTACCGCCGAGCGTGCCGGTTGCTCGTGGCGAGTGACGCACTCGCGGAGACGTTCCTGGCTGCGGGCTTCTCCCTCCGGCGGATCCGCGTCGTGGCACCCGGCCGCGACGTGGCCGGCTCACAACTTCCTCCGCACCCGAGCGAGGACCTGCGCGACGGCCGGCTCGCCGCGCTGCTGTCCGTCGGCAACTGGGTTCCGCGCAAGGGGCTGCTCACGTTGCTGGACGCCATGGCCGCACTGCCACCGGAGACTGCGCTCTTGCACCTCGTCGGTGACGACGCGGCCGATCCGGCCTACGCCGAGCGGGTCCGTACCCGACTGGCACGCAGCGACCTGATCGGCCGGGTACGGGTTCACGGCCCGGTGTCGAAGGAGCGGGTCGCGGCCTTCTACCGGGACGCTGACGTGTTCGTGCTGCCCAGCCTGCTCGAGCCGTACGGCACCGTGTACGGCGAGGCCATGGCGGCCGGGTTGCCCGTCGTCGGCTGGCACGCCGGCAATCTTCCCCACCTCGCCACCGACGGGCGCGAGGGTCTGTTGCTCGAGCCCGGCGACGTCGACGGGCTCAGCCGCGCACTCCACCGGCTCGCGACAGACGACACCTACCGCCGGCAGTTGGCTGCCGCCGCCGCCCGGCGGGCCGCGTCGTTTCCGACCTGGGCACAGACCGCCGAGATGTTCTTCACCGAGCTTCGCGAAATCGCGCGGTCCTGAGATCGACGTCGCCCGACGCCTCACTCGCACGAGAACACCTCGTTGAAGGACCTGAGCAACGGCGCCGGCGGGCCGATCTGGACGCGCGCAACGGCTGCGTCCTCGACGAACATCCGCCACGCAACCGCATCGGGCACTCCCAACGCCCAGGCGATCGCCGCCTTGATCGGCGACACATGGGTGACGACCACAATGTCCCGGCCGTCCGCCGAGTCGGCGAGCTCGGTACAGGCGTTGCGTACCCGGTCCCCCACCGCGGTCAACGACTCGCCACCGGAGGGGGCGAATCCCGGATCGGCACGCCACCGCGACCAGACCTCCGCGGTCACGGAACCGACCGGCCGGCCGTCGAGTTCGCCGTAGTCCATCTCGACCCAGCGCTCGTCGATCTCGACCCGCTGCCCGAAGGCGGCCGCCGTGTCCCGCGCTCGGCTCAGCGGGCTCGAGACAACCCGAGACGGCGCGGGCAACGCGTCCGCGATCGCCCTGGCCTGTCGCCGGCCCAGCTCGGTCAACGGCGGGTCGGCCCGGCCGAGCAGGAGCCCGGCCGCATTGGCCGCGGTCTGGCCGTGGCGGACGAGATACAACATGCACCCGAGGCTAGAGGTCTGCATTCCGGCGGCCGGGCTACCGAGCCAGGTCGGCCAACTCCTCGAACACGGTGATCTGCAGGTCCGCCGGCGCCGAAAGGCGCGAGTTGAGCGACTGCCACGGAGTCTCGGTCGGCGCCGCGATCAACTCCGCACCGCCGCCGACCAGGTCACTGGTCACGCCTTCGGCGTCGGCGACCTCGAACGCGACGCGCAGCCGAGGACTCACCCTCCGCCCAACCTCGACCTCGTCGATCATGGCGACCTGCGCAGGGTTCGAGATCTCCAGTGTGGCTCGCCCCATGTCGAGGATGGTCACCATCGCGCCCCCGCCGCCTTCGACGGCCAACTCCTCGGGAGCACCCAGCACGTCCCGATAGAAGGCGACAGCCTGTTCATAGTCCGCCGCCTCGACCACCAGTCGCATCTGCAGCACCCGACCTGCCTGGGTTCGCTCATCCATGACGCGGCTCCTCGTCAACGGTGGCCCGAGTATGTCAGTCGCCCGACAGTGCCTCGAGGGGATGGAAGCCGACCGCACGGCCGACTCGGTGAGTCGGCCGTGCGACGATCGGCAACGTCAGGCCGGGTCCCGCCAGGCGAACAGCAGCGCCCCGGCGAGGGTGACGACGGCCGCATAGCCGGCGAACAGCAGCCCTCCGGCCCAGGGTTCGAGCAGGTCCGCGCGGCCGAGGAGCAGAGCGTCGGCGGCGCCACCCGGTAGCCAGCGCGTGATCTCCGGGTTGCCGGTGACGACGGGCAGCAGCCCTTCGAGGACCAGCCACCACAGCAGGACGGTGGCCACGGCGACGGTGCTGTTGCGCGCCAGCGTGCCGAGCCCGGCGGCCAGTAGCGCCCACAGCGCTCCGAGGGCAACCGAGCCGGCTGCCACGGCCCACATGTCGGCGCCGAACGAGCCGACCGGTAGGCCTTCGGCTCGCAGACTCACCGCCCCGACCGCAACGGCGGATGCCGTTCCGGCCAGCGTGATCAGCGCGCCGTACGCGCCGGTGACCATCGCCTTGGCCGTCAACACCCGGCCGCGATGGGGAGCGTGCATCAGCGTGGTGCGGATGGTGCGGTGCTGGAACTCACCGGCCGTGGCCAGCACAGCGACGATCACGGCGAGGAACCAGAGCGTCTTGGCCGGCGCGGTGGCCAGGTCGGCGGGCGTCACTGTCTCGCCGGTGTCGGCGGCGATGCGTGCCCCTGCGAAGCCGATGAGTCCGGAGCCGAGCGCGGCGAGTAGGAGCGCAAGGCGCGGAAGCACCAGGGTGCGCAGCTTGAGTGCCTCGGCGTCGACGACGTCTCTCATGACGGGGATCCCTTCGAGGTGAGGTCGAGGAACAGGTCCTCGAGCGTGCTGGATCGGTGGGTGTCGAGCAGGTCGGACATCGGCCCGTGGACGACCAGGCGGCCGTGGTCGATGACGATGACGTCGTCGACGGTCTGGGCGAGCTCGGCGAGCAGGTGGCTGGACGCCAGGACGGTGCGCCCCTCGTCGGCGAGGCCGCGCAGGAGCGTTCGCAGCCACAGCACGCCGGCCGGGTCCAGGCCGTTGGCCGGCTCGTCCAGCACGACGGTCTCCGGGTCACCGAGCAGAGCCGCGGCCAGGCCCAGTCGCTGGCGCATCCCCATCGAGTAGCCCCCGACCCTGCGCCGGGCGGCGTCGGCGAGGCCGACCAGTTCGAGCACCTCGTCGGCGCGCCGGTCCGGGATGCCGGAGACCCGGCCGAGCACTCGCAGGGCGTCGCGCCCCTTCCGGCGCGGATGGAAGACGTCGGGGTCGGTCATCGCGCCGATGACGCGGGCCGGCTGCGCCAGAGCGGCGTAGGGCTGCCCGTCGATCGTCGCTGTCCCGGACGTCGGCCGGGTCAGGCCGAGCAGCATGCGTAACGTGGTGGACTTCCCGGCGCCGTTCGCCCCGAGGAATCCGGTGATGGTGCCCGGCTCGAGCGTCGCGGTGAAGTCGTGGACGGCGGTCACCGCGCCGTAGCGCTTGGTGAGCCGGTCGAATCTGATGCGAGCCATGGTGTGGTCCCTCCTCGCGGCGCATCGGTTGACACATCCGATGCTGGGCGCGGCGAGGCGGCGAAGCGTCTGCCGCGAGGAGTCACCTCGTCGTACTCCTCGAGGAGTACGACGTGCGCTCAGCGCGGTTCGGAGCCCGGCACGACCAGGCGGGACTCGTAGGCGAGGACGACCAGCTGGACGCGGTCCCGTAGACCGAGCTTGGTGAGGATCCGGCTCACGTGTGTCTTCGCCGTGAGCGGACTGATGACGAGCAGATCGGCGATCTCGGCGTTGGACAGGCCCCGGCCGATCAGCCCGAGCACCTCGACCTCCCGCTCGGTCAGCAGTTCGGCGATCCGATGGTCCGGCCGGCCCGCCCCAGGACGCAGGGCGAACTCGGCGATGAGCCGGCGCGTCACGTTCGGCGTGATGAGCGCACCGCCGTCGGCCACCACCCGGATCGCCTGCAGGAGCTCCTCCGGGCTCGTGTCCTTCAGCAGGAATCCCGACGCTCCTGCCCGCAAGGCCCCGTACACGTAATCGTCGAGGTCGAAGGTGGTCAGGACGATCACCCGAACGCCCTCGGTCGCCGGATCGCCGGTGATGCGCCGGGTGGCCTCGATGCCGTCGAGCACGGGCATGCGAACGTCCATCAGGAGCACATCGGGCCGCTGCTGGCTGGCCAGCGCGAGGGCCTGCTCGCCGTTGGCGGCCTCACCGACGAACGCGAGATCCACGGCGAGCGAGATCTGCACCCGGAGGCCGTCGCGGATGATCGCCTGGTCGTCGGCGACCCCGACCCGGATGCTCACCGCCGATCCCGGCCGATCGGAAGACGGGTGGTGATCTCCCACCCCGGGCCGTCGGCGCGCGGGCCGGCGCGAAGGTCACCGCCCACGGCTGCAGCCCGCTCCCGCATCCCGCGGATGCCGTTTCCCTCGGCCGCCGCTGTACCGGCACCGTCGTCGAGGACGCTCAGCGTCACCGCATCGTCGGTACCGATCCGCACCTGCGCGTGATCGGAGCCGGAGTGGCGAAGCACGTTGGTCAGACTCTCCTGCACGATGCGGTAGGCCGCCTCCGCAGTCGCGGCGGGCACCTCGTCGAGAGTCCCGTCGATCGTCACGTCGACCGCCAGTCCGGCGCCGCGCGCCGCATCCGCCAGCGCTGCCAGGTCGCCCAGGGTCGCCCGCTCCGGGCGCTCACGCAGAACGCCCACCAGCCAGCGCACCTCGCGGAGCACTCGGCGACCGGCCTGCTCGATGGTGACCAGGGCCCGACGTACGTCGGCGTCGGCGCCCGCATCCAATGCCATCCGCCCGGCGCCGGCCTGCACGGTGATCGCGCCCATGCCGTGGCCGACCACGTCGTGCAGGTCGCGGGCGATGCGCAGACGCTCCTCCAGGACCGCAGCCCGGGTCGTCGCCGCCAGGCGCACTTCCCTCCCGGCGGCGAGTGCCCCGGCGAGGACCGCAACCAAGAGCACGGCGGCGTACGTCGGAGCCAAGGCGGCTGGCCCGATCACCACGACGGTCACCGTGACGACCAGCACGCCCAGCACGGCGGTCCCCGCGCCGCGCCACGACGCATCGCGACGTGCGACCGTGTAGCTGCCGACGGCCACGGCCACCGGCAGCACCGGACCGAGCATCGCAGCCTGGACGACGTAGGCCAGGAGAGTGCCGGCGAGCACCGCCAGCGGGGCACGGTGGCGGAACCACAGCACCAGGCCGCCGGCCAGGCCGGCCAGCGAACCGACGGTGGTGAGCACCATGTCGGGCTCCGCCGCCGAACCGGGCCGCACCGAGGCCACCTGTAGCACGGTGGCGGCCACCACGAGGGTCCGATCCACCCAGACGCTCGTCATAGCCAGATCATGCAGGATCGCGGCCAACGCCGAGCGACCACGGACGAGTGCTCGGCGCGTGCGCTCAGCCGGTCACGGCGGCGGGTGGTTCGGCGTCCTCGCCGGGCGCGGTACCGAGGAACTCGATGACGCCGACCGCGAGCAGTGCGATCGCCGCGAGGACCAGCACGACGGTGCCGGTCGGGTACGGCCAGAACACGAGGGCGACGGCGGCGAGCGCGAGTACGCCGATGCGAAGCATCCCACGATGCGCGTGTACCCATTCGCCGAACCCGCCCAGCCGCCAGCCTCGAGCATCCGCCGCGCCGCGCCAACGGCGGAATGCTCCTGTGACCGCCGACCGCATCCCCACGGCTGCTGCCGACGGTCCACTCAGGGCCGCCCACACGGCAACGACGAGCCCGGCGGCCAGCACCGCACGCAGGGTCAGCCGTAGGAAACTCACCACCTGGTCGAAGATCGCCGTCGCCGCCTCGTACGGGATGACGTCGTCGACGCTGTCCAGGTAGACGTTCCGCCCGATCAGGATCGCAACGGCCAGCACCACCATCGCGACGACCAGCCCCGCTCCGGAGCGGATCGTGGCCCCGCGCCGGTCACGGGCGAGCAGGACGCCGGTGACGATGAGCGCAATGGCGATGATCGGTAGCACGACGCCGGCTCTGTCGATCGCGTTGAACGCCCGCTGCATGGTCGACACGTCACCGCCGCTGTAGACCGTGATGACGGCGTCGACAGTGGGAACTCGCGAGATCAGCCCGAGTCCATCGTCGGCCAGCCGTTCCTTGACCCGGTCGATGATCGGGGCCAGCCTGATGGTCACCTCGCCGGACTCGATCTGTACGGCGACGCTTTCGCCGGTCAGGGCGGCGTTGAGCTGGGCGTGACTCTCGCGGTTGACGGTCTCCCAGACCTCGGCGAACCGATCCGACGCGACGAACTGGTCCACCCGGTCGCTGACGAATCCCTCGATGCCGCTCGCGATGGGCCCTGCCAGGCCCTCGATGCGTTCAGTGGCTCGCTCGGGTAACCCCTGCTCGGCGCCCACGTCGGCGAGCGCTCCGAGGGACTGGTCGACCAGGGCCTGCACGTCGATCGACGTGAGGATCTGGTTGGAGACCGCGTCGGAGACAAGCGACTGCACGGCCGGGTCGTCCGCCAGCGGAGCCATGGTCTCGACGTAACGATCGGTGTCGATGACCACCGACTGCAGCCACGCGCTCAGCACGGCCACCGGTGCCAGGATGCAGCCCAGGGTGATCGCCGTCGCCGACACGAACGGCCGCCAGCCGAACTCCCGGCGACGCCGGGTTGTGGCGCTCAGGTGCTCCACCTCGGAACGGAGGCGGACCAACTCTTCACGTTCGGCCGTGGAAAGGGCGGCCTCACCCGCTGGGGGCTGGTCATGGTTGGGCTCGTCATCGTGTCCGTCCGACATGGCACATGCCTCACTGGCCGGTTCCAGGTGAGTCCACTGTGCTCCCGAAGTGAGTGCGAAGACGTCACCCGAAGAGGGTGATTGGCGCGTTCCAGCTCGCAAGCCTGAGCGGTCGTCGGCGAATCGCTCTAGCCGAGGTCGCGCAGGGCGTCTTCGATGCCGCGGTGGAATGTCGGGTAGGCGTAGATCATGTGCCGCAGTGTGTCGACCGGCACCTGGGCGTGCACGGCCACGGCAAGCGCGGAGAGTACCTCGCCGCCGGTGGGCCCGGCCGAGGTGGCGCCGACCAGCACACCCCGCTCGGCGTCGGCGACCAGCTTGATGATGCCCTGGTTGCCGGCCTTGTGGATCCAGCCCCGGGCCGAGGACGGTACCTGCGCCAGCCCGACGCCGACCCGCAGACCGGCCTCACCGGCCTGCGCCTCGGTCAACCCGACCGAGGCGACCTCCGGGTCGGTGAAGGTGACCCGCGGGACGGCGCGGTAGTCCGCCGGCGGCCCGTGCTGGCCGAGGATGTCCCGGACCGCGATGCCGGCCTGGTACATGGCCATGTGGGTGAACGCACCGTGCCTCTCGCTCGCACCGATCTCCGTCACCCCGAGGTCCCGTGACGCCCGTCGCCGGGTCAAGGCAGCAACCTCACGCCGCCACGTGTCGGTGGCGCCGCGGCTACCGCACGGACTCCTCGACGGCGCCCATCTCTTCCTCCAATGCCCGGACGAAGACGGTCAGGCCCGTCCTCACCGCCTGCCGCTCGCCAGCACTCAGGCGCGACAGCATCCGCTCATGACGCTGTCTCATCACGCGTTCGACAGTGCGAGCGGCTCGCTTGCCGGAGAGATTCAGACGCACAACCTGAGATCGGCGATTTGCGGGATCCCGTGTCCTCTCAACCCACCCCTTGGCCGTCATCGCATCGATCATGCGACTGACAGTGCTCTTCTCCAGCTGGAGGTAGGCGCCGAGTTCGTTCTGCTTCACGTTGCTCTCGCTCAGTCGCGTCAGTGCGAGTACCTCGGATGCTGACGCACCGAATCCCGGCATCTCGCTCGTGATGTCGAGGATCCCGCGCAGACGGAATTGTCGGAAGAACACCTGCCCCAGTTCGTCGTCCGTCGTCATCGTCCAAACCCATCGTTGTGGTCTGCACCTTTATCGGCATTCCACGGCACACACCGATCTCGTCGCGATGGCTCGCCTCGACGACCTGTACCCAGGAGGCCGAGCAGGCTCGGCCGTGGCGTACGCCTCGTGATACCCGGGTAGATGAGGGCGTATGAACCGCGACCCGCAGACCGTTCCCGGCGTTGAAGCAGACCGCCCGAGCGAGATTCCCCGTTCCGGGTGGTTCCAGATCGTCAAACGTGCGTGGAAGGAGTCGAAGAAAGACAGCGTGCCGCTGTTGTCCGCAGGCGTCGCCTTCTACGCGTTCCTCGCACTCGTCCCGACGCTGATCGCCGTCATCATGATCTACGGGCTGGTCAGCGACGCCGACGAGGTGGCAGAGCAGATCGAGTCGTTCGGGTCGGCGCTGCCGAGCAGTGCCGAGGACTTGTTGTCAGAACAGATGACGACGTTGGCCAACGCGTCCGAGCGGTCCCTGAGCGTCGGGCTCGTGATCGCTCTGGGATTCGCACTGTGGTCTGCATCCGGCGGCATCAACAACTTGATCACCGCCGTGAACGTCGCGTACGACGAGGAGGTGAAACGCGGCTTCGTCAAGAGCAGGGCGCTGGCACTCGGCATGACCGTGGGCGCGATCGTGTTCGTGGTCGTCGCCGTGGCGCTCGTGGCCGCGCTTCCCGTCGTTCTTGATGCCCTGGACGTGCCGGGCTGGGTCGAGGCCGTCGCCGAGGTCGGCCGCTGGCTCGGGCTGGTGGTGGTGGTGCTGATCGCCCTCGCACTGCTGTACCGGTGGGCACCGGACCGGGACTCGCCGAAGTTCCGGTGGCTGTCGATCGGGGCCATCGTCGCCACCGTCCTGTGGGTCCTCGCGTCGATCGGGTTCTCGATCTACGTCGACAACTTCGCCTCCTACGGCAAGACCTACGGATCGCTCGCCGGCGTGATCGTCCTGCTCCTGTGGCTGTGGTTGGGCGCCTATGCGACGCTGCTCGGCGCCGAGGTCAACGCCGAGATGGAGCAGCAGACCATCAAGGACACGACCAAGGGCGAACCTCGGCCGCTGGGTCAGCGCCGTGCCGTGAAGGCCGACTCGATCCCCGGCGACGAGGGAACCGTCCCCGACGAGCCACAATCGCACCCGGCCGATCAGGACCGGCGCTCCTCCTGAGCGGTGCCACGAATACGGCGCCCAGTCCTGACGAAGGACTGGGCGCCGTATCGTCTCGTGGTCAGCTGCTGGGCTTGACCTCGTCGGCCACGGTGGTCGCAGACGAGCGACCTTCGTCCTTGACCGTCGAGGCGGCATCGGCGGCGGTGGACTTCACCGACTCGACGGCTTCCTGAGCCCGGCCCTTCATGCCCTGGCCGATCTCGGCACCGACATCGGATGCCTTCTGCGCCAGCGGCTGTCCGTACTCCTTGGCGGTGTCGACGGCCTTGGAGGCCAGTTCCGCCTCCTTCTGGCTCGCCGGCAGCAGCGATGCGACAAGCCATCCGGCCCCGAAGACGATCAGGCCGGCTGCCAGCGGGTTGCCTTGCGTCTTCTCCTTGACGAGTCCCGCCGCGTCCGACGCAGTGCCGGTGACGCTGTCACCAACGGAGGAGACACCGTCCCCGACGGAGCCGGCAGCATCCTGGGCGGTCCCCATCACACGGTCCTTCGCATTCGACAGCCGCCCTCTCGTGCGCTCCATGCTTCGGCCCACGATGCGGCTCGGGCTGACCTTCTCAGCCAGAGCGTCGACGTCGCGCGTGAGCTCTCCGCGGGTGTCCTCTATGTCCTGTTTCAATCCCTCAGTGTCTTCGCCCATTGCACATCCTCCTTCAGTGTCTCTGTGGTGGTCTCGAGCTTGGGGTCGAATGACTGGAGCTGACGCCGACCCATTGCGGCCAGAACCGCAGCGACGATCGCCCAGATCACGGCCACGATCAGCGCCGCGAGGTCCAGCGGCATGACCCGGCCGAGGACCAGCATGAGAGCGACCGACGCGAACAGCAGGAGGAGGTGACCGGCGATGCCGGCACCGCCGAGCATGCCGGCGCCCTTGCCGAGCTTGACCACCTCCTGCTTTGCCTCCACCTTGGCCAGTTCGATCTCCTGGCGGAGGAGCCGGCTGAAGTTCTCGGCGATCTCTCCGACGATGTCGCCAAGGGACCGGTCCTCGATGTCGGGACGCGCGTCCTCATCGGTCGGACCGGGCATCGACGGCGTGGTCATGGACGCCCCTCTTCCCCGAGCAGCGGCTCGTCCGGACGCAGCCCGCCGGAGGTGCTTGCCGACGACGCAGCGCGTCTCTGGCTTCGCGAGGCGGTGTTGGCCGTCTGGTTGCCCAGGCTCCCAGCCGTCACGCGGGATCCACCGACCACGGCGTCGTGCGACGTGCCCTGCAACGACCTGCTCGCCGACGGCGAGGATGTGGACGGGTGGCTCACCCG
>Ga0214469_1000390_pt1 | contig 15151 bp, 17 predicted proteins | sample RVTome_10_FD_187340 | JGI IMG/M metagenome (GOLD analysis project Ga0214469, IMG submission 187340) | Soil microbial communities from uranium-contaminated site in the Upper Colorado River Basin, Wyoming, United States - RVT153D57 HiSeq ... | reverse complement strand
GCGACCTCGTCGAGCACGGGCTCGCGGAAGACGCTATCCTGCCGAGCGAAATCGTTCCTTCCTGATCAATTCGCCGGCTGGACCGCCAAGACCCCGTGATCACCGACGATTCGATCAGGAAGGAACGATTTCGCTCGGGAGATTGAATTCTTGGCCGAAACGACGCCGCCGGTTGGGTCTGAGGGCGGGTGGTCGCGGTAGACCAAGCCGGGCTGCGTATGTCGGCCCTCGACGTGGGCCGCCCACGAGCGCGTCGGCTACGCGGCCGCAGGCTGGCGAGCGTGTAGGTCGTGTCCGGCCTCCCGGACGTGATCGAACTCAGGCGGACTTGCGCTTGGCCGCGGCCTTCTTGGCCGGCTTCTTGACCGCGGGTTCCTCTTCGGCCTCGCCGCGCTTCTTCTTGGCCTCGGCAACGCTCCGGCGCAAGGCATCCATCAGATCGACGACCTTGCCTTCGTCCGGGGCGACTTCAGGTGCCTTGGTGATCTCCGCACCCTCGACCTTGGCCTCGACCGCGTCGAGCAGCGCTGTGCGGTACTCGTCGACGTACTCGTCGGGATCGAAGTCGCCGCCCATGGCCTCGACGAACGACTCGGCCATCTGCAGTTCCTGCGGGCGGACGGTCGGCTCGTCTTCGAGGAATCCGAAGTCCGGCCGCCGGACCTCGTCGGGCCACAACATCGTCTGGACCACAAGCACACCCTCACGCGCCCGCAGCACGGCGAGCCGTTCACGGCTGCGTAGTGAGATCTTCACGATCGCCACCCGATCAGCCTGCTCCATGACGTCGCGGAGCAGCACATACGGTTTGGCGTCGCCGCTCGGCTCGGCGTAGTACGCGCGGGACAGACCCGTCGGGTCGATCTCAGAGAACGGTACGAACGCCATTACTTCGACGACCTTGTTCGACGAGACCGGCAGGTCGCTGAGATCCTCGTCGGTCAGAACGACCATGTCGCCGCCGGGCAGCTCGTATCCCTTGGCGATGTCGGCGTAGGCGACCTCGTTGCCGCAGGCGTCGCACACCCGCTTGTACCGGATCCGGCCGCCGTCGGCCGCGTGAACCTGGCGGAACCGGACGTCCTTCTCCTCGGTCGCCGCCACGAGGCGGACGGGGATCGACACCAGGCCGAACGAAATCGACCCTTTCCACACCGTCTGCATCGTGCGCTCCTTCCGTCACACCGATCATCCCCCGAAACACTCCCTGCAAGCCAGGGGGATCCGGCATTGCCGACGCGCCGGGGCCGGTAACCAGCGGTCCGTCACCGCGAAGTCGTGGCCTCGGCGTGTCTCCCCCAGCATGTCATGCCGTTCTGACATGGTCAGAAACGTGGAGACCATGCAGCAGTGGTGCGCTGGATGTGCGGCAATGCGCGAGTTCGTACAGGTGCCGGACTCCTGGCCCGCCGAGTACGCGTGCACGGGATGCGACGCCGCCCTCGTGGTTCCCGGTGGGCAGCCGCTGGAAGCCCGGGCCGCGATCCTGGTCTAGGTCCGCCTGGGCCACGGCGGGGCTCGGCCGGCCGGCCGACTCCCGACCTCGAGTAGCGCATCAGCATCGAGGCGGGTTTGATGACGACCGCGGCCATGCCCCGCTCGTGAACCAGGTCGCGGATCAACAAGTTCCGGACGTTCGCTATGGGTCGATTCTGCGGACCAGGTAGGCGCCTATGGCAGCGGCGGCGGTGACGTTGAGGGAGTCGATTCCAGCTGCGAGGGGAATGACAACTCGGTGGTCCGCGGTCGCCATCCAGCGCTCGGACAGCCCCGCACCTTCTGAGCCCAGGACGAGGGCGATCCGCTCGGCGTGGACCACCTCCTCGATGGGTACCGCGTCTGCGGCGGGCGTCATTGCGAGCACCTGAAAGCCCGCGCCGCGCAACTCGACCATGGCGTCGTACCAGTTCGTGATGCGGGCATACGGCACGGTGAAGACCGCGCCCATCGACACCTTCACTGACCTGCGGTACAGCGGATCGGCGCAGCGCGGGCTCAGCAGCACCGCGTCCATGCCGAGGCCCGCTGCGCAGCGGAAGATCGTGCCTACGTTGGCGTGGTCGACCAGGTCCTCGCAGACGATGACGCGAGCAGCGCCCGCTAGCACTTCACCGACTGCCGGCAGCGGGCGCCGGTGCATGGCCGCTAGCGCACCACGGTGCACGTGGAAGCCGGTGACCTGCTCGATGAGTCCCTCCTCCGCCACGTAGCACGGCACGTCGCCGGCCGCATCGAGAACGTCGGCGAGGGTGTCCAGCCAGCGGGCCGCCATCAGCAGCGAGCGAACCGCATAGCCCGCGCCGATCGCCCGCCGCACGACCTTCTCCCCCTCCGCGATGAACAGGCCGTGCTCGGCTTCGATGGACTTGCGCAGTTGCACATCCCGGAGAGACACGTAGTCGGCGAGCCGCGAGTCCGCGGCGGTAGTCACCTGCTCGATGCGGGCCACGTCAGCGCAATCTCGAAATGGTCCTCGTCTTCGACGATCTCGAGGTCGCCGGGCGACCGCCGGAAGATCGTCATCATCGGGTCGTTGCCGGTCAGGACGTCGGCCGTGAAGCCACGGACACCGTGCCGGCGCGCGTAGTCCAGCGTGATGGCATGCAGGTGGGTTCCGAGTCCCTTGCCCTGCCAGGCGGGATCGACCATGTAAGCGATGTCCGCCATCCCGGTCTCGGGATCGACGAAGTAACTTCCGGTACCGACGATTTCGCCGGTCTCCCGATCGCCGAGGACCGCGGCGAAGGTCATCTCTTCGCGGTAGTCCACACTGGCCAGGTGCTCCGCATGCGCCAGCGTGAGGGAGGACAAGCGGCGGAAGAAGCGGGTCATGACATCCTCCGGGCGTAACCGGTAGAACATGGCCTGCAGTGCTGGGGCGTCGGCAGTGCGGGTCGGCCGGACGAGCACGGTGGTGCCGTCGCGCAGAGCGACCTCGCGCTCCTCATCGACCGGGTAGGCGCGACGGCTGCGCAGGCGTTGCCCGGGCTGCACCAGCCCGAGCGAGCCGGCCGCGGCCAGCAACTCGTCCCGGTGGTCAGGATGGGCGATCTCGATGAGGGCGACGGCCCGCTCGCGCAACGACGTGCCCTGCAGGTATGCCGTGCCGTATTCGGTGACGACCCAGTGCACGTCCCACCGCGGAACCGTCACCGCCTCGTTCGGCGCGAGCGCCGGTTTGATGGCCGACGTGCCGTCCGACGCGAGGGCTCCAAGGCACACGATCGCCCGGCCGTCGCGGCAGCGCACAGCTCCCCGGTGGAAGTCGACTTGCGCGCTGACCCCGCCGTAGGGCCGTCCGTCGCGCGACTCGGCGCAGACCTGACCGGTCAGATCGATGCTGAACGCCTGGGTGATCGACACCATCCGGCGCTGGGCGGCGACCACGTCGAGGTCGCCGACCTCGTCGATCGGCCGCAGCACTACGTCGGGGTTGTCGTCGATATGTTCGTACAGGCGGCGGGTACCGAGCGCGAGGCTCGCGACGACCCGTCCCTTGCTCATCGTCTTGCGTCGGCCGGTGATCGCACCACTTGCCACCAGGTCGACGATCGAGTCGGTGATGACGTCAGAGTGGATCCCCAGGTCGCGGCGGGACCCGAGGTACTGAAGCACCTGGTTGGGTACGCGGCCGAGGCCCACCTGCAACGTCGATCCGTCGTCGACCAGGCGGGCGACGTAGCGGGCGATCTGCTCGGCCACCTCACCTCCAGGCGGGTGGACGTACTCGGCCACCGCCGGTTCGACCTCCACCACCTCGTCGAACCGCTCGAAGGGCACCAGGCTGTGCGGCCCGGTGCGGGGCATGGCCGGGTTGATCTCGGCGATCACCACCTCGGCTTGCCGGACCGCTTCGAGTGTGGTGTCCACGGCCACGCCGAGAGAGCACCGGCCCGCCACGTCAGGTGGGCTCACCTGCACAAGAGCAACGTCGACCCGCAGTCGGCCCCGCCGCATCAGCCGCGGCGCATCGGTCAGCGGAAGGGGAATGTACTCGATTCGGCCGCTGTCCATCAGGTCGGCGACGTTGGTGCCGACGTACAGCACCCGCTGGCGCAGGATGGCACTCGGTCGCCCGGTGTCGGCGAGGAAGTGGACGAGGCGCACGCCGGGGTGCTCGACGGCCTGTTCTTCCAAGGCGGTTACGAGCGTGCGGGGCGTGCCGGTGGCCGTACCGACAAAGACATGCGCACCGGCCGGTATCCGGGAGACCGCCTCGGAGGCGGACACACACGCCTCGCGCCAGTTGCGCGCGGCAATGCCAGGCAGCCGCATGGCTGTTCACACTAGCGTGACGACGGCGATGATCCCGATCAGGACGACGACCGCCCGGAGCACAGCCGGAGCGAGCCGGCGGGCCACCCGCGCACCGAGCAGCCCGCCGACCACGGCTCCGGCCGCGACCAGACCGGCGGCCGCCCAGTTGACGTCGGCCACGACGATGAACAGCACGCCGGCGACCAGGTTGGCCAGACCGCCGAGCACGTTCTTGGCCGCGTTCACCCGCTGCAGCGTCTCGTCCAGCCCGACGGCGAGGACGGCGATGAGCAGGACTCCCTGGGCCGCACCGAAGTAGCCGCCGTACATCCCGGTAGCGAAGATGGCCAGCCACACCAGCGGTCCGCCGTGGTCGCGGCGCGGCCGGTCGGCGAGTCTGCGGACCAGCCACGGCTGGATCACCACCAGGAGGCAGGCCAGCAGGATCAGCGCCGGCACCACGGTCGCGAACACGTCCGGCGGCAGCACCAGCAGCAGGATCGCGCCGACCAGCGAGCCGGTCAGGGTGCCGGCACCGAGCCGCAGCAGGCGGCCGCGCTGGCCCGCGAGCTCGCGACGGTAGCCCCATGCGCCGGACGCCGCGCCGGGGACCAGCCCGACGGTGTTGGAGACGTTCGCCACTACCGGCGGCAACCCCACCCAGATCAGGGTCGGAAAGGTGATCAGGCTGCCGGAACCGACGACCGCGTTGATCGTTCCCGCCCCGAACCCGGCCAGCACGACGAGGCCGGCTTCGACCAGATTCACCGGCGGCCGCCCCGGCCATTCCGGCCGGACGGCTCAACGAGCCGCGGGGACACGCCCGGTGCACCCCGTACGCCCGGTCGGGTCCGGCCGCGGTGCGTCACTCGCGGCCAAGCGGCTGATCGTCCGGCGGGGCCTCGTTGGTGGCCTGCTGAGCCGACCGAAGCGCCTGGCGGACCTCGTCCTGCGCCGCTTCCACCGCGGCCTCGCTTTCGTGCGCGGCCTCCTCGGCGGCCGCCTCGACTTCGGCGCGGTCTTCGGCCAGGTCGTCGAGCGTCGTGCCGTTGCCGCCGTCGGTGTCCTGGACGACGCCACCGGCCAGCTGGCCCATCTTGCCCACGGCGCTGCCCAGGCCCTCTAGCGCCTTGCCGATCTCGCTGGGCACGATCCACATCTTGTTCGAGTCGCCCTTGGCGATCTCCGGCAGCATCTGCATGTACTGGTACGACAGCAGCTTCTGGTCCGGGTTGCCGCGGTGGATGGCCTCGAAGACCGCCTTGATCGCCTTGGCCTCCCCGTCCGCGCGCAGGATCTGGGCCTGCTTTTCCGCTTCGGCACGCAGGATCTGCGACTGCTTGTCACCCTCGGCGGTCAGGATCGCGGCCTGTTTCTGGCCTTCGGCGGTCAGGATCTGCGACTGGCGCACGCCTTCGGCGTTCAGGATGGCGGCTCGTCGGTCACGCTCGGCGCGCATCTGCTTCTCCATGGAATCCTGAATCGACGGCGGCGGGTCGATGGACTTCAGCTCGACTCGGTTGACCCGGATGCCCCATTTGCCGGTCGCTTCGTCGAGCACACCGCGCAGCGCGTTGTTGATCTCCTCACGGCTGGTCAGCGTCCGCTCGAGATCCATTCCACCGATGACGTTTCGCAGGGTGGTGACGGTCAGTTGCTCGATACCGGCGATGTAGTTCGCGATCTCGTACGTGGCGTCCTTGGCGTTGGTGACCTGGTAGTAGATGACCGTGTCGATCTGCACGACAAGGTTGTCCTCGGTGATCACCGGCTGCGGTGGGAACGAGACGACCTGCTCCCGAAGGTCGATCAAGGGCAGGACCCGGTCGACGAACGGAATGACGATGACCAGACCCGGGTCGAGGACCCGGCTGAACTTGCCCAGCCGCTCGACGATGCCCGCCCGTGCCTGGGGCACGATCCGTACCGATTTGGCAAGCGTGATCAGGACGAAGACGGCGAGCAGGAACACGACGAACAGCAGCAGTGTCTGTCCAGCATCCATGGGAGACCTTCCTTCGGGTGGCCAAGATATCGGTCGGGAATTCGGACAAGGGCACGCCGCCGGACGGCAACCGGGAGCCTACGGACCTTCGGCGGCGAACACGAGTGCGGTCGCCCCCTGGATCTCCACGACATCCACGCTGGCCCCCGCCTCGATGACAGAACCGTCGTAGCTGCGGGCGGACCACACCTCGCCAGCCAGTTTCACCCGGCCGCCGGCGCCGTCCACCCGCTCGAGAACGATCGCGCGCCGTCCCACCAATGCGGCCACGCCGGTCCGTTCGGTGATCGACTGGTGGAGATGGCGTTTGGCGATCGGGCGCACGACGCCGAGCATGGCGACGCTGACCGCGATCGCGACCAGCGCCTGCACCAGGAACGGCGCGCCGATCGCTGCCGCCACCGCACCGCCGACAGCGCCGACGGCCAGCATCAGAAAGACCAGATCAAGCGTCGTGGTCTCGATGATGCCGAGAATGAGCGCAAGACCGATCCACAACGTCCATTCGTTGTCACCGATCCAGTCGAACGCATCCTGCATGGGCCTAACCCTAAGCGATTCATTACTTTTCTTAAAGATCGCTAACTAGTGCCTAGTTGGGCGCGTGCCGACCACCGGCCGCCGTCCCGGTTCAACCGGAGCGGAAGGCCGAACGTCGTGCTCAGGGACTCCTCGGTAAGCGCTTGCTCGAGCGGTCCGGCCGCCACGACCCGGCCGCCGCGCAACAGGAGCACGTGGGTGAACCCGCGCGGGATCTCCTCGACGTGGTGCGTCACCAGCACCATGGCCGGCGACGCCGGGTCGGCGGCCAGTTCGCCGAGCGTGACGACGAGCGTCTCGCGCCCGCCCAGGTCCAGTCCGGCGGCCGGCTCGTCCAGCAGCAGCAACTCCGGATCGGCCATCATCGCGCGCGCGATCTGCACCCGCTTGCGCTCGCCCTCGGACAGGGTGCCGAACGTGCGCTCGGCAAGATCTACGACGCCGAGCCGGTGGAGCAGCCAGTTCGCGCGTTCCTCGTCGTAGGACTCGTACGCCTCGCGCCAGCGACCCACGATCGCATACGACGCGGTCACCACCACGTCGCGCACGCGTTCGTCCCGGGGAATGCGGTCGGCCAGGGCGACGCTGGTCAACCCGATGCGCGGGCGCAGTTCGAACACGTCCACGGCTCCGAGCATCTCGCCGAGGATCGCCGCGTATCCCTCTGACGGGTGCAGATTCGCGGCCGCGAGTTGCAGCAACGTCGTCTTGCCCGCGCCGTTCGGCCCGAGGATAACCCAACGATCGGAGTCGGCGACGGACCAGGTGACTCCCTGCAGGAGATAAGTGCCGGATCGCCGCACCGAGACGTCGGCCAGCTCGAGGACGTCGGTCATGGCACGCGACCTTACCCACTGCGCTCGCCAGTTCGCCGGGGCACCAGGCCGCCACGGCGGACGGCGGAGTTCCTTAGGCTTGACGAATCATGCTCTCGCTACCCCGATCGGTACGGCTAGCCGCCTGGGCGTCAATGTGCTTCGCGGGTCGATGCGATCCGCACGAGGTGGCCGACCGCGTGCGCGGTGATGACGAACCGCACGAACTCGCAGGCGCGCCGTCGCTGGACTCGCTGAGTCAGGTGCTGCCGTTCTGGCAGCAGGCGGGGGCATATGCCGTCTCGGCCGCACTCCCCCGGCCCGGCGACCCGCACGGGCTGGGCGGACCGGCTCGGCTGACTGAATCGGCGGTCGCAGCCGGCGAGGCGGTCGTCGCCGTCGGAGCGCCGTATGCCCTGGTGCCGCGCGTGACGCCGTTCGGTCCTCCCGGCGACCAGGGGCACTTCGTGGAATGGGTGTGGCACGAGGCGAACCCCCCACCCGCGGGACCGAGCATCGCGCAGGCGGATCGGGAGCTGAACGAGGCGCTACTCGCGGCCGGCCGGGTTCTGGCCGACCTCGATGTGCCCTCGTGGCGTCCCGAGGTGGCCCGGCTGCTGGACGATATGCGGGCGGGCCGGGCGTCGGCACCCCTTCCACACGGCTACTCGCAGGAAGCGCAGGCGCTCGCGGCCCGGTCGGCACGGCTCTGGACGATCGCCGAGTTCGCGCTGGCCGACGACGGCGGAGCGGTGACCGCGGCGGACGCGTCCACCCGGCGTGATGCGCTCCGCGATCTCGAAGGGGCCGCCCGGCACGCCCTCGTCGCCGCGTGCAACGACCACCAGGTCACCTGATCGTCATCTCTGCCGCGATCAGGTGGGGCGATGCCGGTGCGACCTGCTGTGACGTCGGACGTTGCTCACCTGATCCGTTGTAAGTCGGCGCTGTCGCGACGATCAGGTGACCTTTGCACGCGCCGACCTGCGGTCAAGCCGACCGTTGGCCACCTGATCGTCGTACCGGCGACGATCAGGTGGGCGGTCGGTAGGCAGTCCAGCCGGTGGACTTGAATCCCTGGACTCGACCGCCGGCGGTTAGCCTGAAGCCGTCATGAGCTCGCGCGTATACCGCACCGTCCTGGTGACCGTCACCGGCCGCGACCGGCCCGGCGTCACCGCCAGGTTGTTCGCCGCGATGTCCGAGCATGCCGTCGACGTGGTCGACATCGAACAAGTCGTCGTGCGAGGACGGCTGATTCTGGGCATTCTCGTGACCGCGCCTGAGGCCGATGGCGCGTTCCGTACCGCAGTGGACCAGGTGGCGCGCTCGCTGGACATGGACGTCGAGTTCGAGCCCGGATCTGGCGACCCGATCCGCAAGCCCGGGCGAACCCACGTGACGGTTCTCGGCCACCCGCTGCGGCCGGCTGCGATGGCGGCTGTGGCGGGCAGGATCGCCGCGCGCAAGGGCAACATCGACCGGATCGTGCGCCTGGCTTCCTACCCTGTGACCTCGATTGAGCTCGAAGTGTCCGGCGTCGACCCGGCGGTGTTGCGGGTCGAGCTCGCCGCCGCGGCTCTGAGCCACGGTTTCGACGTCGCCGTCCAGCCGTCCGGGCTGATCCGGCGGGCCAAGCGGCTCGTGGTGATGGACGTCGATTCCACTCTTGTGCAGGGCGAGGTCATCGAGATGCTCGCCGAACGCGCGGGAGTCCTGGACCAGGTGGCCAAGGTAACCGCCGAGGCGATGCGCGGCGAACTGGATTTCGCCGAATCTCTGCGAACCCGCGTGCGCCTGCTCGCAGGGCTGCCCGCGAGCGCGGTCGACGAGGTACGTGCATCGGTGCGGCTGGCTCCCGGGGCACGCACAATGGTGCGCACCCTCAAGCGCCTCGACTACCGGTTGGGGATCGTCAGCGGCGGGTTCACCCTGGTAACCGATTACCTGGTCGAAGAACTCGGGCTCGACTACGCGGCGGCGAACACCCTGGAAGTGGTCGACGGCCTGCTGACCGGGGAACTCGCCGGGCCAGTACTGGACCGGTCCGGCAAGGCGGATGCGCTGCGCCGGTTCGCCGATGCTGCCGGTGTTCCGCTGTCCCAGACCGTCGCGGTCGGTGACGGCGCCAACGACCTGGACATGATCGCTCTGGCCGGACTCGGCATTGCCTTCAACGCTAAGCCGATCTTGCGGGAGGCCGCGGATACGGCGGTCAATGTGCCGTACCTGGACGCAGTGCTCTACCTGCTCGGAATCAGCCGGCAAGAGATCGAGGCGGCCGACGCGGCCGACGGGTACACCACGCCGGCGCCACCGCTCGATTGAGCTTTGCCGGCCCAATCGTCACGCACTGACTGTCAGCCGGGCCGCCCACCAGAGCTGGGGACGTACCTACAGGCACGCGGGCATGGAGGTACGTCGGGCCGACTGCCGAACGTGATCAAACGTCAGCCACGGGGAACGGTGGACGCGAGGAGGCGGGCTGTTCCCGGGTTGACCTCCGGCCAGCTCGGACCGACCTCGTAGACCGCGACTGCGCTGGTCTTGAACTCCGGGGTGGCACTCGCCCGCTCGTCCAGGATGGCGGCCAGGCTGCCGAGGCTCGGATTGTGCCCCACCAGCAACGCCACCTTGACCGCCGCGGGCAACTCACGGACCGTGTCGAGCAGGTCACCGGTGCTCGCGCCGTACACCGAATCGGTGATGAGGGGCGTCGGAGCAGGGTCGAGCTCGGCGGCGGCCAGCTCGAACGTCTCGCGGGCTCGCCGGGCGCTGGACACCACGGCCAGCTCGGCGACGATCCCCTGCTCGCGCAGCCACCGCCCCACGGCGGGAGCGTCGCGGCGCCCACGTTCGGACAGCGGACGGTCGTGGTCGGCCACACCGTCGGGCCAGGCCGATTTCGAGTGGCGCACGATCACCAGCGTCTTGGTCATAGCCCGAGCCTAGGTGAGCTGCGGGTCCGGGTCGCCGGTTCGGCCGGGGGCCGCCGGAAGCGACCGACCGCGTCCTCGCGGGATCAGAGCTCACCCCTGGCCATCTTGATCAACCGATCCAGGATGTAGTCGGTCTCGCGCAGCCCGTCGTGTTCGTAGGCGTTGGTCTTCCATACCCGCAGGCCACGGACCGCGGCTGCGGTGTCCTCGGAGTAGCCCGCGGCGACGTACATGTCGTCGGTGTACAGCGCGGCCGCGGCCGGGACTTCGTTGGCGGCGAGCACGGTGCGGTCGTACAGGGCCGGCCAGTCCTCGCGCTGGGCCAGGAGCTCGGCAGCGTCGCGGAACGGGCGCAGTGCGGGGTCGTCGTCGAACATCCACGGGTAGATCATCTCGCCGGTGAGCAGTAGCGGTGCGGCGTCGGGATCGAATTCGGCCGGCCGCAGCCGATGCGCCGCCCAGCGAGTGGCGGCGCCTTGGGCGTAGATGGGTTCGTGCAGGACCGCGTACAGCGGCGCGGGCGCGAAGGTCACCTGGTCGTAGACGCCGTGCAGGAACGTGTGCGACAGTTCCGGGCCGTCGGGCCCGTCGACGAACGCTTCCTCCAGCAGGTAGTGGACGTTCGGGACGGACATCCGCGCGCCGAGCGCCATTCCGATGGTCTGGAACCGACGGACCGAAAGCGGTGATCCATCGGGCAACCGCACGTCGTGTTCGCGCAGGTGGGACGCGACGCGTTCGATCCGGTCCCGATCGTCCGGGAACGCGGTGTGGTAGGCCTCGTTCTTGGCCCGCACGATGCCGTAGGTGGCCTGGTAGACCTCGTCGGCTGTGGCGTCGAGCGGTGCCAGCCCGCCGGTCAGGTACCCCGCGGCAAGGGCTTCGGGCGCGGCCGAGAGGTAGGTCAGGATGCAGAACCCGCCGTAGGACTGCCCGAGCACGCTCCATTTCGTGCCCTCGCCGACCAGCCGCCGCCGGATGAGTTCGGCATCGCCGACGATGGAATCGGCCCGGAAGTGCGACAGGTACTCGGCCTGAGCCGCGGCGTCACCGCGCCGCAGGATGGTGCGCGAGGTGATCGGGCCGGAGCGTCCCGTGCCCCGCTGATCGAGCAGCAGCACCCGAAAGTCCTTGACCGCGCGGCCGATCCACGCCGAGGCATCCGCCGGGCGCGGTGCCTTTCCGCCGGGCCCGCCCTGCAGGAACAGCAGCCACGGTTTGTCCGCGTCGGGTTGCTCCGCGGCGACGAGTTCGCGAGCGTAGACGGAGATGGTCTCCCCGGTGGGATCGCGATGGTTCAACGGGACGTCGAACCAATGATCGCGGAGTACCAGGCCGCCGAACCGCAGCGAGCCATCCGGTGCGGCTGGAATCATCTAGGCTCCCGTCGCGTGGTAGCCGCCGTCGACGTGCACTATCTCGCCGGTGGTCGCGGGCATGAAGTCGCTGAGCAGGGCCACCACCGTGCGTGCCGTGGGTTCGGGGTCGGTGTGGTCCCAGCCCAGCGGTGCCCGTGATGCCCACCCGGCTTCCAGGTCGTCGAACCCTGGAATGGCTTTCGCGGCCAGAGTTCGCAGGGGGCCCGCGGACACCAGGTTCACCCGGATGCCGTGCGGGCCGAGGTAGCGGGCGAGGTAGCGCGACGTGGACTCCAGGCCGGCCTTGGCCACTCCCATCCAGTCGTACACCGGCCAGGACACCGATGCGTCGAAGGTGAGCCCGACGATGGACGAGCCCTTGCCGAGCAGCGGCCGGCAGGCCATCGCCAGCGACTTGAGCGAGAACGCCGACACGTGCAACGCCTGGCCGACGTCGTCCCACGGCGTGTCGAGAAACTTGCCGCCGAGCGCGGTTTCGGGGTTGCCGTATGCGATGGAGTGCACGACCCCGTCGAGCCCGCCGAGGGCGTCCTCAACCTGACTCGCCAGCCCGGTCAGATGGTCGGGGTTGGTGACGTCGAGTTCGAGGACGGCGGCCTCCTGCGGCAGCCGCCCGGCAATGCGCCTGGTGATCGAGAGCGCGCGGCCGAAGTTGGTGACGGCGACCTGGGCACCCTGCTGCTGCGCGACCCTGGCCACGTGAAAGCCGATCGAGGTGTCCATGGTCACTCCGGCGACGAGGATCCGCTTGCCTTCGAGGAGACCCCGTGCGGGTGTGCCGTTCCGTGCCATCAGTGCCCCATCCCCAATCCGCCGTCGACCGGTATGACCGCCCCCGTGATGTACGCCGCTTCGTCGCTGGCCAGCCAGCGTACGGCGGCGGCCACCTCGTCTGCCTGCGCGTACCGCCCGAGCGGGATGCCGCTGAGGATCTCGGCTCGGCGATCCTCGGACAGTTCGGCGGTCATGTCCGACTCCACGAATCCCGGCGCGACGACATTCGCGGTGATCCCGCGGCTGCCGAGCTCGCGGGCCAGCGAGCGGGCCATGCCGACCAGGCCGGCCTTGCTCGCCGCGTAGTTGACCTGCCCGGGCGAGCCGAGCAACCCGACGACGCTGCCGATCAGGATCACCCGGCCGCGCCGAGCTCGCAGCATGCCGCGGGCGGCTCGCTTGACCACGCGGAAGGAGCCGGTCAGGTTGGTGTCGAGCACGCTGGTGAACTCGTCGTCGCTCATCCGCAGCACGAGCGTGTCCTTGGTGATCCCGGCGTTGGCGACCAGCACCTCGACCGGCCCCTGCCGTTGCTCCACTTCGGCGAATGCGGCATCTACCGATGCGGCGTCGGTGACGTCGCACCGGACGCCGGCCACCCCGTCCGGCGGCTCTCCGCTGCGGTAGGTGATCGTGACGGCGTCACCCGCGGCGGCGAACGTTCGGGCAATGGCCAGGCCAATGCCGCGGTTGCCGCCGGTGACCAGTACGGACCGGCTCACGGGCGTGGGCTCCTCTCCTCGATGCGACCGCGACTGACCGTACCGGCTTCGCCCCACGGCCCGTGATGGTTGTTCCCGACAACGAGCTCAGGAGTCCTCTAGCCGGAACCCCACCTTCATCCCGACCTGGATGTGATCGATCTGACCGTCGACCAGGTGCCCGCGGATCTCGGTGACTTCGAACCAGTCGAGATGGCGCAGCGTCTGGGCCGCCCGGCCGATTCCGTTGCGGATCGCGTGGTCCACCCCTTCGGTGGACGTGCCGACTATCTCCGTGACCCGATATGTACGGTTCATCGGAACCTCCTCGTGACGTTGGAATGCCTGCCATGATTCCGTATGCAGCGCTCATCCGTGGGTGCGCACCGCCTCCGATCGGCGTCGGGTCGGACCACGTCTGGTCAGGACCGGTGCCGCCGCCTACCGTGAAGGGGTAACGCACGTTCGCGCCGGCCACACCGGCACGAGCGGCAGCAGGCAGGAGAGCCGGTGAGAACGAACATCCAATCGGTCACGACCGCTCGTCCCGGGCGGAGCGACGACATCGGCGTGCGGCAGCGTCGCTACCTGTGGATGATGGGCATTCGCCTCGTCTGCCTGCCATTCGCGCTGGTCGTCGACGGATGGGCCAGATGGGTGTTCATCGTCGGCGCGGTCGTGCTTCCGTACCTGGCGGTCGTCGTTGCGAATGCGGTGGCCCGGCCGGTACCGGGAGCGCTCACACCTGTCGCGCCTGAGCGGCGTCCGGCCATTGAAGCCGGCCCGAAAGGCCGCGGCGAAGTGGAATGATCAACCCTCTTCACCTCGAGCCGAATCCGTGCCATACTCCGATCCGCACGCGTTCCGGACTTCCCCCGTCGGTGCGCGTCGTGATCGGCGGCGCCGGGCAGCTTCCCCCGTGGTTGCCCGGCGTCGTCTTGCGTCCGGCGGTGCGGTCAACCGCCTATCGCCGACATGGGGCGCGCCGGCTGCAGGAAGCCCGGATCGTTGATGCCGTGGCCGGGCAGTTTGCCGGCCATCGCGACCCGCCACAACCGGGCCAGTTCGGCATCGTCGGCGCCGGCCCGTAGCGGGGTGCGCAAGTCGGATTCCTTCGTCGCGAACAAGCAGGTGCGAACCTGACCGTCGGCCGTGAGCCTGGTGCGGTCGCAGGCGGCGCAGAATGGGCGGGTGACCGTGCCGATCACGCCGACCGACGCCGGCCCACCGTTGACCGTCCAGGTCTCGGCAGGAGCGCTTCCCCGTTCGCGCCGGCCGGTTGGCGTCAGGTCGAACTCTGCCTGCAGCGCGGTCAGGATCTCGTCGGCTGTGATCATGCGGTCGCGGTTCCAGGCATGCTGGGCATCCAGCGGCATCTGCTCGATGAAGCGCAGCTGGTAACCCTCGCCGATCGCCCACCGAAGCAGGGCGGGCGCCTCGTCGTCGTTGATGCCCCGCAGCAGGACGGCGTTGATCTTGACCGGATGCAATCCGGCGGCCGCGGCGGCCGCCAACCCGGCGAGCACGTCCGGCAGTCGGCGGCGCCGGGTGATCGCCTCGAACCGGTCCGGGTTGAGAGTGTCGAGTGATACGTTCACCCGATCCAGGCCGACGGCCGCGAGCGCGTCGACGACGCGCACCAGCCCGATGCCGTTCGTGGTCAGCGACAGCTTCGGGCGCGGGCTCAGCGTGGCGCACGCGGCCACGATCTCGACCAACTCCGGCCGAACCAGTGGCTCGC
>Ga0214469_1000389_pt1 | contig 15158 bp, 15 predicted proteins | sample RVTome_10_FD_187340 | JGI IMG/M metagenome (GOLD analysis project Ga0214469, IMG submission 187340) | Soil microbial communities from uranium-contaminated site in the Upper Colorado River Basin, Wyoming, United States - RVT153D57 HiSeq ... | reverse complement strand
GATGTCGGCGCGACCGGGCAGGCGCAGCGGCTCGAGGATGTCGTCGACCTCGCGCAGCACGGTGGTGGCCAGGGCGGTCGCCGTGAGCGCCATCACCAGGAAGCACGCCAGCAGTGCGCGCAGGGCGAGCTTGAGGCCGAGCCGTGGCGGCCGCTCGTCGGACCCGCTCACTGGGCAACCTCCCCGCGATGTTCGCGAAGCGAACTCGCAAGGGAATCGGCGCCAGCCGATTCCCCGCCATGCTTGCCTGGCCCGCTCACGCCGCTCCGCCCTCGACCGCGCGCAGCGGCGCCGCGCCGTCGGCCAGCCGCCCCGGGACCGCGCGCGCGAACTGGACCAGGAGCTCCCGGTAGCGGGCGAGCGAGCGGATCGAGACCCACTCCTCGGGGCCGTGGTGGCCGGCGCCCGAGGGCCCGAACTCGACGGCCGGGATGCCGGCGCGCAGGTACGAGACGGCGTCGGACGCGCCGTCGCGGCCGACCGAGACCGACGCGCCGTCGGTCAGCGGCGCCAGCGTCTCGCACAGCGCCTGCACATACGGGTTCGAGCGCGACACGTGGGCGGGCGGGAAGATGAACGTCCGCTTGACCTCCAGGTCGGGGATCGCGCGGATCTCCTCGAGGATGTCGCCGGGGTCCTGGTTGGGCAGGTAGCGGATGTCGACGTCCATGACGCAGCTGTCGGGCACCTTGTTGGGCGCGTCCCCGCCGACGATGCGGCCGAGGTTGATCGAGGGCCGGTCGAACAGCTCGGACGACTCGCGCGAGAACGGCATCGACTCGATTCGCCGGAAGACGTCAACCGCCTTCACGATCGCGTTGTCGCCCAGCCACGGGGTCGAGCCGTGGGCGGCGCGGCCGCTGACCAGGAGGCGGGCCGCCAGCACGCCCTTGGCCTGGATGCCGACGTGCAGGTTGGTCGGCTCGCCGGTGATCGCGAAGTCGCCGACGTAGCCGCGACGGACCAGGTCGTCGCTCGACCGCCTCTCGATGTCCTCGGACTCCTCGTCGGGCACGATGACCAGCCGCACGCGGACGTCGCGCTGGTCCGCGAGGTCGTGCGCGGCGCTCATCATCGCCGCCAGCCCGCCCTTCATGTCGTACGCGCCGCGGCCGTACAGCCGGTCGCCCTCGACGCGCGGCGCGAACTGCTCGGGGTGGCCCGGCACGACGTCGAGATGACCGTGGAAGACGATCGTCGGAGCCTCATCGGGCCCGACCGCCGCGGTCAGCGCGTGGAGGTCGCCGAAGCGGTGCGCCTCCACCTCGATGTCGCGCGCCTCGAGCCAGCCCTTCACGAACCCGGCGGCGGCGTGCAGGCCCTCCGCCGTGGACGTGTCGTAGGTGACCAGGCGCTCGGTCAGAACCCGTTCATCCACCCGCAGGAGGGTAGCGGCGCATGAAAGACTCTGGGGGCCCCACCCAACGGGCCAATACGTGTGGTGCGATGTCCCGTTGGGCACCCCAGGGGCTCGGCGAAAGGAGCGGCCAATGACAACGGCGAGCCACCAGACCGTCCGCCTCTCACAGGGCAAGCACCGCGACTCAGACCACGGGGCCTGCGTGATGGAGTTGGCCTCGATGCTGGCCGGAGAGCCCTTCTCCGACCGCCCGCGCTGCGTCGACCCGGTGATCGCGGGCTTCCTGCGCACCTACAACGACGGGATCGACGAGACGCGCCGGCAGGACCTGTACCCGCTGGCCGCCGAGGCGGTCGGCACGCGGGCCGTGGCCGGCGTCCAGGCCGAGCGCGCCCGCATGTGCCTGCGTTGGGCCCAGCAGCGCCACGCCGAGCAGCGCCACGGCGCGCGGCGCCTGCTGCCGGCGCGCCCGCTGCTGCCCGACGGCCGGCTGGGCGACGACGCGGCCGGCACGCTGGCCGGCCGGATCGCCGTCAAGCAGGCGGGGCGCCGCCGCCCGGAGGGCGCGCACGACGCCGCGCTGGCCTTCGTGCGCGGGCTGATCGCGGTCGGAGCGCCGGGGGGGCGGGGCGGGCGGGGACCGGGTTCCGACCGCGCGCGCGAGCTAGCCGCCCTCTGAAATCTTCAGGAACGCCTCGTAGCGGCGCTTGTCGCGCTCCGCGGCGCGCCGCTCCTCGGTGCCCTCCTCCGCCTTCGACAGCTCCTGCTCGGCGCGGTCGCGGCGGCTGCGGAGCTCGCCGGGATCCAGGTCGTCGATCGCGAACGCCTCGTCGACCAGCACGAGCGCGTGGGTGCCAGCCACCTGCAGGAAGCCCTCACCCTGGGCGAAGCGCACGACGTCCGACTCGGACTTGTAGAGCCGCAGCTCCGTCGGGTCGAGCATCGCCAGCAGCGGCTGGTGGTTGGCCAGCAGGCCGATCGAGCCGACACTCGTCTTGGTGGAGACCATCTCCACCTCGTCGTTGAAGACCTCGCCCTCGGGGGTGAGGACCTCGACCTGGAACGGGGTTCGAGGCATCAGTGGTTCCTCCCGCGGGGTCGTGCGCCGACCATGTGGTCGCCGGCGCCGGCTGGCAAGGACGCAGGAGCCGTCCATGCTGGTGGCATGGACGGTCTCCGAGGACGCAGGCAGCCGGCGATCAGGGGCCGCCTGGCGGTGTGCGAATCCACGGGAGGGAGCACTACTTCTTGGCCGCCTCGATGACGTCGTCGATCGAGCCCTTGAGCAGGAACGCCGACTCCGGGAGCTCGTCGTGCTTGCCGTCGAGGATCTCGCGGAACGAGCGCACCGTCTCGGCGATCGGGACGTACTGGCCCGGGGTGCCGGTGAACGCCTCGGCCACGTGGAACGGCTGCGAGAGGAAGCGCTCGATGCGGCGCGCGCGCTGCACGAGCACCTTGTCCTCGTCGGACAGCTCGTCGATGCCGAGGATGGCGATGATGTCCTGCAGCTCGCGATAGCGCTGGAGCACCTGCTTGACCTCGTTCGCGACCGCGAAGTGGTCCTCGCCGACGATCTCCGGCTTGAGGATCGTCGAGGTCGAGTCGAGCGGGTCGACGGCCGGGTAGATGCCCTTCTCGGAGATCGCGCGCGACAGCGTGGTCGTCGCGTTGAGGTGGGCGAACACCGAGGCCGGGGCAGGGTCCGTGAGGTCGTCGGCCGGCACGTAGATCGCCTGGATCGACGTCACCGAGCCCTTGCGGGTCGAGGTGATGCGCTCCTGCAGCTGGCCCATCTCGGACTCCAGCGTCGGCTGGTAGCCCACCTGCGACGGCATGCGGCCGAGCAGCGCGGACACCTCGGAGCCGGCCTGCACGAAGCGGAAGATGTTGTCGATGAAGAGCAGCACGTCCTGGCCCTCCTCATCGCGGAAGTACTCCGCCATCGTGAGTCCGGAGAGGGCGACGCGCATGCGCGCCCCGGGCGGCTCGTTCATCTGGCCGAAGACGAGCATCGTCTTGTCGATGACGCCCGACTCGGACATCTCCAGCCACAGGTCGTTGCCCTCGCGCGAGCGCTCGCCGACGCCGCAGAACGCGGACAGGCCGCCGTGCTCCTGCGCGAGGTTGTTGATCAGCTCCTGGATCAGCACCGTCTTGCCCACGCCGGCGCCGCCGAACAGGCCGACCTTGCCGCCCTTGGCGTACGGCGCGAGCAGGTCGACGACCTTGATGCCGGTCTCGAACATCTCGGCGGTCGGGGTGAGCTGCTCGACGGCCGGGGCGGGCCGGTGGATCGGCCAGCGCTCGGAGTCCTCGAGCTTGTCGCCCTGGTCGATCGCCTCGCCGAGCAGGTTGAAGATGCGCCCGAGCGTGACGCGGCCGACCGGCACCGTGATCGGGCCGCCGGTGTCGATCACCTCGGTGCCCCGCGAGATGCCGTCGGTCGAGTCCATGGCGACCGCGCGCACGCGGTCGTCGCCGAGGTGCTGCTGGACCTCGCAGATCAGGTCCCCGCTGATGTTCTCGTCGCCCGTGTCGGCGCCCTCGCGGGTCACGATCAGGGCCGTGTAGATCTCCGGCAGCTCCTCCGGGAACACGGCCTCGATGACGACGCCCTGGATCTCCTCGATCCTGCCGACGTTGCGCTTCTCGGTTCCTTCGGTGGTCTTGGTTTCGGTGGGCGCTGACAAGAATTCTCCTTTCGCCTCCGGCCACCGGAGACACGAACCCGGTGGCCTGCGGCGACGTTACGTTAGGTGAGGCCCTCGGCCCCCGACACGACTTCCAGAATCTCCTGCGTGATCTCGGCCTGACGCTCGCGGTTCATCTGCAGGGTCAGGTCCTTGATGATGTCCCCGGCGTTCTGCGACGCGTTGCGCATCGCGGTCATGCGCGCGCCGTGCTCGGACGCGGTCGACTCGAGCAGCGCGCGGAAGATCGAGATCTCGACGTAGGCCGGGATCAGGCGCTGCAGGATGTCCTCGGGGTCCGGCTCGTACTCGACGAGCGCGCGCTTGGCGTCGTCGCGCTCCTGCTCGCCCTCCGCCGCCTCCTCGTCCTCCGCCTCGAGGATCGTGGCCTGCTGGAGCGGCAGCAGCGTCTCGCGCGTGACCCGCTGGGTGAGCGGCGAGATGTAGTGGTTGTAGACGATCTCGACCCGGTCGACGTTGCCGTCGACGTACGCGGTCATGAGCTCCTGCGCGATGTCGCGCGCGTTGCCGTAGGCGGGCCGGTCGGTGAAGCCGGTGTAGCTGCCGACGACCTCGTGGCCGCGGAACTGGAGCGACGATGTGCCGCGGCGACCCGACGCGTACCAGGCCAGCGACCGCCCCTCGCCCTCGTGCTCGGCGGCCACGCGCACGCCCGCGCGGACGATCTGCGAGTTGAACGCGCCGGCGAGGCCGCGGTCGCCGGTCACCAGCAGCAGGCCGACCGAGTTCACCGACTCGTGCTCGTCGAGGATCGGCAGGTTCGGGACGTGGCCGGCGGCCTCGGCGGCCTCGCGGGTCATCCGCCGGATCGCCGAGGCGTACGGACGCAGCGCCTCGATCCGCTGCTCGGCGCGGCGCAGGCGCGCGGCGGCGACCATCTCCATCGCGCGCGTGATCTTCTGGATGTTCTTGACCGAGCTGATGCGGTTCTTGACGTCCTTCTGCGCCATGGCTCAGGCGGTGGTCGCCGCCTCCTCCTTCTCCTCGGAGTCCTCGGCCTCTTCGCCCTCGTCCTCGTCCGCGTCCTCGTCGCGCCGGCCGCCGCCCTCGCGGATCGCCTGCTCGTCGGTGAGCGGGTGGCCGTCCTCGTCAAGGTCGTAGCCGAAGTCCTGCGCGAACTGGGCGATCGCGTCGTCGAGCTCCTTCTGGACCCCGTCGGACCAGTCGCCCCCGGCGATCTTCTTCAGCGTCTCGGGGATCTCCGAGTGCACGCGCTCGACCAGGCCGCGGTTGAACTCGCCCACGCGGTCGGCGTTGATGCGGTCGACGAAGCCGTTGGTGGCGGCGTACACGACGGCGACCTGGTCCTCGACCGCCAGCGGCGAGCGCTCGCCCTGGTTGAGCGACTTCACGAGCCGGTCGCCGCGGGCCAGCGTGCGCTGGGTCTCGGGGTCCAGGTCGGAGCCGAACTGCGCGAAGGCCTCGAGGTCGCGGTACTGCGACAGCTCGATCTTCAGCTTGCCGGCCACCTTGCGGAGCGGGGCGATCTGCGCGTTGCCGCCCACGCGCGACACCGAGATGCCGACGTTGATCGCCGGGCGCACGCCCGAGTTGAAGAGGCCGGGCTCGAGGAAGATCTGCCCGTCGGTGATCGAGATCACGTTGGTCGGGATGTACGCCGACACGTCGCCGGCCTGCGTCTCGATGATCGGCAGCGCCGTCAGGGAGCCGCCGCCGAGCGCGTCGTTGAGCTTGACCGCGCGCTCGAGCAGGCGCGAGTGCAGGTAGAAGACGTCGCCGGGATAGGCCTCGCGCCCGGGCGGGCGGCGCAGCAGCAGCGACATCTGGCGGTACGCGTACGCGTGCTTGGTCAGGTCGTCGTAGATCACCAGCGCGTGCTTGCCGTCGTAGAGGAAGTGCTCGGCCATCGCGCAGCCGGCGTACGGCGCCATGTACTTGATCGGCGCCGCCTCGTCGGCCGGCGCGGCGACGATGATCGTGTTGTCGAGCGCGTTGGCGTCCTCGAGGATCCGCGCGATGCCGACCACGGTCGACATCCGCTGGCCGATCGCCACGTAGACCGACACGACGCCGGTGTCCTTGTTGTTGATGATCGTGTCGATCGCGATCGCCGTCTTGCCGGTCTGGCGGTCGCCGATGATCAGCTCGCGCTGCCCGCGGCCGATCGGGATCATGGCGTCGATCGCCTTCAGGCCGGTCTGCATCGGCTCCTTCACCGGCTGGCGCTGGACGACGCCGGGCGCCTTGAACTCGGCCGGGCGGGTCTCGGTGGTGTTGATGTCGCCCTTGCCGTCGAGCGGCTGGCCGAGCGGGGAGACGATGCGGCCGAGCAGCTGCTCGCCGACCGGGATCTCCAGCAGCCGGTTGGTGCGCTTGACCGTGTCGCCCTCGACGATCTTGTCCCACGGGCCGAACAGCACGGCGCCGACGTTGTCGGACTCGAGGTTCAGCGCGAGGCCGGTGACGTCGTGCGGCAGCTCGAGCATCTCGAACGCCTCGCAGTTCTCGAGGCCGTGGATGCGGGCGATGCCGTCGGCGACCGAGAGGACGGTCCCGACCTCGGTGAGGTCGGCCTGGCCCTCGTCGAGGCCCTCGATGCGGCTCTTGAGGATGGACGTGATCTCGTCGGGCTTGATCTGCACTAAGGAATCTCCTTTCGCCTCCGGCCGCCGGAACGGCCTACGGCGACGTTACGCTCTGGCGACCTGTCGTCTTAGCTGTTCGAGTCGGTTGCGGATGGAGGCGTCGAGCACGGAGTTGCCGACCTGGACGACGATCCCGCCCAGGATGTCGGGCTCCACGCGCGAGGACAGCTCGACCTTGCGGCCGGTCTGCTCGGTGATGCGGTCGCCGAGCTGTCTGACGATCGTCTCGTCGAGCTCGACCGCGGAGGTGATCTCCACCGGCAGCAGCCGGTTCTCGTCCTCCCACATCCGGTCGAGCCGCGCACGGATGCGGAAGATCACCGGCATGCGGTGCTTGGAGATCAGCAACTTGAGGAAGTTCAGGACCACCGGGTCGGCGTCCGAGACGGCGCGCTCCAGCCCGTCCTCCTTCTCCTGGCTGGAGAAGTAGGGCGAGAAGAAGAAGACCTGCAGCTCGCGGGTCTCCGACAGCGCGTCCGTGAACGCGCCGAGCTGGTCGCGCACGACGTCGAGCTTGTCCTGGTCCTTGGCGACCTCGAACAGCGAACGCGCGTAGACCACGGCGATCTCTTCCATCAGCGATCGCGCTCCTCACCGGAGAGCGACGCGAAGTCGAGCTCGGCCAGGGCGTCCTCGACCAGCCGCTTGTGGTCCTCGTCGGTCAGCGACTTGCGCGTGACCTTCTCGGTCGCCAGCACGGTCAGGTCCGCGACCTCGGCGCGGATCTCCTGGATCGCGCGGCGCGTCTCGGCCTCGATGTCGCGCCGCGTCTGCTCCATCATCTCCTCGCGCTTGCCGCGGGCCTCGGCGACGATCTCGCTCTCGGCCGCCTCGCCCGTCTTGCGCGCGCGGGCGACGATCTCGTCGGCCTGGCCGCGCGCCTCGGCGAGCCGCTCGCGGTACTCGGCCAGTATCCGATCCGCCTCCTTGCGGGTCCGCTCGGCGGCGTCGATCGACTCCTCGATCGCCTTCTGCCGGCGGTCGAGCGCCTCGGCGATCCGCGGGAACGCCAGCTTGGCGAGCAGGTACATCGACACGCCGAAGACGATCAGCGTCCAGATCATCAGCCCGATGTCGGGCGAGACCAGGAAGCTGCCGCCCTCGTCCTCGCCCTCCGCGGCGGCCGCGATGATGAGAGGCAGTTCGCTCATCGCCGGCCTACAGGAAGAACGCGATCAGGCCCGCGACGAGGCCGTAGAAGAAGCACGCCTCGGTCAGGGCGAAGCCGAGCCACTGGATGCCGGTGATCTCGTCGCGCATCTCCGGTTGACGGGTCACGGACTCGATGACCTTGCCGAAGATGATGCCGATGCCGACGCCGGCGCCCACGGCGCCGAGGCCGCCGCCGACGCCGAGGGCGATCGCCCGGCCGGCCGCAGCCGCGGTGTCCTCGCCCGCCTGGGCCAGGAGGGTCATGACAGAGAAGAGCAGGTCCACCGAAGTGCTCCTTTGCGTTAGTGATGCTCGGCGACGGCGCCGCCGAGGTAGATGGCAGTCAGCGTGGCGAAGATGAACGCCTGAAGCGTTGCGACCAGGCCGACCTCGAAGAGGAACAGCGCGATCCCGATCGGCAGCGTGAGGACGCCGAGGACCTCGAGGCCGAGCAGCACGGCGAGGCCGCCGGACATGAAGAGGATGATCAAGTGGCCGGCGAGGATGTTGGCGAAGAGACGAACGGAGAGCGAGATCAGGCGCATGAAGTTCGACAGGAACTCCAGGACGAAGATGAAGACCGCCATCCCGCCCGTCACGCCGGCCGGGATCAGGCTCTTGAGGTAGCCGCCGACGCCCTTCGCACGGATGCCCTCCGCCGTGTAGGACACGAACACGATCAGCGCGAGCACGAGCGGGATGGACAGGTTCGCGGTGGCGGCGTAGATCGCGAACGCCGGGATCTCGACGCCGAGCAGCGTGAACGGGTGCTCGGTGTTGGTCGGCAGCGGGATGTAGCCGATGAGGTTGTTGAACCAGATGAAGAGGAACAGCGCGCCGATGAACGGGAACCACTTGCGCGCCATCTTGTCGTCCATGTTCCCGTAGGTGATGTTGTCCCGCATCAGCGAGTAGAGCGCCTCGACGGCGGTCTGCACGCGGTTGGGGCGCGCCTGCATCCGGTTGGCGATCCAGATCATCGTGACCGTGGTCAGGATCCCGGCGATGATCAGGTACATCACGGCCTTGTTGATGTCCAGCGGCCCGGGCAGGTCGATCCAGGTCTCGAGCCGGAACTCGTTCTGGGGAGCGAACTCCTCGTTGTCCTGGCGCGTGAACCCGAATATGGCCACGATCGCGACCAGCGCGAACGCGTAGAAGCCGAGGACTCCGAACAGGATCTTGCGCCTGGTCGTCATGGGCGGGGGGACTTCCTCTCCAGAGGGCGAAGGATCAGCGAGGTGGCGAAGTAGACGGTGAACGCGGCGAGCACCGTGATACCCGCCGTCAACCCGTCTTCCCGGTCGGCGATCAGGCCGACGGCCAGGATGGTAAGGCCGATCAGCCACGCGCGCACTACGAGCGACGCCATGTTGAGCCCGAGCGCGGTCCTGACGTCCTCCGCGCGGGCCGCGCGGCGGTCGATCGCGACAGCCGCGAAGCGCTGGAGGATCCAGGCCACGGCGCCGACGGCGTACCCGAGCACGGGAGCGCCGAGCAGGATCACGAACGGGGCCGCGAGCACCACGAGCGCGACGTCGAGATAGCGGAAGACCGCGATCGGGTCGAGCGCGCGCGAGGCGGCTCCCGGGTCAGCGGGCACGGTCGGCATGCGCTCGTTCGAAGAGTGTGGACATGACGAAACGACCGCCCCCGGCCATCCCCGTGCGCGGGTGCGACGGCGGGGCCGGAGCGACCTCGTCCCCGTCCCCTGGCCTGAGCGGCGCGCCGGAGTGTAGCGGGGAATTCGAGCTTGTAACAACTTTGTGACACCCGGCGCTAGCCGGGCCACAGGTCTACCCGGTCGTGCCGATCAGCGCACGGGGACCGGCGCGCGCTCGCCGAGGCGCTCGTAGCCGTGCGGCACGACCGACGCCAGCGGGCGGCGCGGGATCAGCAGCGCGGCGAGGAAGGCGAGGCCGAGCGCGGCCGCCGACACGACGAAGGCGACGACGAATCCGGACTCGGTCGGCAGCCCGGATGCGCCGACGTGGGCGCCGACGATGCTGGCGCTGATCTGGGCGCCGAGCGCGCCGCCGACCGAGCGCATGATCGTGTTCATGCCGGTGGCGACGCCGGTCTGGGTCTGCGGCACGGCATCGACGATCAGGGTCGCCATCGCGGCGAACGACAGCCCGATGCCGGCGCCGGTGATGACGCTGTTGAGGTAGATGTGCCAGTGCGCGTCGTGCAGCACGGCGAGCTGGACGAAGCCGGCGGCGACGAGGCCGATGCCGATCAGCGCCGGCGTGCGCGAGCCGAGCCGGGCGCCGAGCCAGGCCGCGAACGGGCCGGCGAACAGCATCGCCACCGACGACGGGAGCAGGAACAGGCCGGCCTGGGTGACGCTCGCGCCGAAGCCGAAGCCGGCCGCCGCGGGCATCTGCACGAGCTGCGGGACGAGCAGGAACGAGCCGAACATGCCGAACCCGACCATCAGCCCGGTGACGTTGGTCGTCCACACCCCGCGCAGGCGCATCATCCGCATGTCGACGAGCGGCTCGCGCACGCGCAGCTCGTAGCGCGTCCAGACGACCAGCAGCACGGCCGAGACGGCGAGCAGGCCCAGGACGGGCGCCGACCCCCAGCCCCAGCCGTTGCCCTCGCTGACGCCGAGCAGGCCCGAGGCGAGACCCGCAGCGAGCAGCGCCGCCCCTCCCCAGTCGATCCGGGCCGGCGTCTTGATCGGCGACTCGGGCACGAAGAAGTGGGTGGCGACGACCGCGCCGAGGATCACGACGAGGCTGAGCCAGAAGATCCACGTGTAGTCGAGGCGGTCGACGATCACGCCGGCCAGCACGAGGCCCGCGCCGCCGCCGATCCCGAACGTCGCGGAGATCAGCCCGATGCCGGCGCCGACGCGCTCGCGCGGGAACTCGTCCCGGATGATCCCGAAGGAGAGCGGGAAGATGGCGCCGCCGGCGCCCTGGATCGCGCGGCCGGCGATCAACATCTCGAGCGAGTGCGACAGCGCCGAGACCACGGTGCCCGCGGCGAGCACGAGCAGCACGATGACCAGCAGGCGCTCCTTGCCGAAGATGTCGCCCAGCCGGCCGAGCACCGGCGTGGCGATCGACGCGGTCAGCAGGTACACCGTGAGAACCCACGTGACGGCGGTGGTGGAGGCGCCGTACTCGCGCTGGATGGCCGGCAGCGCCGGCGCGACCATCGTCTGCAGCAGCGCGAAGGACAGACCCGCGACGGCGAGCACCGCGAGCGTCACGCCGTGGTGCTGCCGGGTCACGGCATCTGCTCCTCGAGTACCCGGCTGAGGCGGTTCAGGAGGGCGGCGGCCTGCTCGCGCTCGGCCGGCTCGAGGCGCTCGAACACCCGCCGGCGCCACGCGCTGACCTGCTCGTGGGCGGCCTCGAGGGCGACGCGGCCGGAGGGCGTGAGCGCGACCAGCACCGAGCGCCGGTCGGTCTCCGAGTGCCGGCGTGCGACGTGGCCGTCGCGCTCCAGGCAGTCGAGCATCCGGGTGGCCGTGGGCGGCGCGACGCCGGCCGCCTCGGCCAGCTCGCCGACGGTCAGCTCGTCCTCGTCGCGCAGCGCCTCCAGCAGGTGGTACTGCGGAAGCGAGAGACCCTCGATCGTCTGCTTGCCCGCGCGCGAGCGCAGGCGGCGCGTGGTGCGGAAGAAGCCCTCCCAGGCGGCGGCGAGCTGATCGGTGGCGGCGGGCACGCCGTCAAATGTAGCGAGACAATAATTAGCTTGCTAAGAATTGTCCGGAACGTCGCTCTCGCGCCCGCGGCGACACCGTGGGCGCGACGCTCGCGGCGACACCGTGGGCGCGACGCTCGCGGTCGCCGTGACGGCGGGCGCCTACGCGGTGGCCTGCTCGCTCAGGCCGAGCTCCTCGATCGCCTGCTCGCGCAGCTTGTACTTCTGCACCTTGCCGGTGACCGTCATCGGGAACTCGTCGGCGAACCGCACGTAGCGCGGGCGCTTGAAGTGGGCGATCCTCCCCTCGCAGTGCGCGCGCACGTCGTCCTCGGACAGCGCGGCGCTCTCGCGGACGCGGATCCACGCCACCAGCTCCTCGCCGTAGCGTTCGTCCGGCACGCCGACCACCGCCGCCTCGAGGACGTCGGCGTGCGTGTGCAGGAACTCCTCGACCTCGCGCGGGTAGATGTTCTCGCCGCCGCGGATGACCATGTCCTTCGAGCGGCCGACGATGTTCAGGTAGCCGTCGTCGTCCATCGTCGCGAGGTCGCCGGTGTGCATCCAGCCGCGGCCGTCGACCGCCTCGGCGGTGCGCTCGGGGTCGTTCCAGTAGCCGGCCATGACGGAGTACCCGCGCGTGAGCAGCTCACCGGGCTCGCCGCGCGGGACGGTGGCGCCGGTGCCGGGGTCGATCAGCTTGACCTCGAGGTGCGGGTGGACGCGGCCGACGGTCTGCGTGCGCTTCTCGAGCGAGTCGCCGGCGGCCGTCTGGGTCGAGACCGGAGACGTCTCCGTCATGCCGTAGCAGATGGTCACCTCGTCCATGTGCATCCTCTCGATCACCTGCTTCATGACCTCGATCGGGCACGGAGAGCCGGCCATGATCCCCGTCCGCAGGGTCGAGAGGTCGTACCGCTCGAACTCGGGGTGGTTGAGCTCGGCGATGAACATCGTGGGGACGCCGTAGAGGCTGGTGCAGCGCTCGTCCTGGACGGCGGCGAGCACCGCGGCGGGCTCGAAGGCCGCCTCGGGCACGACCATCGTCGCCCCGTGCGTGGTGCAGCCGAGGTTGCCCATGACCATGCCGAAGCAGTGGTAGAACGGGACGGGGATGCAGACGCGGTCGTGCTCGTCGTAGCCGCAGCCCTCGCCGACGAAGAACGCGTTGTTGAGGATGTTGTGGTGGCTGAGCGTCGCGCCCTTCGGGAAGCCCGTCGTCCCGCTTGTGTACTGGATGTTGATCGGGTCGTCGGGGTCGAGCCCCGACGCGTCCGGCGGCGGGCCGTCCTGCGGCAGCGCGTCCCACTCGTCGGAGCCCAGCAGCACGACGCGCTCGAGCTCCGGCAGGTCGCCGCGGACCGCCTCGATCATGGCCGCGTAGTCGCTCGTCCTGAAGGCGGGCGCGGCGACCAGCATCCGGCAGCCCGATTGGCGCAGCGCGTACTCGAGCTCGGTCGTGCGATAGGCCGGGTTGACGTTGACGAGGATGATCCCGGCCTTCGCCGTGGCGTACTGGGTGAGCACCCACTCGGCGCAGTTGGGCGCCCAGATGCCCAGCCGGTCCCCCTTGGCAAGCCCCGCCGCGAGCAGCCCGCGCGCGAGCGCGTCCACCTGCTCGTTCAGCGCGGCGTAGGTGAGCCGCACGTCCTGGTGGCAGACCACGAGCGCCTCGCGGTCGCCGAAGCGCGCGACCGTGCGCTCGAGGTTCTCGCCGATCGTCTCCCCGATCAGCGGCTTGGTGGCGACGCCCGACGCGTAGGACCGAGTCATGGCGTCACGGTAGCCCTAGGAGGGCTCGACCCGCAGCTCGGCGATCGGCTCGCCGGAGCCGTGGAACTCGACCTCGCAGATGCCGGTGATGTCCGCCTTGAACGACACGTTGATGGTCCGTCCCGCCGGGACGTCGCGCGTGATGTCGTAGCAGTGCACGTGGATCTCCTCGGGCTCGTCCGAGCGCACGCGGAAGCGGATCGTCTCACCCTCGGTGAACTCGAGCTCGGCGACCTTGCCGGCGGTCAGGAGCGGGGGCTGCGGCCGTGGCGTCGGCGTCGGGGTCGCCGTCTCGGAGGCCGGCTCCTCAGGCGTCGCAGTGGCGGTGGGCGTCGCGGTCGCGGCCGCCTGGCCGGGCTCGGCGTCGTCCTCGCTGCTGTCGGCGAGCACGACGATCGCGACGACCGCGATCGCGAGGGCGATCGCCAGGAACGTGAACCGCTGGCCGGTGCTCATCGGCGTCCAGGGTACGAGGTTCAGAGGCCGAGCAGGCCGCCGGCGCTGCGCGGATCGACGCCGTACTCGCGCTCGTAGTCGGCCCGGGCCTCGTCGTCGACGAGCGCGAGGGCGAGCTCCTCGCGCGAGGAGCCGAAGCGGCACGCGGCGCGGTCGAGCGCCGCCAGCGTCGCGTCCTGTATCGCCCCGTCGATGCCACCCGTCCCCGGGAGGTCGCGGGGGTCGCACGGGTCGGCGATCCGCACCGGCTCCGGCTCGACCGCCGGCAGCGCGAGCCGCGCGCCGCCGGCCAGGACCAGCCCGGCGAGCGCGGCGACCAGCACGCGACGGTCCCAGGGCAGCAGGACGAGCGCCGCGAGGATCGCGAGCATGCCGCAGATCGCGAGCGCGGGCGCGAACGCGTCCTGGACGCCGGCCACGAGCATCTCGTCGGCCCGCTGCGCGAGCACGTCGAAGGCCCGCTCGTCCTCCACGCCCGGACGGGCGCGATCGAGCGATGCCTGGAGCTGCCCGCGCGGATCGACCGGGTCGATGTCGCCGATCAGCGACCCGGCAAGCGAGAGCTTCTCGAGCGGTGGCAGGCGCGCGTCGAGCACGAGCGCGGTGCCCTGCAGGCGGGTTTCCGCCACCGCGGCGTCGAGCTGCGTGGAGGCGACCGGCGCGAGCAGGATGAGCGCGGCCGTGATGCCGGCGTGACGCAGCGAGAGCAGCCACGCGGCCTCCTCCGGCGTCCGCTCCGGCAGCAGGCCGCCGGCGAGCGCCGGCAGCGCCAGACCGAGGCCGGCGCCGGCCATCAGCTGGGGGACCACGGTCCACCACAGGCTCGCGCCGGGGAGCGAGGCCAGCGCGAGCACGCCGCCGGCCACGAGCATGGCGCCGGCCGCCGCACGCGTCCGGGCGGGGCCGCCGACCCGCGAGGCCGCGACCGCCGCGACCGGCAGCACGGTGACCGCGGCCGCGGCCGCCAGCGGGCTGGTGGACCAGCCGGTGACAAGCAGCAGGACGAGCAGGAACAGGACGCCGACGAGCGCCGCCGACAGCAGCGCGAGCGCGAACATCGGGCCCAGCGCGCCCCGGGCCGCGGGTGCGGCGGGCTCGGGCCGGTGGTCGGGGCCGAGCGCCGGACGCCGCCGCCATGCCGCGACGGCCGCGGCGGCGGCGACCGGAGCCTGGACGAGGAAGATCGCGCGCCAGTCGAACGCCTGCGTGAGCGCCCCGCCGAGCGCCGGCCCGGCGGCGAAGCCGAAGATCGCTGTCGCCGTCCACGCGCGGCGGCCTGCGTCCGCGGCGTCGAGCAGCGAGAACGCGCCCACGAGCACGGCCGCGCCGCCGGCGGCCTGCGCGCCGCGCAGCACGAGCAGCTCGCCGATCGACCCCGCCAGGCCGCAGGCGAGCGAGGCGGCGGCGAACGCGGCGGCTCCGACCGCCGCCATCGAA
>Ga0214469_1000387_pt1 | contig 15175 bp, 9 predicted proteins | sample RVTome_10_FD_187340 | JGI IMG/M metagenome (GOLD analysis project Ga0214469, IMG submission 187340) | Soil microbial communities from uranium-contaminated site in the Upper Colorado River Basin, Wyoming, United States - RVT153D57 HiSeq ... | reverse complement strand
TAGGGGACGAATCCAAATTAACCATCATTCCAACTATTTTAAGGCAAGTTTCGTCAGAGTTTCATTTGAAACATCTCCCTCGAAGGCATGATTTCCTGAAATATTTGCCAGAGAACTGTTCTTGGCGAAATACATTAAAGTTAAGGCCGATAAAAACGGCCTCAGGTGTCACTGTCGTAACCGTAATGGCTATGCCTCACCCATGTCCCCAAGGAAGATGCATATATTGCCCAGGCGGGGTTGAATTCAACACTCCTTTGAGTTATGTTGGATCTGAACCTGCCACTAAAATAGCTCAAGCTCATTCATACGATCCCTTTGAGCAGATAACAACTAAGTTGAATACTCTTGAGATAAATGGTCATGATACTGGCAAGATAGAACTAATCATAATAGGCGGGACTTTTCCATTTATGGAAGAAAAGTATCAACAGGATTTTGTAAAGGCTTGTTACGATGGACTAAATTCTGACTTGAAGCCAAAATGCTCTTCCACTCTGCAGGAAGCTATGAGTGCCAATGAAACATCGAAACACAAATGTGTCGGATTAACAATCGAAACAAAACCTGATTACTGCAAACGAAGCCACATTGAAACGATGCTACACCTGGGAGTAACAAGAGTAGAGATTGGAGTGCAGTCGCTACGAAACGAAGTTTTTAGATTTACTAACCGAGGGCATAGCATAGATGATGTAATAGAATCATTCAAAACTGCAAGGAATGCAGGATTAAAAATAGTTGCACATATGATGCCTGGCCTACCCGGTTCATCTCCTAAAAAAGACCTAGAAGACCTACACCAGCTTCTGTACGATCCTCGTTACAAACCTGACATGCTAAAAATATACCCCACGTTGGTATTAAGAAATACTGGATTACATAAGCTACACTGTAATGGGCAGTTTACTCCATATACTGATGAAGAGATGGTAAAAATACTTGTTGATCTGAAGAAAAGAATACCTCCATGGATTAGGATAATGAGGATCCAGAGGGAGATAGAAGCAAAGGATATAGTAGCTGGTCCTAAAGAAGGTAACCTAAGACAAATAGCTTTAGAAAGATTGTCCACAGAAGGTTATACATGCAAATGCATCAGGTGCAGAGAAATAGGCTTAAGGCGCAAAGGCAGCTTTGATGAGCATTCCGCAAAGTTAACCAGACTGGATTATACGGCAGCAGGTGGTCAAGAAATTTTCTTGTCTTATGAAACAGACGATGGTTCAGCTTTATTGGGTTTTCTCAGATTGAGAAAGGTTGTTGGATCCTTTGACTCGGAACTCTATTCATATGTATGTGATGATAACCACTCTCAAGTTGTAGCCGTTGTAAGAGAGCTCCACGTCTACGGGCAGATGCTCAATGTTGGAAGGAAAGCAAACAATCATTCATGGCAACATAGAGGCCTAGGTAGATTGCTAATGGCCGAAGCAGAGCAAATAGCTAAATTCGAATTTGGTGTGGACGCTTTATCAGTGATTAGTGCGGTAGGAACAAGGAAATACTATGAAAAGCTAGGTTATAATCAGCACGGACATTATGTTACTAAATTACTGAAGTGAAATTTTTGGATCCAGAAGAATTCATAGGAAAAGGAACATGGCTTGACAAAGTTGCACATGAGTTGATAGAGAGGGAGAAGATGCTGAAAAGAAGCCTTGTCACAGTCAAAGTTGAGAGTGGCCTCGGAGCATCAGGAATACCTCACTTGGGAAGTCTAGGGGATGCTGTTAGGGCGTACGGCATCGCGATCGCGTTAAAAAATATGGGTTATGACTCACAACTCCTAGCATATTCAGATGATATGGATGGGCTTCGTAAAGTCCCTTCTGGTTTATCGAAGGATTTGGCCTCATACATAGCGAAACCGGTATCAATCATCCCTGATCCATTCGGATCTTGCCATGCTTCATATGGGGCCCATATGACCGGACTCCTGCTTGACGCTTTAGATAGGTTGGGAATAAAATATACTCATGTTAGCGGCCAGACGACTTACAAAAGTGGGCTTATTGTAGATCAGATCGACACGATTCTCAAGAATCATGATAGAATTGGAAAAAAGATAGCCAAAATTGTTGGACAGGAAAAGTATGCGCGATCCCTTCCGTACTTTCCCATCTGTGATAAATGTGGAAGAGTATACGTTGCATCATCGACAGAGTATTTTTCTGATAAACGTATGATAGATTACCACTGTGTGGGGACTAGAATAGGAGATGTTCACGTGGAAGGTTGTGGTTACCATGGCGAAACATTCCTCGAAGAGGGAAATGGCAAATTGCCTTGGAAGATGGAATTTGCCGCTCGTTGGCAGGCGTTTGACATCAGATTTGAGGCGTATGGAAAGGATATTTTGGATTCAGTTAGAATAAATGATTGGGTGTCTGATGAGATTTTGCAATTTCCGCACCCCATGCATATTAAATATGAAATGTTCCTGGATAAAGGGGGAAAGAAAATTAGCAAGTCGTCGGGAAACGTTTTGACTCCTCAGACATGGTTAAAATACGGAACTCCAGAATCTCTCCTCTTGTTATTATACAAACGCATCTCGGGCACTCGACATATAGGTGTAGATGATGTTCCAAATCTGATGGACGAATATGATTTCTATGAGGATGTTTTCTTTGGTGTCGTTAGAGAGGATAATACTGCCAAGAGGACAAAACTAAGAGGGATTTATGAATACATTCACCAACTGAAGCCTCCCACAAGCCCTTCCGTGCACGTACCGTACAGAATATTAGCACAACAGGCTCTTTTGTTCAGAGAAGATGAAAACCAAGTAGACAAAGTGTATGATCGATTGGTAAAGTATGGGTTAGTAAAGGAAATGACCAATTCGCTGATTATGAAGATTCAAATGGCATCGAACTGGTCAAATGACTACCTAACATCAAGGCTTGTGAGTATAAACCTCGATGTTTCCATGACAGAGCAAGAAGCATTACTTGAACTGATTCAATATCTAAAAAATATAGATACTTCAACTGATAAGGATGAACTTGCTATGACTATCCAATCTGAGATATTCTCGATCGCGCAGAGAAGAGGACTGCTGCCAAAGGGATATTTTAAAGTGCTCTATAAAATATTGATTAATGCGGAGAAAGGACCACGATTAGGAAATTACATAGTAGACATGGGTATCAAATGGGCCTACGAACAGCTCGATATCTTTTGCGCAAGGACGCATTAAGACCTCCCTTATAGCCTCCGACAGAAGCCTTTGAAGCTGATGTAGCAGGGTACACAGGAATTCGACAAGGCAGAAGTATCTATACATCCACTGGCAACTGCAAGTAGAATAAATTATGATATTCTAACTATCCAAGCCATTCACTATGGCCTCGTGAAACCTATAAGATTAAGTTGTACCGCTTTCATACCTGGAGAACAGATCAGTCAGGTGCCATGATATTATCTTAGAGATGAGAATTGAATGAATGGATTGATATAGATTATAGTATCTGTTCCTAAGTTACTAGGGGATAGTAGGAACATCTGAAACTTGCATTATCAGAGGCTTCCAGATAATGAAACCTGTGTATTGTACTATTATTGAGACCAGTCAGATATTCACCCAATCTGACCGTTCTGTAGTGAGGCTCACAATTTTAATACCTATTCATGCATCGGAAAATATTCTAGTTGTTATATGCTCTCGTGCAGTGAGGTAAAGGTTTCAATGTCACTGTCTGAATGCGTATAGAAGAATTTCTCTTGAAATCTCGTCAAGTAGATAGAATTGTACGGATGAAGGTAACAGTAATTTTTGAATCAGCTTAAACATTCACCTCTTGGAATTCCAAAGAATGTCCAATTCATTTCAAACAAAAAAACATTTTGAACAACACAGGAGCAAATTGATTATTTGTGTAAGGGCTATTATAGGATCCCTGACTCCCGTAGTTTTTGAGGAAGGTATGTTTCAGCTAAATATCTGAAACCATGCTTAAAGAATGCATCAAGTTCACATTTTTCCTTATTCTTCAGAAACAGACTTAATTCTTTTTGCCATTTTTTGTCCTTCAGCCATTGCTTCTTTTTCATGTCGACGGCCCTGTTCAGATCCTCTTCAGATGCCGCAAGTCGAGCGACTTCAGGGATATTATAGTCGTATATATCAGAAAACATCATGCCCAGTACCTTGGCATCTGGAGTGACAAGTCTATCGCTATCGTAGCTTAAAGATTCACTGCCAATTTTGTACCGCAATGCTATCCCCAATCCCCAAGGGTCTGCATCTGCAAATACCACCACTGGTTTTTTCCACACTTCATTCAAGGTCTTCACCATCATTCTGGTAGCCCTATCAGGCTCCCCAGACCCAGTCATCAAAATGGCATTGTATTTTTGAATAAATCCAGATTTTCTAATATTATTCAGAACAGTGTCTTTCTCCACAACCATAACAAAGTCAGCCTTAACATCGACTATCTCTACGTCCATAATATTTGTAGGAATCAACTGTGATGTTGCGCGACTTCCTAGATTGCAATCGATTATATCACCTCCAACGCGGAGAAGGATGGGGCCAGAAATCATTCCCTTCGGCTTCGAGGTAACAGAAAACTCTTCCCGTGGAACTCCAGTCAATAATTCAACGGCTTTGATAGCATCGTCTGATGCATCTTGGCTTGTCCAGAATTTTTGCTTATTCCCTTCATCTCCTACAGTGCTAAGGGTAGCGTAGTACATCCCTCTAATAGTACTTTCCATTTCTTCATCCAACAATTTCCTAACAGCATTAGACATCACAATGTATTGTGAAAAGGTTGGGATTTTTTTGGTGGTATCGGGACTAATGTGGACCGTCTTCGTTCCTATCGTAAGCATTCTTTTCTCTTCAGACCAAACCGTGTTATCATAACCAATCTTTGTTATGTCTAGGGAAGGCATTTTTTTTTCAGAAAGAACATCCTTGCAAATGTCCTTCATGATTAGCTTTATCTTTCCTATTGTCTCTTTATGGCGTTTGTCAATAGCTGCCATGATTAATCCAATTCCTCCGATGCCATGAAATTCTCGATTTTCTCCTGCGTACTGCGTACATGTTTCAATTTTAACGATTTACTTGACTTGGCAACAAGAGATGTTTCATTGGTCCTCGAATCTTTATGTGGTCCTTGAACATGATGGTTCTGTTTGGACGCCTTGGGACTCTCAACTTTGGTGTTAGGTGTCCGCGGGTTAGTAGCTTCCCTTTTGACATGTTTATCAACCAAGGTCAAAAAACTATTGGTCAGATCCTCCGCGCTAATGTCAATGGATTCTGAAATTGCATTAACTATCAAAGGTATATAATACTTATACAATTTGAGCCTGTTCTCTGCATCCTTTAAATGCATTTCGCGCCGTATCTGCTTACTTACCTTCCTGTAAAGGTCGCTCAGACAGGCTTTCATGTATTTTTTCAGTTCACCTTCTGATGCGATACTTTCCTTTCCTGCAGTCTTATATGGGATCTTTGTAGAGCATATATGAAAAAATATGTGAATAGGCAAGAGATCTATCGCACGATCTGACCGAGAATCGAGACCGCTGAATTGTTCTTTAACCTGCTTTTTGGATACACCCATCTTGTTAAGTTCTACCTCTGAAATTACTTCTCTGGCGACGTCAGATCCTTCATCATAAAGTAGTGGTATCTTGTTCGCAAATCGATAGAGTTTAAAATAGGAAAGATTACCCCCATAAGCAAGCCCGCATTCTACTATCGTTGGCCTGTTATTTATTATACATGCACGGGACGAATACCCCGTTAGTGTTGGTTTCATCTCTTTTGTTGATATTCTCGGTTGTGAGTGGTCGTCTGAAATTATGCTATCTTTCCTAGTAAAGATAGCTCTCTCAGTATTCATTCCAACTGTAAAGATTCGTTCTCCAATTGGGCTCAGATGGTCTACATTAGGGGATTGAAATTTAGTCTGCCTGCAAATATTTACAATCTTGATAAGCTCATGTTCACTATATTTATCAGCCTGTTTTACTTCAATGCCGGCATTTCTAATGATTTCTCTGGCCTTATCAGAGGATAACTTTTGAAAAGAATTGCATAGTATCCCTTGTATCGTCGTCTTTTGAAGAGCATAATTTCCGATTGCCTTCTTGAGTGTCTTTAAATCCATGTCTGCGGGATGTGGAAGAACCTCCTTGGCAGGTTCAGGCATGATAGTGGTCCGCCTATCAAATGTGATCTTTCCATCATCCGTGAAAAAGGATATTACAGCATAGGGATTTACAATGCTAGTCTGACTAATATAATCATATATCTTATTCTTGGTTATGGGGGAAAGTCGTCCTCTTAAAACTGCCTCTATTCGAAAACCGGAGTTTCCTCTGAGAATAGATTCCTTAGGTTTAACATCACGTCTTGTCAGTACTATTGGTTTATTGGTGCCGATGTCTGTGCGTAACTCAAAATAATATTCACTGGCCTCTTCAGTTGATTTTGACCATACTCGAAGAGGATGATCCGTATCTTTTGTAGAAAACGCTGCTATCATTTTTAGCCCGACACCGAACAACCCTCGCTGTTGTTGTTCAACATATTTCCCTGAGGTAAGGAATGAACAGACAGCAATTGATACCTTATCCGAACGGATCCCAATCCCATTATCCTCACATGAAATCGACCACAGATCATTTAGAGGGTCTATCAGTTTGAGCGATACTGCAATTTTTGGCAAGATCCGATCGGTCTCGCATGAATCGAGTGAATTCTCGATAAGTTCTCTTATTGCCATATACAAAATTCGCTCTCCTGTAAATCCTGCTAAAGCAGAATTATCCACGAAGAATTCGGACTCAGCTTTTCTACTAAAGTTGATTTTAGTTTTGCTTTTGCTTTGAACTACCGATGATGATCCCTCCTGTGCGATCCTGGACGAAGCGATTTCAATAACGTTCTTAGATTTCAAACAGTCTCAGTAATCAACGAACTAGATTTAACCTTTACCGAGAGGCGATTTATCCCACAACAGATGTAATACATTAATATCGTTTATCACTGGAATTTCGATCAGAGTGTTGTTCATGACGTTATTCTTTAACGGTAGGGAAACCTGCGAATGCAAGAATAACACATAGTAAAATTCGGAAACGGTCAATGAACGACGATTGGGGCATGATAAATAAAATTTAACGCCTTGTATCACATTTATGCTTTGGATGTCCGAATTGTCTAAATGATGGAAGGAACTTATTTTTAACTCGCAAATTAATGATACTAGATCAAGCCTAATATACCTATAAGGGTAACAGAAGAGGATGCACTGAACTAAGAAATCTTATATTACTGAAAGGAGAATCCATAGGTGTATTTTAAAGGATACCAAGCAGATATTGGTTTATCCGATTTAGAGTTAAGTTCCTGGTCTCCAAAATACCAATAGTGAGCCCAATGCATCTGTAGAGATTCTGCCGATAAAGATGCCCGACATTTACGACAGGAGATGACGACATCTTCAGACTAAGTAATCCCTATATGAGACCCAGGCACATGGAACGACTCCAACTAATGGGAATGAATATGTTTTCCCATAGGGAGCCATAGGGAGTATGCCCCTTCACTCATAAAATCCGCTATCACTAAATTTCGACTAGAGGTAGAGTTCGATGGGATGCTGCTGAAAGTAGGCTTCTATAGATCAAATTAAGGAGATGAGAGCGTATGCGTATGATTTCATTGTTCATTGGATCATTGCTAAATGAGATCAAAGAATTGATAAAAATTAGAATATTTCACTTATTGTAACCATTACGAGAGGTAGAAAGATTAACTGAGTATACTAAGAGATGAGAGCCCTAGATGGGATTTGAACCCATGGCCTAGGGTTTACGAAACCCTCGCTCTGCCAGCTGAGCTACTAGGGCTCTAAATTTATGACAAGGACATTTTTATTTAATCCTTCACCTCTATAAACTGTGACGAACTGATACCTGGAACACGAATAAATAGTTGATAGATAAAGCTCTATCATGAAAGTATCCATTTCAGGAATCAGAGGCCAATATGGAAGGGATCTGCTATCTTCCGATGTTAGTAGATTCACGAGATCTTTTGCAGCGACATTAATAAAGAGCAAAAATTCCTGTATTGTCTCGAGGGATACACGACCATCAGGTCAAATCTTAGCATTTGTAACGTTAGCCGCGTTGTTGGAACAAGGAGTCGAAGTATTTTATCTTGATATTGCCCCTACTCCTATCGCATTCAGGGAAGCAAGGAGAAATAAAGGTGGAATAATGATAACAGCTTCACATAATCCTATAGAATGGAATGGACTGAAGTTCATCTTGAATGGGAAAGGAATATCTGAGCAAGACCTAGAAGGTATACTTGCTGTTAAAGATTATCTGCCATGCAAACCGGGATCAGTATTTCAAATTACTTCTTCATATGTGGATGACGCTTTGAACTTTATATCTAACAGAGATCATTCCCATAAAAAAAGGGTAGGACTAGATCCAGGTGGTGGCGCCGCTTCTGGATACATAAACACTTTATTTCATGAATTAGGCCATGGATATTTAGGTATTAATGATACGTACGGGATATCCTCAAGAGGAACCGATCCAACAGTTGAAGACTTAAATGAGCTAGGGTCGTTGGTAACGAAGAACGGATTGGCGCTCGGATTTGCTTTTGACTTGGATGGAGACAGAGTAGTTGTAGTAGATAGACACGGTAGAAAAATGGAGCCAGACGCGACACTGTTACTATGTGTTGGTGCAGCAATCGAACAAGGTGCCCGGAAATTTGTAGTGAGTTTGGACACTAGTCTCGCTCTAGAGAAGATTATTGAATATTCTGGGGGCGAGATCGTGTACTCTAAAGTAGGAGAGGCAAACGTTGTTAGTAAAATGATAGAGACAGGGGCTGATGCAGGAGGCGAAGGTAGCAGCGCCGGCTACATATCTCCCAACTTTAATATGTGTAGAGACGGGTTGTTAGCAAGCGCCTTGATCTCGAGTTTAGAGGAAGAAAAACAAGAAGAATATCTTCGCTTCATACGAACTTACAAGCAGGAAAGATCTAAGGTTTATGTCACCAATTCAGCGAAATTCAAGATTGTCGACGAACTAGTTGAGCCTCTGCGAAAGATCGCTACTGAAACCATCCTCGACGATGGCGTAAAGGCACTGCTAGATGAGAATTCATGGATTCTAGTTAGACCATCAAATACGGAGGATATTCTAAGGATTTCAGTGGAGTCGACCAGAAACAAAACCCATGATTTGTTTGAGTTCGTAAAGGCAAGGGTACTCGCCATCAATGAGAGAATCAAGGGAGCAGCAGATTATTAATATTCTATCCGCCCAGCTTCGTCTTCACGAGCAGCCCTTCCCCCTGGACGACCTGGCGCTCATCGATTTGGGTAAGTCGAACCGACCTCGCCTACTCGCCCTAAAGTGCGATATGCTTGTTGGAAGTACTGACATTCCTCCATCTATGACCTCATGGCAAGTCGCAAGAAAAAGTATAGTATCGTGTGTAAGCGATTTTGCAGCAAAAGGTTTGGTACCCTCAGCGTATATGCTTTCGCTAGGACTTCCCAGATCAATCTCGTTACACACTATCAAAGAGTTGACTCATGGATTCAGAAGGGCCTCCAAAGAGTTTAGAATTAATCTCATAGGTGGCGATACTAACCATAGCAACGAATTTACCATAGACTGTTCGATGTTTGGGCATTCTAATCTTCCAATTTCTGCAATACCAGCTCAGAGCGGAGCAAAACCCGGAGACATAATTGTTACTTCAGGAGTCTTTGGACAAACTGCAGCTGGTCTTATGATAGTATTGAACAATGCAAGGGCGAAAAGGCAGATCAAAGCGAAATTTACCTCCTCCGTGATGGTTCCCAAACCTAGACTAAAATTTGGGATACATCTTAGGAAATATCTTTCGTCATCTATTGATTCTAGTGATGGGCTTGCCAGTTCTTTGTATCGACTAGCGATCAGGAGCAATGTAGATTTTCAGGTTGAAAGGATTCCCATAGCTCCTGGGATAGCTGAGTTCGCCACTGATAATGGGATCGGCAGTGAGGAATTGGTAATGTATGGAGGTGAGGAATTTGAAATTGTGGGTACAATTCCATTAGGACGGCTGAGGAGGGCACGGCAGATAGCAGCATCCGAAAGGCTGAAATTAATTGAAATTGGGAAGGTATCGAAGGGATCTGGAAAGGTCTTCTTAAATGGGAATGGTGATATTCCGCAGGAATTGGAGAACAGAGGCTATTCGGATTTGTGAGATCACTTCAATCAAGATATAGCCAACTTAGCTGATGTATCTACGTAACTAAGGTAGAAAGGTCGGCCCATCACCTGAATATAGTGCCGAATTTGGAAATTAATTCGTCCTTAGCGAATTTTATTATTGTTTAATGATAAGAGCGAAGAAAAAGTGAAACTAGTAAATCAAAGCCAACTCAGATACAAGATCCGACACACTACATTAATATTGAACTGCTAAACGATATCTTCCGAACGATGAGCGATCAAAGTAATGAAATAGTCCAGCATAAATGGGGCGTTGCACACATTTTCAGTAGTTATAATAATACTTTAGTGCATATTACGGATCTTAGTGGGGCTGAAACGATCTCGTTCAGTTCTGGCGGTAGACATGTTACTGCTGATCGATATGAATCATCGCCCTATGCTGCGATGAAGTCTGCGGTGGCCGCGGCCGATATGGCCAAAACAAAAGGGATTAACGCTCTGCATATTAGGGTAAGGGCCGTGGGTGGAGTGGGACCGAGGATACCGGGTCCTGGGGCGCAGGCGGCAATTAGAGCTTTAGCAAGAGCAGGTTTCCGAATCGGAAGAATAGATGACGTAACACCTGTTCCCCATGATACTACTAGAAAGCCTGGTGGTAGAAGAGGACGACGGGTGTAGTAGAGAAGCATGACCTTTTCCTTTTTGCATGTGCAAAATGGAGTTGTCGAATGCTAATGGCTCATATCAATTGAGTAAGTATTGCTCGTAATTTCTGGACGAAAAACCTGTTGATTTGGTAAATTCCTGAATAACACTTTCACTGTCTCACGATATGGATCAAGGACAATCTCGGAATCCTGTGGCGACCCCCCGATGTAGAATTTGTGTTGAAAGTGTATAGGGACTGAATTGCTTCTTATAGATTCTGGGACCTGGGGATCAAAGATTATTTGGTTATCAACTAAATTGATACGCATCCCCAGAAATAGCTCGCGGACAGCGTATACGTACATTGCCATCGACCATGCTTGTAAAATACACGAGTTGAATGGTTCTGGCCTATCCCCTCTATAGGTCTCTGCGAACATCCCATTTTCAGACAATATTCGCTCCGCCATAGATTCGATATAGTACAGTGCTTGTTCCTTACGTCCGTATTTGGTCTCAACGGTGGCCGCCCAGCCGGTGACAAGAGGCCAGATTGCACCGTCATGATAGAGACTTGGGTGATATTTTGGATCAAGAGAGCTGAGCGTTCTTACCCCCCATGGTGTAGTAATGTCACTTTTTTCAATCCTTCTAAGCACAGATTCAGCATGACTCCTTACGTCCGTAACTCCAGTCAATAACATGACAAGTGCGTTCGGTCTTATACTAGCATCTTTAGTACCGTTTCTTCGTATGGTATCAAAATAAAACCCCTCTTTGTTGTCCCAATATTCTGACTCTATCTTTTGCTTTAAGTTGAATGCACCCTTTTCCCACTTTTTGAGATGGAATTTGTCATCCATGATTTTTGCCAGATCAATGCCTATGTGCAAACTTTCGTAGAAGAGAGCCTGCACATCATTGGCACTTTTCCTTCTATCGATGTGATCCATCCAAGTAGAATCCTGAATAGGTAGTTTTTCTGCCACACCGGTGAAACCATGTTCAATCAAGCCATCACTGTCAACATCTTTGCTGAACCCGCAGTTAATCAGATCAACTATATTTTTCCACCTTTTCTTAAGGTAACTAATGTTTCCAGTTGAATAAACATATTCTCGGATACACCAAGGAAAAAGAAAAGTAGAGTCAGCCGATCCATACGTCGTATTATGGAGAAATGCTTTTCCGCTAATAATCATAGGTAGCTCACCTTTGATTGTAGTTTTTGTTGTTCTCCTAGCCTGATGTTTTAAAAAATTCTCCAAAACAGACAATACAAATTCATGATCGCCTAGTGAGAGATAGCCCTTTAATGACCAACCTGTATCCCTAGCCCAATAGTTTGGAAATCTAGGCAACCCCGCACAGATTCCCGGACCAAGCTCGTCGTATTCTGCTTTGAGATACTCCATACCTGTTTTTGCTTTCTCAAAAGCTTTAACAATTTTTACAATCGTCGGGTTTTGCTTAGAATTTGGTTGTATATCTAGAGTATTTGATGAAACAGAGTCGAAATGATGCTGGGTGTCTAGCAAAAGTAACTTATAGTTATCTCTAATAGTCAGAAATTCATCAAGGCATTCTCTAGAATTGTTAAAACTTCCGGAGGCGACTAAAGCGATTTCACTCGTTCCTCCGGCAGGAATTTCGATATCATATGATAGTTCTAAATCGTTATCGAAGGTATCGACCAAAATTCTAGTTGGTTTCAATTCTTTAGGAGCAATGCCAATTATTCCAAAGTAATGGGCGATTCCTTTCCTTGCCGCAGTCTGAACTTGCAGACAATTTTCGCTCTCAATGAATCTAGAAGAATTGCTCTGGGAGATGGCTGCTAGCCCATAGCTGGTAATATTCCCATCTATAATAAAATGAATGCGTACCTTACGCTTTGCCTTAAGAGATCTCTTTCTAGGACTCAATCTTGGAAGATCTATACTTCTGTCAATCAATTCAAGAATTGTCACAAATCCTTTTCGTTCAGTTGGGACAAACAATTTTCTTTTCACTTGAAGCCCGGCCAACTCGTGTCTAGTTGACAGTATGCCTTTTTCATGTCTTGAGGAGGCGACAAAGTTAGGAAGCCTCTTTCTTACTTGATCCTCAATCGAGAGTTCTACAATAATTCTACCAAATGCTCGTACGGGGGGCACGTACAAGCCTCCATTGTCATACCTGACTCCCATCCATGTCCAATTTGCAGAAACGGACCCATTGGAAGAACAAACAATATATGCCTTCTTTCCAGAAAGAATAAGAGGGGATGTGAAATTTTTGAAGATGGTATCTTCATTATTGGTATCGTATATGAGATCTTCCAATATGTTTGATGGAATAAGTATTTTGTCTCTTTGTTCACCAACATGGTCAATGAGTGTAAAGGGGATAATTATTTGCTCGAAACCTTCTAGTTTACTTAAGATGACGATCTTGTGTTTTTTCCCTTGCGATAAACCTTCTTTACTCATAACAAGAAATCTTGCACTCTGGAAGGGTCTAAATGGAAGTGGTCGATTTTCTGAAATTGACGCTGCATTCACCATGTCTTCCGTAGTTGCTACGAAAATAGATTTCTTTGGATAAGGCACCTCATCGACGTATATGTCAAGGGATACAACATTTCCTCCCAAAGGGACTGGAGGATTTAGTAGGGAAAAGATAAACCCATCGAATTTGTCTTCGCCCGTGACTATAGCCACATTCTTTAAACTTCCTTCAATATAAGAGAGCAAAGTATGTGTTTTGTCCAATGTTCTAGCCATGCTCGATTATCCCCGAATAGAACTAGTTCGAAGTGTTAGAGCATATAAAAGTATTCAAAGACAAAATCAGTTACAGATGCTCCTGTGCATTGTTCATTGGATCTTGATAGCCAGGCCTTAGTCTTCAGACATGTGGAATGGAAATAGGTGAAATTCTTTTTGCCTATTACAAAAGAGAGAAATTTGGGTTAATTAAATGATTCTCCGGGAATGATACTTTGGTTGTCATCAATACACTGCATATTGATAAAAGATCATCTACTAGGATAATGGGCGTACTCAATGTAAGCCCTGAATCCTTTTACAAAGGATCAGTACAAACGTCCAGATATGATATTGAAAAGACTGTGAAGGGGATGGAGGCCAACGGTGCAAGCCTTATTGATATAGGTGGAATGTCCACAACTCCATACCTAAGGACGTACATTTCAGCTATGGAGGAAACAAAGCGAGTATCGAAAGCAGTCACTTTAGTTAAAAGATGTTGCACTTTGCCTATATCTGTTGATACACCAAGAGCAGAAGTTGCTAGAGAGGCAATAAAAAGAGGTGCTTCACTCGTTAACGACGTGACAGGGTTAAAGTATGATAAGAAGATGGCGGGTATTATCTCCGGTTATGGAATTCCGGTTATAATTGGAGCATATAGCAAAGTTTGCATTTCTGGAACTATATCTTCCACTCTTAGGGCTTTACGTGAAAGTCTGGAATTAGCCAAAAAAGCAGGAATTGCTGATAGCAAAATCATAGTGGATCCATCTATTGGCTTCTTTAGAAGGGAAGTTGCAAATGACTTCAGTACTAGGGTGACAAATTTGTCTTGGTACATTCGAGACCAAGAGATAATAAAAAATTTAGATAAACTTCAATGTCTCGCTAAGCCTATCTCAATTGGTGTTTCTAGTAAATCCTTTTTAGGAGAACTTTTCAAATTGAAGCTTAATGATAGGTTAATTCCTGCTCTCGTCTCGGAGCTAAAATGCTCACTCGGTGGTGCGAACATATTGAGGACTCACCATGTCAGAGAAACTTCACTTGCACTTAAAGCATGCAAGATGTTTGGAATCAGCAAGCAAAATTTTCGCTAACAATAGGTAATGCCAAGATTCAAGGTTGTTTGTCAAAGGTCAAGACCATGAACTCTCGCCGTTTGTTACAAATTTGCGAAACATCACATTAATCAGTAATTTAGGGTGACAAATTTGTAGCACTTTAAGCCGATTTTTCATCCTTGCCCTAAAATAGGATCTCTAGAGTTAGGAACGTTTTCCAATATAATCGTAATTTTCACGACATTTCGAACAGCAGCCGACTCATCATCACTAATCAATTAATTGGTCAATACACAGGGTTACTATCCCTCGGTCAAGGCATTACGGACGAACACCTTTCACTCATAATAGTAGGAATAGATAACAGTGTGCCAGTCCCATATCAACTTGGAATGGGAAGAATATGCAACTTAATAGTTAGATCAAGGAAGGAAATCCAATCGGTTAAAAGGCTTGTCCAAGTAAGTG
>Ga0214469_1000386_pt1 | contig 15183 bp, 13 predicted proteins | sample RVTome_10_FD_187340 | JGI IMG/M metagenome (GOLD analysis project Ga0214469, IMG submission 187340) | Soil microbial communities from uranium-contaminated site in the Upper Colorado River Basin, Wyoming, United States - RVT153D57 HiSeq ... | reverse complement strand
GCCTGGCGACGTCATCCTTACCGGTACGCCCGCCGGCGTCGGTCCGCTGGTAGCAGGTGACGAGGTGACCGTGGCGATTGAGGACATCGGCGCCCTGACCAACCGCGTCGTCGCTCCCTGACGCACCTACTATCCTCGGGTTGATCATGGGCAGATGGCGCCTTCCCAAGGGTCTGAAGGTGCCATCCGCCCATGATCAACGACGTATGGGTCACTGTGTCGGGACGGCGACGATCGCGGTAGGCACGCCGTTCACCGCGAAGGTGTCCACCGCGGCCCCGCTGGTCAGGTCCACGGCGAGCACCGTCATCGTCGCCGGGTCCGCCACGAACGCGGTGTGGCCGACCACGGTGAGGGTCGGCCGAGGCTCCTGCCAGTCCTCAGGAATGTCGAACGCAGGCAGCACGCCGGGCACCGACGATTCGATGGCGGCATCGGCGACGTCCACGACGTGCAGCGTTCCGTCTGTGGTCAGCGCGACCAGGTCGCCCTGCCCGTCCAGCGCCCGCGCAGCATAGGGCGCGTCCAACTCGATCTCGTGGGCGTGCGCATCGTCGCCATCGACAGCCAGCAGCGACGTCGCGGTGTAGTTGCCGACCAGGTATTCGTCGGCGGGGCCGGCCGTGAACGAGCCGATTCGCCCCTCGCCGGACGGGTACGGCGCCTTCTGGGCGTCTTGGCCGTCAACCAGCAGAACGCCGTCCGCGCAGGCGAACGCCAGCACATCGCCGAGCGCCGCCTCGCCGTGCAGGCCGGGGCAGTCGTCGAACCGCACGATCTCCGACCCGTCCTCGTCGACGAGCGACACTCCGATGGGCAGGGTGTCGTCACCGGGAGGTGGCGGAATCGAAACGACTGCCCCCGCGCCTTGCGGCACGACGGCGCCGTGGTGCGGTGCGCCGCTGTCGACGATCGTCGTGTCGAGACTGTCGATCAGCAGTCCGTCGTCCGAGAACACGGTCGCTGAGCCGTCGTCATCGTGGAAGATCGCCGTCTGCCCATCGTGCGAGACGACGTGGACGGGCGATCCGCCCTCCACGCGAACGTCCCGCAGCATCGGCTCACGGACGTAGTAGTGGTGATGATCGCCATGCCCGGACGCCCAGGTTCCCGGATCCAGAATCTGGGTGAGATCGGCGTCGGCCTGTACGAGCAGAACGTGGCGCCCGTCCCCGGCAACGACCGCCACCGGGCGGGCCTGCGTCGAGAACGCGCCCAGCACCTCGCCGGAGCCGGCGTCGAGAACACTGGCGCCGCCTTCGGTGGTGACCACAAGGCGGGTCTGCGGCTCGTTGACCTCGGTGCGCCCGTCGTCGGGCTCGGCGACCGAATCAGCCGCCGGGTCGGTCTCGTTCTGTGCTCCGCAGGCAGCGAGGAGGAGTGCCGCGGACAACGCGGGGGGCAGATGCGAGTTGATGTCGTGTCATGGTCGCCATCTAAACAATAATGAGAATGATTCGCAATAGAGTCCGCCACGGATTTCTGTGAAGGTCTCGGCACGGCTCGATATCCTCGTAGACGAACCGTCCAATCGATCTTCTGGTGGTACGCCCGTGCCCTCTACTTCCGGCCATACCGACGCTGTGCTCGGCGATCTGGGTCCTGAGGACGTCCGCGTCCGGTTCTCACCGTCCCCGACCGGCAACCCACACGTGGGCCTGGTCCGCACGGCGCTGTTCAACTGGGCGTTCGCACGCCACTACGGCGGGACGTTCGTGCTGCGCATCGAGGACACCGACGTCACACGCGATTCCGAGGAGTCGTACCAAGCCCTGCTCGAGGCGTTCCAGTGGCTTGGGCTGACTTGGGACGAGGGGCCGGAGAAAGGCGGCGATTACGGCCCATACCGCCAGTCGCTGCGCTTCGACATCTACACGGACGTGGTGCGCCGGCTGATGGAGGCCGGATATGCCTATCACTGCTATTGCAGCCAGAACGAGCTGGACGAGCGACGTCAGGCGGCCCGCGCGGCCGGCCGTCCGAGCGGGTACGACGGGCACTGCCGGGCACTTACCCCGGACCAGGTCGCCGCATTCAAGGCGGCGGGCCGTGATCCCGTCGTACGGTTCCGGATGCCCGATCGCTCGATCAGCTTCGTCGACCTGGTCAGGGGCGAGCTGAGCTTCGACGCCGAGAACGTGGCCGACTACGTGCTCGTGCGCGCCAACGGCCATCCGCTGTACCCGCTCGTCAACCCGGTCGACGACGCCATGATGGGCATCACTCACGTTCTGCGGGGCGAGGATCTGCTCTCGTCCACTCCGCGGCAGATCCCGTTGCACGAGGCGCTTCGCGAGATCGGTGTGGCTTCGGGGCCGCTGCCCAGGTTCGGGCATTTGCCGTTCGTGATGGGCGAGGGCAACCGGAAACTGTCCAAGCGCGAGCCGGAGTCCTCGCTGCGGCTGTATCGCGACCGTGGGTTCCTGCCGGAGGGCATCGTCAACTACCTGGCACTGCTCGGCTGGTCGATCGGAGGCGACCGCGAGTTCTTCTCGTTGGACGAGATGGTCGAGGCGTTCGACATCACCCGCGTCAACCCCAACCCGGCCCGGTTCGACCTGAAGAAGGCCGAGGCGATCAACGGGATGTGGCTGCGGCGGTTGGAGCCGGACGATCTTGCAACGCGGATGGTGCCTTACCTGCAGGCGGGTGGTGTGCTGCCCGAGGCTCCGTCGGACGAGCAGCTGGCGCTGCTGAACGCCGCGACCCCGCTGGTACAAGAGCGCATGGTCGCGCTCGATGAGTCGGTGGGAATGCTGGGCTTCCTGTTCGTCGACGAGCCCGAGATGGACGAGGCCGCGGCCGCGAATGTGCTGACGCCCGACGCGCTGTCGGCGCTCGACGAAGCGTTCAAGGCGCTTGTCGACCTGGGGGAGTGGACGACGCCTGCAATCGAGGAGGCGCTGCGCACGTCGCTGATCGACGGGCTCGGCCTCAAGCCGCGCGTTGCGTTCGGGCCCATCCGGGTCGCCGTGTCGGGCCGACGCGTCTCGCCGCCCCTGTTCGAGTCGCTCGAATTGCTCGGTCGTGAGCGCACGCTCGCCCGCCTGGACGCTGCGATAGCACGGATCAGCGGGTGAGCGAGCCGTACGACCCCTACGGCTCGCCGCCATCGCGCGGTGGGCGGCAGCAGCCCGGCGGACAGTCGGTGCCGCCGTGGGAAGGTGTTCCTCCAGGGGCGTCTGATGGGCCGCCCCGCCAGCCGCCGGCAGGTCAGTGGCCGGGGCAGCAAGGGCACGAGCAGTGGCCTCAGCAGCAATGGCAGCAGCAGTGGCCGGGCGGTCAGCCGACGTATCCCCCGTCCGCGGCCCAACGGGTGCACACCGAACCGCAGCCGTACCACCGCCTTCTGCTGACTCCGACCTACAGCTGGTGGCGGCCTGTGCTCGGATTGGCGATCTTCGGCGCGACGTTCGCCGTGCTGACCATCGGCGTGACGGTCGCGTTCATCGTGGCCGACCTCATCCGCACCGGGGGGCCGGTAGAGGCGTCGATCGATCGCTTCGGCTCGGAGATGGACCCGCTGTCCCTGCTCGCCACCAACCTCGGTCTCGCGGTGGCGATACCTGCCGTCGTGCTCGCCATGGTGGTGGCTCACCGGATGCGGCCCGGCTGGTTGTCGTCTGTGGTCGGCCGGCTGCGATGGGGATTGCTGCTGCGGATGAGCGTACTGGCCCTCACGATGGTGGTGCTTTTCACGATCGTGGGCAGCTGGCTCATACCAGTCGACGACGGAGCACTCGGCATCGAGGACATCGAGGTCGTGTCGCTGAGTACCTGGCTCGGGTTCGCCGTCGTCATCGTCCTGACGACGCCGCTTCAGGCGGCGGCCGAGGAGTACGCCTTTCGCGGATACGGCATGCAGGCGCTGGGTGCCTTGGTCCGTACCCCTTGGGTCGGCGCCATAGTGACCTCGCTGGCGTTCGCCTTGGCGCACGGCACCCAGAACTGGCCCCTGTTCCTCGACCGGTTGGCGTTCGGCCTGATCGCGTGCTGGCTGGTCGTGCGCACGGGCGGGCTCGAAGCGGCGATCGCCATGCATGTGATGAACAACGTGGTCGTGTTCCTCATCTCGGCGGCCTTCGACGAAGTAGGCGACACACTGCAGGTGTCGGCGATCCCGTGGATCGCCGTGATCATCGACGTGGCCCAGATGGCGGTGTTCGCGCTGCTCGCCGATAGGTACGTCCGCCGCCGTGGCCTGGCGACTCGGAGCGCGGCGTAACTCCGGGCCGTCCGGCTCGACATTTACCGAACCCTTGTCCACACTCACTGATGCTTGAGCGAGCCTAGCTACCGGGCGTCAGAACTCGCCCTTGCGGAGGTAGAAGACGAGCGCATCGTCCTCGGTGCCTGACGAGAGTAGTTCGTGTCCAGTGTCCATCGCCCAGGCCGGGATATCGCTCAGCGCCCCTTTGTCAGTGGCCAGCACCTTGAGCACCTGCCCTGGTTCGAGCAGCTTCATGGCTTTGGTCGCTGCGAGGATCGGCATTGGACACATCAGGCCACGTGCGTCGACCACGTCGTCGACGTGAATATCGGTCGGCATGTCACTCCTTTGTGGTTTCGACTCGGTCGGGGTCAGATGAACAGGTTGACCTCGGATCGCCTGGCCTCGGACATGAACGCGGCCGCACCGCCGAACTCGATGCCGTCGATGAACTCCTCCGGCGCGTAGTCGAAGACGTCCACGGTCATCTGGCAGGCGATCAGACGGACTTCCAGCTCACGCGCGGAGTCGAGCAGAGTACGGATCGTCGCCACGTTGTTCTTCTTGAATCGGGATCGCATCATCTTCGAGGCCATCGTCACCATTCCCGGCATCCCGGTGATCAGATCGGGCATGGGCACCGGCATCGGCATCGCCGGGTTTCCCACGGGGTCGACCTTGAGCTTTTTCTCGAAGTCGCGATGGATGATGTTCAGCCCGTAGAACGTGAAGAACATCGACACCTGCATCCCGGCTGCCGCCGCCGCGTTGGCCAGGATGAGCGGGGGATATGCCCAGTCCAGGGTCCCTTTCGACGCGATGATCGCGGCCCGGCGCGATGCGGGATTGCTGGCAAAGGCCTTGGTCATCTCTTCTTTGACGATGCGCCTGACGTCAGCCTCGGTGAGCAGGTTGGTAACGGCGGCGCTGGCCGCCGGAGTCTGCATGGTCACAGTGGCTGTCCTTTCTGTTCGGCGCCGGCTCACCTGGGAGGCTCGGCGTGTTGGTACTCCGATGTCGAAGCCGCGAGGGCCGCTTGCGTCGCCGCCGCGCGTTCGGCCCAGTAAGCCGCAACGGGCCCGGCCAGGTACTCGTCCGCGGCGTGCCGGGCCGACCACGCGGTTGCCTGCTCGGCGAGCCAGCCGAGCGCCGCGGGTGGGTCCTGCTCGAGCAGCCCACGCAGCATCCGCCTGCGGTCACCTACCCGCAGGCCCAGGCTGGTACGCCGGGCGGCCGCGGCCAGGTGGGCTCTTGTGACCACGAATCCGGTTCGCACCGGTGCTAGCAGCTCATCGAGCAGCGTGTCGAGCCCCTCGCCGGTCCATGACAGCGCGGGCACGTCTCGCAAATGCATCGGCAGCCGTGACGGCGCACCGATGTCGATCGTCTCGGCCGACAGCGCCTCGCGAAGCAGGCTCGCCCACCGTCGGTACGGCGCCGGACCCACGTCGTCCATTGCCGCGGTGTAGACCAGCAGCCAGCTGAGCAGGTGCTCGTGCAGCAGGGCCGTCCTGGCCTCGCGCCAAAGCAACCGGCGGGCGGGTGCGGACTCGTCCGCCTCGGCCTCGAGCAGGGTGGCATAGAGACCGAGTAGCGCGGTCACGTGGTCGGAATCGGCGGGAACGCGCAGCCGTAATGCCCGCCAGAAGCCCGCCACCCGATCGGCTGTCTCGCCGCCCAGCATGCCTTCGAATCCGAGGTAGATAGAGGCATGGGGCGGAAGCTGCACCATGAAGGCTTCGGTCCAGTCGCTGCGGCTCGGTACGGGGAGTCCGACCAGGGCTGCCAGCCGCGCCTGCTCGGTGCCCGGCGGCTCGGCGAGTACGCCGAGGGCTCGGAACAGCTCAGCGCGAGTTCTGGTCGGGGATGGCGAGTTCATACCTCAGCCCTGTTGCGGTAGCCGGAAGACGGCCTTGGCCGGTTTGAGTGGACGCATCAGCCAGTACGGCCGCCGGGTGCCGTCAGGTGAGTGCGACGTGGCGTCGCGGGCCTTCTTCAGCCAGTTCTGGTAGACCTCGTGCGCCTTGGCCGTATCGACGGCGATGTCGCCGTACTCCTCGCCGGGTAGGGCCTTGCGCACCCGCACCGCCTGGTGCCAGCAGTGCTGGCCCGAGATCGGGTCCGGGTGCACCGGGAAGGTGAGGTTCTGGTGTACGCCGACGTCGGTCCACCAGATTCGCCCGGTGTCGGGATCGGCGGACTCGTACGGCCGGACGCCCGAGACCCGGCTCATCTGCCAGGTGCCCTCGCTTTTGGCCAGGTCGACGGTCGACATCAACTGCCGCTGCCCGGTAGCCGACTGGTCCTTCAGCTTCCACCGCCCCATGTGATGGCTGCACGCCACCACTCCAGGGCGGATGCCTTCGGTGACCCAGGCCTTGACCACGAACGAGCCGATCTCGGTCTCGACGGCGACCAGATCGCCGGTCTTGACGTCGATGCGACCGGCGTCCTGCGGGTGCAGCCACAGCGGGTTGGTGTGCGCGAGTTCGTCGAGCCACTTCGCGTTGCCGCCCCGAGTGTGGATCTGGGTCGGCAGCCGGAACGTGGAGATGAGCACCATCTGGTCGGGCTCGATGTGCTCGGGATGGATGTGGCTGCGCACGTAGCCGGGAATGGCGTACTCGCGCCAGCCCCAGTCGGCCAAGGTGCGGGAGTAGAACTCGAGCCTTCCGCTGGGCGTCGGAAAACCTCGCCGGACGATCCCGTCGACGCGGACACCGGCCGGCCGGCGGCCTGCGGCGTCCGGCTCTGGGGCACCCATCGGCACGATGTTGGCCCCGGCCGGCGCCGGCGCTCGGGTATAGACCCGGCCGTACTCGTCTGCGTAGGGCTCGACCAGATCGGCCGGCGCGACTTCGTCTTCGTAGATCGGGCCGACGCCCTTGCGTACTTCGAAGGAGCCGTAGCGCCGCATGTAGCCGAGCGGCGTCAGGCCTTCGGCGGCCGCCGCCGCAGGCAGGCCCGGTACCGAGTTCTCGAAGATCCAGGCGTAGTACTCATCGACGCCGAGCTTGGTGCCCGGCCGCTGCTTCGACTCGTGGTACTGCCGGATTCCAAGGCTTGCGTCCGGGTCGATCCGCCAGGACAGCTCGATCCAGAACTCGTTCTCTTCCCACACCTCGCCGGGGTTGACATCGCGGGTATCGGTCACCGACTCACCGGTTCGTTCGCGGGCGGCGCGCAGCACCGGCTGGCGGAACCCGATCCACTGGCCGTCGTACTGCTCGTAGGAGTGCAGGTCGTGCCGCTCCGGCCCGAGCCCCATCGGCAGCACGTAGTCGGCGAAGAACGCCGTCTCGCTCCACGTGGGTGTGAGGGCGACGTGCAGGCCGACCAGCTTCTCGTCGGTCAGGACCTCCACCCAGCTGAGGCCGTCCGGGTTGGTCCACACCGGGTTGTAGACCCGGGTGAAGTACACGTCGATCTTGCCCCGGCCTTCTTTGAGGAAGTGCGGCAGCAGGAACGACAGCTCGTTCAGCGCCAGCGGGTACTCCAGCGGCCAGGTCAGCTCGTTCCAGGTGCCGGGGTGAGGCGGGACGTACATCGGGCGCGGCACGAACTTGTTCCACGCGTTGGGATAGGTGCCGCCCGGCGTGGCGACCGCGCCGAGCAGTGCGTTGAGCATGAACAGCGTCCGGGAAACCTGCCAGCCGCCCAGGTTGCCGGCCGCCGCCGATCGCCAACTGTGCGTGGCGAGCCGGGTGCCGGCGTTCGAGACGATCTCGGCAACCCGCTCCAGGGTGGCGGCGGGAACGCCGGACTCGCGTTCGGCGAACGCGAAGGTGTATTCGGCGTAGAGCTCGGTCAGCACCGCCTCGAAGGTCTCGAACGTCGGCTCCCGCTCCGGGTGCTCCGCAGCCAGGTACTCCTGCCAGTTCCACCACCGACGCACGAACTCCCGGTGGTAGCGGCCCGTGCGCAACAGGTAGGACGCGATCGCGAGCAGGATCGCCGGCTCGGACCCTGGATAAGGCGAGATCCAGAAGTCGGCATGGGTCGCGGTGTTGGACAGCCGGGTGTCGAACACGATCAGCTTGGCGCCCCGCTGCTTGGCGTCGACTATGCGCTGCGCGTGCGGGTTGAAGTAGTGCCCGGATTCCAGGTGAGAGCTGATCAGCAGGATCACGTCGGCGTTGGCGTGATCCGGGCTGGGCCGGTCGATTCCGGTCCAGAAGTGGTAACCGGCCCGCGCGCCCGACGAGCACACGTTGGTGTGGGAGTTATGTCCGTCGATTCCCCAACTGGCCAGCACGCGCTCGGTGAACCCGTCTTCGCCCGGGCGGCCCACGTGGTACATGACCTCGTTGCGGCGATCCTCCACGATCGCTGTGCGGATGCGTCCGGCGATGTCATCGAGCGCCTCGTCCCAGCTGACCGGCTCCCACTGCCCGCCACCACGCGGACCGACCCGCTTGAGTGGATGCAGGATGCGGTCGGGGTCGGTCACCTGGTTGACCGTGGCCGGGCCCTTCGCGCAGTTGCGCCCGCGCGAGCCGGGATGCTCGGGGTTCCCTTCGAACTTGCGCACCTGGAGCGTGTCGCGGTCGACGTAGGCCAGCAGGCCGCAGGCTGACTCGCAGTTGAAGCAGGTCGTCGGGACGAGCATGTAGTGCCGCTCGGTGCGGCGCGGCCAGTCCTTGGACTCCAGCTCCACCCAGTCGTCCCAGCGCTCCTTTGGTGGAAATGCCGCCAGATGGATCCGGCTGGCACCGGGGTAGAACGTCTCGCCGCGCGCTTCGGTGGCGGCTCGAGCCGCGCTGACCCGGCCGGCCACGTCCTCGAGATTCGTCACGTCACCTCCTAGGCCAGCGGAACCGACTGGCCGGCTTGCACGTATGCGTGCTCGTACAGCGCGAGCCCGACCAGGGCGGGCAAGGCCACCCAGGCGCCGAGCCACGGAGCGGCCAGGCCGGTCGCGACCAGCGCCGCGCCGGCCCAGAACAGGACCCGGAACCGCCCGGCCACCATTTCGTGCGAGGCCAGCCGCGCATGCGCGGTGACATGCGGCAGTGTCGTCTCGCCGAGTACGAAAAGTAGATGCACGAGCGCCGCGCCGGCCAGCACCCAGCCGAGCGCCGTCCGTACGTCGGCATCGTCGCCCCACGCGGCGATCAGCAGCACGGCGGCCGCGCCGGCCAGTACTGCCTGGACGACGAGGTGCGGCGGCAGCAGCGGGTTCTGCCAGAGGTCACGGGCCTTGGCCTGGGCGAACAGGTAAGCGGTGTAGACCGCGGTCAGCACCGAAAGCGGCAGTCCGGCCACTGCCGCAGCGGTCCGCAGCCCCGGTAAGTCGAGCAGGCTGCCCAGCAGATGCACGCCGATCGATGCGGTGAACCCGGACAGGATGATGCCGCCGCGGACGAGCCACGAACGCCATTGCGGCCTGGTCAAGATGTAGTGGAAGCGCTCCGGGTGATCGAGGTCCCAGATCAGCAGTGCCGCGGTGATCGCCAGGAACGTTGCCGCCACGATGGGCGCCGCCCACACCCACAGGGCGCTCGTGGAGTCCAGCCACCCGCCCAGCACCAGCAGCAGCGGCACGAGATATGCACCGGCCGCGATGCCCTTCGTCCAGGTGTACAGGCTCACCCGCCAGTCCCAGGGCGCGCGGTGCGCGATGTCGTAGGAGATGACCGCCGCGGCGCTGCTGCTCTGCGGCGCCGTCGGCCCCTGCACGATGTGATCGCCCTTCGGCTGCTCGGTCCACGCGTAGGTGTCACCCGGCGGGCGAGCAGCCGCGAGCGGGTCCAGGGTGAACTCGGTGGCCCCGCGGTAGAACAGCTTCGGCCGGGTGTTCTTCTCCGGACGGCGCACCGTGACGGGCTCGCGATTGACGATCCGCGCCACCTCGGAGTCCGGATCGTTCAGGTCACCGACCATGATCGACTGCGTCGGGCACACGACGACGCAGGCCGGCTCCAACCCCATGTCCAGCCGGTGAGCGCAGAAGTTGCACTTTTCCGCCGAGTGGTCGTCCGGGTTGATGAAGATCGCGTCGTAGGGACAGGCCGCCATGCACGCCTTACAGCCGATGCACAGCGACTTGTCGAAGTCGACTATCCCGTCGTCGCGCACGTACATCGCCGCCGTGGGGCAGGCCGCCACGCATGGCGCGTCAGCGCACTGGTTGCAGCGCGTCACCTGGAACGAGCGCCGAGCCTGCGGAAACGTGCCCACGTCGACGTTCTTGACAAACGTGCGCGTCACGGATAGCGGCACGTCGTTCTCGGACTTGCAGGCGGTGGTGCAGGCATGGCAGCCGATGCACGTCGTCTGGTCGATCACCTTGCCCCACGCAGGTGCCGTTGCACCCACGCCAATGGTCCGGGCGATGACTGGTGGTTCGGTAATGTTGTCCGCCACCACGGCCTCCGTCGCTAGCCGGCTTCCGATTGGACCCGAATGCTGGCGCGGGCTTCCACGCTGGCGCAGACGATGTCGCAGAGCGGCTCGATGGTGTCGTCGACCACCCGGTAATAGACCTGCTGGCCGGCGCGCCGGCGGCCGAGGACGCCGCCCAGAGCAAGCCGGCGCAGGTGCTGGGACGCATTCGCAACCGAGACGTCGGCGGCTGCGGCCAACTCGCCGACAGTGCACTCGCGGCGCTCGAGGATCAGGCTCAGCAGGTGAAGCCGCGTCGGGTCGCTCAGGAGGGCGAACCGGGCTGCGGTCTCCTCGAGCACGGGTCCGGGCTGCAGAGCCATAGACAAAACCTAGAGTTCGTCGTTCAATAAGTCAATTGGACAACGAAAACTTTAACGAAGGGTGGCGACCCGATGGATTTCGAGGTGTTCGTCACACCAGGGCTTGGTGACACCAGCTACCTGGTGCGGTCCGGCGACGAGGCGGTGATCGTCGATCCACAGCGGGACGCCTGGCGGTTCGTGGCTGCCGCGGAGCGTCTCGGTGTGCACGTGCGTGCTGTGCTAGAGACGCACGTACACAACGACTACGTTTCGGGGGCCCACGAGATCCGGGCGGCCACGGGCGCGACCCTGGTGTTGCCGGCCCAAGGGCGGTACGAGTTCGCGCACCAGGGGGCCGAGGATGGCTACGAACTCGCCATCGGCGACCTCCGGCTGGTCGCCATGGCCACGCCGGGCCACACACCTGAACACCTGTCATGGCTGGCGGTACGCACTGGAGCGGATCGGCCGGATGCAGTCTTCACCGGTGGCAGCCTGCTCGTCGGCACTGCCGGCCGAACCGACCTGCTTGGGCCCTCGTTCACCGACGAGCTCACCCGAGCGCAATACGAGTCGCTGTCGAAGCTGGCCGAGCTGCCCGAGGACGTACAGGTCCTGCCCACCCACGGCGCCGGCAGCTTCTGCGTCGCCGCCATGCCCACGACGAAGACCACCAGCACCATCGGCGACGAACGGCGCCGCAACCTGCTGGTGCGCGCCGCCGACTTCTCGGATTTCTCCACTGAGCTGCGTAGTGAGCTGATGGCGTACCCGGCGTACTACGCGCACATGGCCCCGATCAACCGGGCCGGTGCCGCTGTGCTGGGGCGGTTGCCACAGCCGCCGGCGGTGGGCGCCGATGCGGTCGAGGAGGCGATCGAGCGCGAAGTATGGGTGATCGACGCCCGCGACCGGGAGGCCTTCGCGGCGGCACACATTCCCGGCTCGGTGAACGTCGAGCTCAACTCCGGATTCGCGGCGTACGTCGGGTGGCTGGTGCCCTTCGATGCACCCCTGTTGCTCGTCCTTCCCGACCCCGTCGACGAGTCGCTCATCGAGGCGGTGACCCAGCTGTTCCGCATCGGCTGGACGCAGATCATCGGGTATTCGGAAGGCGGGTTCGACAGCTGGCGGAGCGGTGGCCGTCCCACCGCCTCCTACGAGGTGGTCAGCGCCGACGATCTGTGTGAAGCGCACCGGCGCGGAGAGCAGCCTTACGTGGTCGACGTGCGCCAGGAGCTGGAATGGGCATGGGGAACCATTCCCGACAGCCACCTCGTCTTCCTCGCCGACCTGCCGGAGAAACTGGACGAGTTGGCAAAGGACGAGCCGGTCTGGCTGATCTGCTCGAACGGGCACCGCGCCGCTATTGCCGCCAGCCTGCTCGACCGGCAGGGTGTACCAGTCCGGCTGGTCGGAGTCGGTGGTGTCAGCGAGTGGCGGGTGAAGTGTCGATCCCTGGAGGCGGCGAACGCGTAAGACACGGGATCGGGCGGTTCGTCCGTTGGCCAAGGCGAGGGTCCGGGTGGGCGACCTCGCTGTCCCGAGACGTTGTAGCGGGCGTCAGCGTCGCATTCGTACTCGTCCCACAGTCCCTCGCGTACGCTCAACTGGCCGGTCTGCCCGCCGAGCATGGTCTTTATTCAGCCGCCTTCGCGCCGATCGCCGCAGCAGTCATAGCGTCTTCTCCTTACCTGCAGACCGGGCCGACCGCGATCACGTCGCTGCTCGTCCTGGGCGCTGTGAGCGCCCACGCTCCGGCTGGCACCGCCGAGTTCGCGCAGCTCGCAGCGGTGCTCGCCGTCCTGGTGGGGGGCTGGCGGCTGTTGCTGGGGTTCGTGCGCGGCGGGCCGCTGGCCTACCTGCTCTCGCAACCGGTCCTGCTCGGCTTCACCACCGCAACCGGCCTGCTCATCATCTGCGCCCAACTGCCGGCCGTACTGGGCACCTCCGCTGCCGACGGAAATCCGCTGCTAGGCGCGCTGGCAGTCATAACCGACCCGGCGTCCTGGCATTGGGGGGCTGTGCTCTTCGCGCTAGCGGCGGTCGCGGTGATGTTGCTCGGGCGGCGAATCTCGCCACTATTCCCGGCGGTCCTTCTCATCACCATCATCGCCATCGTGGTCAGCGCAATCGCCGGCTACTCCGGTCCGACGGTGGGAAGGCTTCCGGCCGGCCTGCCGGAGTTCACCCTCCTACTGCCGTGGGACAAGGTGCCCGCCCTGCTGGTGCCGTCGCTGATCATCGCACTGGTCGGCTTCGCCGAGCCATCCGCTATCGCTCGGCGCTACGCGGCCGCCGACAGGCACAACTGGGATCCCAACCGGGAGATGATCAGCCAGGGTCTGGCCAACGTAGCGGCCGGTCTCGGCGGTGGCTACGCCGTCGGCGGTTCGTTCTCTCGTACCGCGCTCAACCGGCTCGCCGGTGCGCGCACGCGGCTCAGCGGTGCAGTGAGCGGAGTCGCTGCGCTGGCGTTCCTGCCCCTGACCGGTCTATTCGAATCCCTGCCCACGGCCGTGCTCGGTGCGATCGTCATCGTGGCCGTCGCACCCCTTGTGCATCCGCGCTCGATGTGGAACCTGTGGACCTTCACCCGCCCGCAGGCGGTGGTGGGCCTGCTCACCTTCGTGCTCACGTTGGCGCTCGCACCCAGGGTTGAGCGCGCGGTGCTGCTCGGGATCGGCCTCGCCATTGCGGTCCACCTGTGGCGGGAGTTGCACATCACGGTCCCGCACTGGACCGAAGGCGACACGCTGCATCTGCGCCCGCGCGGCGTCCTGTACTTCGCTTCGGCACCGGCGCTCGAGGAGACCTTCACGCGGTTGCTCGCCGAGCACGTCGATGCGCGCGCTCTCGTCGTCCACTGCGAGGGACTCGGGCGGGTTGACCTGACCGGCGCGCTGGCGCTCAAGGCCGTCCTGGACGATGCCGCGGCGGCCGGCATAGAGACCGAGCTACGCGAAGTGCCACCCCAGGCGCAGGCCGTCATCTCGAGAGTGCTCCAGCCGCCGCCTGGCCCAGGCCGGTTGCGACGCTCCAGCTAGCGCGCAATCAGGCATTGCGACAATCCAGAGCGCGTACGCTGTGGATTGTCGCAAGATCCAGTCGAGAGATGCGCCGGTTTGGATCGCGCGCGCGACGAAGGCTATTCTTTACCGGCGTTGCGGGTGTCGCAAGATGTCCGAAACGGTGGGGTATGGTGTAATTGGCAGCACGACGGATTCTGGTTCCGTTAGTCTAGGTTCGAGTCCTGGTACCCCAGCACGGTTTGGGTTGTCGCGTCGGCCTCCGGTATGGTTGCCGCCGCGGTACTTCACCGTGATGGCCCCGTTGTGTAGTGGCCTAGCACGCCGCCCTCTCAAGGCGGTAGCGCGGGTTCGAATCCCGTCGGGGCTACGTCAAGAGCGCCTCTCACCTGCAGCGATGCCGGTGCGGGGCGCTTCGTCTGCCCGGCCGTCCTCGGCTCTCACGGCGGCGAGTCCTGCGTCACGTGAGCGGTCGGCATCGGGCCATTCCGCGACTGGGGCGTTGGCAGACCGCTGGTGGCCGCGGCGTGGAAGCGCTCGGCGTCATGCAGAGGTGAGGCGCCGAACCGGCGCCTGTAGTCGCGGCTGAATTGCGACGGGCTCTCGTATCCGACGGCGTGCGCGATGCCGGCGATGTCCGCCGAGCCCAGCCCGGCAATCGAGAGTCCGGCCTACCGCGCGACGTGGCGACCGTCATCGCCGCGCGCCTCCAGGCCGCAGGCTGAGCGGCCGACCATACCCTCGAAGGAGGAGACACGTGCATGACGTCCGTCATCCGAAGGCCTTACGGTATCTCGCGTGACCGCGCAGCGGTTGCCCGTGCTGACTACACGTGGCGCACCTTCGAGGTCGAACCGCGGAACGTATCGCGGTATGAACGCGGGCTGGTGCCAATGTGAGTCTGAAAGTGGCGGCGTAGAGACTCGGTCGAGCCGAAGCCGGACGCGTGCGCCACCTGGGTCACGGTCAGATTCGATTCCTCCAGCAGGATCTGCGCCCGCTCGACCCGACGACGGGCGATCCAGTTGCTCAGGCTGTCTCCTGTCTCGGCCCTGAATCGTCGCTCCAGCGTTCGCGGGCTCATGTGCGCCCGCACGGCAACCTGCTGCAGGGTCAGTGGCTCGGCAATTTCCCGTCACCGGGCCAGTGCGGTACACGATGACCGGCCGCAAGGCAGTCGAGCTGATCGATATTGCGCGTCCGCGGGTGGCCTTTCCGGTTCACTACGAGGGATGGACTCATTTCAAGGCGAGGC
>Ga0214469_1000384_pt1 | contig 15194 bp, 15 predicted proteins | sample RVTome_10_FD_187340 | JGI IMG/M metagenome (GOLD analysis project Ga0214469, IMG submission 187340) | Soil microbial communities from uranium-contaminated site in the Upper Colorado River Basin, Wyoming, United States - RVT153D57 HiSeq ... | reverse complement strand
CCCTTGCGCTCGAACTGCCACGCGACCGCGCCCGGCTGCGCGAGCGACCCACCGTTGCGGGCAAAGAGGTTCTTCACCTCGGCGCCCGTGCGATTGCGGTTGTCGGTGAGGCACTCGACGTAGAGAGCCACCCCGTTCGGCGCGTAGCCCTCGTAGCTCATGGGCTCGTAACGCACGCCCTCGAGCTCACCGGTCCCGCGCTTGACGGCGCGTTCGATGGTGTCGAGCGGCACCGAGCTGTCGCGCGCCTTCTGCACCATCGTGCGCAGCGTCGCGTTGGAGTCGGCGTCACCCCCGCCCTCACGCGCCGCCACCTCGATCTGCTTGATCAGCTTGGCGAAGAGCTTCCCGCGGGCCTTGTCGGCTGCACCCTTCTTGTGCTTGATCGAGTGCCACTTGGAATGACCGCTCATGTGGCGACCTCCGAGAGGAACCGCTGGTGCAGGCGCAGATCGCCCGACAGCTCGGGATGGAACGTCGCCGCCCAGACGCGACCTTGACGGACGAGCACCGGATGGTCGCCGTGGGCCGCGAGCACGTCGACGGTGGCGCCGACGCTCGTGACGACCGGCGATCGGATGAAGACGCCGGGAAACGCGCCCTCGACACCATCGATCATGAGTGACGCCTCGAACGACTCGCGCTGGCGGCCGTAGGCGTTCCGCCGCACGACACAGTCGAGCGCATCCAGCGTCCCCGGGTACGGCTCGCCGTGCTCGGCCTCCACTTGCCGCGCCAGCAGGATCAGACCGGCGCAGGTGCCAAAGACGGACAGCCCGTCTGCGATCCTCGCCCGGAGCGGCTCGGCGAGGCCTGAGCTGTCGAGCAGCTTCGTGATGGTGGTCGACTCGCCGCCGGGGAGAAACAGCGCGTCGATACCGCCGAGATGAGCCGGGACCCGGACCTCGACGACATGCGCGCCGAGGGCATCGAGCACCTCAGCGTGCTCGCGAAACGCTCCCTGCAGGGCAAGGACCCCGACCTTCACCTCGTTGTCTCGCTCACTCGCTGCGGGCCGGGATACCCGGCCCGCGGGCGCTCGTTCGCTGGGCGAGTGCCTGCGCTCGCTCCGCTCGCTCCGGCACCGCTCTCGGTTACCAACCGCGCTCGGAGAGCTTCACGTCGACCGAGTCGGCTTCCTCGCCGCGCATGGGGTCGCCCAAGCCACGCGACACCTTGGCCACGATCGCGGGGTCGGCGTAGTGGGTGGTGGCCTCGACGATGGCTTTGGCGCGGGGCGCGGGATCGGCGCTCTTGAAGATGCCGCTCCCCACGAACACCGCCTGCGCGCCCAGCTGCATGACGAGGGCGGCGTCGGCGGGAGTGGCGATGCCGCCGGCGCAGAACAGCGGGACCGGCAGCTCACCCCGCTCCGCGACCTCCTCGACGAGATCGACCGGAGCCCGGAGCTCTTTGGCGGCGGCGAAGCGCTCGGCCTCGTCGACCACGGTGAGCCGGCGGATGGCACCCAGGATGCTGCGGAGGTGGCGGACGGCTTCCTTGATGTCGCCGGTACCCGCTTCGCCCTTCGAGCGGATCAGGGCGGCGCCCTCGGAGATGCGCCGCAGCGCCTCGCCCAGGTTGGTGGCCCCGCACACGAACGGGACAGTGAAGCCCCACTTCTCGACGTGGTGGGCCTCGTCGGCGGGTGTCAGTACTTCGCTCTCGTCGACGTAGTCGACACCCAGCGACTCGAGCACCTGTGCTTCGGCGAAGTGCCCGATCCGGCACTTCGCCATGACAGGAATGGTCACGGCCTGCTGGATGCCCTCGACCATGACCGGATCGCTCATGCGGGCGACGCCGCCGTCGCGCCGGATGTCGGCCGGCACCCGCTCGAGCGCCATCACCGCGACCGCACCCGCGTCTTCGGCGATCGTGGCCTGCTCGGGTGTGACGACGTCCATGATGACGCCGCCGCGGAGCATCTCCGCCAAGCCGCGCTTGACGCGGGAGGTGCCGGTGGTGCGATCCGAGGGGGAAACCATCGGCCCCAGTGTACGCCCTACTCGGCCTTCTTCTTCTTGGGCTTCTCGGTCGTGGTCGGTGGTGCCGTCGTCGGCGGTGGAGGCGGTGGCGGAGGCGCCGGCACGACGTCGACGACCGCGCCGATCGGCACGAGCTCCACCCACGTCGGCCCAGGCGTCAGCTTGATCGGCTGACCGGCGGCGTCGACGAAGTAGGTGATCTCCTCCCGTGAGCCGCGCAGCCACTTCCCGCGGACGAGCTGGCCGCTCGAGAAGACCCATGCGTCACCGCCGCCGACGGTATTGCCCTGGCTGTAGCCGGGATACTCGATGAACTGCACGACGACGTTGACCGGCGCAACCTGCGCACCCGACGCGGCCAGGAACGGATCGAGGCCGTAGGAGCGCTTCCACGTGTTCGTCGGCGGGTCGTACGTCCAGGTCGGGTCGTACCCGGCCTGGAAGCCCACCCGCGCCGAGAGCACCGCCTCGCCGACGATCGCCTCTCCCGGCGCGAGGTAGCTGAACAACGCGGGCGGCGGGACCGGCTGGCCGCCGCGGTCGAACAGCGGCTGCCCGTAGCCGAAGAGGTTGTGGGGCGCGGCCCTGCCACCGTCACGGAACATCGCGGTACCGGTCGCGCTCTCGTCGACAGGATTCACCGGCGCTTCGCGTAGCGCGGCATCGGGCCCCGGCGCGCCGCCCGAGTAGGCGAAGATGCCACCGAGCGGCCACACGATATACGGGTCCATGTCGCGGACCGACCGGACGGGCCCGACCGTGTCGGGAACGATCGAGTTGTACATCACCACGAATCGGGTGATGCCGCCCTCCACCACCTCCTCGTACACCACGTCGGCCAGCTCGAGACCGGCCTGAGGACGGGCGTCGGGCGCGTTCTCGATCTTCACGGTCAGCACCGGGCGGGTCAGCGCGACACCGGAGGGGTCGACCACGCCGGTGAGCGGAGCGACCGGAGGAGGCGGCGGAGCCGTCGTGGTGGTCGTCGTCTCCGGGCTCGTCTTCTTGGGCGTCGCATCGTCGTCGCCACCGCTCCCGCCGCAGGCGGCGGCGCCGACGAGGACGAGGGTGACGACCGCGAACACGAGCGCGCGGCGCATCAGCTGCTGGGGGGCGCGGGTGGCGCCGCCGGCAGGACGTCGACGGGGCCACCGATCGGGAGCAGCTCCACCCACGTCGTGCCGGGGACCAGGTTGATCGGCTGGCCGGCGGCGTCGACGTACTGCGCCGGCTGCTCGACGGCCGGGCGGACCCAACGACCGCGCACGAGCTGGCCGTCGGAGAAGATCCAGGCGTCGCCCTCGCCCAGGACGACGCCTTCACCCCCGCCGGTGTACTCGGTGAACTGCACGATCACGTTGGTGGGCGCGATCTGCGGACCGTCCGACATCACGAACGGGACACCACCGATGTCGCGGAGCCAGGTACGCGTCGTGGCGTCATAGCTGTACGTAGGCGCGTACCCCGGCGCGAATCCGACGGTAAAGGCGGCGGTCGGCTCACCGGCGACCGTCTCGGCCTCTTCGACGTACTGGAACAACGGCGGCGGCGGGACCGGCTGGCCGCCCTTGTCGAAGAGCAGCTGGACCCGACCGAACAGGTTGTGCGGCGCGTCCTTCGTGTCGACGCGGAACATAGCGTCGCCGGCCGCGCTCTCGTCGACCGAGTTCACCGGTGCCTGCAAGAGCTTCTCGACGTTGGTCTGCGCGCCACCCGAATAGGCGAACACGCCGCCGATCGGCGTCACCAGGTCGGGGTCGATCGAGCGCACCGAGCGGATGGGCCCCACCTCGGCGGGCACCTGCGATTGGAAGATGGCCGCGAAGCGGGTGATGCCGTCCTCGGTGACCTCCTCGTACACGACGTCGGCGCGGTCGAGCCCGGTCTGCGGTCGGACGTTCTCGAAGTCCGCGTTGTCGACCTTCACGGTGAGGGCAGGCCGGCCCTGGGCGGCACCGTCGGTGTCCGGGAGCCCGGTGAGCGGGGCGACGGGAGCCGGCGCCGCGGTCGTCGTCGTCGACTCCTGCTCGGTGTCGTCGTCCCCGCCGCCGCCACCGCACGCAGCGACGGCCATGGCGAACGTCAGGGCGAGGGCGACGAGGAAGCGACGGCGCACTACATCTCCTTCAGGATGCGGATCCGCTCGTCGAGCGGCGGGTGGGTGTTGAACGCACGGTTCAGCCGGGTCCGCTTGTGGTCGGTGTCGCGATCGAGCGGAGATTCGATCCAGAGCTGGGCAGTGGCACGACTCGCATTGTGCACGACCGCCTGGTCCGACTTGAGCTTCTCCAGCGCCGAGATCAGCCCGGGAGGGTACCGAGTGAGCTGCACCCCGCTCGCATCGGCAAGCAGCTCCCGCTTCCGGCTCACCGCGAAGTGCATGAGCTGGGCGATGAACGGCGCCAGGATCAGCAGCGCAAAGGCCAGGATCACGAGCACGAGACCGAGGGGGTTGTTGCTCGAACTGTCGCGGCGATCACGACCACCGCCGAACCACATGAACCGAAGGCCGATGTCGGCCATCAGCGCGATCGCGCCCACCGCGGTCACGGCGATCGTGCCGACCAGGATGTCGTAGTTCTTCACGTGGGCGAGCTCGTGGGCGATCACGCCTTCGAGCTCGACGCGGTTCATGGTCTGGAGCAAACCGGTCGTCACCGCGAGGGCGGCGTGCTTGGGATTGCGGCCGGTCGCGAACGCGTTGGGCGCGGGGTCGTCGACGACGTAGAGGCGCGGCTTGGGCAGGCCGGCGGCGATGCAGAGACCCTCGACGAGGTTGTGGTAGCGGCGGTACTCCGGCCCGTCGGCGGGCTTCGCCCGGCTCGCCGCCAGCGCGACCTTGTCGGAGTAGAAGTACGAGCCCCATGCCAGGGCGATCGCGAGGATGATCGCGACCGGCACGATGAACGCGCTGAAGCCGACGACGAAGTCGAGCGCGATGATCACCGCGGCGATGAGCACGACGAAGAAGAACAGGAGGAGGAAGGTCCTCCGTTTGTTCCGGCCGATCTGCTCGTACAAGTGGAGTGCTTAGAACTCGACCTTGACCGGGCCAGTGGCCTCGGGGTCGCCCTCGAAGTACTCCCGCTTCTCGAAGTTGAACGTCCCGGCGATGATCGACCGCGGGAACGTCTGGATTCGGTTGTTGAACGAGAGCACGGAGTCGTTGTAGAACTGCCGGGCGTAGGCGATGCGGTCCTCCGTGGAGGTCAGCTCCTCCTGGAGGTTCAGGAAGTTCTGGTTCGCCTTGAGGTCGGGGTACGCCTCCGCCACCGCGAACAGGCTCTTCAGGGCCCCCGACAGGACGTTCTCCGCTTGCGCCTGCTGCTCGGGCCCCTGCGCGTTGATCGCGTTGGCCCGGGCCTGGGTGACCATCTCGAACGTCGACCTCTCGTGGTCGGCGTAGCCCTTCACGGTCTCGACGAGGTTCGGGATGAGGTCGTAGCGACGCTTCAGCTGCACGTCGATCTGCGACCAGGCGTTGTCGATCCGGTTCCTGGCCCGGACGAGCCCGTTGTACATGACGATGACGACGACGATGACAAGGAGGACGAGGACGCCCACCACGATGCCCACGATCACGGGACGGAGCTCCTACCTAGAGAGGTTTGTTTGGCCCTGGATGGCCTGCGATTCAGACGGAGCTTAGCGACTAGCGCTGCTCCCACCATGTCGACAGGCGGGCCATCCCGCGGTCGACGGCGGCGAGCAGCGCCCGGTGGAGCGGCTCGCTGGCTGCCCCCAGCACCGCCAGGCCGTGCTCCCGCGACGAGCCGACCGCCGGGTGGTGATCGATGGGCTCACCCGACGCGGACGTGACGATGCCACCGGCCTCCTTCACGATGAGCGCGGCCGCGGCCACGTCGTACGGGAAGTTCGTGCACACCGAGCCCTCCCCCACCTTCCGGAACGTCTCCTCGGTCTCGGGGATGTCGTCGACGATCCGCCGTCCGACGTCGACGTAGGCGTCGAGCTGGCCGGTGGCGATGCGGGTGAGGTTGAACGCAGCCGATCCGAGATCGAAGTAGCCACCGCCCATGCTCGAGCCGTCCACGAGCTCCTCCAGCACGACGCTCGTCGGCAGCAACGGTCGGCCCCGCAGGCCCGCGGTCCAGAACAGCGCCGACAGGTCGGTGTTCGCCGAGAGCCGGAGCGCCACCGGCTCACCGGTCGCGGTGACGGCCCCCGCTCCCCCACCGGCGTGCGCGAAGAACCGGGCGCCGGTCTTGAGCTCCTCGACCACTCCGTAGGACACGTCCCCGAGGCGGGCGTCCTCGGAGGGCGGGGTGACCGCGATCGACACGCAGCACGACTCCAGACCGGCGGCGGCCGGTCGGGTGCCGTCGACGGGGTCGATCACGAGGAACGCGCGGGGTCGGCCGTAGACGACGAGCCCGCGGTCCTCCGAGTAGTAGCCGATGTCGCCGGCGGCTCGCAGGTGTTCGTCGACGACGCGCTCGGCCACCTCGTCGACGGCGAGGGTCGCGTCCCCGCCGGGCGCCCGACCGACGCGGTCGCGGCTGGCGGCGGTGCCGAGGTAGGGAGCGACCGCCACGCGCACGAGACCGGCGAGCTCGTCCACGAGCTGCTCGGGAACGGGCGCGGAGCTCCGAGCGGTCACCGCGTCGGGCTCGCCGCCAGCGCGGTGTCGTAGATCGGCACGAACCGTTCCGCCAGCCGGGTCATCGAGAGCTCGTGGGCGCGCTGCTCGCCCGCCGCGATCAGGCGAGCGCGCTGCGAGCTGTCGTCGAGCAACCGGCGTAGCGCGGTTCGCCAAGCGGTCGCGTCTCCCGGCGGCACGATGACGGCTTCGCGGTCGGGCCGGGCGACGCTGCAGTAGCCGGGAATGTCGGAAGCGATCGCGGGGACGGCCGCAGCCATCGCCTCGAGCAACACCATCCCGAATGACTCCCCGCGCAGCGACGGCGCGCAGTAGATCGTCGCACCGCGAAGCCGGCGCGCCTTCTCCGCGTCGGAGATGCGCCCGAGCCACTCGACGTCGCGAATGCCTCGAGCGCGCAGCGCCTCGGTCTCGGGACCGTCGCCTGCGACCCAGAGCGCCGCGTCCCGCTCGAGGCCGTCGAACGCGTCGAGGAGCACGCTCAGGCCCTTGCGGGGCTCGTGGCGACCGACGAAGAGGATGGCGGGGCGCGGCGACGGCCACGGCACCGCCTTGGCGAAGAAGGGCACGTCGACACCGTTCGGCACGATCTCGTAGCTGCCACCGAACGCCTCCTCAGCGAGGCGCCGCGCCTCCACCGATACTGCGGTGCGCACGGTGAGATGCGTGAGCCACCGCCGCAGCGGCGGTCCGAACGCCCGGTACCAGGCACTGCCCTCGGCGGCGGCAGCGTGGAAGGTGCCGATGATGGGTCCGTCGAAGCCGAGCAGCGCCGCCTGGGTGGGGCCCGGCACGAGAGGCTCGTGCAGGTGGACGACATCGGGCCCGAACACCCGCAGCGCCTCGAGGGTGTGGGCCGCGACCGCCTTTCCCGACGCGATCGGGGCGATCGAGCCGTTGGACGAGAACCGGGTGCTGCCACCCACCACGGTGACCCCCGGCTCCGGAGGCGGCCCGTCGCACGGCGCGACGACGCGGGCGTCGACACCCAGCTCGCGCAGGGCTCGGGCCATGCCGAGGACCTGACCCTGCACGCCGCCGACGTAGCTCAGCGAATAGGGCGACACCAACATCACACGCACGGGCATTACCCTCGCACGCCGTCCCGGGTCGCCGCGCTGCCGTCGACCCGGTCGCTGGGCCAGTTGGGTTGCATCAGGTGCCACTGCTCGGGCGCCGCCCGGATCAGGTCCTCGAAGCGGTACGCGAGCTCCTGGGTGACGCGGGCGACGTCGGCACGCAACCGGCCCTGCCGCTCCGCCGGGACGGGCGGCAGCACCACACCGTGGTGGCCCCGGTCGGGGCGGAAGTACACGGCGGCGGGCAGCAGTGGCGCTCCCGTGCGCAACGCCAACGTGGCCGGTCCCGCCGGCAACGTGGTCTTCTCCCCGAAGAACTCGACCTCGATCCCGTCGCCGATGATGTCGCGATCTGCGAGCAGGCACAGGACGCGGTTGTCGCGCAGCGCCCGCAGGACCGCGCTACCCGCCTCGGGACCGAGCGGGATGACGTCCATGCCGAGGCGGCGGCGGGCGTCGGCGAACCATTCGAACAGCTCGGGCGGGTCGACCGGCTCGACCACGACCGTGGGCGGGTACCCCTGTACCGACAACCACGCACCCGCGTAGTCCCACGCCCCGACATGCGGGAGGGCGAGGATGACACCTTTGCCGGCGGCGCACCCCGCCACGATCCGGTCGAAGCCCTCGACCATGTTGTGGTCGGCGAGTAGCTCAGCCCGATCGAGGTCACCGCGGAGGTGGAACAGCTCGTACCAGTAGCGGCCGTAGGAGTCGAACGTCTCGGAGACAGCGCGGCGAAGGGCGCTGCCCTCCAAGGCTCCATCGGTCGCGCGCTGGAGGTTTCGTTCGACCTGGGCGCGCTTCGCGGCGGACCACCGTACCGACAGGCGTGCGACCGCCCGACTGCCGGGCTGACCGACCCCCTCAGGGATCAGGCGGGCGACCGCGCCACCAGCTCGGTAGGCGTAGTAGGACGCGCGGGCGCCGAGCGCGTCGAGCATGGAGCGGTCAGGGGCGCGTGCGGCGCCGCGGCCGGCTCCCGGTCCGCGGCTGGCGCGCGGCCCACCAGTCGGCGAAGCGCCGAGGGGTGGGGGCGCCGCTGAGCTCGAAGTCGTCGCTCCGGCGGTGGTGCCGGAAGCGCCGCAGGCGGGCCGGCTGAGGAGCACCGCCGCGGTCGCCGGCACGATCGGGGGTCGGCTCGGTTGCCTGGAGCCAGACCTTGACGAAACGGTGGACGGCCGTGATCGCGCTCAGCACGACCATGACCCACAACGCTGCCACCAGCACGTCGAACGCGAGCCCGACCGCCAGGAGCACGAGCCGCTCGGCCCGCTCCATCAGCCCGCCCTTGGCCGAGAAGCCGAGTCCCTCGCCCTTGGCCCGCTCGTACGAGATCAGCATCGACAGCGACACCGCCGCGAACGCCAGCATCGGCAGGTAGGCGCTCTCGCCGGCAAGGAACCACGCCACCCCGCCGAGCAGCACGGCGTCGGAGACCCGGTCGACCACGGAGTCGAAGAACGCGCCGCGGGGGCTTGCCTTACCGCTGTGGCGGGCGAGGCTGCCGTCGAGGATGTCGGGCAGCCCGGTGAGCACGACCCCGACGACGGCGAGGCCGAGGCGCCCATTGGCGATCAGGAAGGCGGTCGCCACCGAGAACGCCAAGCCCACGACGGTCAGAACGTCGGGATTGACCCGCGCGCGGTGCAGGCCCTTGCTGACGGGCTCGAGACCCCGCTCGACCCTGCCGCGCCAGCGTCCGTCGAGCATGTCCGCGATCCTTCCATCGCCGCGCTGGTCCGATGCCTTCGCGACGCCTCTGACGATACACCCGCCCCCTGAGACGCCGGGCGGCATGCACCGTCGCACTGCCTAGACTCCGTCTTCCAGTCACACACGGAGCCGGAGTGTGATCGGGGGGATCGCGTGAACACGTTTCCGTCGGAGAAGGTCCGCAACATCGCGCTGGTCGGGCACGGCGACTCCGGGAAGACCACGCTCGCCGAGTCGCTGTTGTTCGTGGCGGGCGCGATCCCTCGCCGGGGTCGGGTCGAAGACGGCAACACGGTCTGCGACTTCGATCCCGAGGAAGCGCGTCGCGGCATCTCGGTGTCGCTCGCGATGGCGCCGTTCGAGTACGAGGGCCACAAGGTCAACGTCATCGACACGCCGGGCTACGCCGACTTCGTCAGCGACGTCACTGCGGCATTGCGGGCCGCCGACCTCGCCATCTTCGTCGTCTCGGCGGTCGAGGGCGTAGAGGTGCAGACCGAGGTCGCCTGGCGTCTCGCGGAGGAGCGCAGCATCCCCCGCGCCGTCTTCGTCAACAAGCTCGACCGCGAGCGGGCGTCGTTCACCCGCACGCTCGACGACCTCAAGGCGAAGTTCGGCAGCGGTGTCGCGCCGCTCGAGCTGCCGATCGGCGAGGAGGGCTCGTTCCGGGGCGTGATCGACCTCCTCAGCGACACCGCGGTGGTCTACGAGGGCGACAGCGGGAAGGGCAGCGAGGGGCCGGTCCCCGACGACATGGCATCGGAGGAGCACGAGGTCCACGACTCGCTGGTCGAGGGCATCGTCGTCGCCGACGACGACCTCATGGAGCGCTACCTCGAGGACGAGAAGATCGAGGTGAAGGAGCTGGAGCAGGCACTGGCCAAGGGGATCGCGGAGGCGAGCGTGTTCCCGGTGCTGTGCGGCAGCGCAACCAAGCCGATCGGTGTCGACCGCCTCGCTCGGTTCCTCGTCGAAGAGAGCCCGTCGCCGGCTGCGAACGGTCAGAGCGACGCTCCGCCGGTCGCGTTCGTGTTCAAGACGGTCGTCGATCCCTACGTGGGTCGGGTGAATCTGTTCAAGGTTCTCCAGGGCACCGTCAAGACCGACGTTCACCTGGTGAACAGCCGCACCGTGGCCGACGAGCGCCTGCACCAACTCTCGACGATGCGGGGCAAGGAGCAGGAGACCGTCTCCCAGGTGCCGGCAGGTGACATCGCGGCCGTCGCCAAGCTCGCCGACACCACGACCGGCGACGTGCTCGGCGCTCGCGGCGCCGACGTCGACGTCGAACCATTCTCCGTTCCCGAGCCGGCCTTGGCCATTGCCATCCTCCCGAAGTCGAAGGGCGACGAAGACAAGCTCGCCACCGCGCTCCACAAGCTCCAGGACGAAGACCCGGCCCTGCGTGTCGAACGCAACGCGGAGACCAAGCAGACGCTGCTGCGCGGTATGGGCGAGACGCACGTATCGATCGCGCTCGAGAAGCTGCACCGCAAGCTGGGCGTCGAGGTCGTGACCGAAGACCTGAAGGTGCCCTACCGCGAGACGATCACCAACACGGCCGAGGCGGAAGGCAAGTACAAGAAGCAGACCGGTGGCCATGGTCAGTTCGGTGTCGCGTTCGTGCGGGTGCAGCCACTCGAGCGGGGTGCCGGCTTCGAGTTCGTCGACAAGATCGTCGGAGGGGCCATCCCGCGCCAGTTCATCCCCGCGGTCGAGAAGGGCGTCCTCGAGACGATGCAGAACGGTGGCGTGTTCGGCTACCCGGTCGTCGACGTGCAGGTGGAGTGCTACGACGGGAAGTACCACTCCGTCGACTCGTCCGAGATGAGCTTCAAGATGGCGGGCTCACTCGGCTTCAAGGAGGCGATGGCGAAGGCCGGGCCGATCCTGCTCGAGCCGGTCAGCGAGCTCGTCGTCACCGCGCCCGAGGTGAACCAGGGCGACATCATGGGCGACCTCAACTCGAAGCGCGGCCGCATCCAGGGCGCGAGCTCCATCGGCAACGGCGAGGTCGAGATCGTGGCGATGGTGCCTACGTCCGAGGTGCTCCGCTACGCGATCGACCTGCGATCGATGACGGGCGGCCGCGGGCGGTTCCAGCTGACGCACTCGCACTACGACCCGGTGCCGACGCACCTCGTCGACAAGCTCACCGCCGCCACCGAACCGGCGAGGGCGGGTTAGGGCTCCGCCGCCAGCCCGTACTTCGACCAGTCCTCGGGGTTCGGCTCCGTGTAGTCGCCGAGCACGTGCCCGTCGACGGCGTCGAGCTCGACCAGCCCCCGCATCGACGGGGGCGCGTCGGCGCTGTAGAGCAGGATGCGCCAGGCGGGCCGGCTGCGCAGGCCCCGCCACGCCAGCTGGGCCGAGGCGTGCCCGACCGGGAAGCCCACGGTCCGGCTCGCGACCAGGAGCGCCTCGGTCTCGTCGACCGCGACGTTCCACGCGGTGGCGAAGTGATAGGCGGACACGACGGCGAGGATGGCCGCCACGAGTAGCAGGCCGGCGTTCTCGGTTACGAACCACGCGCCGACGCACACGAGCGCGACCAGTGCGTACATCGTCCCCGGGATGCGGCGGCGGGTGATGTTGGGGAAGACCGACGGCCCGACGAACGCGGTGACGTCGAGATCCTCCGGCAACGCGTCGACGTGGTGCTGCTCGGTCATCGCGGCCAAGCCTCGCGCAGCTTCCGCCAACTGGTGCGCAGGTCTTCCGGGAGCACGCGTGCCTCGGCAATGGTGGTCATGAAGTTCGTGTCACCGTTCCAGCGCGGCAGCGCGTGGAAATGCACGTGCCCGGGAACACCCGCCCCCGCAGCCCGGCCCACGTTGACGCCGATGTTGAGGCCGTCGGGCCGGTACGCAGCCCTGAGGGCGGTGCTGGCGTGCTGCGCCATCGTCATGAGCGCGGACGCCTCGTCGGGGCGCAGCCCGTCGAGATCGGCCTCGTGGCGCCGCGGGGCGAGCATCAGGTGGCCCGACACGTAGGGATAGGCGTTCATGACCGCGAAGACGAGGTCGTCGCCCGCGACGACGAACGCCTCGTCGGGGTCGGCGGCGGCGAGCTCGCAGAACAGGCAGTCGCCGACGGGCTCGGGCTCCGACGTGACGCCGTCGATGTAGGCGGAGCGCCAACCTGCCCAGATCCGGTCGAGGCTCATCGTTCTCCGCGCTCGGCGACCTCCGCCGCGAGTCGGTCGACGAAGTCGTCGACGCGCACGCCCCGCTCGGGACGGTCGCCGCCGCGTTGGTTGACACCGGCCGTGCCCGCCTCCGCGTCCTCGTCACCCACCACGAGCACGTATGGGACCTTCTGCTGCTTGGCGTCCCGGACGCGCGCCCCCAGGGAGTCGCGGGCGGCGTCGACGAGCTCCGCGCGGTACCCCTCGGCCCGAAGCCGGTCGACGAGCCGGAACGCGTACGGGTCGTGACGATCGGCCACGGGCAGCACCACGACCTGCACGGGCGCGAGCCAGCTGGGGAACGCACCGGCATAGTGCTCCAAGAGGACGGCGAAGAACCGCTCGATCGAACCGAACAGGGCACGGTGGATCATGATCGGCCGGTGGCGTTCGTTGTCGGCGCCGATGTAGGTGAGGTCGAAGCGCTGCGGGAACTGGAAGTCGACCTGGATCGTCGACATCTGCCACGTCCGGCCGATCGCATCCCGTGCCTGCACCGAGATCTTCGGGCCGTAGAACGCGCCGCCGCCCTCGTCGAGCACGAGCTCGAGGTCCTGACCGCTCGCCGCCTGCCGCAGCAGCTCCGTAGCTTCCTCCCATTCCTCGTCGCGGCCGATCGCCTTCTCCTCCGGCCTCGTCGACAGCTCGAGGTAGAAGTCTTCGAGACCGAAATCGCGCAGCAGCTCGAGCACGAACTGGAGGAGCGAGTCGAGCTCGTCCGGCATCTGCTCCTTGGTGCAGAAGATGTGGGCGTCGTCCATGGTCATGCCGCGCACCCGGGTGAGGCCGTGCACGACGCCGGAGCGCTCGTTGCGGTACACGGCGCCGAACTCGAAGAGTCGCATCGGCAGGTCGCGGTACGAGCGGAGGTTGCTGCGGTAGATGAGGATGTGGAACGGGCAGTTCATCGGCTTGAGGTAGTACCGCGTGCCCTCGTCGAGCTCCATCGGTGGGAACATGCCTTCGGCGAACCACTCGAGGTGTCCCGACGTCTGGAAGAGGTCTTCCTTGGTGATGTGGGGCGAGTTCACGAACTCGTAGCCACCCTGCTCGTGCCGCTGGCGCGAGTAGTCCTCCATGATGCGGCGCACCGTGCCGCCCTTGGGGTGGAACACCGCGAGCCCGGAACCGATCTCGTCCGGGAACGAGAAGAGGTCGAGCTCGACACCCAGGCGGCGGTGGTCGCGCCGCTCCGCCTCCTCGAGCCGGTGGAGATGCTCGTCGAGCGCGGCCTTCGATTCCCACGCCGTGCCGTAGATGCGTTGGAGCATCGGGCGGTGCTCGTCGCCCCGCCAGTACGCGCCCGCGACCTTGGTGAGCTTGAAGGCGCCCAGCCGCTTGGTCGACGGGACGTGCGGGCCGCGACACAGGTCGACGAACGGGTCGGCGCCGGCGCGGGGGTTGCGGTACACGGAGATGACGTTGCCCTCGCCCACCTCCGACGCGTCGTCGGGTTCGACCCGCTCGATGATCTCTACCTTGTACTGCTGGTCGCGGAACAGGGCGAGGCCGGCCTCGCGCGAGACCTCCTCGCGCACGAAGGGCTGGTCGGCAGCGACGATCTCGCGCATCCGCGCCTCGATTCGGTCGAGGTCGTCTTCGGTGAAGTGGACGCCGCCCGGGAGCTCGAAGTCGTAGTAGAAGCCGTCGGCGATCGCGGGCCCGATGGCGTACTTCGCCCCGGGAAAGAGGTCGGTGACCGCCTGGGCCATGACGTGCGCGGTCGAGTGGCGGATGACGTCGCGTCCTTCCGGCGAGTCGGCCGTGATGATGGCCACCGCGGTGTCGTCGGCGATCGGGCGGTCGAGGTCGTACCAATCCCCGTCGACGCGTGCGGCGAGGGCCGCCTTGGCCAGGCCCTTCCCGATCGACGCCGCGACGTCAGCTGCGGTCACGCCCGCGTCGTACTCGCGCTGAGAGCCGTCGGGCAGCGTGATCTTGATCCGGTCAGCCATCTTCCGGGTGACGATACCAGCGCGCCCTCGCGTCACCGGTGTCGTTTGGCGCGTCACACGTCCGGTCGCGTCTGCCCGTACAGCAGACACGGATGACCCATGATCTCGAGGTCGCGCACGTAATGGTGGCCGATGCGTTCGGCGACGCGCTTCGAACGATCGTTGTCGCGGTGGATGACCGAGACCAGCTCGTCGACATCGAGGTTCGCGAACGCCCAGTCGCGCCATGCACTCGCGGCCTCGGTGGCGAAGCCCTGGCCCCAGGCGGCGCGGCCCAGCACCCACCCGACCTCGAGGCCCGGCCACCCTTCCGGCTGCCACAGGCCGCAGCGTCCGAGCAACCGGTCGCTCGTCTTGTCGACCACCGCGTTGTTGCTCCAACCGCGTAGGCGGTCGTGGCCCAGCATCAGCGCCATGTGGCGCCACGCCTGGTCTCGCGTCATCGGCGCAGTGCCGAGGTACTGCACGACCTCGGGGTCGGCCATGATCACGGCGTAGTCGTCGAGGTCACGCTCCTCGAGCGGGCGCAGGAGCAGGCGCGGCGTCTCGAGCACCGGCACGATCGGGTCTCAGGCGCCCCCGCCCGTCTCGACCGGACGAGCCAGGTCGAGACCGAGCAGAGCGCCCAGCTCGCGCAGCACGACCGGT
>Ga0214469_1000382_pt1 | contig 15207 bp, 17 predicted proteins | sample RVTome_10_FD_187340 | JGI IMG/M metagenome (GOLD analysis project Ga0214469, IMG submission 187340) | Soil microbial communities from uranium-contaminated site in the Upper Colorado River Basin, Wyoming, United States - RVT153D57 HiSeq ... | reverse complement strand
ACGCACCAAGAGCGCCGCCCCCTTGAAAGACAATTGCCCTTTGAATATTACTATTACGTTCCGACATTTACTATCGTCCCCATGTAGTTTTCTCCAAAGTGATCCATGTACATCTTAGATCTTTTTCCTCTCATGACGTGTCTTAAATAATAATATTGGAAGACTCTGAAAAAGGTTTCCTTCGGAAATTCTTCGATTACCATTCTTCTGTTCACATTTAGTTTATGTTTTCTAGAGCTATACTTAATATATTTCTGAAACGATTGAAACGATAAGAATTGAGTGGTGCGAATGAAGTCTTGAGGAAATTTGAAGAGCTTGAAAATTCATTGAACACGCATTTTCCTAAAGTCGATCCAATATTGGTTGTGGATCTAATTCTTCGTCAAAAGAAAGATAACACCGATATACACACTTGAGGTCTTTATCAAACCAGGCCAAAATATCGAAGCAATCAGAGATAGAATAATAAGCGAGACAGGAATGGCTCCTGCTTTTTATGATAATGGAACCCACTTAGTAGTCGCACATAAACTAGATTTTGACATGCTTAAGATGATAAATGATATTGATTTCGTGGAAAGAATCAGAGGAACTTACTCTGGCGGCGGAATGGCTTCACTAGGACCAACCTATGATAAATAAAGCTTAGTATGGTAGATTTATGGTATATATTATAATCACTATTCTTGGTGTTAACAGTAATAAAACGATACAAAAGTTCATTCAACTGAGACTAAGTAGTAAGAAATAGCACTTGACGGCAATGACAATTTTACTAAATCATTTCTTTGTCGGTACTTATATAAGTCTTGTATTGTTCATAGCTAATCCTATATATTATCTAGTGCCCGCTCGGAAGAAGAAAACTTGACTTTGGTTCATCAGAAATACGTGAAACTTATTATTAGCAGCAGCTGAACTGGACTGAGCGGAGTTGTTCTACATTCGAATTTGTAAGTTAAACCAAAGTCATTCATTACCTATATCGTGCTACAAAGGTGTCGGCTTCATTACTTGACAAGTCCTCAAGAAATTGTTCTCTGATTACTTTTCCGTATACAACTAAATCACGAGCTAACATTCTTAGTCGTTTTTCGAGAACACTATTAACTAGTTCTCCAGTCTCATTGAAATCTTCCCCTCCATTCACAGAGATACCATATGGCAGACTCCATCCATAGCACTGTCGTACAGCTGTCCTCATCTGATCCATTACCGTTAATCCCTTCTCGTGAGATGTACAGATATAACCAAAGGTCTTTCCAGCAAACTCTTCCCAATAGTAATCCAGAAAATTCTTCATGGAACCGGAGATTGATCCATGATAGTCAGGTGAAACTAGTATGAATGCATCTGCCCAATTAATATCTTCGGTCACATTTTGTATATTCATGTCAGATTGCATTGATGATGAATCAGGATTAAAGAGTGGCATCATCACTTTTCGGAGTTCAAGAAGACGAGTCTTGGCTTCATATTTCTGTGCCGTATCAAGCACCATCTTCAATGTCCTAGTACCAAATGAGCGTTCCCGCATGCTGCTGCTAACACCTAAAACATTTAATGGTCTCATGAATAAAATGCCTCTTTTGATTCTACTAGATTTGATGTCGCTTTATAATACTGTTTCATCGAAAGTACGACCTATGAACAACTGTATGGAATTTACTGTTTGCCATGAAGAAACAAGTCCCTTTAATTTATTTACTTAATTGCGATTGTAGTGATACGTGTTGCAGTATTATTGATACTAAATTGTAATCTCATCACATAATTTTCGAACACATAATTTTCGAGACTCTACCAAGACTGACGATCACATACGTATTACCAAGAAAATTGTGAAATAAGGCTTAATCATGCTGTTAATGCATGTAGAGCATCGAAAAATACCTTCCATATCAGCTAGCCTTATCTAGAAATCAGATGTCTTAAAATTACTCTTTCAGATTCTTTCAAGACCCCCTTCTAGCCTACATGTAAAAAGACGGGACGTAAACGATATAAGCATGATATGGTGAGAGCCCATAGCGACGATGCCAAGATGTCATATTTGTGGAAAATCTGGCCTATATACTGAGATGATGGATTATACGGTATTCTCAATTCATCCTAAATGCGAACATTTACTATTATTTACGTCACACGATGTGAAAGAATTCAAAAATTGTTCTGTGTGCCAGGAGATAAGTTCCCTGCCATCTAGAAAAGAACTAAGAAAACATCTAATTGATAATCATAGCAAAGAAGCATTGGCAGACTTAATAGTAGATCACATATATCAAATCTAAGAATGCCAGGACAGCGGGTCTTTTGCCCACAAGATACTAACGGAATAACAGGTGTGTGGCTATATCAACTTGTAGTTTTTTATTGTTAGTCTAACGTATCTATCAAAAGCGCAATTCAAGATTCGCAACATGTAAAATCTTAAGTAACATGTGTACTATCTATTCTTCGGTTGAATTAAAAAGATGAGTTCAGATGATATCGAGCCATATGACTGGTATAGGAGATTCTTCGGTCGAGGCAGAGGGGGATTCTTTGATGATATGTTTAGAGGATTTGATCAGATGAGAAGGGAGATGGAACGAGAATTCGAAGATATTGAGAAAACGGTACCAAAAGATTTGGTGAGGGAGTATGATACACCTCAAGGAGGCAAAGTTAGAGAAGTTGGACCGCTTGTCTATGGATATTCAATGACTGTTGGGGCTGACGGCAAACCAAGGATAAAAGAATTTGGTAACGTAAAGCCATCAAGAAGATTTGGATTTGGTACTGGTGGTGCTGGTGTGGGCGGCGGCAGACCTGAAATTAGTGGTGAGATGGAACCATTAGCGGATGTAACGACAACCGATAAGGATGTTAGGGTCGTGATAGAAATGCCAGGATTAAGTAAAGACAAAATCAAGGTAGATGTATATAAAGACAGAGTCGAAGTCAAGAGTGATGATCCACAACGGAAATATCATAAAATTGTAGAGTTGCCACCAGAAGCTGATTTCGAAACGGCCAAATGTTCCTATAAAAATGGCATACTGGAAATAACCTTTAACAAGAAAGAGCAGGAAAAGACAAAAGGAAAGACAATAAAGATAGAATAGCTGACATGACTATTATTGATATGATACCAATAGAGATCACAATCCTGTAGTTCGATAGAGAAGAAGGTTTCGAAATAGATGACTATAGACCCATGGCCTGAGCTGCCTTTAGCAGCGTGGCAAGACACCCTTGCTACTTTACATATGTGGACTCAGATTGTCGGCAAGATCCGACTCAAGCAAAGTCCGTTTGAGAATCAATGGTGGAATGTGCCATTTTACGTCACTCCTCGTGGACTCACAACATCCGCCATGCCTTACAATGATAAACTCTTTCAAATTAACTTTGATTTCATTGATCACCTACTCATTGTTGAAACTACAGACGGCTCTAGAAAGACGATCGCTCTGCGACCGCAATCAGTGGCTGAATTTTATCAAGAAATGATGACCGCCTTAGAATCTCTTAAGATGCCTGTGACCATCTGGACTACACCGGTAGAAGTACCAGAGCGCACACCATTCGAAGAAGATCAAAAACATGCAGCCTATGATCCCGAATATGCACAGAGATGTTGGCGGATTCTGGTCCAGGCCAGTCGTATACTCACAAAGTTTCGTTCCCGTTTCACTGGCAAGGTGAGTCCGGTACACTTTTTCTGGGGTGCCTTTGATATGGCTGTCACCCGCTTCTCGGGACGTACTGCGCCTCTGCATCCAGGTGTACCAAACTGCGGTGTATTTGTGATGCAGGAAGCCTATTCGCATGAAGTGAGTAGTTGTGGTTTCTGGCCCGGTGGTGGTCTGGTCGATGAGCCAGCATTCTATGCCTATGCTTATCCCGAACCCCAGGGCTTCAAAGAATACTCCATCCAACCGTCTGAAGCGTTCTATCATAAAGGGATAAGTGAATTCTTGCTGCCCTATGAGGCAGTTCGTACCTCAAATTCACGTGATGAGGTATTGCTAAATTTTCTACAAAGCACCTATGAAGCGGCAGCGACAAATGCCAATTGGGATCGCCGCTCATTGGAACATCAATAGATGATAAGTCAATACCAACTTACCAACATTTTTTTGGGTTTGACCAACCATGATCCCTTCAGCAGTGAACAAATTAAGCAAAAACCACCGTAGTTTAAAGAATTAGCAGCTGGAATTCATATATCACATTTTATTATTCTACAATCGCTTGCTACGATGATTATCAATTTTAGTACTTGTCACTATCTGCATAATAAAAATAAACATAACACCTAAAGGAAAACAATCACATGGTTTACTGTCAGGATTGAAATCTCATTATCGGTTCGTGCTCTGTTTCCGGTAAGGTTTTACATACTATGTATAGTTTCCCTTACCAACTAAGTTAATTCTTGCTAGCATGCTGCCATACTTAAATATTTTTAAATTGTTATTATCCTCTATTGAGTTCAAAAAGTTCATTTCAATACGACAGACTTGCATCAGACAATGCAGCATTACCATTGATAGATCATCAAACAGGGCTTTTACCTGTAGTTAAGGATTAGTCTGAAGTAGAATTAAAGAATAATGTCCGGATCAAAGAATTCTTTCAAAAGACTCCAAAGCATAAGAATAACGACAACGACAATATTCTCCTTTTCGGTTTATTGTGATTCGATATGACTGATAAATCGCGTGACAAAAAATTATTTACAGCAAAGTCTGATAATGCATTGTATTATGCAGCTGCGGGAGCCATTGCAGTAGCTGGAATACTCCATCTTACTTTAGTACCGATAATGCAGCTCTCTCGCTGTTCTAATACCGGTATATTGTTTGTTGTTTCGATGCTAGATGCAATTTCCATTGAAAACGCATTTTGAAAATAGTATGACAAATGTCTAAAGAATGGTGAAAGGTAATATTACAACAAGTTAGAAAACTACGCAAATCCAAGAAAAGAATTACAAGAGTAACACACAAGAAGAGGAAAGATGGAGCAAAACCGAATACTGATTCGATCCATAGTATTTTACAACATCTGAAAGGTTAGTTGGTTAATTGTACAGCCATTTCAATTTTAAATTAACTATCAGTCTCCCTCCAACCGAACACACTGGCCTCATCTAGTGCACTTAGAAGACTATCTAGATCCCATGAGTCGTCATAACGATCTCCATTGATAAAGAAAGTTGGCGTCTTTGTTACCCCACTTTCGGTACCGCTTAGTATGTCTTCATCCACATGCTTGCTATAAGTGCGATCACGGAATTCGAGATCGAACTTGTTGATATTTAATCCTAGTTTAGCAGCAGATAGCTTCAAATTTTCATCAGTAAGACTTTGCCCATGTTTAAATAGAAAGTCATACATCTCCCAGAACTTTCCTTGAGCCGCTGCAGCTTCCACTGCCAACGCCGATTGATATGCATGTGGACGAATTTTGGTGAGAGGAAAGCTTCGGAATACGAACCTCAGTTTGTTTCCTAGACGTTCTTGGACTTCCCTTACAATCATGTAGGCCTGAGCACAATATGGACATTCATAATCACCATACTCTACCAAAGTTACAGCTGCAGTTACAGGTCCTTGGATATGATCCCTTGATTCGTCTACGGGCAATGTCAATTTTATGTTTTCTTCCTCACCATTGGTCATCTTATCTATTCTCATTACTTTGCTTAAGAATTTAAAGCAGCTGGCATAGTCTCTGGATTGTTAAGAGGCATCGTTGAATAATCTGACAACCATACGTGTCGATTCAATAATTCCAGTATACCATCATTCATGTATTGAACAGCCAAGGTTTTAATAATTTTGTTATAAGGGGCATTACAAAATAGGTCATTAACACAACGGTTACCGAAATAACAACGATGAATCTTATAGAATGGAACAAATAGCATTTCGGTTAAATTACGTATTTCGGGAACCAGAGTAACCAGAAGGAAAGGGATAACCGGAATTGTAACAAGTACGATCTTCTTCCGTTGTAGTGAAATTAATGGCATTACATGCGAAGACTTTTCAAAATAAGGCGTAAACCAAAACTCTAACCGTCGTCTTTTATACATCAGAATCGACTTGAACTAATTCACTCCCTTTTCGTAACCATTCGTTTCTTGTTGATGAGTTCTCCCATTTCGCAAGATTCTCATAGTTACTAAACCTGAATATGATAACGTATTCAGGTTTTAATTCCATATCTGTTGGGCTAATTACATCGATGCCCATACTGACATCTTATCTGGATACTTCTTTGGAGATACCTGAAATCCACTCTTCGAATTCCTTAATTTTGTTCTTCTTGGCAAATATTTTAGATAGACGGTTACAGAATAAAAGTACTCCTGGTGATTATGTTGCCAAACTATGGGATGAAAAGTTTAATGGTTCTATTAGGCAGACAATTTTCGAGGTTATTAGTGATATTTGGCAGAGGACGAGAAACAACCAACCTATCGTGTAATAGATTGCGATTGACACATTTTTTGTTATAGGAATTCACTGTTTTCTATTTAATCCTACTATGCGGCTGCTGTAGCCATATTTTAATTGAAGATTGTAGAGGCTAGTTCAAAAGAAGGTACAGATAACCAGACTGCCACATTCCAAACAGTAATTCCTGAATTACCCGTTAACGGCAATACAACTAAACATCATTCAGAAATAGCACCAGACCGGAAGAACCACCGAATGATAATGTCATTAATTGTGCAGTCGGGTTTGGTCACTCTAGCTAATCTAATTGACCGTTCATTCACATGCATGCCCTTTCACATTTTTAAATTTAGGGCATTTGAATGAACTTGAAATGTTGCGGGCAGAGTTCCAATAGGTTCACCATCTATAGCAACCGTAACATCCTTTTTTTCTCGCTCCACTAATTTCATAACACCGACAGGCAGACTAACCGTCTTGGATATATTGGAGGACACACCGCCTCATAGTAGAGGCAATACACCAAATGCTGAAAATGATAAGCAAAGTTGACCCATGTAGTATAGGATTACGCATTCCTGGCATCGGAGTTGGTCAATGTTTTAGGTTGCACTAAAATCAGCCGGCCAACTCCATTCTTAACTTGTGACCAAATAATATAATATCATGAGCAAAAAAACCAAAATAATACAATCTAATAAGTGATTACGGAAGTCATATGATTCACATTTTCATTATGACTAGCAACCTTAAGAATAAGAATACTGTAACTATGTCAGAGGATATAGGATTGTATATCATTGTAATGGTGGGTAAGTTGACAATGTATCATGGAAGTAGAGAATCAAGACGTCAACATTAACAAGTTATCGGGCCTGGAACTAGCAAAGTATGTTTTGTTAAGATTTGTAAATCAGCGTAATAGCATTGAGCAAATAGCAGAGAATTTTGACGCCTGCAATTGCTAATCCTTGTCAGGACTAAAGAACTTTTGAAACCCATGACATAGAGCCACGCAGTTTTAAAAGTAGGATTACGATTAATACTTGATATTGAATGACACGATTATGATCAATGTAACTATGGAAAAAATGGAAAAGGCAATTTTCAAGGTAATTGGAATGTATTGTTCGTCATGCAAACCAATTGTAGAAAAACAACTCAAGAATGAACAAGCAGTTAAGAAAATCGAAATTGATTATATGACAGACAGCGTTATAGTAAAATTTGATCCATCTTTAATAAGTAAACAGGAAATAAAAGATAAACTAGAAAGATCTGGCTATAAGTTTGTTAGGATAGCCCGATAAGTAGATACTTACCTCGTCATTCCCATAGTATGATCTTTCATTCCAGAACTCATCGTTTCCATTGTATGCTGCATTGATATAGGCACATTTAATAGAACATGACCGTCTGCCGGATCGACTATTACTCTATTAATCTTCATATCTGGTCCCATAACCTAAACTGTATAGATCAAATATCCATTTGCTACGCCGATGTGCGCGGCCAAGGCGTGCGAATTGTTGCCTGCGACACCGTCAGCTATTGACTTGGCCAGAATTGCTGTTAATAAGCCCGATAAAGTGAGAAATATAGTGCTAAAGGGTGCAGTTGCTAACACGTTTAAAGATCTCTTATTTCCAAATTGTTACTAATCCTCTAGATTACGTATAGAAAGTTTTCCTTCCTAATATTAAGGAAATACTAGAATCTAATTCTGTTACATTGTCCAAATTAGCAGAAAGTATCGAATCAGAAATTAAAGAGAATGTTGCTTGTCTTGATAAGTCCAAAAAAGACCAAAGGGACTAAACAAAAGAAAGATCTTGGATGGATTGGGCATAACTGCATTATTGCCTTGAGATTCAGCCAATGACTAATTGAGTTCAGCTTTTGCAATTCAGCTTTTTTGGCTTCTAATTTACTGATTAAAAGTAGGAGATCATCTTCTCTCTTTTTCAAATCAATATTTCGGTCGCAGAAATCTTAATAAACTCGCCCCTATTTGTACTCGTAAACATATCATTAGTGCATACCTTTGTAACCAAATCTAGTTCAGTGATTAAACCTTGAGGTTTGCCGTCTATATCCACTACTATTAAAGAGCTGACCTCCCTATCCTTCAATTTCTTAGCAGTATCTTATACTTGACTAGGCTTGAGTATTGAGATCATGCCCATATCTAGCTGCATCACATCAAGTGTTATTACTGCTACGTCTGATCAAATAATAAGAGATGTATGCAAGATCATGTGTGAGCGAAAGGTAGGCGGTATTATTATTCTAAAGGATACGAGCTCGGAAAAAGATAAAGATGTGCAATATAATGATCCGATAGGAATTGCGACGGAACTAGACGTTGTGTCCCATCCTGGATCCAAGAGACCTCCTTCACTTCAGACACCAGTATTTGAAATAATAAGTCATCCACTTCGCTAAAGGATGGTATAGAAACTATGTAACTTAAGAATATTCGTAGGCTCCCTGTAATCAGTAAAGAGAACGGTCGTGAGAAGTTGGTTGGAATAGTCACAGAAAAAGACATCGTTAGAGCGATTACAAAAACATTGCCACCATCACAAAATACTGCAGAAGGTCTGATAAGTGATCAAATGCGGATCGGATATTGTTTTATGTATGAGATTCATCAATGAAGATTACTTTGCGAGGGGCACACATCCTGGCATAGGATGATAAGATTCTTTCACTCTTCCACTACTGCAGAATGTCGGCAAAGCAACCTTTAGGACCAGTTCAACAAAATCAAAAGGAAGGTTTATCCCCGCCAATCAGAGTAATAGAGGCAACTACTGCGGTAGGTCGGATCACGCAAGATCTAAATTTGAGTGAAAAAATCATTTTCTGATAGCTGATATTACATTTACTGAAGTACTATCCAATAAACGTTCTTTCTTGTGGCTTACTGGTAGGCTATTCCATCAAAACTATTACTATGGCAAATCATCCTGTTCTATCTTCTACGCCATGAAGAATTAATATATATTATTCTTTTGTTATATCACTGAGATGCCCTTTCTTATGATAATCACTACATTCGAGTTTTAAGCTGTAAGGACATACCTTAACTGAGTCAGTTTGATAGTAATCATCGTAGCTAAATTCTGCATCATAAAATAAATCTTAGATTTCTTAGAAATAAATCTTTGTTACTAGTTAGGATATATCACTTCATGAATATGCCTTGGTCAGAGAATGGCACAGTGACAATTGACGGAACGGCAACTGTAACTATGAAGGATGGCCCAGTCTACGATGCGCCGGTAACTCAAATGATACAGGGCGATATGATAGGAATATCTGTAGATCCAAACATGACAAAAGAACACTTTGGAGACACTCCAATATATTGCATAGCAGAGACTTGTAAATATAGTTTAAAAACTGAACTTTTATTTATTAATATTCAAACAATAGTAAATTTATGGTACACTCCACCAGTCCCAATGCTTTTGACCAGAAAATATCAGGAACATTTGCAATCTCATTTCTTATCATCGTTGCCATTATTATCATAAGCTCGTCATCGATTCTCATAAAGATTGACGATGTCTATACACAACTTCAAACCGTAAAATCCAGAGATCTATTTGTAGGATTTGAAAATAACACAATACATTCAAGGGCGCAGTTAACTTTGCCAGCAATCGATAATGGACCATATCCAGGAGTTCTTCTTATTCCTGGTTCAGGAGCTGCTGATATGGACGAATATTTGCCACCTGAGCTTGCTGGAGTAGAAAATGGATCAAGACCATTCTGGCAAATTGCAAATTATCTCTCTGAAAGGGGTTTTGTAGTATTAAGATATGACAAGAGAGGAGTTGGCGAGAACTCGACGGTCATTGATGCTAACCTGCTTGGGAATGCTACGGTTCACAAGTTGCAGAGTGATGCTGAAGTGGCACTGAAGGTGTTGTTAGAGCAGCCAGAAGTAGACAAAGGCAATATTACGCTTATAGGACATAGCGAAGGTGCCGTTATGGCGCCGAGAATTGTTTCAAAGCAGCCTCAAGACGTAAAGAATGTTGTCCTGATGGGTGCGAGTTCCCAGACATTATATGATCTTGTTATTGAAAAGGCAAATCGAAATCTATTCCTGGCTCGTAATTACTGGGATTATGATAAAGATGGCCGACTATCGTTAGAGGAAGTAATAGTTCACCCAGAAGCTGGGCTAACTATACCTAATGCCTCTTCTCCGAGCGGCGATAATTCATCAGGACAACAATGGTATCCGGGTATTGATACCAATAATGACAATATGATAAATATTAATAATGAACTAACACCTTTCGCATTAACACTTTTTTCACAGATAGAGTCTGATCCTTGGTATCAATCCCATAAACAGATACAACCAACTGTTGAGATCATTGAAAACCTTAAAAGACAAAATATCCTCATCTTGCAAGGGGAAAAAGATATTCAGACAAATATTGAACAAGCTCTCTCGCTCGAACAAAAACTCACTGTACTAAAACATCCTGATCATACCCTAATAACTTATCCTGGACTTGGTCATACATTCTATCCTGCAGAGGGACCAAATGAGCTGCTAGGACCAATGCAGGATTATGTGTTAGCTGATCTTCATTCTTGGCTGAAGGAAAGATCCTTACAGAGATAGTTGTAAACTAAACCATTAGTAGCCTAGCCGAGTCTGCTATCTTGCAGTTGGAATCATGGCACAATCTCAGCCGCAATTCCGTCATCCTGCCAAGAGGTAATTGTGATAATTGCGACATTCTATATCAGAGGTCTGGTCACAACATGTTCAGCTTCCTGTTGCAATGTTGTTCGGATGTGCCAGTGCTATTATTACCGGTCCAAATGGGACATGCCCTCCACCAATTCAATAAGCTGATTCATACCCCTAATATATCACCAAGGATGTCGATCATGGATATCAGTCTCTGAACGAAGTTACACTGTCTGAAAAGTGTTAGTCTTTTATGTATTTAATGTTCTTGTTCGCAGAGATAGATTCAGTTTTGATTTTAGTAACTATGGTATTACTTGCTCGATTGAATATTCTCTGCCGTTTATCGTTTGTGAATATCCAGCCTAGAACTACGTCGAAGGGGAGCAGGAAGGCCTTTCCAAAAGCCGCTAGTGCGACCCATTTCCTTTCTGCGATAGTTCCGTTTATATCAATGGTCCTTAAATTCATTACCTTTTTTCCAATAGATTGACCTGTAGTAGATTCAAAATAAGTCCAGTACAGAAAGAATACTAAGCTTGATATTAAGTAATGCAATATCTGCGGCCCTTCGAATTGCTGTTCCGCTTCTTCAGCTGTAGTTGCATAGTAGGCCCAGAATGGAATAGAAAAAATAGCAAACAAGACAGCCAGGCCAACTGAAACAATCACAAAGTCAATAAGCCATGCAATGAACCTTTCAGTCCATCTAGCTAATTTGATCTCAGTAGGATAGACATCTGAAGATGCTGGTGACGATGGTTCGGCCATTGTTAATTTCCTAAAATATCATCACATTATATCTATTAATAAATAAATAGTGTTATCATAAATTCAGTGCAACTGGGGTAGAGAGCTAGAGTAAATACGTTGGGCATAATGATGATGGATTTTGGAGGCAGTCTTACACAGTCGAGAAAATGATGACGCTTGCATTTATCGTAGAACATCTTCTACTGATCTTCTCGGTGTGGGTTTTATCTCCTTTCCATAACCCATGCGCAGCATAATTTGAGGAAATCCTGTTCCTTCTTCTTTCACTAACTCTTGGACCTTAGGGCGTAGTTCTGGAACCTCAATGGGCTGATTTAGAAATGAAGACCAAATATTATCACTTTGCGCTGCCAATAAAATTCTGCTTAACGCCATACCTGTTTTAAGCCAATCCATTGGTTCATCAGACTTAGTCCCGAGAATTGCAAGAGTAGGAGAGCCAGCAGCAAGTTGACGATCTTTTGCTGCTTGTCCTTTACCTATGTCAAATGTCCGTAGAACAAAGGGGCCCATATGTGACATTATATCATTATATCCAAACGCGTAACCAGGCATGCCATCTTTACTACGACTTCTGTTCGGATGAATCCAGGATGCAAGTTCCCGTCTGAATCTCTTATCCGATAACTGAATGCGGTCACCTTCTGCAATTAGATCAGCCAGAGAGTCCTTTTCGTCCAGTTCTCTTGCAATATGGAGCCAGACAGTTATTCCTTTTCCTCTTTCTCCTTTTGTTTCTTCTTTGTCAGTTATTGCTACAGAACTAAGTCTCGAAATAAGTGAATCTTCAAGATCGCTATCCTCAAATTTGAGTCTATTTGTTCTGCGTTTAGTGATTGCTTCAAAGAGCGCATTCTCATCGGTTTTAGGTTCCTTTCTCCTATCATCGATAATGATTCGCGATATAAGGTCTTTGTCGTTGGAGTCAGGGAATATTTCTAATTCATAGGCGTACCCGAAGTGTCTAATTGCTATTAGTAAATGAGAAAGTGCTGCACCACAGCTGATAGTCAATGCTCTATCCATCGGATCAACTAGCGGCAAGCCTCTAGTTCTATCAGCATATAATTCAATTATATCGTCACCTACAATCTTAAACAGCCACGGCTGTGTGTTATGGCTAGAAGGAGCAAGGATAGCATAGTTTAATAGAAACTTCAACTGTTCAGATTTCGTTCCGTCTTTGGGAAATTGACGTTCTGACACATTCCAAGCCTGAAATTCGGGTTCAGACAGAGACATTGTTGCAATCATATACATTGTAAGAGTATAAAATAGTGTTGTGTTAAAAGTTATGTCGTAGTTTGCGATATAAGGAGCATGTTATGGCACCTGTTATAGGCCGTGAGTCATTCACTTGGTGACCTTGTTCGATGTTAAGATATCATGTTTGAATATTGATAGCCAGTCACATCTCTGGAAGTATTTACGGAATTTATATACTGAAATCTGATCGTATTCTCTTCCTCTTGATTCCCGGAACATCAGCTATGAACTACTTTGATGCAACATCATAACTGATTTCAGTTATCCTGAATTTAGCATAACTAAAATCGCTGGAGTTGGAGTGCCAGGCAACCTCAATCTCATTTGGTATCATCATGCTGCTTATGTTTTTATAGTCTCTGTAGTAACCGAGCCATTTTTGTTTAGAATATGTATTATTGTCTACTGATCTATATCTATCGGCGATCACCTTTACGATCTCGCCTTTCTCACTAAAGTAGAATACGGCAGCAGCTGTTGTCGCTAGTCCATTACTATCATCTTTAACTACCGCTCTTGCAGAACTCCTATCAATTTCTTCCCATTGTAAATTTTTGTTGGGCAGCAGAGCTGTAGGAAACCAAGGGGCTTCAACCAACCATCTTTGAAGTTCAGATTCATCCAATTCCTTGCTATTTCTTTCATCTTCAATACTGACCAGCGATAATAGTCTTATCTGAAAATTAGCTTTTCCTTCAATATACGTATCTATTCCTGTTAACCATAACAGTGGAAACGGACTGATCTTTCCTGTCCATACGAATCCTGGTCTTTCTGTTGTGAAATATTCTTGTCCTTCAATGTTCATCCATCCTTGTTCTTCATTCTGCCTAAATGTCCCATTATGTTTAAGCTTTGCATAGCTAAGATAGTGTTTTCCTTCTTCTTCTATCGAATATCTGAAGTATCTCTGGACCGGTTCAGGAAGCCCGCTTATTTTTTCAAATGTGAATGTGGTATCAGAAATATTCCCTGAAGCTGCAAAAAGTCTTTCAATATCGGCTTCGATTTGTCGAGTAAACATCGCATCTCCAACACTCAAAGATATAGCAAAAACTACAGTTACTGTGATAGGTACAATTATGACAAATATCCTTCGCTTCATCATGGATATGGATAAAATACGACCGAAGTACTACCTGCATCGCGTTATCTGCTAGAATTTCTGTTTATGCTAACCATCCGAATTATTCCTGTTCTTTCCAATCAACTATCTTTTCATTTAGCGGTGATAGCGGACCTGCAAAATCTATTCCATATGCTCTCTTTGTGTATTCACGAAACTTTACTGCCCATGGATGAGTTGAAATTGCAAATTCTCTAAATGTCATGGAAGGGTCTTTGGTTTCTATAGACAATACTTCGAGATCAGGGGCTCTACTTCCGGACGGACTGCGCTGAATCCGCACAGTCTCCCGAGAGATACCTGCAATTTTATAAAATTCATCATGCAATTCCTTTTCTTTTTCTTCTTCTTGTGCAAATCTCTGCAATTTCTATGCCACCAGGAAGGTAGGGTAAGGCTAGACAATAGTTTATCATTTTAAGGATCCGGTAACGAATTTACATTTAAACCTTCAAATCAACTCCGCCACTTCTGCCTGCTGCCCAGCTGCAAGTTTTTCTCCCCTCAGAGAAATCCATTTGGAGATTTACCTGTCAAAGTGATTCATCAATTCATCTGCGCGGTTTACTTGCTTACTATCTATTATCCGCGCTATTAATCCTTCTACTTCACCCTGAGCCTGGGAATTTATATTAGAGAATATCCCATTTACTTGGAACCAATAGTTACCGCATTCATTGGTTTGCGACACGACCTGACTCTTTCATAACCACCTGCAAATACTGAATGGGGAGACATAATTAATACAGTAATCATATAGGTCATAATCAGTCCTAATGCAGAGCTTCTATAGAAAAAAAGAAAGAGAAGTTGATTTGTTCTTAATCTGTGCTTTGGCTGCCAGCAGCTGATACTGC